>Ga0307513_10005420_pt1 | contig 16860 bp, 20 predicted proteins | sample 15_EM_MG_FD_202174 | JGI IMG/M metagenome (GOLD analysis project Ga0307513, IMG submission 202174) | Populus trichocarpa ectomycorrhiza microbial communities from riparian zone in the Pacific Northwest, United States - 15_EM | ecosystem: Host-associated > Plants > Roots > Unclassified | place... | reverse complement strand
CTCGGGCACTCGCCTGTTTACACACTCTCGTTACTCACTCCCTCTCTTTCCACGACAACGATGATTTCCTTCTCTTCTTTCCTCTTGCTTGCCCTCACGATGTCTGCAAGGGCTTACTTCCTCGTTGGTCGTCAGTTTCTCGGATATTATTATTCCCGCCTTTTCGTCGATCGCTGATTCAACCACTTACAACACAACAGAGGACGTTCTCGTCGTTGAACGTGCTGACCCTATTGTAAACCCCGGCGGTATCGCTGGTCACGTCCACAGGGTCATTGGTGGTTCCAACTTTGGAGTCGAGATCCCCTCTTCGGATTACCTGCGTGAATCGGAGTGTACCTCTACTGGTATCCAAGAGGACAAGTCCGCGTACTGGTTCCCTCAGCTGTACTTTGAGTATGCGAACGGCTCCTTCGAACTCGTGCCTGGTGGTCCCGTCACCTACTACCTTTTCCCCGATGAGCCTGGAAAGACCACCATCTTCCCTGACAACTTCCGCATGATTTCTGGAAATTCTGCCAAGGCACCCCCAAAGGGAAGCCCCGAACAGGAGGCCGTTTCTTTCCTCTGCTTGAACTTCAATGGTGGCACCACCAAACACGACTTCCTTCCGGAGGTGCCTTGCCCCAGTGGTGTTCGTGCCCAACTCGTGAGTTCGGTCTGCATGAGTCCATTAAATCGATTGTCTCATTTCTATCGTCAAGAACTTCCAAAGCTGCTGGAACGGAAAGGATGTTGACTCTACGGACCACAAATCTCACGTCTCTTACCGTACTGGAGGACCCGACAGCGGTGACTGTCCCGCTGACTACCCGATCAACATTCCCCGTATCTTCAACGAGATGTACTATAACACTGGCTATTGGAACGACAAGTTTAACTTGGCCAAGAACCCCAAGCAGCCATTTGTGTATGTTGCAGTGCTCCTGAGTCGTTGACAAGCTGCTCATGATTCTTCCCTCACAGCTTCTCGAACGGTGACGCTACTGGTGCCATGTACCACGGTGACTTCTACATGGGTTGGGAGCGCAGCAATCTTCAGCGCGTCGTTGACGAATGCAACTGTAATCCTTACGGTGACTTCACCTGCTGCGTTGACAAGGGAATCATGAGCCGCACGAAGACCACTTGCACTATCACGACTCAGATTGACGAAGATGGTACGCCTATCTCACAGACAGCTGGCATTATGCATTACTCATCCCATCCGTCATATAGTCTCCGGCGTACTCCCCAAGCTACCTGGCAACAACCCCGTCAGGCTCAACGGCGAGCTTCCTCAGCCCGACCCCAACCCTCCCAACCTTCGCTGCGACGTCCAGGTTATCTCCAATCCAATCAATAAGCGAGAGGACCACCCATTCAGTGCCCTCCAGCACCGCCGCTTCACCAAACGCTACGGTCGTGCCCACTCCTGAGTTGAAATTACACGAACCAATCATCAACCACACGTGCCCAGGAGGCACGATCCATCACTCTCTCATTCATCCATCCCCCATTCTCGGTATATACCTCTTGGGCACGTTTGCACGGTTGAACGACATCACGCCTACGATCTGCTTTTTCTCCTGTTGTGAAAACTCATCATCAAATCTCACCTCGTTCGATAGTCACTTCCAACCTCCTTTTCCCTCACCCAAACATCATACGTATCGATTATCGGATGCAAGGTTTTGGGAGCGCTGTGCGTTGGTCTGTTGGAAAGTTGGTCGACTGTAGCTTTCTGTTGTGGGCTGTAGTCGAGTGTATCGCACATTGTGAATTTATTTTTGCTACTTCTATCTGTGCGGCTGTCGACGGATATGCGTGAGCCCACCCTGAGTCGAGGACATCAAACTCGATGACGGTTAAGTTAACTGCCGTGTACTTATGTCATGCCCCACGCGGGCCCGGGCCCGTGGTGATCGCCCCTTGAAACCCGCGGTCGATATCGGCAATAAAGTCGGACTTGGAGCAAATATCAAAGACGCGCCCCGATGTCGTCGGGTCAGTCGAACCGTCAATGGAATTGACATCCTTTCATCGGCGACCACGTGTAATTGCACGGTGGGGATTACATGCGTGAGAGAAAGGCACAGTAACACGAAGACATAGCGTGTACACAAGCTAGAATGCAGTAGTAGAATCGACCTCGATTGTAGGAACGATGGAGGCAATAAACTTGAGGAAAACGACGAGATAGAAATCAACCCTCAAACCCTCAATCTCCTCCTCGTCCCCCGCCGGCCCGGGGGATTTCTCCCCGCCCTTCTTGCTGCCACCACCGAAGACGCCCCATTTCTTCTTGGACTCTTTCGTAGTGGAACTAGAACCCCTACGAAGAGCCTGTTGCTCCTCGATACTGCTGTTCATACGTTCGATCACTTTTTTCATCACGCTTGCATGTTTGCATGGGTGTACGGACGCCACTCGTAGATTTCCTGAGTGGGGGAATGGCTCAATTGTCACCGTTTTGAACGCATGATCGGCGGAAACATCTTGGAAAATCTGGGGAGGGGTAAGCGGCGTTCCGTTCTACCAACGCACAATACAGTTAATACAGTAGCCTTTTGAAAGCGGGGGTACATTATAACTCGCCTCGTCGTAGCCCAACAACCAGATACGTGGTGTTTGGTAATACTTGTCGTAAGTGATCATAACGTCGTAGGTTCGCACTTGAAGTAGGTTTCCCTTGGCCACCTCAATCTCGCTGTGGGCGGGTAAATATAAGAGGCGATGCGAGGGGGAGATGAGCCCAATGCAACGTACGCGGCATCTATGACTTCATTTGTGGGTTTAGGTGGGGCGGCGGTGGCTTCATCGTCACCCTCCTCAATGTCCTCCTCCATATCTGGTATATCGTCCAAATCGGGCGTTTCTTCAGCGGGGGGTTGCCCAGACAGAGAAACCTTCCCAACACCAGCGGTGACGTGGTCTACATCTCCCGCACCATCGAGATCAGGGATATCATCAATTACACCCGCATTCCCAGCGGAATCGTGAGCTGACGGTCGGCCAGTGTGGGTTTCTACCCATTCGTCTCCTTCGCTGCCTGTTGAGGAAAGATCGCCGATGGAGAGAAGGCGTTCCGCATCCTCGTCAGCATCGGTATACGCGAGGGCAGTTGCACGACGAAGACATGGTACTCCGCGCGTTATCAAGTATTGCTTGTCGGTTGGGAGGTACTCTCGTGCTTTGACGGCATCGCCCTTCTCCCTGGCATTCGTAGTGGTTCAGATTGGGCACGTCTAGAATCACAAACGCGTAAGACAGATTGGGACCCACCACGTCCAGACGGGGAACTTGTACGCCAAAAAATCACCAGCGGCAACGAACTCCTCTGTTTCAAACGCGGAGTGGGATACCATGCGGGATTGCCTCTCTCAGCCGATCGATTCATTAACGTGGTAGTTTTGAGCGGAAGAGACGAACCAGGAGTGATTCTTCCATGTTCCTTGAACTTGCTCTCCTTGAGGACCTGTTATCGCCAAGCGGATTAGACTGATGCGGCCCAATCAAGCGGCTGATCAGCTGGGACGCACAGGACTAAAGTAATCTCGAACGCTCCAGTAATGTTGCTATGCATCGGAGTTGCAGGATCAGCTAGGAGATAGACGGCTAGAGAGTTTATCCAACCTGAATGGCGTGCATAGTCGTCGAATGAAAGCAAGGAAGTGGATGACGGCAGCTGTCCGGGACTCAAGAGTGAAATTCCCCACATGGGGCTGGTTGAGACCACGTGCCGGATTTCGCACCAGCCAAAGCTTTGAGGATAACCTCGACACTAACAAAACCTCTCTGGCTGCTGCCGAAAACGCTAGCTCTGGGTCACATAGTCTCTTACTTTCCTGGGGCTAATAGGCGGGGTGGCACGCAAACCCATCTTACGTCTTGCTGGCGGAGGCAGATTCTACAATGGGAATTTAGATTTACCAGTACAAGACCCGAGACTTTGACTCAGGATCGTCTATAAAAAACTTTGTAATAGTTACAGAGGCAACCCCTCATCACCAAGCAGCCCTTCTTCAGCACCAAGCACCCTCGGTCCGTCTCCAACCTGTGTGTGGATAAGGTTCTTAACCGCCCCAACACCAAACGATTTAGCAACCGCGGTATTGAAACCATCCACGACTTTCCCCTGCGCTCCATCCTTCCCAAACAATCCGAAGGGGTCCTTGAACTGACCGGCTTGGGGGAAATACTTCACGATCAACTCGACAATCTCTTTCACGTTCTCCTTGAGCGTGTAAATGACTGCGTTCGGGCCGGCATCGTAAGTGTATGCGGCCTTGATCGGACCCCCCGCATCAACAGAGACCCTGTTATATTCCACGATGAGGGCAATAATCGCTCGGCTGACATCGTTCATGTAGAAGATCGGCGGTTCGGTGTCCAAAGCGACCGCATGGAACTGGTTTGAATCTTGCATCGTTACCTTTGCGAAGGCGTCGAAGTCGCGAGCCTTGATGGCCTCGGAGATCAGCTTCATGCGCTCCGGTACGACGTGTTTGATACGGTGTTGGAGAAGGGCGGAGGTTTCGACGGTTCGTTGCATTCCAGATGTGGAGGAGGTTCCCTTCTTGTCGTCCGAAACGACGCAGATGAGGGCGTGCATCTCGGGCCAATGCTCTCGGGGTGCGACCTCCACGGCAAGGGAATCCGAACCATCCGGAGATGAACCCATTTCCCATGCCACGAAACCGCCAAAGAGAGATCGGCAGGCTGATCCTGATCCCTGGCGGGCGATCAATGAAAGCTCCGATGCGGTGATTGGGAGTTGGTATAAGGCCGCAAGTGATTTCACCAGAGCTGCGAAACCGGACGCAGAAGAGGCCAATCCAGCGGCGGTTGGGAAATTGTTCTTTGACGCAATATGGACATGAAATTGGGAAAGCTAGGTGATCTGATCAGGAAAGGGAACGTTAAACAGGGTGAATTCCCCACCCGCACCTTGGGCTCGTTCAGGTTTTTGGCCTCGAAGTCTGCTCTGAGACGTTTCATCTCAGCAATACAGGTGGCGGTTCGGCTGTTAGGCTTGATCTCTTCTTCTGTACCGTTGAGCCATAACTTGTCCTTGGTGAAGGACGGGTCTACTCGCGAGGTGGTCGTGGACCGGAGATGATCTTGGTCCAAAGTGACTGAGAGCGAAGAGTTGGTGGGGAGGATGAGTTTTGTGTCTCGCTTCCCCCAGTACCTGTAGTGATTTGTCAACGACGGAAAACCGAGGACGACGAGCGGAGAGGGTTACTTGATGCAAGCAATGTTCACTGGCGCAGAGACTGTCGACTGGTAGACCATGGCTGGGAACAAAGGGCGGGCGTTGTACTGCAACGCGTTTCTGACCGGGATTTATATGTTCTACTTGCTTATTATTGTTGAGCCGGATAATAAAAGTATCTTACCTTGTTATCAACTTATAGTCGGAACGCGAAAGATCCGCAACATTCCAAATCGAGGGCGCTTGTCCGGCTTTCTACTTTCTGTTTAACACCATCGACGACGACGGCCGCCCCGCCTCTTGTTTTCTCCTCCACTATTCACTGCTAGAGACGGCGGCTTGACCATTGCTGTCTATCGCTCGGTTTACTTCCAACAATCCTCGCCCCTTCCCGCCTGGATCCAGCACCAAACCGCGCTGAACACTGTATTTTTGCCCGGATTTTCTCTCGACTGAGTACATCCATACTCCGCAACAGCCAGGCCTTCGTTGCCGATGTACTATTCCCAGCAATCTCCAGGGATAGCACATAAACTACCCGACCAGTCGCCATGGTCTCGCGCGCACCATCCCGTCCTCGGCCCCCCGGGCCCTAACGCGAGTATCGGAATCCCTCCTCAGTCACCAGGCTATCCTCTCTTCACGAACGGCAGCGTAAATCACCTTCACAGCCTCCCAGCACCTCATCCGCACATGCCCATCCAGGCACATCACCATCACCAGAATTCTCTGTCTCACATACCGTCCCCACCCCACCAGCAGAATCAGCACCCGATAGGTCCCCAGAACGATTCCCCAGGGAGCATCACCGGAGCGCAGCCAATCATGACTCAACATTGGCAGAACCAGTTGCTCAAGTGTGAAGTGTGTAACCGAGATAATAGATATTCTTATCGAATCCTCATGGATCGTTTTATTCTTGTAGATGATTCGTCAGTCACGTTCCCCACACCACCGCGCTCGTGCAAGCGCTATGGCTTCACGGACGGTAGCAAAGTCTGCAATTCCGATCACCAACCCCAATCTTCCCAAGCCTGACCCGAATGGCGTGTCAAAAGACGCTGAAAATTCCATCACGGGGACGAACGGTACCACAGGAAGCTCAGAGACCACCACACCTGCCGTTGCTGCCAATCATCCCTCCGCGGTCGCTGGGCCGTCAGAAGCTCCGCGGTTGACAGCTCCAAAACCCCCACAAAACAATTGGACATCATTGGATATGGGTGGAGTAAATATCAAGAACCTTCCTCCGACATCCGGGCTTTTCTCTTTCACGTTCCTTGCCACCCTCTATCTCAATCACAATCAACTAACGTCCATTCCTTCACAAATATCCAAACTGCGGCACCTCGAACTTTTGGATCTTTCTGGGAACCAGCTACGGATGATCCCACCCGAACTGGGGATGTTGACGATGCTCAAGGAGTTGTACCTCTTTGATAACCACCTGACGACGATCCCTTCCGAGTTGGGTACTCTTCATCAACTCCAGACGCTTGGAATCGAAGGAAATCCAATCGAGCCCTCGTTAAAGGCGGTAGTTCAGAAGGATGGTACCCCCGCGCTGATTGCTTACCTTCGGGACTCCTGTCCTGTTCCTCCTTTGCCACCAGCTCGACAATGGGAGAACGTGGTCAGCCAACAGGAAAGGGACGCGGCGGCAGCAGATCCGAATACAGAAGTGGTCACCGTGCTGTGTTACAACGTCCTTTGCGAACGGGCTGCGACGGCAAAGCTTTATGGGTATACTCCGTCGTGGGCTTTGACTTGGGATTATCGGAAAGAGCTCATACTAGCCGAGGTTGTCGGAAGCGATGCTGACTTCCTGTGCCTACAAGAGGTCGACATTGCCCAGTACGAGGAGTTCTTCCTGGAAAATCTTTCACAACACGGCTACGATGGAGCTTACTGGCCGAAGTCGAGGGCGAAACACATGAACGAAGCGGACAAACGGTTGGTTGATGGCTGTGCTATTTTCTTCAAACAGAGCAAGTAAGCGGATCAAACCATCATTAAGATACGTTGCATAAAAAATTAACGAACTCCACCTCATACAGGTACACACTCGTCGAGAAACACCTGGTCGAATTTGGTCAGATTGCAATGCAACGGCAGGATTTCAAGAAGACAGAGGACATGTTTAACCGTGTCCTTGGCAAGGGTGATATTGCTGTCGTGTGCATGTTCGAGACCAAGGAGACAGGGACGAGATTTGTTATTGCCAACGTGCACATCCATTGGGACCCTCAATTCCGTGATGTGAAACTAGTACAAACGGCGCTGATGGTGGACGAGATTGATAAGATCGTCAGCCGTTTTGCGAAGTACCCACCAAGGCCGCCGATAGCAGGAGAAAAACCTGCTCCTGTTTACAGCGACGGATACAAGATCCCCCTCATCATTGGCGGCGACTTCAATTCGACCCCTGATAGTGGTGTCTACGAATACATGTCCACCGGAGCCGTTCCTCCGAACCATCCGGATTTCATGTCACACACGTATGGCAGATACACTTCAGATGGAATGAAACATCGTCTCGGCCTCAAGAGTGCATACTCGTTGGTGCCAAACCCTCCGACGACGAATCACACGCCAAGTTTCCAGGGCGTGATTGACTACATCTGGTTTTCAACACAAAGCCTTGCCGTCAACGCCGTCTTCGGAGAGGTTGACAGGCAGTACCTTGAGAGGATGATCGGATTCCCCAATGCACATTTCCCATCTGAGTAAGTCATGCCGCGGTGATTCAGATACTTCGCTCGCTAAATGTGCCTCCCTCCCAGCCACCTGTGTATTATTGGGGAGTTCCGAGTCAAAGCCCCAAGGGATAGTAGTAATGGAACCTCACGAACGCAAGGTTCTGCTGTAAATTCCGACTCTAATCGCACGCGTTGAGGAGGCAGTTTTCTTCTCACTGTTGGATCGCGTTTTTGGTGTATTCGTTTGTATCTACAGTAGGTTTCTATAGCCTTTCTCACTTCCCTTTCTGTGTTCCTGGTCTTTCCCTCTTTTTCTCCCTCCTTGTCTTCAACCTGTGTTCGCGTGCTACGTCCTGTGTTTCATCAGATCCGGCTTGTTGTCCTGTTTCCCTCCCCTCAATCTATTGTATCCGCAACGTCCGCTCGAGCGTGTTATGGAAGCGCGGCCCGCCCAGGAAACCAATCTTGCGTTGCGGGCGCGGTTTGGGAGCTGTTCTTCGGCGCGTATCCAAGGTTGTACTGGACGGTTGTTGGGTTGGCCATCAACGAATATGAATGGCAACCGGCACAAATGACTATCCTCCTAATGTTACCCAATATCAGGGTGAGACTGGGGCGGTGGCGGACCTGTCCGGACGCCAGCCACCCGCTCTCATTTGGCCATTTATGGAGTAAGTCTGAGGCACCAAACTGATGGAAGCGGAAAACACTAATGGCGCCTGAAGATCCTCCGTTGCATTTCACTCGCGGGTCAGATGAAGGCGGTCATCGGCGGTCTTGGCACTCGTCAATTCTTCCCATGGGTTAGGCCGTAAACGGCTCTCGAATGAGTTGAATTTTGCATATAAGGCGTCGGCTTTTAGAACGGTGGCAGAATCCCAAGTCTCTCTCTCTCTCTCTCCACGACCCTCCAGTCCTTACATTCCTTCCTTTCCCATACATACAACCATCTATTATGCGTGCCTTCCTTTTTGCTTCGATCGCCCTTGCTGCGGCAGGTATGTTGTCTGACCAGGCACGTCGTGCCGAATGGCCCTGATTGACCTTTGACCGCAGTCTCTGCCGCCCAACTCGAACAACGTTCTCCTCTCCATGCGATTAGCACCTTGGTCGCTAGGGCCGATTATGTCGATCCGGATATCATTCCTAGCCAGGTTAGTCAAACCCATACGATTCGTGCAGTCACCAGGCGCTGACCATGAATGTGACACAGTGCCAGAGTGCCTGCTCGGATACTGTTGCCGATATGAACAGCTGCACCTCTGTCAGCTGTATCTGCACGAATCAAAACGGCCAACAACTGAAGAGGTGCGTTGACTGTCTCGTCGAGGTGGCCGATTCGGACACCGCCACCGAAAATGGGCAAATGACCTTGGACGGTAAGTGTCTGAGCTCCGTCCAGGCTCTGGCCGACATGATACTGATGCTGCACGCTTAGCCTTCGTCGATGGATGCGATGCTGCTGGGGAACCCGTTAACAGCTTGACTGTCGGCGGCAGCTCCCCATCCAACTCCAATTCCAACTCCAACTCCAACTCTGGCCCCCTTAACAACAGTGCTGCTCCCCATCTCGTTGTTAGTGGCGGTGTGTTGACGGGCGCTTTGGTTGGTTTCGTCGCTTACCTCTTCTGAGCGTTTCAACTACGGGTATTTCGCCTGCTTGACGAGGCATCGTTCTGTACTGGTCTCTTGTTGTGACGCTGTTTATTATTGTATATTCACACTAGACACCATCAGGAGTGGCTCACTGGAATGATTAATTATTGTGTGATTTGAATCTACCCTTGTCCCAGACACAGGCAAGTGGCCGGACGTGAGGGACGCGCTGACAGATGATGGTGGACCCCAAACCCACTCAATCCCGCAGACTATAATGTGTAACATAGGTACTGCCGCCTTGGCGCGGTGAGCCCGGAACCAGAGGAGGAAAGGTGGTGGTGGTGGTGGTGGTGGTGGTGGCGGCAGCCGGAGAGCGGCCAGATCTGAGAGACGAGTCGCGGTAGCGAGGTCACCCGGCGCGGAGTCCTATACAGTGCCACGAATTGGTCAGTGCATAAAGGCGTTTCCTCCGGGTGTCTCATAGAGCCGCCACGCGCTCTGACTAACCAGGAGTTGTTTCTCGACTGGCTACACCAAAAGGGTGAGAGACAAGTCGCGGTAATCAAATTCGGCAGAGGTCACTGGACCCAGCTCGAGAGTCACGTGCAACCACCTCGGGCCTTTCCCGCTTCGAAACCCACACATTCCCCGGCGATCTCCCGCTGTATCTCGACCTGTGGTTGTGCTGTGTTCTGATGGCTTCTGCTTTTGATCATGGGCTTCGTCGGTCAATGGTGTCGGTGCCACTCAAATACTCTATCGCGGCAGCCTCTGAGCACAGTGGTGTCTATGCCGCCTCGAACATCCTGCGGGATGAACCCGCGGATTCAACGAGCCGATGGAGCGGCGCTTCACAGATACCGCACGTCAAGCAATGGGTGACTTTGAGGTTGGATAACCTGGCTGTACTCAGTTTAGTCCCTCTTATCCGCTGCTGATGTGTCTCGTGCTGACCGAGTCACAGAGAGTATTACTTTTGGGAAGGTGAGAGATTCCCTCCTGTCGCGATCGTTTCTTGAAACTTGCAGCTTCAAAATTTTGCGGAGCATGAGCGTGGGCTGATTATGGTGTTTTCCAGTTTAACAAACGTGAGCTCCATGCACTCCAAAGCGGTCCCCCCTTGACATCGACCAGCCCATCCATGTAATATGAAGGACTTCCGGGTCCTTGTCGGAACATCGGAGGATACTTTGACAGAAGTTTTACAATCCGCCCTGAGGAACGACAGCACCCCGGAAACATTCTCCCTCCGGCATGTCAATCAGGCCGGGGTCCTATTCCCCACACGATATGTGCAAATTATACCGCTATCGTAAGCTATTCTCACGGGTATGATTTCACTCATCAGCTATTGATGAAAACGTAGAGCCCACGGCCAAAGCTTTCACATTTCTATCTGGCACGTCGCCCTCAATGGTATTGCGGACGAGGAATACGTAGAGCACGTAAGATCACGTTACGAAGAGGTTCTGTTTAAATTCTCGGCTGTGATTATCACGATATCTGATGATAAATGACAGCATCAAGAAGACATCACTATGAAACGCATCTTAAAACACCTCCGACAGAGAAGACTTCTCACCCCCCTTAAGTTTATCCAAGACAGGTGCAAAGTTCAACTCGAACATCCACTTGTATCACGACTCTTTGAGACCCTCGTGCTGAGGGGGCAGTTTGCTGAGACGGAGCAATGTCTGCGAGCATGCTTCGACGACGGACTGTTTGACTCTTTCATAAAATCTAGCCAGCCTCGCGCCCACTGGAAACGTATAACTGCTGTCGACGCGGACGGGGATTACCCCATGAAACGAGGTGGTCACGCGATGTGTATAGACAGCGAGAAGGGACTCATATACCTGCATGGTGGGTGGGATGGAACCAAGAACCTTGATGACTACTGGGAGTACGATATCGCCAATAATCGGTGGAAACTCCTCAGTCAGCACACGTCTCAGGATAAAAATGGGCCTGGACCTAGAGCTTGTCACAAGATGGTATTCGACCAAAAGACCGGATGCATATATCTCCTTGGGAAGCTCGGAGACGAAGAGGGTTCCCGATTAACATCGGAAACCACCCCCGAGCCTAGACCGCCGGCCGCTGGGGAGCAACAGTTCTGCTCGGAGTTTTATCGGTACCGGACACGAGGAATTGACCATGGAAATTGGGAGTTGTTGAATTTCGACACGGCGGTGCGTTTTTTTATACTTACTCGCCATATGGACTCCTCGATTATCGGGCTTTGTGCATAGGCTTCAGGTGGACCACCACTCTTATTCGACCATCAACTCGTGATAGACAGCGAATCCCAGATCATCTATGTCTTCGGCGGAAGGGTTGTTGATGGAGAGAAGTCCCCGATTAAATATTCTGGGTTCTACAGTTACAATATCCCTACCAGCAAATGGAAAAACCTACAGTGAGTTGGATGGGTCTCGAACTTACGAGTTCGCTAATGTCCGATAGACCAGACTCGGCGACATCGCAGGCGATACCCCTCCGATTTGGTATCCCGATCCCTTATCGGTTGTATCGACGCGCTGACGTATAATCAGGTCACTCTATGATCTTCGAACCTACCAGCAAATCAATATTTATCTTCGCTGGTCAGCGGGAGGATAAGTACCTCGCGGATCTGTGGATCTACGATACCCAAAGCGGCACGGCCAGTGAGGCTTGGTCCGATTTCTCATCTCCTGGTGGGCCAGACGCGTGCTTCACCCAACGATCCGTTATCAACACCGAAGCGAAGGAGGTTTATATGTATGTTTCATTTCACTTGGCTACCAGTTGCGCTGAAGGACAGGGCTAGGGTATGCGGTTTGACGCGAGCGCGGGCAGGGTCTAGCGCGAAGACAGAGTTAAGGTTGGACATCCCGAAATGGGTTTACCGGTACGAAACCTATCCAGGAAAGTGGATGAGAATCTTGCCTGGAGCACCGACACTGGGGGACGGCCAAGTTGAGGAACCTCAGGCTCGGTACGCCCATCAACTGGTCTATGACCCGAAGACATGCCAGGCCTTTATGCATGGTGGAAACGGGGGCGTCAGCCCCGAAACCTCCCTTCAACAAAGCAATCCAGAAGGGGAGGCTGAAGGGGATGACGGAGCCCGGTTAGATGATTTCTGGTCCATGAAGCTCGAACGGTATGAGCAGTCCCATCGGGGTTGCCACTGCTGACGGGCGTCACCCTTCCAGTATCTTGCCTGAAGAAATCATACGACGAACCTCATTCAAGATCAGAACACAACAGTACGTATATGTTACAAGGCCCAGTGGCGCGTCGGACGCTTCCTGATCTTCCTTATCCACTAATTGCGAGTCAGGTTCCGTGAGATGTGTGAAGAAAAACCGGCCGTCAGGGCACTGAGCTTCCTCCAAACCGAAGTTTCCTCAGTTGTCGACCACAGTTCCACGGAAGAAGCGGGGCTATTCAGATCCCTTTTGACCCTCCTTCTCAATCCCACTACAAGGTCTCGCCCAATCGCTCCGGGTAATGGTACTAGAAGGCAAGGACATGGGCAGAACCACCAACACCAAGAAGGGTCAAGGAAGAGGTCCCGCTCCGAAGACAACTGGACGAGTACATTGAGTGGGGAATCGGACGAAGATGTCGATATGAATAATAGGATACCCGAAGGTCCGGATGCTGTCACGACCCTGACAGTCGAAGAAGATCCTCTCGAACAAAGCTTACGAACCCCGCTCACGTCAACTTCAACGTCTACCTCGACTCCCACGTCAATTCCAGATCCCAATACAAATCTCGACAACCCCTCATCTGTTTCCAGACCTGTCCCGAATTTGACGAACCAATCACCTGCTCCTCCCCCCATCACGTTCAAGCAGAGGGTAGAGGTCTTTGAGGCTCTCCTGGAGTTCATCAACGAGAACGCTAAGGAGCCCTCCGGAAATCTCCTCGATTGTATCAATGTGATGGGAGAGTTCTAATCTCACGAGTTGTCCCGACCGCTCATACGTCCATGTGTACCAGGCTGGCTTGAACACCCCGATATACTTGGTTTTGTTTTGTAACTTGCAATACTACCCGTAGCTACATGCGTACGTATGAGGAACATTCCTGTATCACTCACAAGGCTTTTGGAAGCTATAATTAAATACTGTCTCACTCAACCCGAATCCACATACAATGATACCATGAAGCCGATCGAGAGAGTGGGGTCCACAGGATGGTTTAGTCTATTGAGCCCGTACTGGAGGACGCTACAAAACGCGTACCTATCTAAAAGTAACCAAAAAAAATCCTGTGGGAAAAGGGAGAGTGGGGGATTTAGGTACCTTAGCAGCTAGTACCAGTCTAAACGATTGAAATAAATAAGCATCCTTCTATGTAAGGAGTAGCCGATAAAGATAGGCGAGAGAAATTCTAAGTGAAAAAGTGCAAGGTCTCTGGGTCATACATGTATGGTATATAGTTCTGTGCACATAAATGGGGAGCTTCCCGAGAGCTCCATAATTGCAGATAGCAGTGAAAGGCGGTTGGCGATACATTTCGACCAAATAAGAGGGGAAAGAGGGTTGATAGAATGGTCCGTAGGGAGGAGAACCGGGATAACGTTAATATCAGCAGGTGGAACACGCGGAGACATATAGAAAGGGGGGAATAGAGAAAGGGTAATGACACGCAAAGTGGCCAGCCTCTATAAACTACGGAAGTCCGGTTCCGAGTAATTGACGTGTAGTAGCAGGCAGTAGGGGAGGGGGGCGATGAAGAAAATTTATGAGACTTCGGGAGAGGGTGGAGTCGTGGAGTCCACTGGGGTGGGGGACTGGGTGTTGGCTTCTTCGTAAGTTGGTAGACCCCTCATACTGGTGAGCGGAGGTACTCCTCCGCCTGCGAATCCCCTCGAAGCGGTCTCGTAATCGGGGACCTCGTTAAAGTAACCCAGCACGCTACTGGATAAAGTGGGCGGGGACGAGACCGGAGAACTTTGGGTCGTACTTGTCCCCGACCTTCTTCTCCCAGGCGCCTCAGTTAGATCAGGCGTACGAGGCTGACTGAGCGCGGGGACGGATTGGTGAGAGTGGTTACGGTGATGGTGTGTGAACGAAGAAGTGATAGCAGTGAATGGATTCCTGAAGATACCCCGACTTTCGTGCGGATGGACAGGAGAAGATTGGCCACTACTGCGTGAACCACGTTCTGGACTGGAGGCTCGACTCGGGAGTCGACTGGTGAATCGGCTACCAGACGTACTCCGCTCTCCACTCCTGCTACGGTTGTTGGAGAACTGGTGTCTCGATAGCTCGGATGCGATCCACTCCAGCTGTGCATCACCGGGAACCTGAGGCAGTTGCATATCTGATCGGGCCTGAATTGAAGGAGACTGTAGACCGGAAGACGGAGTTCGCGTTCCCGATGAAACAGAGTACGGTCTGTTAGTTGCGGGGACCCTATCACGAACGTGTGCACTGTAAGAAGGGGGCTGAATGTCTTCTCCCTCTTCCTCCGGGTTACCGTATATTCCGAGAAGTAGTCTGCGCGTCGGCATTGACGCAGCTCGGGCCTCCGAAAGAACGTGGTTATCGAGCACGTGAATGTTGAGCGAACAGCGGAGCTCGGAAGTGTGCCCATCGGGGTTGGCGATGAGGATACCCCAACGTACCCTGTGGATGACTGTGACGGGATCCGTAGTGTGAGTAGGCGTGAGGAATGAGGGCAAATCGATGTTAATATGTGCGACGATATCATCACTCTGCCCGCTGTCTCCCTCCGCTTCGCGGTCGACACTGGACCCAGCTTGTGGTGATTCGGTCGAGGGTCCTAGGCGAGCATGTTGGGTAGGTATAGGAGAGAATTGCCCCCTGGCGTCTTCTCTGGGAGGAACCCTGTGCTTGTAAGAGAACTCAGAGGTACAAACCAGTTTCCCCCCAATAATCTCATGCTTGGCGACAACGACAGGTCGCGTGTACTCGGGGGTGACTGCCCTGTTGGCCCCTTTGAGCGAAAGCCTGACGGTCTCGCTAATTGTGGACGTGATGGAGAGGACTTTGACTCCCTTTGAAACTGGGACAAACTTGGCGAGTGCTGTGAGGGTATCTCCGGCAGCCCAAGCCTTGTGGGGAAGGAGGATGCTGTACATCAGCTTCCCGGGCCAGGTGTTCTCTATCTCTGACGATTGCTGATATTCGAGGGAATCAGAGGCAAAGCAACGGACGATCGTGATTGGCAGGAGGGCGTGAAGGTTGTGAATTAGGCCGGGTCGATGGACCGCCGCGCGCAACTTGTACGAGATACTTGCACCGCCAAGCGTCTGTGTTGAAATGCTGCAAGGTAAGTGACCTCCAACGTGTAGCTGGAATGGGAAGGTATGGTGGCCGGCTTTGAGGGTATGACTGCGAGTTTTCTTGCCTTCAAGGAAAGTCCAATCATGCTCGCAAATGAGGTTTGCCGCGCCAGATGTCGTCAAGTACAGCCTAAGGATTGCATAAGATACTCAATGCCACAGGCAGAGAGTTTGGGGACCCACGAATCACTGGCTGGAGGGAGTCTAGCCTTGCCGCGGAAATGGAGGGTGATATCCTTGACGGGAGTGTCCTCTGGGAGGTAGAGTACAACGTTCCCAGATAACAGAGCTGGTTCCACCTCCGCACCTAAGCCTCTGAGACAAAGCACATCACTAGCGACCACGATCTCGAGCGTCGGGTGTAGCTTCTCTTTATCCCTCGAGAGCGTGTCCACAGGGTCCCAGATCTCGGAAACTGGGGTAGAGGTAGAGGTGCCTCCGGGGACAGCCATGGGAGTCGAACCAGTGGTAGTAGAACTACTATTCACGTGCCCTTGGCGTATCCGGGAGGCACCGGAGGGGGAAGAGGGTCTTGATCTGGGATGAGGCATCACAATTGACTCGCACGACTGAGTTGTCGGCGGAAACCCCGTGACGAGGGAATGGAGAGGATGAGAGCTAGCGTGGGTTGTGGAAGCAGAGAGGAAAAAGGAGGAGACAGTGTTGGGCTTGAAAACCTTATGGCCCAATTGTCGAGTCGGACATTTTGAGGGCCCGAATCAGAGGCGTACGGCTGACTCATTCCTCGGGCGATGGCTCAGTTCTTCCGGATAACACCACTCTGTCGTAGGAGTTTCATGGTTACCGCGATGATAAGATAACGGACCCGGAAACAATCTCGCACATTCGTGTACACCGCCCAACGGGATACCCCGGAGTGAACCCGGATATCGCGGTCGTACTGCGGGAACTGTATCCGAAGTCGCCTACTGACTCGAGAGGTTGTTTTCCAACCCGCTCCAGTGCAGATCCAAGATGGGAATCGGCCACTTGGTTCAGCCCATGCCCATTGCTTCAGCGGTCCGAGCAACAACTCACCCGACTTTCATTCCGAA
>Ga0307513_10005419_pt1 | contig 16861 bp, 9 predicted proteins | sample 15_EM_MG_FD_202174 | JGI IMG/M metagenome (GOLD analysis project Ga0307513, IMG submission 202174) | Populus trichocarpa ectomycorrhiza microbial communities from riparian zone in the Pacific Northwest, United States - 15_EM | ecosystem: Host-associated > Plants > Roots > Unclassified | place... | reverse complement strand
CCGTCCGTCCCGGGCATAGGTCAGGACGGACTGCAATTGGGCGTCCGTCCCGTCCGAAGGTCTCAAACTTGGCGTCCGTCCCGTCCTAGGCTAAAGACGGACGGACTGGACGCTTGGGAACACTGATCCTCGCTGGTATGCCATTTACCAAACTCTTCCGTACGGAGAAGTCATTCTCCCACTCCATCCACCCGGCCCTCACGCACAGCCTGGTGCCTTTCCCGTGGTGCCATCGGAGATAGCCACTCCAAAATTTGGCGCGTTTCGTCCGACACCAATATCTCGCAGTCGTTCCACACATTCTTATAGCTCTCCGTCACATTACCAATGTTCCTGTTTATAGAAACGGTGGGGATTCGGGATGCTGCGGAACCCATCTTGTCTCGCTTTCGGCTCTTCTTGTCGTCGGTGGTGGTGGTGGTGGTGGTGGTGGTGCTGTTGGCAGCTCACGGGAGATCAAACTATTTTTTTTTGAGGTTTGGGCGACGGTAGAGAGGGCGAAAAGACAAGGTTTTCCAAGCCCCGCTCGCCCACTGTATTTGGGGCAACCTATTGAAGTTGCTTTTTCTTGGTGGGTTGTTCCCCCGTTCAAACAAATTCGGCTGGAGCCGGCAACACGAGCGCTCTACCAACGGGGAGAGAGAGCACAAAAGTTGTTCTGATCTGTGATCTGGTTGGTCGAGATTTGGTGTGCTTTACAACAATCAAGCAACTACTATTCGTCCATGTGCGGTGAATAAGCTGGATAGTGCACCAATTTTCGGTTAAGGAAAAAGTCTGTCCAACTCTCGGTGCACGTTCTGGTGGAGGCACTATTCTCTGAGTGGTTGAGAAGGTCCTAGCCCCTGGGGCCAATCGGGGGAACTCCCTTTCCAGGCGAAAAATGGGCGCACAACTCGGAGGAGGAAGCCCTGCTCTACCCTGTCGTAATTTCCAGGAATCGACTAACTTAATGTACGGGCGCAAAAATACTCGTCCGATACCCTTTTTACACCAAAAATGGACATTTTTAAACAAACAATTCTCAACACTACTGATATAAAAACACTTGAAATCTTTCCATCAGCTAGGGAATCACTATCTATTCAAACCTATGAAAGTAGAAGTGTAAGGAATCCAGTCTGTCTTCAGGGTTCATGATTGTGTCAGCTAGTGTAAAAGTGACTTAAGTTTTTGTATGGGGCTCAATACAAAAAAGTACATGACAACCACTACTCAATACCGGTACCGCAAAAACTCGAATAATCGAACCGTGTGCTATGTAGTTGAGAATTCCCTACTTTAGAATAGGGGCGAAAAACACTGCAAAAAAAGAGCTGCTCAGCCCCTCTGGGGGCCATAAAAAAAACAAAAAACACCAGACCTTACCAGAGGAGGCAACTCCAACGACATAGCACACGGTTCGATTATTCGAGTTTTTACGGTACTTAAACTACCTTTTCTCTATCATTTGGTCATATTTAAGGATTCTGTAACGTTCTTCATGTTATCTATGGGTTTGCTAATTCAAGGATAAATTTTCGCTAATTCTGATAGACATTGAGCAATGAGAGAGGGTGGTGAAGATGCGCACTTTTGGTGTAAAAAGGGCATCGGACGAATACTTTTCCTAGTACTGTATCTCCATTCCTCCGCGATCGATAATACCCTTGGTTTAGCAAACACAATCCCAAGTGAAGGTAAAAAAAAAGCCACTCCAGCGCGATTACTGCTAGCTAAATGCAAAGGCGGATCTCATCAGTCCCCAAAATTCATCAATGCGGTCTGGTGCTTCTTCTAATATAGTACCAGTACTAGCACCACACCAAAATACCTAGAGCCGCCAGCGCTCTCGCTCGCAGCATCAATACCAACATTTGATACTACAGGTTCCTTCTCTCACATGATTTTCTACCGGGATAGTCCATTCGTGCCTTCTGCATGCAATAAAAACTCGGTAAATCCACAATCGGAAACCTTGTGCTAAAGTACTCGTGCACCCAAGTGCGGGGGGGGAGGGTTGCGTAATACGCCAAGGTGCTGAGCTACCGGGTGTGGTGCAGAGAAGTAAAGATTTTTTAACGTGGGAAGTTCCAACGGGATCTCCCGTACAGTTCACATTCGGCTTCTTCTAATCCCAATTCTACTGATACCCTACTGCCTAACATGAGCCTTATTGTAATCAATTTCTTTTTACCAAAATCTGTCCTGTTATTCCGAATCACCTGCTGTGACGGAGAGAATATTTGGACTTCGGCCATTTGAGAGTACAATGATACAATTGTATTAAAGGCCCGTTTAATAACCGTGTACTCCTAAATTTGGGCGATGGAACCGGATAGTGGCTTCTCAACAGGCATCATGCTTCGATAGATGGTAAGCTACTGTTGGTAAACACCATCTACTTTCCTGCACACCGCGACGCGCCTCCAACCGTCAAGCTCCTCTTAACGGCCCGCACCGTCCTGAGTTGCTAGATAGCCGTCTACAGGTAAACGGGCCCTAAATATTCGGAAAGATTAACAACCAATTGTTGTACGCCATAGGCAAGTCTTTTTCATAGCAACCCTCAGAATGTCAGCCACTATATCATGACTACCATTCAATCCGGGCAGATATCTACAATTATGCGTGAAACAAATTATTCTCCTCTTGTGAGCAACAACCATTCAGGACAGCAGAGTTTCTTGAAACGAAGGGAATAGTTGATGAAATTGAGGTTCACTATGGCCGATTTCAGATTCCCGAAGCTGACATCATCTTGGTGGCTATGAAAGGGTCTTGCCGATGGAGGGCAATTACTGGCATTGGTTGTCACTCTTTCCGAATATTCAATTTGCGCCAGAGTAGCTATCGGCCACATTACCAACGCTTTGGTTTGTAGTAAATTTAATGGCCGGGTTTTGATATGCTGCAGAATCCATCTTGTCCTCTCACTTGTTCTTACCCCCGGTTATGGTGTCGTTCATGGATCATTAGAGAGCCAAAGGCATTGTCCCTAGCCCATTTAAGCGGGGAAGAAGTGAAACCTAGAGGCGCAACTACGAGTACTCGCGATGTCGAAGCGTTTTTAAAAAAGACTGCTATTGCATACCACCAAAATTCGGCCTTTTTGCTTGGATTTGGGCGGTATGCAATAGCAGTCTTTTTTTAAAAACGCTTCGACATCGCGAGTACTCGTTCAATTGCTGCTCGAGCTGTCGAGTGGGGACATGAGCGAATGAAATTGCTTTTTTCCTGATGCAGTCCCACAACCTGCACTCGAGTTAAAAAAAGGGCTGCGGCTCAAGTGCCCGGCAACCAGAACGCAATCCATCTGCTGCCACCACATCCCTCCATTTCCTCGCCAAGGCAAAAGATGTACGAGTACGAGTACAAGTATGCATAAATCACTGGAGAGAACTGTGCTCACCACCCTGTCTCTCCCGGGGGGTCAGCGAAATCAGAAAAATGTTTCTGCTGACCATATAAACTCTCGACTGTTAGAAGATTGCGCTCAAGTGCATTGCAGACAGTCCGGGAGAGCGCGATAGCTCGCTTTGCAGTTTACGGAATAGATTATACCGACACGTCTTTCCTTTGTTATCACGAGAGCATGCCTAAGAATATGGCCATCTGGGGAAATGCAGAGATAGGCGTGGCGACCTATGGAAGAACCAGGACGTGTTTGTATTTTACTTATACACCTATCCCTACTGTTAGTTTAGTTGATAGTGGAATGTGGGGGAAGGAACGAGTGCAAGTGGTGGAAGTTACATTTTGATTTCTTTCTTATATACACAGTACCCCCAAGCTCCACGTGAATTCTCACACCCTATCGGCTGCCGCTATGCGACTCTTCATTGCTACTTTGACATCTCCGGGGATAGTGCTATGTTTCCGGTTATTAATAACTCTACCCAAATGTGCTAGCAATTATCAATCTCTATTTCTCCAAGATACTATAGTCCTTAGTTATCTAGAAATACCCCTCCTGACCAATGACTGCCGGTTTGGAAATATCCAAAAGGAAATCCCACCAATTTCCGAGGTTGTCCACTCCTTTCGAGTGCCAGTACTGTTGTAATTCTTCGATGCTGCTCACCATATTAGGCCATACCCACCGGCCAATCCGTGAAACGAAACGCCAAGCAACTCACAACCTAAACGATCGCACACTTCAGGGGTGGAGAAATCTTTTCACTAACAACAACCACGGTCTCTCGCTCAAAGACGACTCTCGATGTCCGATGCTCTCTTTAACTAACTAACTAACTAAGAGCGATCACAGGAGTATATATCAATCACAAAGACATCTTATCCATCCATGAGGCACCACACTACTCCATGTGAGTCTCTCCTTCCCCCGTGAGCACTCCCGGCTAACTAAAAGAAAAAACAAACACTTTCCCACCTCCGGGCTTCCGGCTCTTTCCGGCTGATCTTACAGTACTTCCGCTTCTCCCCCGGCTTTCCCGGAAGCTGCGCGATCCCAAAACTATCGCGCATTCCTGCATTCGCACTGCTTTCCTGAACGCACAAACCAAACGCCTAACGCCGAACCGTATACCCGAAGCCAAAGCGAGTCTCCGAAGACAAAGCCATGCCCTATGCCGGAGCCATATTCCCGGATCCTTAGTGTATATCCGAAACCATAAACATGCGCCCTCCCGGAAGCTATCTGAACAAAAGAAGTATCGTGAAAGTATGGCGAGCAGCACCATTTTTAACAATTGGTGAGGCACCGGGAGGAAGGACTCGGATGCGCGGGGGCTGCGGAACCCGGGGAGGTTTTCTTTGTGGCGGTTGTTTTTTCTTTGTTAGTATGATTGCTCTTTGCGAAAGGGAAAGGGGAACATGTGTGGAAGAGCGGGGGCATCCGTGGAAGGAAACGGACCGGTGTGGCAATCGATGGAAGGATAGGAAGGTAGGAGATATGGCATCGCTGTTGTTTTACTTATACTCCTGTCTCTACCATTAATTTTTTTTGTATTGATTGTCGTTGAGCGTGAGCCTGAGGTTGTTAGTGAAAAGATTTTCCCCGCCCCTGAAGTGTGCGATCGTTTTCGTTGTGAGTTTGCTTGGCGTTTCGTTTCACCACTTGTCACTCGCAGTGAATTGTATCGCTTCGCAGGTGAAGTCTAAAATGTACGGGACTCAAATAGGCTACTGTGACACATTAACACGAAAAGCCCAGAACCGCCTAGCAGCAAACACACTGCGGCAATTTCAAAATTTAATATCTCCTGCAGTCGTGATCAAGCCGGATTTCCCATCGTGGTAAGGAAACACTGGGAAAATTATTGTATTTCTTTGATCGCCAGAACCAACTCCGGAGAGCTGGAATGCTATCACATAGCTGTGAGTAATACAAGAGCAGATATCAACAGGTGCATCACCTCAGACTACCAGTGGGGTCATTTTCACATTAAGTTTAGTGTTCCTGTAGAGTGCAAAAGACCTGGATCATATCTTGAGATTGAATGCTTTTGATATGGTCCGTTGACAAAAATAACGGCGCACCAGAGATCACTAGCGACGCAACCCCCTCCACCCTCGGCCCACCTAAAGAAATTTCTCTAAAATTAATCATATCAATTTCTTGTATCTATTCTACTACATATTTACTTTTTTAATTTTATCGCCACAATAGTAGGTTTGGTGGGAAAGTGCTCTTATAGCCGAGGTTTTTCCTGATCGTTGGCGCGCCGTTAATTTTGTTAACGTGTCATATTGTTCGAAGGACATTTCAGGGAAAGTGGGAATCTAGTTTTCATACAGGGTTCCGAATGGTCGGCGGAAGACTGGACTGGACTGGCTAGTCCGGTCGAAAGTCAAGTCGAGTCCAATGGTGGAAATTAGACCGACATGACAGTCAGGATTATTGAAACCGACTCGACAAGGACTAGTTGGACTAGGCCCGCCAAGCAATAGGATATGGTATTTTTATCACAATATATTATGTTCAAATAAAGTTTTTCTTAATAAAACTTATTGTTTCCATGGATTACATGGTAGAGATAGTGCTTCGTTTTGATTAGGGGTGGCAAAAATGTTGCGAATCACCGGCGAGCATTCCAGATGAATCAAGGTTTCCTTTGTACCTTTCCTATTTTTCTTAGCTGTTAGTTACTAGTTCCTTTGTAAGTCATTATCAAGCACGGAGGAGGTGCGAGTATAGAGCGTTTGTATACTAGTGGGAGGATTCGTAGACATGGCCGGGAATGCTCGGAGAGCAGCACGAAGTATGCTCCAGAATACTGTGCGGGCAGGGAGAGAGAGATTCTCCGCGGAAGGATCCCCACCAGTTGGGCTATGTGGTCAAGTTCTGTGTATTTAAATGACCAGCTCCGCTGTAGATATTCTGGAGAAGCAAGCAACCATCTGAAAAATATACAGACGTTTCCTCCTCTCGTACAATTTCTTTCTCTCTCTTATTGGCCTCTCCCTCGCAATCGGTACCTCATAACAACAGTTATGAGTTGGAGGAGATTCGGCAAAGATGGGTAGTGGAGGAAATGCGAGGAGGAAATCGGGGTCCACAGGTCGTACGTCTGAAAGGGAGCTTATACTTTCAGGAGGATAAAAGGATTCCTATTTTCCCTTTGTTCGTTGTTTTGACCATCCATCAGACATTCGCTTTTCTCTTCACTCGATCTTCTTTACACAGAGTGTCAGTCTTTCGTTTCTTTATTCTTTATCGGATTTGTTTTCTTGTCACCTTACTCGTTCGTATCGATAAAAGTCGTTGGTTCTCCCACCGTTAGGGATTGAATCCGCTGTGCACTAAACCATTTTGTTGAAAACATCACTCAGTTTTTCCCCAGTCCGATCAGTCTGACTTGGCCCGGTCCAGTCAGTTCCAACAACCATGACTCTCTGTTTAGTCTAATATCCACCATTAGACTAGACTAGACTTTGACCCAGTCTAGCTAGTCCGAGCCGGTCCCCGGCCGACCATTGAGAACCCTGCTCAGCCATTACAATACCAACCTAAGTCAATGCCACTACCAAAACAAAAGGTCCTATTACCAGATCCCATGCTCCAAAATCATGCCCATTATGTTGACAGTTATCTGGTCTTGCTGGGCAGGAAAGTCACGCCAGCAGCATGCAATGGCGGTGTCTTCCACTATTGCCTGATTTCATAAGCTGTCGATCACAAGGAGGCTGGGATTTCTGGCCATCAGTGATATTTCGCTTGGCTTCTAAAAATCCCGCCACCCACCTAAAATATGTTTTACCAACGCCTGGAATCCCAAAGCAAAATGAGACAGCGTTGTCGGCCCCGCTATCACATCCCCTCCACTGCCGAAGCTCGCTCGCATCCAAAAGCCAATCCCCGACACCACTGAATCAGTCGCTGCGCACCCCATGATGTCTGTTTTCTGGCGCTAGAGGAGGGAGCTAACGCATTTTCTGTGCATCCTCGTCGGATTTATAAACCGTCTTATATAGCTCCCTGCTGTGTTTATCTAGATTAGCGCGTACTAAATTCCGGTAAGATTTGCATAGGTACTTCCGCGGCAGTGTCACCTTTGGACAGTCCGGTTACAAGAATTTGGGGGTGGTAAACAATTTGGTAAACACTTTTACACCGTGTATCGAATAACGATGCCAGTTGAGACGCCACTGTTTAGTTCTAGTAGACAAATCTCAGAAACAGAGGGTTGGGTAAACTGGCCCTAAAGTGGCCGCTCCCCACTACGAGGACCGCTTCTACCTCGATTTGATTGTAGGTTAGATCCAGTCTAGGCCAGTATATAAACACCCACTACATATCCTGCAGTGGCTCTCCCCTTCACAGGTACAACAGCCTTTTCCAACACATCAACCAATTATTGATAAAGATTACACTACTGTCAATCAAAATGATCACGCTCGCTAAAGCCGTGGTCAAACAAATGTCAGCTCACAAACTCGCAAACAACCCTGTCATTAATAACATTGGCCTTGGTGTCGGGCTTTATCGCAGATTTCATATAACTCAGGCAAGATATTTCAAGATCACCAATGCTGAACTTATTGTACTAACCAGCATTCTCAGAGAAAACCCCTTTACGAAGATATGTCATCCCAGTTCAGGGGAAACAAACCCTGCGAGGCCGATGCACGCTATGTGACACGAGAGATGTTTTCCAACATGAATACGCAGCACATGAATCAATTTTCTGCTGTGGAAAAGGTATAATCTCATTCACGAAGTGCAGACAATAGGTTGTTGAACAATTTTACTAAAATATATTAGGATCTCGTAAAATGTCATCTGGCTGTCAATCGGTTGGAGACTAAACTCGATCAGGGGTTCTTAGATATGGAAGGTAAAATTAGCAGGGCTGTTGGGTTGAGGCATTGGGTATGTTCTTGATTTTTCAGTGCGAGTTGAATCTACTAATATATGTTAAGGCCCAAGAAAAGCTTGAATCTGTGGTCGAATTTATTTGTATACTGATTGCGGTCCCGGTATAGTTTGAACCCCATCTACAATACTCCTTATTTATTACTAACAATCAGCAAAGGTTATCGGTGTTTTTATCCTTTGCGAGGTTTGTATAGTTTTGGATGTTTTAGGGATCAGAGGCAAAGCCAATGGCGGCAGCAATGACAACAACGACAACAACAAAAAACAATAATGGTTTTGCTGTTCTAGGAGCCTTTCCTGAGAGAAGAAACCCATGGATGGCAGGATGGCTCTATAGAATCCAATTGCTCAGTTTACATGTCACGGTAATCCTCTAGTTAGTTACAACCAATTCCCTAAGAGACAAATTTGATACATGCTCATTTTGGTCTTTTTTATATGGAGCCCCAGTTCTTTTCTTTTCTTCTCCAAGTGCAGTGTAGTACTGGAAGATGTTGTCAATCACCTGTGCTCACTCCAACTTCCATACCGCACCTTACACTTCACCGTGGGTACTCATCCCCGTTGTTAGACCCTGGTGTAAAGATACCGGAGGATCCACCATTGCCTCTGGCCAGTGTTCCGAACTGTCCATGGGCAACATACAGACGGCGCGGATAATCCCAAGAAGAGGGGACTAGACGGGACCTCTAGCCGCGTTCATGTGTGGGGCAAATTACTCGGAGGACCTACGTCCCAGACTACGACCGCCGGGCACTACACGCAAGTCCTTTATTATTATAAGAGAGAACCGGGAGGGCGGTTGCGGAGGTTGACGGCAGGGGAGATGGCAGGACTGCCGGGATCGAGTGGGGGACTTTAGGGGGTATCAGAAGACTGTAAGGTGTGGGTAAGGACTGCACTGGGGGCCCACAGACCTCAGGTACCGTAAAAACTGGAATAATTGGCCCTCACGCTAGTATGTTGACTTAAGGTATGTCTCGCCAAGGTTCATACATTTGTTTAAAATTTTCCTCTTTCTACTTCGCCACTCCAATCACTGCAGTCATATCAAGAGCTAGCGTTCAGACTCGGAGAAGTGAGCCCTAGTTTTCAGTGTTGAAACACCAATTTCCTTTAAAATAGGGACTTTCCGTGCGCCCAACCTTATATCAACATACTAGCGTGAGGGCCAATTATTCCAGTTTTTACGGTATTGGGAATAGCTGCCGGGCACATGTGGAAAAAAATGAAGGGGGCGGCCGAGGATGCCTGAGGACTCCCGCGGGATGAAGACAAATTATGAGTGATGTAGGGTGATTCCACGAAACCAACACAATAAACATCTACCTACACGAAAAAGAAGGCTAATAGATCATGAAGTGTTGCGAGTATTAAGATATCACTGAACCAACCATTCCGCTACGAGCCTTGTTTTCGCTTTAAAATACTTCCATAAGTCTTTCACGTTAGCCATAGTCGCTGTAAGGTTGCGGCAAAGCCAAAGAACTAATGGAACCGAAGTTGACTCGTAGTACTATACCTGGGATTTTTTAGAAGAGTTAGCGGGAAACTTAATTGACCCACTCGGATCTGAATATCTACAAATCAGTGCTCCCAACAGTCCAGTCCGTCCATCTTCGGGGGAGGACGGGACAGACTACGGCTCTTAGTCCGTCTTTTTGGGAGTGCTAGGACGGACCACGCCTGGGAAGGTGAGGACCGGAAGGACTATCATAGGGGACTATCGTAGAATCTGGTCTTATCCCCTAAACCGCTGAAACATTCAGGCCCATTTAAAATGTTGAACACTAGCCTATTTGAGTACGCGGGAACAAAGCTGCGCGGACAATCTCTTTTCACGGCCATTCTGAGCACTACAGATTTTGCCCAATTCTGAGCACTGCAGCACTTCTCGAATATTGAGTTTTTCATATCACGGTTTCCCAAATAAGTTGGTGTTCAACATTTTAAATGGGCCTGAATGTTTCAGAGGTTTATGGGGTAGGTAAACGGGCCCTTAGTGGCTATCCGTCGCATTATTTTTTTGTTAAATCCGAAGCTATTCGTCGGACAACGCTTTGGTTTATTGTAATGGCCGGGTATTGGTATGCGGCAGAATCCATCTTGCCCTCCCACTTGTTCTTGTGGTGCAGTTAGTGGATCATAAATACTCGAGTACAGTTAGAGTCCGAAAGGCATTGTTCCTAGCCCATTTAAGCGAAGGAGGGAGCTTCAACCATGAGGCTCAACTACGATCACTTCTCGCGCAGTCTACCCGTGACATTAGCGGATTGTAGTTGCTTTTTTCTTCTCCAAATTCACTCTCACTGACTGCACTGGAGTAAAAACAACTGCTGCTCAAGTTCCATGTAGCCAGAAAGCAACCCATCTGCCGCCACAGCATCCAATTATTTCCCGCCGAGGCAATAAACGTGCACATAAGTCAGGGGAGAGAACTGAGCTGCCTTCTCGGGGGTCAGTGAAATCTGAAAAATGTTTCTGCCGACCTCAAAACTTGCATTTCATATACTAGTAGTTCGGGAGCGCAGTAGATCGCTAAGCAGTTTATGGAAATAAATTATACCGACATGCCTTCCCTTTGATATCACGGGAGTGTACAGAGGAATAAAGGCAGGTAGGGAAATGGTGAGATATTTATGACGATCTCTGGAAGGATCGGGGTGCGTTCATTGTGTTTTCACCTATACACCTGTCTTTACCGCTAGTTTTGTTTGCTTTGGTTTAGAGTTGAATGTGAGCGAACGAAGTGCAAGTGGTGGAAAGTAGCAGTGCTTGTACATGTTCAGAGGCCGGTTAGATACCGTGCTAGCACCACACAAAAACCCAGAACCGCTGGAACTCCCGCTCGCACCAACAATACTAAAATTTAAATTGACAGGTTGCTTCACCCTCACAATTTGCTACAGCGATCCTGTCTATTCGTGCCCTATGCGTGCAGTAAAAACTCAGTAAATCCAGTCGGGAGTCTGGCGCGAAACTCAAGTGCAAGGGAGACCCTAAGGAGCTGAGGGACGGGGTATGATGAGGAGATTAAAGATGTTTTAACATGGGAAGTTCCAGTTGGATTACCGTACAGCCATCTTCAGCTGTCCCTAATGCCAATTCTATGGATGCTGGTACTGTACTGTACTTTTTGGACGCGGGCCGAAAGCAACAACAAAACAAAACAGGGACTGCCAATGCCAGGATTTCTCACATGAAAACCATGGCACCACACCGGAGCGGGGACCCTTCATTCAAAAATACCGTCTCAGCAACAACTAACTCGCGGCAGACAGGAGTATATCAACTACAAATTCCTCCTATTTTTCACACATGCCCACACTTCTGTATGCCCCCGTCCCACTTGTTCACTTGCGTGCTAACAAGACAAACTCCCATTGCCCATGGCCACCGGGCTTTCAGCTCTTTCACACTCCCCCCGCAGCGTTCCTGCTTTCCTTCCTCCAGATGCATCGTTCCAAAACTCCCCGTGCATTCCTGCATTCGAAATGCCCTCCCGGAAGCCCGACCACATGCCCGAAGCCAAAACGCATTTCCAAAGCCACAAACAAATGCGTTCCCAGGGGCTATCCGAACAACAAAGGAACTATCAGGAGAGCATGCCGGGAAGCATCTCGAGGTTTCCAACAGCACTGAACCTAGCGCCTAAAATGAGCCTTAGGGTTCTCAATTTCTTAATACCAAAACCCGTCCTGTTGTTCCGAACTGCCCGGGCCGTGATGGATAGAATCTTTAATTCTGAGACTATCTTGGGTGTACTCGTTCACTCTGCCCGGACACTTTCTAGTCGAGGAAGTGCACGCTTTCCTTTGTAAAGTTTGTTACTTTAGGTAAACACCAGCTACTTGCCCGTACCCCTCCAACCGTCTAGCTCCCTCTACGGCCGGCACCGTTCGAAGGGCTAGGTAATTGTCTATAGGTAAACGGGCCCTAGGTTTGATGCTCCGGTTGAGTGAAAAAGGTCTCTATCATAGTTTGATATGGAATGCTTTTGATATCGCGCTATTGACATTAATTTTCAAAGAAAATGCGAAACTTGTTTTTTTATAGCTCGATGTAAGCAAATTCGGCGCTATCAACACCACAAGGGATAATAATTGTTAGTGCCGCTTTATGTTATGGATAGAACACTACTCGAGCTCAAATGTCATCACAATAAAATTTCCACATATAGATTAAACGAAAACCGATACATATGGCACGCCACTAATAAACAACCACCCCGAAAAAACGCCTTAGATCTTAGATGTAACTTATAATCGTGTGTGAAGAACCCTCTTGTGTCTTTTCTATTATGATTAGGACAGGGAGGAAAGAGAAACAAAACAATACTAATACGACCGTACGCCTAAGTGGAACAAAAGGGAAAGGGGAGGGAAGAAAAGGCGAGGTGAAAATCACAACATCATACATAGAAACCAAGGGGGAATTAATCCGATTGGTACCTTTACCCAGCTAAGAGACGAGACGGGACAGACGATGGAGAGCCGGGGGTTATACGGGTGGGAGGTTACCCGCGGAAAATGTCTTCTCGCATGTATTCCCCTTCCAGCCGGAGCCATCTGGAGCCCAGGTCTTGGCCGGATACCATAGGAGGGGGAAAATCGATGCACTACATGTTGGAAACAGACTTTCACGGAATGCACGTGAATGATGTTTTTGTGAAGACGGTAGGGGTGTAGACGGGTGGGTCCATATGGTAGGTATGTATGCAGATGTGGCGATAGTGTGGCAAAGTTCGACAGCGTCTTCGGTAAGGATGGTAGGAGTTCTCGATTAGTCGGAGGAGGAAAGCTTACGCTTAAAACGACGAAAATAACGGCGGACCGCTCGCAAGAGTTTTAATGGCCCAGAATGGTTCGAGATGGCAGGGTCGCGGGTAGCGTCTGATGTGGGGATGGACCCGAGAACGGATGGTGAAGGCTGTGCTTCATGTCGATCTAAGGGAGGCTCATCGGAGGGGGAGGGAGGAACAGCTCCCATGATCCGCGGTATTATGTCCGGAATAATGCCTTCTGGTTCTGATACCAGACCTGATTCCAGTTCTTCCTGAACACTTAGAGTAGGGTCATGTATTTTCGGTGTCAGGCCACTCGTTTGTGATGTTTTGTGACTAAATGGCCTTGGTTCCGATAACAGCCTCTGCACACCAGAGTCAAGGGTAGCGTCGGATATGGGGATGGGTGCTGAAAAGGATGGTACAGGTTGTGCTTCAAGTTGATTCAAAGGAGGCTCGTTGGAGGGGGGAGGTATGGCTCCCATGATCTGGTCTCTTGCGTCGGGAATGCCTTCTAGCTGTAATACCGGCCTAGATTCCATTTCTTCCTGGGTACTCAGAATAAGGCTAGAAGTTGTCGGTGTCAGGCTATCGGCTTGGGGTGTTTGGCGACCAAAGGGCCTTGATTCTGATAGCAGACTCTGCAAACGAACATGGGCAAGGATGCCTGCGTGCCAGGAGGGTGTGTGGCCACGATGGTCCGACGAACCGGGATTGACATTCCCACGTGCAAGGAGTATATCCACCACGTTCTCATGTCCATTTCCGGCGGCGTGCGAAAGTGGTGTCCTACCATCGCAATCCGGAGAATCGGGACTGACATGTCCGCTCTCCAGAAGTATCTTCATTACGCCCTCACGTCCAGATTCGGCAGCGTATGAGAGTGGTGTCTTACCACGGCTATCCGGTGAATCGGGATTAACATGGTCTCTCCCTAGAAGAATCCTCGCAACGCCCTCACGCCCAGATTCGGCAGCGTATGAGAGTGGTGTCCTACCATACTTATCCGGCGAATTGGGATTGACATGTCCTCTCACTAGAAGAATCTTTACTACCCCCTCATTTCCAGATGCAGCAGCGTATGAGAGAGGTGTCCTACCACCGCTATCCGGCGAATTGGGATTGACATGTTCTCTGCTCAGAAGTATCTCCACCACACTCTCATGTGCAAACCTGGCAACGTATGAGATTGGCGTCCTACCATCGCAATCCTGCGAATCGGGATTAACATGTCCTCCCTCCAGAAGTATCTTCATTACGCTCTTATGTCCGGATCCGGCAGCGTATGAGAATGGTGTCCTACCATCGCAATCCTGCGAATCGGGATTGACATGTCCTCCCTCCAGAAGTATCTTCATTACGCCCTCACGTCCAGATCCTGCAGCGTATGAGAGTGGTGTCCTACCATACTTATCCGGCGAATCGGGATTGACATGTCCTCCCACAGGAAGAATCTTTACTACGTCCTCACGTCCAGATCCTGCAGCGTATGAGAGTGGTTTCCTACCACTGCTATCCGGGGGATCGGGACTGTCATGTTCTCCCTCCAGAAAAATCCTCACTACGCCCTCATGTCCAGATTCGGCAGCGTATGAGAGTGGTGTCCTACCAGCTGTATCCGGCAGGGTTCCGAATGGTCGGCGGAAGACTGCACTGGACTAGCTAGTCAGGTCGAAAGTCAAGTCTAGTCCAATGGTGGAAATTAGGCCGACTGGACAGTCAGGATTATGGAAACCGACTTGACCAAGACTGGTCTGACCAGGCCTGCCAAGCAATAGGATATGCTATTTTTATCGCTATATATTACGTTCGAATAAAGCTTTTCTTAATAAAACTTATTGTTTCCATGAATTATTTGGTGGAGATAGTGGATCGCTTAGATTAGGAGTGGCGAAAATAGGTTCTCGAGTATCGAACCATTTTTGGTTCACTAAGTGAGTGATATTACATGACCATATGCCACAATACCGGTATTGGATGCAACTTATCCATCAAGTAATCGTATTTCCACCGCATATTATCCTCTCCAGGATATTCTATCAACTTGTATTGAGGGGCTTGATTCATAACGTGACAAGCGACGTTAAGATCCTAGTATAGCTATACTTCTATTCTTAGCGAGTGTTGGGCTTGGTGCGATTCAGAGTCATGCGATCTTTTATAAAGACTGGTCTGGGACCAGTCCAAACCGGACCGGACCACCCAAGTTAGTCGGGTCCAGTCATCGCCATCACTAGGACTGGCCAGCCCGGTCCCGCCTCCAAAACTTGACCGGTCGGACTATTCGGAACCCTGGTATCCGGCGAATCAGGATTAACATGTCCACACTCCAGAAGTATCTTCATTACGCCCTCATTTCCAGATTCGGCAGCGTATGAGAGCAGTGTCCTACCACCTGTATCCGGCGAATCGGGATTAACACGTCCACTCTCCAGAAGTATCTTCATTACGCCCTCATGTCCATACCTGGCAGCGTATGAGAATGGTGTCCTATCCCGGCGATCCGACAGATCGGGATTGATGGTTTTGCTCTCCAGAAAAAACACCACGACAACGGACTCATGCCCAGATTCGGCTGCATACGATAGTGGAGTCCGGCCAGTATCATCCGGCGAATCGTGGCTGACATCCGCCCGATCTAAAAGGAGTTTCACAACGCCAACAGATCCGGATTCAGCAGCAAATGATAGTGGCGTCCTGCCATGTGAATCTGAAGGGTTCGCTTTGACATCCCGTCGCCCAAGAAGTAGCTTCACAATGCCCTCATATCCAGATCCGGCAGCATGCGATAGTGGTGTCCGGCCGCCCCTATCAAAGGAATCAGGACTGACGTCCCATCGCCCCAGGGCTCTGTTCACAAAGTCCTCATGTCCAGATCTGGCAGCAAGAGACGATGGTGTCTCATCAGGTTTCCGCGACGAATCGGGATTGACATCCTCTCGCTCAAGGAGTATCTTCACCACACCCTCATGTCCAGACCCGGCAGCATATGATAGTGGTGTCCGGCAGTTCTTATCCGATGAATCGGGATCAACCAGTGTTCCCAACCGTCCCGTCCGGACTGCAGGGCCCTGGCGTCCAATAGTCCCGTCCGTCCCGGGCGGGGTTGGTATGGACGGCCGGGCAAGGCGTCCGTCCTCACTATTTCCAGAAAGACTGCAGGGCCCGGCCGTCAACCTACAGTCCTGCAGTTAATATCAAGTTCTAGTAGGGCCTCGCCGTCTTTGGAATTGACGGGCGTCATCTGGAGGGCCCGGCCGTCCTGAGTCAGGACGGGCGTCACCTGTAGGTATTTCATAAAAATACCATAAAAATACTTTCGATTCGCTATCTCCGTCAGCTTATAATAGGTTCAGTTTGACAGGTTAATAGAATTGCGTGTGTCGGTTAATGAGATTTAATAACGTCCTGATGGTTGACCTTATCCCGCATAGGAAAGCACTAACCCTTTTGAAGACTTCTAGGCAGTAGATTCGGAGATAGCAAACGACAGGAGTTTTTACGATATTCATAATGTGTGATTGCTCTATCCGCTGAGCTGTTGCTTCATACATTTGATAAGAGAAGAAAATATGCTTGCGGATTTGGAGGACAGAGCGGTAATATTAGGCGGGGGACTAGGGCATGTTCCGGGGATCGGATATGAGTGCACAGCTTGGTTGATTGATGAGAAAATTTGATACCTGATACCCAAATATGATGATAGCGTTGTAATAAAGATGTTTCGTTTCTTCAAGCACAGACTCCCGGCTCGGAAA
>Ga0307513_10005418_pt1 | contig 16866 bp, 14 predicted proteins | sample 15_EM_MG_FD_202174 | JGI IMG/M metagenome (GOLD analysis project Ga0307513, IMG submission 202174) | Populus trichocarpa ectomycorrhiza microbial communities from riparian zone in the Pacific Northwest, United States - 15_EM | ecosystem: Host-associated > Plants > Roots > Unclassified | place... | reverse complement strand
GTGAAGGACACCTCGCTGCTGGGCCACCTCTCCTTCAGCCAGCTGATGAGCCCCGGCGCCTACAAGGCGACGTTCGACGACCTCACGTCCTGGCTGACGAAATACGCCGATCTTCCCGTCGCCAACCGGGTGTTTTCGCTGGCGTCCAAGCGCAAGCCCCCCGGCGCGAATTCGCCCCCCGCCCCGCTGCTCACCGGCGCCGAATGGGCCAGGGTCGAACCCGTCGCCCAACGTATCGGCAGCCGCCTGGACAACGCCCGCGCAGCCCCTGCGCGCGAGGCCTTCTACGCCGGCGATCTCAACCGCGCCCTGCATCTGGCGCCGGCGGCCGGCGACTGGTGGATCGCGGGCCTTTCGGCCTATCGCCTGAAGAACTACGCCCTGGCGCAAGGCTTCTTCGACAAGGTGGCCGACGACGAGGGGCAGGATCCCTGGTTGCGCTCGGGCGGCGCCTATTGGGCCTCGCGCGCGGCGGCCCAGGGCGGCGACCAGGCCAGCGCGGCGAATTTCCTGCGCACCGCGGCCCGCTATCCGGAAACCTTCTACGGCATGATCGCCGAGCGCCAGGTCCGCATGCAGACCGCCGAGCTCGCGCCACACCACGAGACAGCCGCGCAGGGCGGCTTCGTCCTGGCCTCCTACACCGCGCCGGCCGCCGATCTTTCGACCTTCATCCAGTCCAACCCCCGCGCCCACCGCGCCGCCGCCCTGGCTCAGATCGGGCGACTGGAAGACGCCGGCCTGGAACTGCGCGCGGGCATCTCGCTGGCGCGCACGCCGGCCGAGCGCCAACAGTGGATGGCCCTGGTGCTGGCGCTCAACGCCGACGCGCCGCAGACCAACGGCCCGGTCCAGCGCACCGCGAGCCTGGGCGACTATCCCACGCCGCTGCTGGAGCCGAAGTGGGGCTTCACCATCGATCGGGCCCTCGTCTACGCCATCGTCCGCCAGGAGAGCCGCTTCAATCCGCTGGCGATCTCGCCGTCCGGCGCCATGGGCCTGATGCAGCTGATGCCGGAGGCCGCCGCCCGCGCAGCCGGCGACGACAAGCTGAAGGCCGACACCACGCCCCTCCTCGATCCGGCGTTCAACCTGCGGGTCGGCCAGGACTATGTGACCTGGCTGATGGAGCGCGGGGTCGGTTACGACATCCTGCGCACCGTGGCGGCCTACAACGGCGGGCCCGGTACGCTGCTGAAGACCGCCAAGATGCTGGGCGACGACGCCGATTCGCTGCTGATCATCGAATGCCTGCCGGCGCTGGAGACCCGCAACTATGTCGAGAAGGTGATGACCGCCTACTGGACCTATCGCCGCCAGTTCGGCCAGGACAGCCAGACCCTGGAAGCCTTGGCCAGGGGCGCGAAGTTCGTCGACGCCCGGCTCGACAGATAGTCAGTCGATCCTGACCGGCCGCCGCAGCCTGCGGCGCAGCGCCGGCAGCCCCCGCCGCCCATCCGCCATCAACTGCTCGCGGCTCATCAACAATCCGATCGCCCCGATGCTGGGCCCGAACCAGCGAGGACGGCGCCACATCCCCTCGATGATCGCCGGGCCGCCGCCGTTCACCTGGTGCGCCGTCAGCTTGCGTATCCAGTCGTAGGGCAACCGCAGGTCCGGCGGCAGCACCAGGACCGCATCGTGCCTGGCCGCGGCGGCCACTTCCGCCAGCCCGCCCTGCACCATCGTCGCCCCAGCGTCTTCGCAGAGCGCGGCCGTGCCGTCGGTTGAGCCGCCGTCGGCCAGCAGGACCTCGCGGACCAGGCCGTCGACCGCGCCCGGGACCAGCGCGGCGAACAGGGCCTCCAGTTCTTGGACCGAGTTCAGGGTTGGAATGATCACCGACAGCACCGCTTCAGGAAGGGGCGCGCCGTAGCCTTGGTCAACAGGTTCTTAAATCCGTCAGGCCCTGCGACGAACGTCTGCACAGCGGCCGGGCGCCGGCGATTCAGGTCCCGAACGTCACCCTGCCCTGCGCGTCGATGGCCCAGGCGGGGTTCCAGGCGATCTCCCAGGCGTGGTCGTCGGGATCGGCGGCATAGCCCCTGAAACCCCCGTGCGCCGGCGCATCGCCCCGGCGAAGCATGCGACCGCCGGCGGCGACCAGCCGGTCGAGCAAGGGCTGCACCTCCTCGCGCGTCCCGACATTGTGCGCCAGGGCGAAGGCGCCGGGACGCACGAGCCCGCTGCGTTGCATGTCTTCCTCCAGCGACCCTTGCAGGAAGGTCCCGAGGACAAGGCCGTTCATCTGGTAGAAGACGATCTCCTCGTTCTCGAAGACCGGCCTCCAGCCGAAGCCGCCCGCATAGAACGCCTTCGCGCGCGCCAGATCGGCGACGCCCAGGGTGATGACGGAAATCTGTTGCTGCATGGTCCACGTCCTTTGGTTCGTCGCCGCGGGATGCGGCGGCGTTGAAAGGTCGCGGGACTCGACGCCGGGGCGACGGACAGACCCGCTGGCGCGGGGGCCGGGCTAACCACACCGACCTGCCTTTTTCGACATCGCCAGGATGATGGGGGCTCTACCCGAAGGCAAGCGTGGCCGTGACGAGCCCAAATGTTCTTGATATGTTCTCATCGCGGCCTATGGTTCCGGCATGGGCAAGTCGCCAACGATCGTCGGCGCGGTGCGGGGACGCGGCGCGAAATCAAACCACACGGGCAGGTTCGAATCCGCGCGCCGGGAAGACTTCGACGACGGCTGGAACGACGGCGATGAACCGCCTCCCCGTCTCGAAACCACCCTGACGGCGATGGCCTCCAAGACGGTCATCGCCCACAACGACAGCCCGGACGTCGGCTTTTCGGCCTCGATCAACCCCTATCGGGGCTGCGAGCACGGCTGCATCTACTGCTACGCCCGGCCGGCTCACGCCTATCTCGGCCTGTCGCCGGGGCTGGATTTCGAATCCAAGCTCTTCTTCAAGTCCGAGGCCGCGCGCCTGCTGGAGCGCGAGCTTTCCAAGCCCCGCTACGTTCCTGAGGTGATCCACATCGGCGGCGACACCGATCCCTATCAGCCGATCGAGCGTCGCCTGCGGATCACGCGCAGCCTGATCGAGACCTTGGGGCGCTTCCACCACGCCTTCTCGATAATCACCAAGTCGGCCCTGATCGTGCGCGACATCGACCTGCTGGCGCCCATCGCGGCGCGCGACCAGGTGCGGGTGGCGGTCTCCATCACCAGCCTCGATCGCAAGCTCGCCCGCAGCATGGAGCCGCGCGCCGCCACGCCGGACCGCCGCCTCGACGCCGTACGCCAGTTGTCGGCGGCGGGCGTGCCGGTGACGGTGATGTTCGCCCCCTGCATTCCCGGCCTCAACGACCACGAGATGGACGCGGTGCTGGAGCGCGCCGCCCAGGCGGGCGCACGAGGCGCCGGCTATGTGGCGCTGCGGCTGCCGCTGGAGATCAAGGACCTGTTCCGCGAATGGCTGGCGACCGACCATCCCGATCGCGCAGCGCGCGTCATGTCGCTGGTGCGCCAGATGCGCGGCGGCAAGGACTACGACGCCCAGTGGGGCCGGCGGATGAAGGGGCAAGGCCCGCTCGCCGACCTGACGAGCCAAAGGTTCAAGGCGGCGAAGAAGCGATACGGCCTCGACCAGGCGTTCGGCCCCCTGGACCTGTCGGGCTTTCGCGTGCCGCCGAAGGCAGGCGACCAGATGGACCTGTTCGGGGGTGCTGACTGAAGGGGCTACCGCGAAAACACCCCCACCAGTTCCACGTGGGGCGACCACAGGAACTGGTCCACCGGCAGCACGCGCTCCAGCCGAAAGCCGCCGGCGATCAGGATGCTGGCGTCGCGGGCGAAGGTGGCGGGGTTGCAGGAGACCCCCAGCACGCGCGCGACCTTCGACTGCGCAAGCTGACCCGCCTGTTCGGCGGCGCCGGCCCGCGGCGGATCGAACACCACGACGTCGGTGCGTTTGAGGTCCTGGGCGAGCGCCGGCCGGCGCGCTAGGTCGCGCGTCTCGCCGGTCACCGGCTTGAGCCCCTGCGCCGACGCCAGCGCGCTGGTCAGCGCATCCACCGCCGGCTTGGCGCCGTCGACCGCCCAGACCGGAGCGATCTGCGCCAGCCGGAACGTGAAGGTGCCGACGCCGCAATAGAGGTCGGCGATCTTGTCGGCGCCGGCGGCCTCGCGCAGCAGGAACTCGGCCATCGCGGCCTCGGCGGCCGGCACGGCCTGCAGGAAGGCGCCGGGCGGCAGCACGACCCGAGCGGGCCCCAGAACCACCGCAGGGGAACGCGCCTGATAGGCGATCTCGCCGTCCAGGGTCACACGGGCGAAGTCGCCCGCCGCCGCGGCCTCGGCCAGGCGCACGCGGGCGTCGCCCGACAGACCGCCGCTTTTCCGCTCGACGCCCGAGATATCGATGTCGAGCCCCTCGTCGGTGAGGGTGACATGCAGGGTCGGGGCGGACTTGGGATGTTCGAAGAGGGGCGCAGCCAGCCGTCGCAGGGCCGGGAACTTGGCTTCCAGGCGCGGATCGGCGATCGGGCAGGCGGCGATCTCCACCAGGTCCCAGGACCCCCGCGCCTTGTAGCCCAGCCTGGCCTCGCCGCGCGCGCCACGCCGCGCGTGCAGCGCCAACCGCCGCCGCGTGCCGGGCGCCGCGGCGAAGGGCGCGAGAATCTCTGTCTCGATCCGCTCCATGGCCAGGGTCGCGGCCATCCGCTCGACCTTCCAGGCGAGATAGGCGCCATGCTCCCAGTGCTGCAGGGCGCAGCCGCCGCAGGTCCCGAAGTGCGGGCACGGCGGATCCACCCGTTGCGGGCTGGCGCGGAGGATTTCGGTCACCGCGCGGCGCGATCCGCCCGCCGCCAGCCGCACGCGTTCGCCCGGCAGGGTATAGGCCGCATAGATCGGACCGGGGGCGACGCCGTCGCCCTCCCCGCCCAGGCTCTCGATCTCGACCTCGATCGCCGGCCCGGACGCGCCCGCCGTCGGTCTGGAACTACGCATTTACAAGCCCATTTATCCCGCGGCGGTGAAGGCGCCGCCCGGCGTTGACGCAACATGAACGAAGATGAACGGCGCGCTCAACTCATGTTCAGCTAGACCGGCCCATCTTTCCCACCAAGCGGCGGAAGCCTTGCCGCGCAGTACGCAGGAAAAGCCGATGAAGCGCATTCTGGCTCTTAGCATGGCTGTGGCGATCGCCGCGCCGGCTTTCGTCGCACCCGAACTGGCCTCGGCCCAGTCGCGGGAGTCCTGCCGCGAGCAACAACGCCACTCGGCCAACAAGGGCACCGTCATCGGTGGACTGGGCGGCGCGCTGTTGGGCGGCACGGTCGCCGGCAACGGCGCCAAGACCGAAGGGGCCGTGCTCGGCGGCGTCGTGGGCGCGGTGGCCGGTCACCAAATCGCCAAGAAGAACGCCAAGTGTGACGCCTATCGGCGGTCGAGTTCCAACTACGATCGCCGCCGCGTTTCACAAAACACCCGGCCGGCGAACTGCCGCTGGGTCCAGGAATACCACAACGGTCGGGACCGCAGCTACGAAGTCTGCCGGGGTCGCGACGGCGTGTGGCGGCCGAGCTAGGCCGCCCCGCTCAACGCCTTTCGTTCCTTTCAAGGGGGATACCTAGATGACTGCTCGTTCGATCTTCACCAAGGCCGGCCTGGGCGCTATGGCCGCCGTCATGGCGCTCACCGCCGGGGTTTCGGCGCCCAGCATCGCCGCCGCCCAATCGGGCTATTACGGGAATGGGGGCTCCTATTACGATCCGTGCCGCCGCGAGCAGACCAATCGAGGCGTCGGCGGCGGCCTGCTTGGCGCGGCCATCGGCGCGGTCGTCGGTTCCAACGTCGCGGCGCGTAACGCCCGCACCGAAGGCGCCCTGCTCGGCGGCGCGGTCGGCGCGGTCGGCGGCGCCGCGGTCGGCCGAAGCTCGGCGGCCTGCGACAGCGGCTATGCCCCGCGCACCAGCTACTACAACGGCCGCAGCTATGATCGTGGCTACTACAGCGAAGGCCGTTACGACGACCGGTACGGCGACCGCTACACCTACGAGCGCAACCGTGCCGCCCCCGCCTACGACGGCTACGCCTACGACGGCCGCGGGAACAGCTATGTCGTGACCGATCGGCCCCCGAGCGCCGACGGCTGCACCCTGGCCGAAAGCCCGATCTACCTGCCCGACGGCCGCGTCCAGAAACGCTTCGTCCGGGTCTGCCAGGACGGCAGCGGCCGCTATCAGGTGGTCGACTAAACTCCGAGGCTTCGAAAGCCCGCGAAAGCCGTCCGCCTCAGGCGGGCGGCTTCTTGCTGGCCCAGAGCAGGTATTCCAGCGCGCCGTCGCCGCCGGCGATCGGGCTGTCGGCGCTGGACCGCACGGTCCATCCGGACTGCGCCACGAACGCCTTGACGGCCTCAAGCGTCGCGGCGCGCACCGCTTCGTCCTTGATCAGGCCGCCCTTGCCGACAGCTCCGGGCCCGGCCTCGAACTGCGGCTTCACCAGGACGATCATCTCCGCGCCCGGCGCCGCCAGGGCCATGGCGGCGGGCAAGGCCTTGGCCAAGCCGATGAAGCTGACGTCGCACACCACCAGGTCCGGCGGCTCCGGGACCTGTTCGGTGGTCAGGCTCCGGGAGTCCGTCGCCTCGAGATTCACGACGCGAGGATCGGCGGCCAGGCTGGGGGCCAGCTGCCCACGCCCGACATCGATCGCGTAGACCCTGCGCGCGCCGGCCGAGAGGCAGACCTGCGTGAACCCTCCGGTCGACGCGCCGACGTCCAGCACGACGCGCCCCTGCGGACTGACCGGCCAGATCGCCAGGGCGTGGACCAGCTTCAGCGCGCCACGTCCCACCCAGGGATGGGCCGCCTGCGCGGTGAGCTCGGCGTCCGCATCGAGCAGTTCCGAAGGCCTGGTCACCAAGCGGCCGTCCGCGCTCACCCCGCCGGCCTCGATGGCCGCCCGGGCCTTGGCCCGGCTGGCGAACAGGCCACGCGCCACCAGCAGAACATCAGCACGGGTTCCTGCCATCTGCCTGGTCAGGTCTCGACGGGTTGGTCGGTGAACAGCTTCTTCAGCTCGGCCTTGAGGATCTTCCCATTGGCGTTGCGCGGCAGGAGGTCGGCGGAGAACTTGATGGCCACGGGCGTCTTGAAGGCCGCCAGGTGCTCGGCCACATGCGCGCGCAGTTCCTTCTCCGTCGCCGTCGCCCCGGGCTTCAGCGTCACCACGGCGACGGGCTCCTCGCCCAAGGTGCGATGCGGCCGCCCGACCAGCGCCGCATCCATCACCGCCGGGTGGTCGTAGAGGACGCTCTCCACCTCGATGCAGTAGATGTTCTCGCCGCCCCGGATCAGCATGTCCTTGGCGCGGTCGATGATGAAGCAGAACCCCTCCTCGTCCAATCGCGCCAGATCGCCGGTGCGCACCCAGCCGTCGACAAAGGTCGCCGCCGTAGCCTCGGGGCTGTTCCAGTATCCCTTCGCCATCTGCGGCCCGCTCGCCCACAGCTCGCCGACGGTTCCGACCGGAAGCCTTGTCACGCCGTCCACGGGATCGCGGACCTCCAGATCCGACACCGCCATCGGCGGCCCGCAACTGTCGGGCCGCGCCAGGTAGTCTTCGGCGCCGTTGCTGGCCACGACGCCGGTGGTTTCGGTCATGCCCCAGCCGTTGGTGGACGCCGAGCGCGGGAAGACCGTCTTCAGCTGCCGCACCAGTTCCGGCGCCGCGGGCGCGCCGCCATAGGCCATCGCCTCCAGCGACGACAGGTCATAGTTGGCGCGCGCCGGGTGCTCGAGCAATTGCCAGGCGATGGTGGGCACCCCGCCGGTGACCGTCACCCGCTCGCGCTCGATCAGCTCGAAGGCCCGCGCGGCGTCCCACCTGTGCATCAGCACGAGCTTGCCCCCTGCCGCCGTCAGGGGGTTGAGGAACGACATGCATCCCGTCACGTGGAAGAACGGCACCGTCAGCAAGGCCGACTTCGGAGGCGCCGCAGGATCGGGTGCGGACAGCGTCTCTCCGCGCCTCAGGGCGGCGCGGGCCGTGGCGCTGCCGCCGGCCATGATGGCGGCGTTGACGGCGCGGTGCGAACTCAGGACCCCCTTGGGCTTGCCCGTGGTGCCGGAGGTGTAGAAAAGCGTCGCGCTGTCGTCCGGCGCGATCTCGGCGGGCGGCAAGTCGTCGTCGGGGAGGAGCGCCCACTCTCCGGACGCCCCGATCACCTGCTCCAGCTTGCAGACGATCGGATGGGCGATCTCCTCGATCTCGCGGCTCACATAGACCCGCTTGAGGTCGGGGCAGCGCGGCAGGTGTTCGGCCAGCCGCTGATGGCGCTCAGCGTCCAGCACCGCGACCTTGGCGCCGGAATCCACCAGCCCATAGGCCAGTTCCTCGCCCGTCCACCAGGCGTTCAGCGGGGTGGCGACGGCGCCGAGCGACAGGGTCGCATAGAAGGCCACAGGCCATTCCGGCAGATTGCGCATGACGATGGCGACACGGTCGCCCTTGCCGACCCCGCGCGCCGTGAGTTCGCGCGCGAAGGCCGCCATCGCACGATGGAACCCGTCGAAGCTGACCCGTTCGTCCTCATAGACAAGGAAGGTCTTGTCGCCGTGCGGGCGGACGCTTTCGGCCACCGCCCGCAATGTCGGGGGTGCAAGCTTCCAGTTGCGCGTCGGGCGGCCGTCGATCTCGACGACATCCATCTCGAACGGACTGCCGGGCGCGGTCAGCAGCCGGTGGGCCTCCGGGAGCGATATCGCGGGCCAACCCGGCGGCAAGGCGGCGTCTGACATGTGTACTCTCCCAAGGCGCTCGGGATCTTCGTCCCGTCGTGGAGGAACCATGCACAGCCTGCGCGCCAAGGGAAGGACGCAGGAGATCAAGGATTCGTATCGCCCCGGCGGGCCTCAGCCGGCCTGGGACAGGCGCTCCAGCGCGCCCTCCAGCTTCGCCTTGGCCGCCTGCGCCTCGGCCAGGCGCTCGCGGTTCTCCTCGACCACCTCTTCGGGCGCGCGGGCCACGAAGTCCGCATTGGCCAGCTTCTTGGCGGTGCGCTCGGCGTCGGCGGCCAGGCTTGCGATTTCCTTGGTCAATCGAACGCGCTCGGCGGCGAGATCGATGAAGCCCGCCACCGGCAGGGCGAGGGTCGCCCCCTCCACGACCAGCGGAATGGCGCCGTCCGGGGCGGCCTGGTCGAACACGACGCCCTCGACCCGCAAGGTCTGGGCGATCACCGCGGCGTTGGCCTCCAGGATCGCGCGCTGCCGCGCCGTGGCCTCGACCACCAGCAGCGGCGGCCGCGCGCCCGGCGGCACGTTCAGTTCGGCCCGCACGGAGCGCCCCTCGCTGACGATGGCGATCACCAGGCCGATCTCGACCTGGGCGTCGGCGTCGATCAGGGTGTCGGGCAGATCGGGCCACGGGGCGACGATCAGCATCCCGTCGTGATCGCGCGCGACGCCGAGATCGGCGGTCTGGGCCCAGAGCTCCTCCGTCAGGTAGGGCATCACGGGGTGCAGCAGGGCGAAGATGACGTCCAGCGCCCAGGCCGCCGTCGCCCGCGTCTCGTCGCGGGCCGCGGCGTCCTCGCCCCCCAGGATCGGCTTGGCGAACTCGATGTACCAGGCGCAGAAGACGTCCCAGATGAAGCGGTAGAGGGCGCCCGTCGCCTCGTCGAAACGGCAGTCGGCCAGCGCCTGGGTCACCGCGCGCGATGTCCTGGCCGTCTCGCCGACGATCCAGCGATTGAGCGTGGCCTGCACCTGGCCCGGATCGAACCCGGCCACGCGGGCGCAGCCGTTCATCTGGGCGAAGCGGGTGGCGCTCCACAGCTTGGTGCCGAAATTCCGATAACCTTCAATACGTTCGCGTGAGAGTTTGATATCGCGCGCCTCCCCCGACATGATGGTCAGGGTGAACCGCAGGGCGTCAGCGCCGTATTCGTCCACCAGTTCGAGGGGGTCGAGGACGTTGCCCTTCGACTTCGACATCTTCTTCCCCTCGGCGTCGCGCACCAAGGCGTTGATGAAGACCCGCTTGAAGGGCACGTCGCCCATGAACTGCAGTCCCTGCATCATCATCCGGGCGACCCAGAAGAAGATGATGTCGAAACCCGTCACCAGGGTGTGGGTGGGATAGAAGCGCGCCAGGTCGGAGGTCTTCTCCGGCCAGCCCAGGGTCGAGAACGGCCACAGCGCCGAGGAGAACCAGGTGTCGAGAACGTCCTCGTCCTGCCGCAGGGTTTCATCACGGCCGTAGTGCTCGCGGGCCTTGGCGAGCACCTCGGCTTCGGTCTCGGCGACGAAAATCGTCCCGTCCGGGCCGTACCAGGCCGGGATCCGATGCCCCCACCAGAGCTGGCGCGAGATGCACCACGGCTCGATGTTCCGCATCCATTCGAAATAGGTCTTGTCCCAGTTGCCGGGGACAAAAACCGTCCGCCCCTCCTCCACCGCCTTGATGGCGGGGCCTGCGAGGGTCTTGGCGTCGACGTACCACTGGTCGGTCAGGTAAGGCTCGACCACCACGCCCGAACGGTCGCCATGCGGCACGGCGTGGCGCGTCTTCTCGACGCCGCGCAGCAGGCCCAGCGCCTCGAACGCCTCGACGACCTTCTTGCGGGCCGCGAAGCGGTCCAGGCCGCGATATTCCGCCGGCGCGTTCTCGTTGATCCTAGCGTCGCCGGTCAGGATGTTGATCATCGGCAGGCTGTGGCGCTTGCCGACCTGATAGTCGTTGAAATCGTGCGCCGGAGTGATCTTCACCGCGCCGGAGCCCTTCTCCGGATCGGCGTAGTCGTCGGCGATGATCGGGATCGGCCGGCCGACGATCGGCAGGCGCACGGCCTTGCCGATCAGGGCCTTGTAGCGCTCGTCGCTCGGATGGACCGCCACGGCGGTGTCGCCCAGCATGGTCTCCGGCCGGGTGGTGGCCACCACGATCTCGCCCGAACCGTCTTCCAGCGGATAAGCGAAGTGCCAGAAATGGCCGTCGACCTCGCGTTGCTCGACCTCGATGTCGGAGATCGCGGTCTGGAACTGCGGGTCCCAGTTCACCAGTCGCTTGTCGCGATAGATCAGGCCGTCCTTGTGCAGTTGCACGAAGACCTTGCGCACGGCGGCCGACAGGCCCTCGTCGAGGGTGAAGCGTTCACGGCTCCAGTCGCACGAAGCGCCCAACCGCCTCAGTTGGTTGGTGATGGTTCCGCCGCTCTGGGCCTTCCACTCCCAGACCTTGTCGACAAAGGCTTCACGGCCCATCTCGCGCCGGCCGGTATTTCCGGCGGCGGCGAGTTGGCGCTCCACCACCATCTGCGTGGCGATGCCGGCGTGGTCGGTGCCAGGCAACCATAGCGCGGCCTTGCCCCGCATCCGCTCGAACCTGATCAGCACATCCTGCAAGGTGTTGTTCAGCGCGTGGCCGATATGCAGCGAGCCCGTCACATTGGGCGGCGGGATGACGATGCTGAAGGTTTCGGCGGCCGGGTCGTCCTTGGGCTGGAACGCCCCGGACTGTTCCCAGGCGGCGTACAGGCGCTGTTCGGCGGATTTCGGATCGAAGTTTTTTTCAAGCATGGCGAATTCGGCGGCGCGCAGGATGGCGTCCGCCGGGGGTCTTACAGGGATTGGCGCGGAACGCGAAGCGGCGGGTTTGCAGAGCCTAGGGCAGCGGCGGCCTAGCGCACCCGGCTGCGGGCGATGCGCTCGACTTCTTCCTGCACCGCCGTCTGCACGATGGCCGGCAGGTGGGCGTCCAGCCAATCCTTCAGGAGCGGCTTCAGCAGGTCGCGCACCACGTCCTCCAGGGTCTGGCCGCCGGTCGGCATGGCGATCGCCGCCGAGAGCTGCCCGAAGGCCGAGGCCGCGGCGGTGGCCGCGGCGGCTCCGACAAGGCTTTCGGTCGCCACGGGGGAAATCGGCGGCGGCGTGTAGGCGCCAAGCGGTTCCGCGGCGGGGGCCGGCGCGGGTTCGGCCACGGGCGTATAGACGTCGAGATCGCCGACCGTGTCGACGCGCTCGGTCAGTTCCAGCACCTCGTCCTCCGGTTCGGGCTCGGGCGCCGGCGGCGCCTTGGCGGCCGCGGCGACGGGCTCCGGCTCGGGTTCGATCTCCACCGGTTCGGGCTCGGGAGCGGCCTTGGCGACAACGGGCTCGGCGGCGGCAGGCTCGGCCTCGGGCGCCTCGGCGGCCTCCGCATCGGCGGGCGGCGCGTCGTCCTCGGAAATGATTCGCCGTATCGAGGCGAGGATCTCTTCCATGGTCGGTTCTTGGGAGCTCGGTTCGGACATGTGCCTGCCGTCGAAGAAGGAAAGAGAATCCGTTGCGCCAACCTAGGCGCGCAGCGTCGATCCTGCAATTTCCACCAAGCTTCGCAAGGTGCGAATTCGCCCTATGGGCGAAACGCCGCAAGCGATGCGCAATTCTCGGCGGCTAGTTGGCCGGCCTCGGCTGGGTCAGGACCGGAGCCCCGGCCGGGGGGCCCTCGACGGCCATGGGCGTCGTCTTGGGGGTGAGCGCCCCGTCGACGATCGCCAAGGGCTCCTCCCACGGCACCCAGCCCCAGGTGATCCGCAGGCGGTTGAAGTTGGTCTTCGGATCGTACTGCGCCTTCAGCGGCGTCAGGTTCTTGGCTTCCAGCCGCCCCATCGACGCCAGGATGTTGGCGGAGGCGACATAGGTGTCGTGTCGCGCCTGGATCTGTGCGAGCTCGGCCGCGCGCTGTTCCTGCTCGGCGTTCAGCACGTCGATGGTGGTGCGCAGGCCGACCTGTTGTTCCTGGCGCGTGCCCTCGGCCGCCAGTCTCGCGGCGCTCACCTGCGTCGCCGTCGAGATGACATTGGCGCGGGTGGCGACCAACTGGTTCCAAGCCTGGGTCGCGCCCTGCAGGACGCTGCGACGGGCGGTCTCGATATTGATTCGGTCAACGTTGTGGCGTTCGGCGGTCTGGCGGACGCGCGACGTGGTCAGCCCGCCATTGAACAGCGGCATGGTCAGGACGACCGAACCGGTGACCTCGCGGGAGTAGCGCTCGCGCTCGAAGGGATCCACCGGGCCGCCGCCCTGGCTCACGGAGCCCTGCAGAGCCAGGTTCGGCAGGCGCTCGGCCCGCGCCCCGCCGAGGCGTGCGCGGCTCGCCTGCTCGGCGTACTCGGCGGCGCGGATCTGCGGGTTGTTCTGTTCGGCGATCTGGAAGACCGTGTCGACGTCGGCCGGCAGCAGGGGCGCCAGCGACGGCTCGGGCTCCAGTTCTCCGGGATTTTGCCCGACCACGGCGGCATAGTTCGCGCGGCTGATGGCCAGCTGGGCCTGGGCCTGCTGGAGCTGGGCCTGCGAGGCGGCCAGCCGGGCCTGGGACTGGGCGACATCGGTCTTGGTGATTTCACCGACGTCGAAGCGGGCGTTGGACTCGTCGAGTTGCCGCGTCAGGACCTTGAGGTTGTCCTGCTGGATGCGCAGGCCGTCCTGGTCGCGACGCACGTCCACATAGGCCTGGATGACGCTGCCCATGATCTGGGATTCGACCCGGCGTAGGTTTTCACGCCCCTGGAGGATATCGGCCTCCGCCGCGCTGACGGCCGCGGCCACGCGCCCGCCGGTATATACGGGCTGGGTGATCGACAGGGTGGTCGAGCCGCTGTTGCTTTCGAAGATGCCGAACTGCTCCAGAGCGTTGGCGCGCGCGGTCTTCGGTATGCGCTGCTCGTCATAGGTGGCGCGGGCCTGCAGGCTCACCGTCGGGCGATAGCCGGCGCGGGCCTGCACATAGGTTTCGTCCAGCGCCCGCTGGGTGGCGCGCTGGGCCTGCAGCGTCGGATTGTTGTCGTAGGCTAGGGCGATCGCCTCGGCCAAGGTCTCCGCCGCCGCCGGGCCGGCGATGACCGCGCCGCCGACGCCGGCACTGAAGATCGCGGCGAATAAGCGTCCGCGAAAGCTCTTCGACATTCCGTATCCCCGAACAGGCGAGTGGTTCGCGTGCTATATGACCGGCAACATGGTCAATAACTAGTGACCCGCAGCTTAAGCTTTTGATACGGCCACGTTGCCCAGGTGTTTCACCACGGTCAGAAGGCGAAACCGTGGTGAGCCTCGAAACCGGTCAGGACCGGCGGGGTGGCGTCGAAGATCTGTCGCCGGCCGATCCCGTCGATCGCATTGTTGTAGAGGCAGGCCTTGCCCACCGGGCCGTCCCGCTCGATCACGCCGAGCCGCCCGCCCTGGGCCAGGCCGGCCAGCCATGCGCCCGGCGCGCGCGCCACGGCGCCTTCGCAGACGATGAGGTCGTAGTCTTTTCCCGGCAGGGTCTTGAGGTCGCCCTCATCGAGATGCTCGACGTTGACGCCCAGGGCCTGCAGGATCGCGCCGGCGTAAGGCGCGGCGATCGCCAGCGCCTTCTCGCCCGCGACCGGCTTCAGGGCCTGCAAAAGCTTGCCGACATCGCGGGGCTTCAGCAGCCAGCGCCCGGGCGCGTATTCGACTTCCATGTCGGTGTAGGCGAGATAGGCCTTGCCCTGCGGCACGAACTGCTCGCGCGCGGTGTCCCGCATGGCGTCGTGCAGACGCACATCGGTCACGTCGTTGGTGCGTACCTGGCTTTCCACCATGTTCAGGCGGGCTGCGAAGAGATCGGCGGCCATGATTCCCAAGCCCAGCAAACGTTGGGCCGCTTATAGGTCCGCCCTTAACGAGAACGCAATCGCCCCTTGCGAGAGTGATTGCCGCGGACGGGCGGTTCTGTTAGCGATCCGGCCGCCTTCCTCGAAGCGCCGTCGCGCGTGTTGGAGGCGAAATGGCCTGGTGGCGGAGTGGTTACGCAGCGGACTGCAAATCCGTGCACCCGAGTTCGATTCTCGGCCAGGCCTCCAAATCTCACCTCAAATCCGGCGTGGGCGGCCAGTCGTCGCTGCTGGATTCCGGCCCGGAGACGGAACCACGCATCGCCGTGGTGGTCGTCAACTGGAACGGCTGGCGCAACACGCTGGCCTGCCTGGACGCCCTGCGCGGAACACAGGGCGCCGCCTGGCGGCTCATCATCATCGACAATGCTTCCACCGACGAGTCGATCGCCAGGCTGAGCAACCTTGGCGAGGACGTCGTGCTGATCCCGGCGGGACGCAACGGCGGCTGGACCGGCGGCAATAATCTGGGCGTCCGCTACGCCCTGCGCAGCGGCTTCGATTATGTGATGCTGCTCAACAACGACGCCTTCGTGGAAACCGACACCCTCGCCCGCCTGCTGGCGGCGGCCCAGGCCGAGACCCCCGCGCGACAGATCTTCGGCGCGCAGATGCTGACGCCGCAGGGCGAACCGGTCGAATATGCCGCAGCCGATATCGACCCGCAGAGCGGCATGCCGCGCTGGGCGCCGTTGTCCGAACTCGGTCCCGTCATCGACGGCCTCGCGCCGGTCGCGACGGTGCATGGCGGCGCGATGTTCGCCCGCCGCGAGGTCTTCGAGACCGTCGGCGCCTTCGACGACGCGTTTTTCCTCTATCTCGACGAAAGCGACTGGTGCCGACGCGCCACCGGCATGGGCTATGGGTTCGCGATCGTCGAACAGGCCCACGTGCGCCATATCGAAGCCGCCTCCACCGGCGGCCGGGAGTCGCCGCTCTATCGATACTTCATGCTGCGCAACACCTTGCTGTTCGCAAGGCGGCACCTGACCCGCGCCCAACGGCGGCGCGTGCTGCGCGAGATCTACTGGGACCTGCGCGATGCGACGCGCCGGGTGGACGCCCGGCCGTGGCCCTGGGCGTTCCTGACCAGCGCTCACCCGAGCTTACGGGCCCGGCGGCGCGCGATGCTGGACTATCTGACGGGACGGCTCGGCGACTGCCCGCCGATTATTCGCGATCTCACCCGCCAATGGCGGGAGGGCGGCGCGCCCTAAGCGGCCGAACGGCGACGCCCGGCGTCGGGACCAGCCGAGGCCAGCCCGCGACAGACGGTCAGGAGCGCCGAACGGGCCTCTCCGTCGCTGATCTTGGAATAGGCCTCGAGCATCTGGATCGCCCCGGACATGGCCAGCAGCGACAGCAGGTTCGAGTCCATGATGCCGCCCTCCTCCTCCCCCACCAGGTGGGCGACGGAGCATTTCAGCTTCTCGGCCGTGCGCACCAGCATGGAGGCCGAGATGCGGTTGACCCCGCGCTCGTACTTCTGGACCTGCTGGAATGAAACGCCGAGCGCCTCGGCCAAGGCTGTCTGGCTGACCGCCAGCACCTGACGGCGCAGACGGATACGAGCGCCGACGGCGACGTCGATGGGATCTGGAGCTGGGCTTTCCTGGGTCGTCATCGCGCGTCTCTGAACCTGATTATGCCGCTTACACACCGCCCCGCTTATCGACGACGCGGCGTCACTCACAGCTCCAGCGTAGCGAGCAGGTTCCCTAAAAAACACCGCCCTATAGTTGTAGCTCCTGTTCATAAATCAACAAGGGCGCAGGTGATGGTTGTGATCGAGGCCAATCCAACCTGGATTCGGCATACAAAGCCTGTTTTCGGTTCCCCGCCGCCCCTTGAGACGCCGGGATTCGGGGCCTGCAAAGGGGCGCGACGATCTCCGGTTGGGGTTCCTAGGCCATGGCCGGCGCGTAACGGGCGTCAAGCGCGGCGGGCAGGACGTCCGGCAGGCCCAGCAGCGGACCGGAGGACAACAGCAGGACCACTTCGTCTCCGGTCAGGTCGGCCAGCGCCGCGAGGGCGTCCTGCGCCGTCATGACGGCCTGGACCGCGACTCCGGCCCCGGCGATGCGGGTCTGGATGTCCTCGAGGCTGGACTGGCTATGGCTCTGCGCGCCATGCGCGGGCGGCGGGATGAGCAGGACGCGCGCCACGCCTTCGAACACGGTGTCGTACCATGCCAGGGCGTCGCGGCTGCGCCAGCTGAAGG
>Ga0307513_10005417_pt1 | contig 16866 bp, 18 predicted proteins | sample 15_EM_MG_FD_202174 | JGI IMG/M metagenome (GOLD analysis project Ga0307513, IMG submission 202174) | Populus trichocarpa ectomycorrhiza microbial communities from riparian zone in the Pacific Northwest, United States - 15_EM | ecosystem: Host-associated > Plants > Roots > Unclassified | place... | reverse complement strand
GACTCCGAGCCCCGGCGGATTATGTACCCCCGACGGTCACACCACGTGACGACGGTGTTTACGGTTGTTTGGCACCGGTCATGTCACGTGCGACGGCCCTGATCCGCACGCGAGCTTTGATATAAGGCTCAAGCGTCATAGCCGATCGTTCCTCATTCCGCCGCCACATCCATCCACTCGCACCACACGACACAAAGCCAAAACACCAACCAACCATCATCATCAATGGCCCGCACGAAGCAGACTGCTCGTAAATCAACCGGTGGCAAGGCCCCGAGGAAGCAGCTTGCTGCCAAGTCTTCTGCTGCTCGCAAGCAGCCATCGGTACGCGTTTGCTTTATCATTTTCGCGTCAACCGTGTTCTGACTAGACCTGCAGGCAGCTGGTGGGGTGAAGAAGCCTCATAGGTTCCGCCCCGGTACGGTGGCTCTGCGAGAGATTCGTCGGTACCAGAAGTCGACGGAGCTCCTGATCAGGAAGCTGCCCTTCCAACGTCTCGTTCGAGAGATTGCGCAAGACTTCAAGACGGACCTGCGCTTCCAGTCATCCGCCGTCATGGCTCTTCAGGAGGCTGCTGAGGCGTACTTGGTCTCGCTGTTCGAAGACACGAATCTTGCTGCGATCCACGCGAAGCGCGTGACGATCCAGCCTAAGGACCTTGCTCTTGCTCGTCGGTTGCGTGGCGAGCGGTCGTAGATTTTCTTCTGTATCTTGCTCCTCTCTCCTTGTACTATATGTAGCGTACCTTTCCCTTATTGGTTTTTGCGTCCAATCATATTGCTTTTCCAATATCCTGTCCAGTCTGATTGAGGGTTGAATCAATTGAAGTATGCGCTACCTATTATGGTAGAATGCCTTTTCGGAACTACATCCCCGACTGACTCTAGGTAGTCCCCTGGCATCAATGGTATATCCTATTTGACCGTCACTAAACATGATTGCAGTTACGATTGCCCCGTCTTGCACGGTTTACCAAGGCACCAACCCGCCTGTAATCCTTGATGGATTCTGCAACAGCCCTCCACCCCCTATAGATATACTTCACATTTAATATATGAGGGAAGATTTGTAGTAGGGCTAGGGTGACTTTAAACGCCGAACCACCCCGAATGGGAATCTCTCCAACCTCAAGGTCTGTCAGAGCGCAATCCTCTCGTTGATCGACCGTCTCATCATCCCCTTCCGATGATGGCCCCGCGTCAGTTGCCGCCTCGACCAAACTAGTCGCTTCAAAGTGGATACAAAGCCTGGAGAGGTGCGGACAGCCACAAGCAAGCGTGACCAATCCCTTGACCGTGACGCCCGTAGGGGTTTTGCAAGGGGGCCCGCCTAGTTGGAGGATTTCGAGCTTCGGCATGGCTTGTGCCAGATCGGTAACGATATTGTCGTCGACCCTTGAGGAACAGTTCCCATCACAGGAGAATTCGATAATGAGGTCTTTTAGTTGCGTGAATGGAAGGAGGGAGCGATAATTTGGATTCCACGAGCGCGAGGTGCAGAAATTGAAGTGTGAAAGTGTAGCCGGGATTGAGGTCGTAAGTGCGACACTTTCAAACGCCCCGAGAAAGTCACCGATTCGTTCGGATTCACAGTCGAAGACGGCCCGCTCTAACCCCCCGAGCACCGCTCCACGGAATCCTTGTAGCCAGTCAAGGTGATCCCCGTATTCGATGTCAATCATGATGAGATTCGGAAGTGCCACCGGGGGTAGTGATGTCCCCTCCTGGATAAACGACCATAGGTGGGTTAGTTCGGGAAGTCGATAAACAACTTCACGTGCCTCCACTGTCAGTGGGGATTCCGCGAAGAATTGACGAAGAGTATCTTGATTGCAGTCGAGGACCATCTTCGAAACAGCCTCCGTGATGATCGAATCTCTCGGTAGGTTCTCTAAGCCAATGGACTCCAGGTCAGGGCATAGCGTTGGAAGCTTGCTGACGATCGATGCGACCGTCAGTGCGGGCAGGCTGGTGGTGAACCCGATCTCGATGTCCGTGGTTGTAGGAGAGAGAAATAAGGGGATAAAGGGGATAAACATCTCTGTGGCTCCCTCACACTCGAAGGTTTTGAGTCTGGGAAGTAAAGCGTCGTCGGCGGTCCGGAGCTGCAGCGCTAGGAGAATGTCCAAAGTTATGGGGTCTTCGGAGGTGTCCACTCTGAGGTGTCGTATCCTTCGAGTATGTTTTCGGAAATACACCCATTCGGCTTTCGTCGGGATTCTCTTGAGTGACTTCCAATTCAAACAATTGAGCGCGGAGAGAAAAAATGGTATCAACTAACTCACAAAACTTCCGCCATCCTCCTTCCAGACCCCCTGCGGAAGACATTTGAGTAGCGGAGCCAGCCGATCCTGTGTCTCCCATAACGCGTCCAACATCGGATCTTCGAAGCTTTTACAACAGCGTGCCAACGCAACAACGGCCACCTCGGCTCCGGACGCGACGAGTTCACATGCGAGAAGCCTAAGGATCTCATCCACGTTGAGACACGGGTGCATACCGAATCTAGAGGATGCTTCAGTCCATGCATTGGAGGCACGCAGTAACTTAATAACTCACCCAACTTCGTTGAGGATCACGTAAGTGCACAGACTGGAACGCGTCGAGTGAAGAGGATTCTCAGTGCGAGTTATAAAGAACCGAAGCGCCCGCCGATCACGCCACTGCCCACAGGCTACATAAGCCTGAGTACCGCAACACAACCAGCCGCGGATTACACAAAGGTACGATACTGAGCGTAGCTCTCTCAACCGGGTTTTGTATTCGAATGTATTGGTTTTCCAATCCCTTGTTTATTCCACCAAAAGTGTGGATTGCGTGAAACCGTGAAAGACATAACCAGACAGTATTCCATGAATTCAAGAGAGGATAAGGAGCGCCGTCACGCCTGACCGTTTTCTGACAGATTTCCTACGCAACCGCGTTTTCTGGTAGGGCGTCACTAAGGATCACTGGAGGCGTGGCGGGTGCGTCTTACTTGCATGATAAACGTGGCAACCAACCTTTCTGATTGTCTCGATCGTTTCCGCAACACCCTTCCACTGCGGATTAGTGTATTCGATATTAAGTATGCGAGGGAAAATTTGGAGCAGGACTAGGGCGATCGTCAACCGGGTCCGCGACGCCGACAGGATGGGAGTTCCTCCGACTTGAAGATCCGTTAAGGCACAATGCGTCCCCGGAACAACAGTTATATGTTCGGATGAGGTCGGTGGCTCCGTGCCAGTTATCACTTCTGCTAGGCTGTTCGCTTGGAGATGGATACGGAGCTTGGAGAGTTGAAGGCAGCGACAGGCGAGCACGACGAGTCCCTTGAATGTGACGCCGGTGAGGGACCGACACGGTATACCGCCTAGTCGAAGGATCTCCAATTTTGGCATCGCCTGCGTCAGGCTGACAATGATATCATCGTCAACTTTCGACGAGCAAACATCGTGGCAGGAGAACTCGATTTCGAGCACCGTCAGCTGCCTGAACGCAAGCAGGGACGAGTAGTTCGGGTTCCACGGCTGTGAACAGTGGAATCTAAAGGCTGAGAGCGTGTTTTGGGCGGATGCGGTCAGTGCGACACCTTGGAAATCTTCGAGAAAGTCGCCGATCTGTGCTGACATCGACGTAGCGCGGAAGGTAACGGATTTCAACTTTCCGAGCGTCGCCCCGCGAAATCCTTGCAGCCAGCCACGGTTATGGTCGTATTCGATTTTAATTCCCCTGAGCCTTGGAAGTTTCAGGGGAGGTAGTGATATGGGCCCATGTACAACCATCCATACGTGGGATAACCTGGGGAGTTTATAAAGAACCTCGCGCGCTTCCCCTGTTAACGGGGAATCCACCAAAAAGGCTTGGAGAGTATCTCGGTTGCAGGCGAGGAGCATCTCCGAGACAGCATCGACGATGACAGGGTCTCTTGGCAAATGGAGGGCAACAAATCGAATGTAAGGGCATAACGTGGAGAGCTGGGCGATCGTTGACGCGACCATTACCGTGCGAGAGGTTGCAGAGAAAGTGATGGTGATATTGATGGTTTTGGGGGATAAAAATAAGGGAATGAACGGAATGAGTGTTCCGGTAGCGTCCTGGCACTCGAAGGACCCTAATCTCGGAAGCAAAGGCTCGTTGGCGGTACGGAGCTGTAATGCTGAGAGAACGCCAGAAGTCACCAGGTTTTTGGTGGCATCCACCTTGAGGTTCCGCATTCTTCGAGTATGTTTTCGGAAATGTGTCCATTCTGCCTTGGTCGGGATTCTCTTGAAAGACTTCCGAATCAAACAGTTGAGCACGGAGAGAACAAATGCTATCAACTGGCTCACAAAACTTCCACCATCTTCCTTCCAAACCTCCTGCGGGAGACATCTGAGCAGCGGGGTAAGTTGATCCTGCGTCTCCCATAACGCGTCCAACACCGGATCTTCGAAGCTTTTACAACAGCATGCCAACGCAACAATGGCCACCTTGGCTCCTGACACGACGAGTTCGCATGCGAGAAGCCTAAGGATCTCATCCACGTTGAGACACGGGTGCATATCGAATCTAGAAGATACTTAGCCCCTGCATTGGGAGCGCGCGGTAGCTCGGTGGCTCACGGTCAACGGCGGTGTAACCAGGGAGAACCTCGTGTATATGCAGTTGCCTGAGCTGTTCACTGCAAACTGGGAGCGGGGAGTGAATGGGAATCCGAAGATGCGGAGGTTGTGGACGATGAACGAATTGGTGAAGCACAGAAAACTACCCCTCTGATCCCACATCGACGCTATCCACGGATCATACATTCGTCCCGGAATCACTCGCTACACTAGGTATACTCGCTCTCCTCCCTAAACTACGTGGGTTGCACAATATTCTGTATCATACGCTGTAGTGTGACTTAGGCGGGGAAGAAATCGCAAGTTCTATTGGGTAGGAGAAGTATAAAATGGCTGAAGCGAGAATGCCGTTCCTTCGGGAGATCCCTCGGTCAGCTACCGTTCTCGAGTATGGCTCCTGTGGAGATGTCATTGAGGTTACTTCGGGCTGTAGCGAGGGGGTATCTCTTACTCGAGCGACCGACGATCCGTCCCGAATTGTAGATTGCATCCACAACATTGTCCCAGGTCTCCTCGTTATCGTCGCCACCATAGATGGTGTCTATAAAGGGAAAAATGCGGGCTAGGGTCAGGGCAACCGTCAACACGGACTCTTCCGGTACGAATATATCCCCAACTACAAGTATCGTCAAAGCGCAATCCCCCCGCGGAGTGATTGGCCCAATATTAGAGACTAGCCCGGTAGCGGCTGGCGTAGCACTGAGGCTGTCCACTTGGAAGTGTATACGAAGGGTGAAGAGATCTAGACAGTGATTTGCGAGAGCTACAAGTCCCTTGACCGTGACACCGATGGGGATTTGACGGCATGGTGCTTCACCAAGCTCAAGAGTTCCCAACTTCGGCATGGCTCGCGCTAGGTCGATGATGATATCATCGTCCACCCTTGAGGAGCAACCATCATTGCAGGAGAAATCGATGATGAGGTCTCTCAGTTGTGTGAATGGAAGGAGAGAGCGATAAGTTGGGTTCCATGAGCACGTTGTATGGAGGAGGAACGCTGAGAGCGTGTTCTGGACGGATGTGGCGAGTGCCATCCTTGCGAATGTTCTGAGGAAGTCGCCGATTTGCCTAGATTGAGTGTAGAAGTCAACGGACTCCAGCTTTTGAAGCGTCACTCCGTGGAACACCTGCATCCAGTCATCGCCATCGTCGTATGTGATCGTTAGGTTGGTAAGGTTCGGGAGCACCGCTGGGGGCAACGGGGTATCCTTCTCAATGACCATTGATAGCTCGCATAGGTTGGCTAGTTTGTGTATAACCTCACGGGCCTCCTCTGTTAACGGGGAGTCCACGGAGAAGGACCGGAGGGTATTTCGGTTGGTAACAAGGAGCATGCCAGAAACGGCAGCAACAATAATTGGATCTCTTGGTAGGCCCATGAGAGTGATACTCTGCAAGTTAGGACACAGTGTCGGGAAGGTCGTGATCATCGAGGCGACCATTACTTTGGGGGGTTCGATGAAGTTGATAGTGATGACAGTGGTTCTTGAGGAAAGAAACAGGGGGATGAACGGAATGAATGACCCCGGTGTGGCCCATAAACCAAGCTTTTTCAGATTCGGAAGCAAAGGTTTGTTGATGGTGCAATGTTGCAGGACTGGGGAGAATTCCGCGGACGGGATGTCTGAAGTGCCGAATAGTGCAAGCTCTCGCATCCTTCGAGCGTACTTCCGGAAACGAGCCCATTCCAATGTCGTCGGGGGTCTTCTAAAAGACTTTCAAACCGAACGGTTAAGGAATGAGAAAACGCATGTCGTCGGCGCACTCACGGTGTATCCACCTTCATTCCAGATATCCCTTGGTAAAGTCATGAATAACGGAATAAGACGTTCCTGGGTCTCCCATAATGGATCCAGCACCGGGTCTTCAAAGCCTCTGCAGCAGCATGCCAAAGAAACGGCGGTCCCTTGTCCTCTGGATGTAACGAGTTCGCAGGCGATGGCCCTGACGATTTCGTCTACGTTGAGGCATGCGTGCATCGGACTTGGGAGGCGTGTTTAACCGCGTGTCGATGGTACGCGGTAAGGATGATGACTAGTAACCCACGGTCGATGCAGACGCGGCTGGGGAGGGATTGACGGTCGTGGGTCGCCAGCTGGATGCCACTGACAAATGGCGCCCGTCCGTTGATCATACACCACGCGCCACCACTAGAACAACTCGCTAGCCCCACCAGGCGCAGCTTTCACCATCGTCTGTCCGATGACCTAGATTCGCGCTGTCCGGGACCCGACATGACGGATGGGGTCTTGGCAGTCCCCTTATAAGACCTTTGATATTCGTCTAGGATCGTGTGTATACAGTATAACCTCACGGACAGTCACCCACTGATCGAGCGTGGGTTGCCAGTGGGAGGATCTGATTATCAATTGTATATTCGAGTACGGAACGCGTAGGATCCACACGAGACTATCTTCTGATTCGTGTGATTATTCTACAACGGTCGTCGTTGCCCGACACTCGTCTAACCAAGCAGCGGACTTGATGAATGACTCAGTTCGCTCAGGCTCGTGCCAATCGAATCCATGGTAGCAGTGCACGGCATCGGGAGGGAAATCGGTCGTGACGTCCACTCCATCATCTCTCATCATCTCCGTGAGCGCGGCGATGTCGTCAAACAGGTGTTCAGCACCTCCACCCATGATATAAGATCGAGGGAACCCGGAGAAAAGTTTGGCATCTTCGTCAGCGTTAGGCGGTATCACAAATTTGGAAGCGGGGGACAGGTATCGATTACATTTCGTTTCTTCTGGTCCAATTTCGCCAATATATGCGCCGATGGGGAATTTTCCAACGGCGAGTGGGTGGGCACCGGGTGGGAGATCGAATATGTCGGATACAGCGTTGAGGAAGTGGGAGGAACCAGTCTCCGCGCGAGAGAAGGAGACGTCTGTAATTGGCGATGAGGCGATGAACCCTCCAGGGGGTGGCAGGTGGGAGAAATGGCTTTCGTTCACGTAGCGGGTGAGTGCCAAGGCAATGTTACCGCCTGCAGATTCACCCGCCACGATAATGTTCTGGGGCAGGAACCCGGCCTCGCAGACAAGGTACTTGTATGCCGCAATCGCGTCGACGACCGCACTTGGGAATGGGTTCTCCCGTTTCAAGGGAGGCCCGGAGCTGAGTCGGTAGTCGACTGACAACACTCTAGAGAGAGACGTGGAATGCTCGAGCATTCCCTTGGCAAGAGATGCTGTTCGGTGATATGGACGGCCAGTCCCAGTCTGAAACAGGAATTGGTACGGGGACAGGGTGCAAAGGAGAAAAGAAACGGACCACAAACGCCCCGCCGTGAAAGTGCAGCATCACCTTCTCATCCTTCTGGGCTTTGTCGTATGCTGGTGACCACTTGGCACCTTCCTTCAAGATCCAATAGGCTGGTATAGCAATCGACTTGATTCCCACTCTGGCCGCATGTTCTGCCACAACCCCCACGATATCCTCATCCTCCAACTCCGGTATCCACACAAACCCCGAATTAGGCGGCAAATCCTCTAGAACTTCCAACGGAAGGTCGTGCCTGTCGAGCACACAGAACTTGAGGGGTAGCTGCGTGACCTTTCGGAGTATTTGCACATTAATCGTGCGGGATAGGGTCCAACTCTTTCTGGGCCTGTTGGGTCGCCAAGAATAATAGACTAACCAGTATGGAAGCTGGATGAAGACCGTGACGACGAAAAGGCCGAGGAGGTAGACGGTTTTGAAGGGCTGGCGATGGAGGAGTGGGCCCATGGTTGACCTGGAGGGTGACCGGTGGACAAAGAGAGGAGAGGGTTCAGGCTGCGTTGCAAAGGCATCGAAGCTTGTCGTTACGCGACTCGCAATCGCCGATCAATCCGAGGTAGCCCCAGGATCTTCTCTTCTCGAGTTGGGCAGGTCACCCTGCGTCTTGGTGGCAGCCCAACTTACCGGAGTCGCGGCTTATATGCAGCAGCGTAGGCATAGTTTGCAGGTGCGGTCGCCGGCGGCGGTGGCCGTCCACTCAATAAAGCGGATCCTCAGTCGCTGGGGTAGTTCGGGAGATCATTCGCATCGAATGCATTATGGGGTCACGGTATCCAAAATGCATGACCCTAGCCGGAACAAGGCCCCATTGACCACGTTTGCCTTGGACGGATGTAGTCGGGGGAGCACAATCCCGACTGGGGAGAACCTCGTGTATATCCAACCGCCTGAGCTGTTCACTGCGAACTGGGAGCGTGGAGTGAACGGGAACCCAAAACTGCAGACGGAGGTTGTAAACGATGAATGGATTAACGAAATGAGGAAAACTATCACGCTGATCCCATTCGCTACCCATAAATTGTACATCTTTTCAAGAATCACTCGCTACACTAGACGTACTTGCTCTCATCGCTCAACCACGTGGGTTGCACAATACATTAAAGTAGTACGACTCAGGCGAGGAAGAAAACACAAGTTCTGTTGGGCAAGAGAGGTGTGAAATGGTTGGAGTAAAGTGAGAGAGCTGTCTCCTGGGCGTGTTTCTTGGTCAACTACCGCTTTCGAGGGTGGATCCTGTGGGGATGTCATTAGGGTTACTTCGGGGTATAGTGAGGGGGTGTTCCTTACCTGAGTAATCGACGATTCGTCTTGAACTGCAGATTGCTTCCTCGACCTCGTCCCAGGTCTCATCATCGGTGTAGCCTATGCTTCCTAAACGAGGGAAAACGCGGACCAGGGTCAGGGCAACCGTCGACACCGACCCCTCCGGCACGGATATATCCCCAACTTCAAGTTCCCTCAAAGCACAATCCTTCCGCGAAGTGATGGACCCAGCGTTGGAGGTCATCCCAGCGGCCGCGGGCCGAACACTGAGGCTGTCCACTTGGAAGTGTATACGAAGGGTGAAGAGATCTAAACAGTAATTTGCGAGGGCCAGAAGTCCCTTGACCGTGACACCGATGGGGATTTGACGGCATGGTGCTTCACCCAGGTGAAGGGTTTCCAACTTTGGCATGGCTCGCGCTAGGTCGATGATGATATCGTCGTCCACCCTTGAGGAGCAATCATCATCGCAGGAGAATTCAATGACGAGGTCCCCCAGTCGTGTGAATGGAAGGAGAGAGCGATAATTTGGGTTCCATGAGCATGACGTAGAGAGGGAGAACGCTGAGAGTGTATTCTGGACGGATGTGGCGAGTGCCATCTTTGCGAATGCCCCGAGGAAGTCTCCGATTTGCCTAGATTGAGTGTAGAAGTCGACAGTCTCCAGCTTTTGAAGCGTCGCTCTGTGGAACAGCTGCATCCAGTCATCGCCATCGTCGTATGTGATCATTAGGTCGGTAAGATTCGGAAGTACCGCCGGAGGCAATGGAGTGTCCTTCTCAATAACCGTCGATAGCTCGCACAAATCGGGCAGTCTGTAAATGACCTCACGGGACTCCTTTGTTAATGGCGAATCCACGCGGAAAGATCGGAGGGTATTTCGATTGGTGGCGAGAAGCATTCCAGAAACAGCGGCAGTGATCATCGGATCTATTGGCATCCGGCGGAGAGAAATGCTCTGTAAGTTGGGACACAGTATTGGGAGGGCTGTGGCAATGGAAGCGACCATCGATTTGAGGGCTGGAGATCCGATGATGAATGTGATACTGATGGCAGTAGTTCCAGGGGAAAGGAACAAGGGGGTGAACGGAATGAACCGCCCTTCGGTACTCCACAAATCGAGAGTTTTCAGATTCGGAAACAAGGGTTTGTTGACGGTGCAAAGCTGCAGGGCCGAGAAAACTTCTGAGGACAGGGTGTCTAGAGCACCACGTAATTCAAGCTTTCGCATCCTTCGAGCGTGCTTCCGGAAACGAGTCCATTCCGACGTCGTCGGGAGTCTTTTGAAAGACTTTCAAACCGAATAGCTGAGGAAGGAGAAGATGTGTGTTGTCGGCTCACTCACAGTGTATCCATCTCCATCCCAGATATCCCCTGGTAGAGACTTGAGTAGCGGGAGCAATTGTTCCTGGGTCTCCCATAATGCATCCAGTACCGGGTCTTCAAAGCTTTTGCAGCAGCATGCCAAGGAAACGGCGGTCCCTCCTCCTTTGGATGTGACGAGTTCGTAGGCGATGACCCTGACAATTTCGTCTACGTTGAGACAGGCGTGCATCGGACTTGAAGTTTGAAAGGGGGATTTAACCATGCGTCGGTGTCGCATTGAAATAGTGATAACTCACGGTCGATGGAAACGTGGCTGAGGGATCGACGTCTCGACGGTCGTGGGTCGCCAGCTGGGTGACACTGACAGATAGCGCCCGTAGCCTTGATTCGTGTACCGCCGGCGCCACCAGTGTGCCGCCACTCGAATCGCCAGCTACTGGCAGCTCTATCAGGTGTAGCTCTCACCATCGTTTGTCTGCCGTTCAATGTTCAACTCTGAGACTTTTGCGATATTACGAATATAAGTGAAATAGCACGAGGAAGCGTCAACATGTGTGGGGCAATATGTAAAACTTGGCAATGACCAATGTGGAGTCGGAGTGTTCTAAGTAGTACTTCTGAAGGTTGCTCGGTCAGGCGGCGAGCGACCAGTGAGGGATCTGACTCGAGCAATCTACAAGTTGTTTCGGAGGCTAATTGTATCCGCAATGTCACCCCGCCCTTTGCCGAGGCACTCGACGGCTTCGATTTATACGGGGGGGAGTGCAGGGTGGGATAAGGACAGGTACAAACGGGCCGCCGGATTCCCTTGGCGCACGCATGCGCCTCCCCGGACTTCCTGTATTTCACTTCCCTCTTGCTGCGTGAGGGTATCGGACAGATGGCAGGAATCCTTGAAAGCCTCGAGAAGATGTCGGAAACGGATTCACATACCCGCAACGGTGCTGTTTGATGTGCGAGAGATATACCCTCAGTATTTGATGTTGCAAATCCTACGCGACGCGTTTTCGGACTGGTTTCACGTGTTTCTATATCTCGAAGTGCAAAGCGAAGCCCAAGTTTATCATCCGGTCGCCGTAGGCTGGCTGAGGGTTGCCATTCCAATAATTCAGACACTTATTATAACCCATCCCGCAGCTCATTTCGCTTCCATACGATGCTGTGCGAGCCCCCCACAGTGCCAAATCATCGACTGACCTCCGGCAATTACAGTCAAACCGCTTGTGGGAAATAGGGCAAGGCATTCACACTCCAATCTGGCATACAGGAGGATATTCGGTGTGAGTTCGAGCCGGGCGTAATGGCCAGGGAAATCCTCGGTCACTGGGGTAGTTCGGGTGATCATTCGCATCGAATTCATTCTGGGGTCACGATGTCCAAAAATCATGACCCTGGTTGGAACAAGGTCCATTTGACTATGTTTGCCTTGGACAGTTGTAGTCGAGGGAGTTCAATCCCAACTGGGGAGAACCTCGTGTAAGTATATCCGATCGCCTGAGCTTGTCCACTGCGAACTGGGAGCGTGGAATGAATGGGAATCCAAAGATACGGACGGAGAGCGTAAACGATGAACGTATTAATGAAGTGCGGAAAACTACCACGCTGATCCCATTCGCTACTCATAGATAGTGTATTTTTCCCGGAATGACTCGCTACAACAGGGGTACCTAATTGCTTTCACACGGGTTGCATAATACCCCGCATCATACACTGCAGTGAGGACTCAGGCGAGGAAGAAAATGCGTGTTCTTTTGGGCAAGAGAGGTGTAAAATGGCTGAGGTGGGGTGGAAGCGCTGCCTCGGGAGATTTTTCGGTCAACCGCTCTCGAATGTGGTCCCTGCAGAGATGTCATCGGGGTTACTTCGGAATATAGCGGGGGGGAGGTGTTCCTTACTCAAGTGATCAACAATACGTCTTGAATCGCGGATTGCGTCTACAACCTTGTCCCATGTTTCCTCGGTGACATCGATACTTTCGATATGGGGAAAAATGCGGGCTAGGGTCAGGGCAACCATCAAAACCGACTCCTCCGGTACGAATATATCCCCAACTTCGAGTTCCCTCAAAGCACAATCCCTCCGCGGAGTGATGGACCCAGCGTCAGAAGTCATCCCAGCAGCCGCGGGCGTAGCACTGAGGCTGTCCACTTGGAAGTGTATCCGAACGGTGGAGAGATCTAGACAGTGACTCGCGAGGGCCAGAAGTCCCTTGGCTGTGACACCGACGGGGATTTGACGGCATGGTGTATCACCCAGGTGAAGGGTTTCCAGCTTCGGCATGGCTCGCGCTAGGTCAATGATGACATCGTCGTCCACCCTTGAGGAGCAACCATCATTGCAGGAGAATTCAATGACGAGGTCTTTCATTTGTATGAATGGGAGGAGAGAGCGATAATTTGGGTTCCACGAGCACGATGTAGAGAGGGAGAACGCTGAGAGTGTCTTCTGGACGGATGTGGCGAGTACCATCTTTGCGAATGCCCCGAGGAAGTCTCCGATTTGCCTAGATTGAGTGTAGAAGTCGACAGTCTCCAGCTTTTGAAGCGTCGCTCCGTGGAACAGCTGCATCCAGTCATCGCCATCGTCGTATGTGATCGTTAGGTCGGTAAGATTCGGAAGTACCGCTGGAGGCAATGGTGTGTCCTTCTCAATAACCGTTGATAGCTCGTATAAATTGGGTAGTCTGTAAATCACCTCACGGGCCTCCTTTGTTAATGGCGAATCCACGCGGAAAGATCGGAGGGTATTTCGATTGGTGGCGAGAAGCATCCCAGAAACAGCGGTAGTGATAATCGGATCGTTTAGCGGCCAGCTGAGAGAAATGCACTGTAAGTTGGGACACAATATCGGGAGGGCTGTGACAATCGAAGCGACCATCGATTTGGGGACTGCAGATCCGATGAATACGAGACGGACGACAGTGGTTCCAGGGGAAAGGAACAAGGGGATGAACGGAATGAACCACCCTTCAGCTCTCCACAAATCGAGAGTTTTCAGATTCGGAATCAAGGGTTTGTTGACGGTGCAAAGCTGTAGGACCGAGAAAACTCCCGCAGATGGGATGTCTCGAGTGCCACGTAGTTCAAGCCGTCGCATCCTTCGAGCATACTTCCGGAAACGAGCCCATTCCGACGTCGTCGGGAGTCTTTTGAAGGACTTTCAAGCCAAATAGTTGAGGGAGGAGAAAACGTGTGTTGTCGGCGCACTCACAGTGTATCCATCTCCATCCCAGATATCCCCTGGTAAAGACTTGAGTAGCGGGAGCAATTGTTCCTGGGTCTCCCATAATGCATCCAGCACCGGGTCTTCAAAGCTTTTGCAGCAGCATGCCAAGGAAACGGCGACTCCTCGTCCTTTGGATGTGACGAGTTCGTAGGCGATGACCCTGACAATTTCGTCTACGTTGAGACAGGCGTGCATCGGACTTGAAGTTTGAAAGGGGGATTTAACCATGCGTCGGTATCGCGTGGAAATAGTGATAACTCACGGCCGGTGGGAACGTGGCTGAGGGATCGGTGGTCGTGGGTTGTCAGCTGGATGTCACTGACAGATAGCGCCCGTAGATCATCGACTCTCATACACCGTGTAAGTACCCTCAGTATCTGGTACTGCAAATCCTACGCAGCGCTTTCGACTGGTTTCATGGGTTTCTATATCTCGAAGCTCAGGGCGAAGCCCAAGTTTATTATCCGGCCGTCGTAGGTTGGCTGAGGACTGCCATTGTAGTCGTTCAAACGCTCATTATAACCCATCCCACAGCTCATCCCGTTTTCATTACGATGCTAGCACACGAGCATCCCATAGTGCGTGCCGTGCCAAATCACCGACTAAATTGGGAGTGAACAGGATCACCAACTGACCTCCGACAGTTACGGTCGAACCGTTTGTAGGAAAGAGGACAAGGCGTTCCTATTTCAATCTGGCATAAAGGGAGACATTCGCATCGAATGCATTTCGGGGTTCACGGTGTCCAGAAAGCATGGCCCTGGTTGGAACAAGGTCCCTTTGACCGTCTTTGCCTTAGACAGGTGGTAGTATGGGGAGTGCAATCCGATAAGATACAATCAACAGATGTGACAAGCCATTGGGACATAAAACGATGCAGCAAGCTGATCATCCAACCAAGGCAGTGGGCTGAAAGGCAGTCCCGAGGCACGAAGCGTCAAATCTCCGTCGTGTCATATCATCGTATCCCAACCCAAGTTTTCCGTGGTCCGTTGTCAGCATGCCGTGTATTTTCCCAGAAACGGGTCAGGCACGGCCATGAACATCGGATGTACAGCGACGTCTGGGATCCACTGCCAGGAGTGAAAAGCCGTAAACGGCGGCGCGTTTGTTCCAGAAAGGGCGACGGTTTGGTACTTCCGAATCGCTAAATTGAATGCGGATGCTTTTTGTAGAACAACCGAAGTGCCTACCGGAGCCCGCCCATGACTCTGTGAAGGAACTTGCTGCGTTTGTGGGCACACGGTGAATGGAACTTAATTCCACGAGAACAACGATGTCCTCTGGCAGCCGAAGAGGGAACGATCAAAGACTCTGTAGAATATAGTACATCGGGTGCAATCCTGATTGTCGAGAACCCTGGTGAGTACAGCGGTGAGGGCCCACGTGAGGTACGGAAGAAGACTCGATGCAGGTCGGCGATAACTCCCGTTAATGCTGTTCTCTACGGACCCGACGGTGCCTGGGATAATTGTCGTCTCTCCCGAAGCTTAGGATCACCCACCAACACGCCCACGAGCGTGTTCGGACAAGCAAAGGGGTGGGCAACAAACAAAGTCGCCAATGGGGCGCGTTGAAGCGGCCAGCGAGACCAGGCGGATTCAGTTTTCCAGTCAGAAGTGACCTAAACGAGATGAAAGAAAGAGCCAAAGAAGACTTCCCGATTTGGGCGTTCTATTGTTCCTCCGCCAGAGAGGCGCCAGGCGGTCCCACGTCCTTTTGTTTATGAGCGAACGCTCTCGGGGCGTGTTTGATTTTCTGCTCTCTTCTGGCCCTGCTATTGTCTTCGCCTTAGCTATAAGCCAGGACCGCGCCCCAGCCGTTTTGTTCAAGGTGTTTCTCTTTCGACAACTCGCTCCTCTGTACATCTCTTGTAATACCTCCGCAGAAAGTAAACATGATGAAAGACGGCTCGCTCGCAGTTGCCATCGTCCACCGCCAGGTCGTCGTCGTCAAAGGTGAGAGTCCCCAGACGTTCCCGTTCACTCAACTAACTCCTTTGTGCACAGCTGTCCGTTCACACACGAAACGAGACCGTTTGCTCGACGTCTGCACCTTCACACCCATCGGGGACCACCTCTTCATCGCTTCGGACTTCCCGAACGCCAGGATCCCCGTTTCCGATATCCTCACCATCTTCCCGTTCGAATACACCCCCTCGGCGTCGACCACGCAGCAATCGATCACCCTCACGTCCTCCGCGTCCTCCGAGACACTGATCGAGGAAGACATCCATACCCCCCAGTCGATCACGGTCGAAATGCTCGAGCTCCCTTCCGACGCGTTCGCCGAGTTCCAGCAGCTCCGCTCCCGCAGTCAGAAGCAGTGCGACAAGCTCTGGATCAACGGCCAGTCTTCCAACCTCGGTCGGAAGGTCAAGAGCAAGTTCCCGCTCTTCCACTGAACGCTCGATTGCCAACTCGCACCGTCGACGCGTTTTCTTGTTCAAATCATCCAATACCTTTATTTCTTGGTTGTCATCCACCTTGCCAGTGATCAACTGATGGTCCCCTCCTTTAGGATTGTTTGTACTCAGATATTCGATTTCGTCTCACAGTTTGGTCTCTCTTCTTTTCCTTTACCTGTCAACTAGATATCCGTCCTCACTGTATCCCTAGCTCTCGCCTATGATGTAGCATAACACATAAAGCCGAACCCCTAAGCTGCGCTTCCCTATGAATATATACCTTTTCCATGTCCAGTCCGTTACGAGACTCAGAAGAGGGATGATTTTGACCAAGAAAAAGTTGAAGAAGTACAGAAGTTGGAACCAAACCTAGAAGTACATTCCGGAAAGCACCTTAAACATTGCCCCTATGCCTGATTCTCCGGGGAAGTTCGTTCGTTGTTCCTTGGATGAACGTAAGAGGGTGGTCGCGGGTCGACCTTTCCTTGGGATTCGGCTTTAAATATATCAGAATCAGGGTGCCCGAAGGATCGTAACAACAGGCTCACGTGTGGCGGACCAGAAGTAGCAAACCAGGCCACCAATGATGACGGCAAATGCAACAAAGTACAACCAGTACGGGTGATAATGCTGTAAATCCATCAGATTCCCGGGGGGGGGGGGCACGTAGACATTGGAGCTAGACGTACATATAGGAACAGACCTACGATATTGGTCAGGCGTTTGATACCTTGGGAGAGGTGGAGCCTACTTACCGAACAAGAGACCAAAAAAGTCT
>Ga0307513_10005416_pt1 | contig 16872 bp, 4 predicted proteins | sample 15_EM_MG_FD_202174 | JGI IMG/M metagenome (GOLD analysis project Ga0307513, IMG submission 202174) | Populus trichocarpa ectomycorrhiza microbial communities from riparian zone in the Pacific Northwest, United States - 15_EM | ecosystem: Host-associated > Plants > Roots > Unclassified | place... | reverse complement strand
AGTTGTAAATTCTATCACTTCTTCTGTAAAGTTAAGCAGAAAACCCTTTCTCAAGTTGTACATACTCTCCACTAGTGGTGGACCCATTGTTTCATAATAAGCTTTTTCTATGGACCTTGATAGAACATCAGCTCCGAGATCTGCGAGCGTTTTCTGGGAACTTTCCTTGAAAGTAAGATTGCCCAAACAGGAGGGTAGTGGACCAGAGAGTTGGTTTTGTGAAACATCCAAAATGCTTAATTGTTCTAACAAGCATAATTGAACAGGGAGCTCACCATCAAAGTGATTAGCCCTCAGAAGAAGAACACTCAATGATGAAAGATTGCCAATCCAATTTGGAAAGGAGCCGGTGAAGTTGTTATCTCGAAGATCCATCGTAACCAGGGAAGAGTTGTTATAAAATCCATATGTTAATGGACCGCTCAATCTATTTTCAGATAGATGCACATGGGTTATTTGTGGTGGACTGAAACAAGATGGTATATATCCAGACAAGTTGTTCTCAGAAAGGTCCAAATATTCAAGCTGGTTAAGCTTACAAAAGTCTCTTAGGATCGGACCCTTAAAATAGTTTTTGGACAAATCAATTGCGATAAGGCCTGTAGAATTGACTAACCACCTTGGAAGCATGCCTGAAAATTGATTGTCACTCAAATCCAATGTTGACCACATTTTCCACCCATATAATAGAAAATCTGATATCTGACCCCAAAAGTTGTTACCGTGTAGGTAGAGATATTCTAAGGTAGAAGAATTGAATACTGAGGTTGGTAATTGCCCACCCAAATTATTGTTTGACAGCTTGAGAAACCATATTGTTGTTAGTTGTTCTAGTTTTACTATAGACAATTGATTGTTGGATAAATCTAAAATTTTCAAAGAGCTAATATTTCCTAAACAAGAAGGAATACAACCTGTGAATCCATTATTGGCCATCCTTAAGCTCCACATATTTGGAAAGATCAAACAAATATCTTTAGGAATTTGACCGTTCATGTTGTTGTTGGAAATATCTAATTCGGTCATATTCAGATATGGGTGATCTTGCAACTGTAAAGTACCGACAAAGGAGTTGTTGCTTAGATATAGTTGCTCCAATCGTGTATTGTTCTTAAGCAACCATGATGGAAACATTGCGGTGATGTTGTTGTGGGAGAGATCAAGGACTCTTATGTCGTATTGGTAATAAAGGAAGTCGGGAATTTTTACATTTAGTGCTTCTGTTGTTTTTGACAATCGGAAAAATACTAGTTGGAACTTTGGAATCAAATTATCAAAGGCAGCAGGTTCTGTTACTAGCTTGTTGTTCTCACTGGAGAAGAACTTGAGGCTTGAGTGGTTCATAAAAGGCTTCATTGAAATGGGAACTTCAAAGAGGTTATTTGATAATGAGAGGAATTCAAGGGATGTGAGGTTGGTAAGAGGACCGGAGGCAATATTTCCAGTAAACTGGTTTTCAGAAACATCTAATAGTTGTAGAGATGACAAGTTCCCCAAACAATCTGGGAGTGAACCTCCTAAATTATTTCCAGAGAGATCTAACTGCCTCAGATTCTTTAATTCACACCAACCTGTACAATTTATCTTGAAACAGTCAAAACAGTGTTGAAAGAATCTTTTATTGATGATAGTTGTTAATTTACCTTGAGCGGGTAGGGTGCCATGGAGGTCACATTCAGCAACAGACAAAACTTTAAGATCAGGCAATGCTCCAATGTTCTGGAGAAAGTTTATTGGGAGAGAAGTACGATCTAGATACAATTCTTCAAGGGTGCTAGAATTGAAGAAAGTCCCTGTGAAAAAGAAAGAAGAAGAGATATGATGAAAATTGTGGTCGTACAGAATAGCCATTCCATTTAATATTATTAATTAAGATTTTAAGAAACTAAACTATGATTAACCTTGACTTAAATTAGTATCCTTGAGAGAAAGGGTCTTCCTTAAACCTATGATGTGTAGAATTGAAAGCAGGCAATCAAGTAAGTTGTGAAATTAAGTGTTATCTTGATCGAGTTTTTAAACCTATGATAAAGAACTGATATTGAATAGTGAGATGATTTTTGGATAGAAACAACAAATTGCCTGAAAAATCCAGAGATATTGCCTGATAAATTTAAATTTAAAGACTTTACCATTGACGGTCGTCGATCCTAGCAACATATTGCCTGATAAATTTAAAGACTTGAGATAAGAAAGCCCACGCAGATGTGATAAAATGCTGTCGTTGAATATATTATAGCTCAGGTCCAGGTTATCGAGTTTCTCCAAATGTGATGATATGATCTCAAAACCTGCAAGAGAGTTGTTTCTATAAGCAAGTCATAATTACATAATAACTTTAATCAAACATGATGAAATACTATCGTTGATTATTAAATGAATATAAAGTCCTCAATTTTCATAGAAGGAGATATGAGAAGGAGAAAAGAAAATGTTTCGAAGCTAAATAATTAAAAGGTTACCATAGAAGCTACCTGATCCTGTCAATCCATTGCCTGATAGATCCAAAGACTTGAGAGTGGAAAGCCCAGTCATGCATGACAAAATGCTTTTATCATTATTAAATCGGTTATCACTTAGGTCAAGATTCCTCAGATTTGATGATAGGACTTCGAAGCCTGGAAGAGAATCATCAAAGCAAGATAATTGACATTAAACACCAATCAACCTTGATTTATTTTATGATTATAAGTGCAGAAACATTGAACTAACCTTCATTCTCCAAGCAACCAACCAATCCATTAAATCGCAATTCGAGACTTTGCAATTCTTTAAAAGGCAGAAACAAAGATGCGTTGAGAACCCAATCGCCAAAGCTCTGATCCCTTGCTCCACTAAGAGAGAGTTCGATCACTCGCCTTGTAGTGTTATCACACTCGATCCCATCCCACTCACAACAATTACTACTGTCCACCCAATGTCTCAAGGAAAAGCCATCTGGGTCGATCAAAGATTGGATCTCCAAGAGACCAATTCTCTCTTCCTCCAAACATCCATAACAACGACCATACCATTCGCCAACCAAAGTCAATAATATTGCTAGCAACATCCAAGCCCCCATTCTTTTCATCATCATCTTAGATAATTCTATGTGACATCAAGAACGTAGAATATTGTTGTTTGTTATGTGCCTTTGGGCAACCATAGAGGTCCTATTTATACTACACTGTGGCCATTTCCGTGACTTTGAGATGTTTTCTTTATTTAATTTCCATGACTTTATCTGCATATCTTGTGCAGGTTCGGTGTTTTGAGATTTGAATATTATTTTATTTCTTTTTGGAATATTCTTGGATTTGAATATTATTTTATTTTATTGTTTAGCACTTAGTCTATTTGCATTTAATTATATTTTGGTTACTAATTATTCAATTTATAAAAAAATAAAATAAAAAAATTGTTGCAGTACTTCAACATAACATATATTTGTTTTTATGGTGGGAAAGGTATTCTTGACTTGTTTTTATTACATTTCAATATTAAATATATTTTTTTCAATCGAGTCAAAGATATACAATTTATATTAGAATGAGAAGACTAATCAATTTCTCTAGTTTTCTCCCTAATTATAAAATACATCTAAGATAAAAGGAATTTATTTCTTGAAATTAATGCATTAAAAAATATAAAAATATTTTTTAAAAATTAAAATAGTAGTAAAAGAAAATTTAGTTTTTGATTGAAGTGTAAACTAGTGGTCAATGAACAAAAAGAAACTTTATTGATTATCTAATGAGTTACTTCTCCAAAAAGAATATATATATTATTGAATATCTAAAGGAAACGATTCATGAAACTCCGCCTAATATATATATATATAACAGAGAAATTGTCGATAATAGCAATCATTTTCTTATCTCTTGTATCATTCATATCTTCCACAAATCTTAAGTAATTGATGAGAAAGATCGTGAACGCGGATGCTTGACTTGTTGTGTGGCATTTTGATTTTTAAACACAACCATGCAGTGATTTCCTGGTGATTTCCTTATGCATACTGGTGGTCCTTCAGAATCTTGGAGGACCACCACAAGCCAATCTAAAAAAATGCTAAAAGTAATCTTGAGGGTTGTAACTTAACTGGTCAGGTCCTGAGTTTGTTCCCCGAAGATCACCAGTTCGAGTCCCACAAACCTCAGAGCCACTTGAGGCTTACATGATCATTAACTTCAGGGCTCGTGGGATTAGTCGAGATGCACGCAAGCTGACCCGAACACCCACGTTAATAAAAAAAAATGCTAAAAGTCAAAACACACAAGCCATATAAAAATCACACGACAGCCAATTGCCTTATCTTGTGAAAAAAAGATCAAAAAAAAAAAAACATTCTCTTAGGTATGCAATGACTGCCTATCTTCTCATGGGGAGCAAAAATCAGTAGCCTCCCATGGAATCCTAATAAACCTTTCTCTGTGCTCTTCTAAGATATTAAAAATGTCAAACATACATCAATAATCAAGATTTGGGTCCTAGATCAGACAAGTTAGCTTATGTTGACTGGTGTTAATCTAAAATTGTATCATTTTAAGAAAAAAAAAACTGTGTAGTTAAAAAAAAAAAACTAGTTTTTGACTGAGTTGATTAGGTTCTTGGTTGATTTATCTGGTCGATGAGGCTTGATTGGGTCAACTCTCACTTGGTTTTTTCTAAACCTGAATCCGGTCAGATTCCAGATTAAAATGGTAGGCTTGAATTAAATTTAATAACGCTGATTAAAACCACATTGTAGAAAAAAAAATTGAATTGCATAAAAGTAATTAACCGAAAACTTATATTCCTTCTTATTGTCAAAGAACCATCTCAACCCTTAAGCTATTAGGTGAGGTCCCAAGATATGATTTATATTATTCTTTAACACACTCCCTCAAGTGAAAGCCCTTTGGGCTTGAAACTTGCAAATGTCTACATTACCTTGTGCTTGATTTTTATCAAATTAATGGGGGGGGTGAGATTCGAACTCGTGACCGCTTGGTCATCAAAGCTCTGATATTATATCAAATAATCACCTCAACCCAAATTAAAACTTAAACTATTAGATGAGATCCCAAGTTATGATTTATATTATTCTCTAAGAACCCATATCAGTTTTTTTTAAGGAAAAGTATGAATCAAAGGTTAACGCTAGGCAGCTCACTTTGCATGACAATGACGGATATAGAAGACTTGCTACTTTCTTTATGGAAATAACGTGTGGAAAATCATGCCTTAATGTTGATGGTGATGGCAAAAACAACCAGTATCGTTGATAAAATGAACCACAAATGATATTATTTCTAAAATACTTTTTTTCATTGTCATGACAACAAGTCTTCTTCTTTTTCTTTCTAAAGAGTCTATTTTTTGTAACACAACCAACAAGTAAAATGGATAGGAATTTGCAGTGTGAGATGGGTCTGTGAGACTTTTGCCATCTGCATTTTTTCCATGATATAGGCCAGTGAGATAGTCCATGAAACCATTGCCCTGTAAGCATTTATGAGTTGGTGAGACCATTTCCATCTGCACATTGGTCCCTGAAACCGTTGCCATCATGCATTTTTTCCACGAGATGGGTTCGTGGAACATACTTTGGTTTAATTGGGAATGCTGTTATTGATTGAAAACTTTCTAATTAAAATAAATTTGATTATTTGATTGGAAGAAATCCTTAAATGTTATTAACACAAGAAATCAATTTATTTTCTTAAGAAAAAAATATTGTAACCATATAAGTAATTTATTTATTTATTTTAATGAAATATAAAATAGTTTTAAATAATCTTGTGGTATATTTCTTGTCTTTAAGAGCTATGAACTTATATCTCAAAACTTGAAAACTAATATAAAGATATTAAGTGATCATTGAGTGTGTGTGTATGTATATAATCCTTTTCAAAACAAAAAGGATTTTGATGGAGATCAGGACATTGCAACAAATTATCCACGAGATGGGTCGGTGATACCATTGTCATCATGTAATTTTTCCCACGAGATGGGGTCGTACGCTTGGGGCTCTAAAAGCTATGGTTTTTAATTTCATCAGGTATATTTTATTTCAATTCTAAAAATGAAATAAATTAGAAGATATTTCATCTTGTTTAGAATATTATCTCCTTACATGCATGAATTTCACCTAAATTTTGACCAGAATATATCGGTTCTATTCCGGCCATTCTATTATGTCCAAATAATGTTTTGTTTTGCTTTTATATATATAAAAAATATAATTTATTTTTATGATATCAATTATACCTTTCAATTTGACTATTAGATTAGACTGAAATTTTATAATCTCTTAATATGTATTTATATCACAAGTTAAAATTTTAGAGCAATCAGAGTTTAGAAAGACTTGTGAAATTACTGTTGATATTTTCATAATTTTATTTAAATTCATAATTTTTTTTTGAAATGTTATTTTTTGTGTTTTTTTAGATTGATTTTTTTTAATTTTATAATTTAATAATAAATTTATTAAAAATTAAAATTCATAATTTATTTTTATTTATTTTATTTAAAATTATTATATTCTCATTACTCATATCACGAAAAAAACCTTTGCTTTAATTGGGAATGCTGTTACAAGTAATTGGACTCCGTGGGATGGGAGACCGTTGCCATCATGCATTTTTTTTCCACAGCATGGGTCCGTAAAGTCCTCTATAAAAGCTTAAACCTCCTTACTATCCTCTATATCAATTGATCAGCATTTATAAGATGGGGCTGTTCCTTCTGATGCTGATGGTTTTAGTAATGATGGTTTCTTGCAAGGATGGCTGCCTCTTGGAGTATATTGACTTGAGAATTAATTGTTTTGATAACAGTATTTTATTATTTGTGGATTTATTTCTATTTTTTAAATTATTATATTTAGATTATAATAGAGTGAAAGAGTTAATAGGTTTAAGAGATTAGGAAAAAGCTAATATTAATTATAGTTAGGGACCAAACTGGAATTTTTGCACATTTTTAAGGGTCAAATTGTAATTTTATTAAATTGATGAAGGACCAAAATGAAAATATCATATTTATAACTATACTGGAATTTTGCCCATATTTCTTCTTTAATTTTGCCTAGAATCTCGGATTATGCTCTAGGGACCAATCTGTAATTTTTTTCAAAGTTTGGGGATTAAACTGAAATTTTCACAAATTGAGGTACCAAGCTGAAATTTTTTCATCTTCAACCTCATACCCAGATTTTTCACAAATCACCTATTGATATATCAAGATTTTTAACTAGATGAGGGTTTAGGTCATAGATTGGCCTAATACTCAGATCAAGATTTGGATCAAGTTAGCTTATTGACTAGTGTTAATAAAAAATTGTATTATTTTAAGATTTAATTTAATCAAATAGATTCAACTCCCATGCCATTCCACAATTAATTTATTTTATTATGATTTAGTGTTATGTTAACCAGGCAACATTTAATTACCATGATATAAAATACAAAAATAGTGGGAACATAAAAAACATGCTTTTATATATTTTTTATTTTAAAAGTACAAATTTTACTCTAAGACTATTGTAAAAAGATATTTATTTTAAATTTATTTATATTTTTATAATTCAAAAATTAAAAATAAAACAGAATTAATCCATACTCATCTAAAAACAATTAACTCTAACATCATTATTTTATAACAAAACTAGCAAAGATAATTTATTAATCACTAAGTTTTCTGGTTATAAATACATTAGTAATTGTCTTCGTCTCTTTTGTATTTCTAACTATTAACGAATTGAATATATATAATAAATACCGAGTGAAAGAATAAATTTAGTTGTATAATGTACTAAATATTAAATAGGTGACTTTAGAATCACCAAGCAGTGAATCACACGGGAAGATTGAAAGAATAATTAAAGTGATTTTAGTAACCGACAAGTTGACCCCAAGTCAAAAGTCTTTTGTGGAAAAACATGAATAAAAGGTTGAGGGTAAGGTCATTGCTATCAAGCGTTTTTTTCTACGAGATGGGTCCGTTACACCATTTCCGCTCAAGCTTGAGAAGTGATGATATATGCTTTATTTTCAACTTGTATAAAAAATAAATTTTAATGTAGTGTGTTAGTGTTAAATAATTATCTTAATCTAATAGTTTAAGCTGTTAGATAAGGTCTCAAGATATGATTTATATTATTCTCTAACACACCTCTCAAGTAAAAACCCTTTGGACTTGAAACTTGTTCAGGTTCACATTACCTTGTGTTTAATTTTTATCAAATAAATGAAGATGGTGAGATTCAAACTCGTAACTGTTTGGTCATCAAGGCTCTGGTACCATGTTAAAGAATCATCCCAACCCAATAGCTTAAGCTGTTAGGTAAGGTCCCAAGATATAATTTATATTATTCTCTAATACACCTCCTACTTTGTGTTTAATTTTTATCAAATAAATAGGGATAGTGAGATTCGAACTCGTGACCGCTTGGTCATCAAGGCTCTGATACCATGTCTAAAAACTATCTCAACCTAATAGCTTAAACTGTTAGGTGAGGTCTTAGGATATGATTTATATTATTCTCTAACAATATTTTCTTCACTTTCTATATAGTTTTACCTTACACTAATATTGTCAGAAAATGATATATAGTTCTTGTGTTATCCTTCAAGATTTCAATTGAAAAGGAGGGTCGTAAAAAATTTAATTTTTATAAACATACCCTTAACTTAATTTGGATGTGGATAATTGTTTGCAATATATTTACATCCAATATAAACAATTCATCAATGATCAAGTCGGCATTGGTTAGCTAAAATATTGAAAATACTTACTCTTTTTTTTTTTTTGGCCATGCAGTTCCTATATATATATATATATATATATTAGTTGAAATTTCATGATGTCCATTAATCCTTTTAAATTAAAGTCAAGTTATTAATTATATCCTATAAATTTCTAGAAAAACTAATTCTCTCAAATTTCGTCGTCTTTTTTACTAACTATAGAAGGCGATTGCTACAAACTAAAATTTCAAGATGAAATTGAGAAATCTGAAGGAGCAAACTGAGAATCTACCAAAATCTGACCAAGTCGTTTCACTAGTGGTTTCAATTAAAAAGCTGAGAGGCAGGCAATTTCCCAGAAACCCTCTTGGACCCCATAAATGAAATAATGACACATGCCGGGGAACATAGAAAAATGAGCCTATAATCGAATGATCAATACCGGCGAAAGAAATCAAATGGAGTATAAGGTGAAGAGTAAGCCATCGACAGCACTTTGGAGGCTATAATCGAATCAGCTGCTTCTATATATGCAATGGGTCGCATCCCAACTTGCAGACCTGATATGAAATTGTTATGATGTTCGTTCTGTAACTATCAAAACTCACTTAATTCTGTAGTTTCCATCTCTTTTTTACTTAACATGTGATGTTTGAGAGTGAAGGTAACTATTGCTTTTTAAAATAAAATATAATTTATGTGGTATCTGAATACATAGGAACAATATCTGTGTGCCTCATGCATGCTTTTCAAAATCAAGTTTGGGGTTTTTTACACCCAAAAATCTATTTTTCAATTATGTTTTCACCAAAACAAAAGCAACTAAAAATCACTTAATTAAAAGATCAAAGTGAATCTATTTACTTTCTCATACAAAAATCAGTCCAAAAATAAAAAATAACTTAAAACCTAAATTTTCTGATATCATATCTACTTTTTCATGTAATTTTAAGGTGAACACTCGAATAAAACTACTTTTATCTAATGGACTATTGACACAAAGATTGACTATTTTGAGGGCCAAAATTGATTTTAACCGAGATTTTATCTTTTTACCACTAGAATTTAGCTACTCTCTTTTCTCTTTGAAACTAAAAAAATAAAAATAAAAAAATGACCTTTTGAGTCAAAATTGAATCTTACAAAATTATAGGGATTGAAGATCTATCAATTGGAAGTAAGAAAATCCAAGCTAACTTTTCGCATTAATTTTGAAAAAGCCACCTAGTGCCTTTGTTTTTTTCACTTTGATCCCTTAACTCTCAATCATGCCCTTCATCAATAAATTGAAAGAAATTTATTGGCGAAATAAATTTATTTCGAAGCCCTTCATCCTTTGCAAAATTTACAAGAACATACCTGAAAGTCCTTGTTGAGAATCTTGGAGATAGAGCAAAATAGAGTGGCAAACATTGATACAATGAACTGAACTTGCAGGACAAGGTCAAAAGTCATGGCCTTGCCAGCCTTCAAGAAAGTAAACTCCAATGCAGGCATTAGAAACCCATGAAGAGCTGCACCACCAATATTCATGAAGAAACCCAAAATATATTTTCCTTTAGACTCCCACTTGGTCTATCTCCGTTCATGTGAAATACAAGAATAATAGACCCAAGGGTCATCAAAATCACCGCGTTTATTCAGTAATGTGTGAAGCCACTGAGCTAAAGAATAAATAATCCAAGAAAATTCCACCAATTACCATTAATGTAAGGAATTCCTGCTTCTTTTTTAGAAGATCTTCTGGTTGTATTTGGTTAATATCTCATGCAGAAGAGACACAAATATATAAAAGACAAACAAGTTTAATTAAAGAGATAGAAACATAAAATAAATATGTTTATAAGATAATTTTAGAGTAAATTTCTATATATATTTTCAAATAAAAAACACAAAGAGACATTTTCAGTACTTGTATCATAAGTTTTATTATCATCAAACGTTTGCCTTTCACTACTTTTGCATGTCTATAAAGGAATTTGATTTCATTCAAAACACAATCTAATAATTTTGTAGAGATAAAGAAGACAAGCACGTCGCAAACTGATCAATGGCCATTGAAGTAGACAAAACAGTACTGACTAGCACCACCAGCTTTTACTTGCATTTGGCTTGAAAGACGAGTGGACTACATCAAGCAAATAACAAAAAAAAGCATGTAAAGAACTATGATTAATTTAATAAAAAGTATCTTGCAGTATTAGAAGGTTTCAGTGATATGCCTATTAAAACATATTTGTCAAGTGATTCTTTATCCTACATTGGTTATATATTTATTCGACGTGGTGGTACTATTTGTCGTGAATCCACAAATACTATTCATCATCATAGTGTTCATCTACATGCAGATCACTATGGATTGAAGCAGTAATATTTTTAAAAAAATTTCAATTTGGTTCTTAAAATTTTATTTCACATGATTTTAGCTCTTTTAAACCCAAATTATCACTCAATTGCATATTTTTTTGGGAGAGATGGTTGAATTAAAAAACATAGGACTGAAGTGAAAAAACAGGTGAAATAGATGGTGATCTTGAAATTTCTCTTAAAAGTTCATTTTTATCCCCCATATTTTTTTTAGCTCTTAGGTGACCGGTCCCTTTAATTTTTAAAAATTTAATTTTAATATTAAACTTTATTTTTTTTATTTTTCAGACTTTTTTATGGGAGGAGAGAGAAAGTTGTCGTTGGTGATGATTTCAGCCATTGAAATAATCAATTTTTGTCTCAAATAATTCCATCTAAAGAGAAGAGTTTGAATTAAGTGTTTTGTTTTACCTTGAAAATACCTAAAAAATAGATCCGAGCTCAAGAAGATTTTTGAATTCAGGTTGATATCAGATTTTAAGGTGTTTTTTTTTGTGTTTTTTTTAGTCCATTAATTGTTTAACAAGATTTCTAAGGTATTTTTTAGGAGTTTTAAATAACAAATAGATTAAAAATAAGTTTTTAGATAAAAAAATATAAACATCAGTTTTCCCGCTACAACAATGGATGGAATCTAGAAATCTAGATGACACATTATCTTTTTTTTAAAAAAAAAACAGTGTCTGACCCCTTAGCTTAGAAAATAAAAGCCCTTTGATTAGCAGGCTTGTCAATGTCTAATCTCATTCTTTCTTTCTTTTTTAATTAGTACCTATTTTTATATAATTTTTTATTTTATGTTTTACTAATACATCATCTATTGTTTTGGCTTATTTAGAATTTTTTAAAATGAAAATAGTTTATTTAATTATATTGATTGTATTTAATTTTTAAAAAGGTTGATATGATTTATCTGTAATTTTTTATATAAATATTTATATATGGATTAAATTTACCTTTAAAAAATTAATTATTTATTTATTATAATATTTTTAATATGTACAGCCTTGTATAATATTTTTTTCTCTCTTATTTTATTTAATAAATCTTATATTCTGGACATATCAGTATGGTTGGTTAGGTTTGGTTTTGGGGTGAAAAAAGAAAAATCCAACCACATCAAATTAAATGTTATGGTTTGTTTTAATTCAATTCATTTTTTTATTAAGAAACCCAATTTCATTCTTGGGTTTTTTAGTTGATTTTTGTAGATAGACTCTGATGTAATAGGCATGGTTGTTTTTGAGGTTTTTTTAGTTTTTTATTTTAAAAAAGCAATTGTTTGGTTTCATTCAGTTTAATTTTTTTTAATCTCTTAAATCTAAAGCCAATTTAAGATCTTTTAAAACTTTCTAATCGGTTTTTTTTTTAATTTTATATTGGTTTTTTTTTTCAATTAATTTTATGATAAGAATCTCGTTATAAGAAGTAAAAAGAAAAAAAAAAAAAACAATTACATGTCGCAGCCATGTTTTCACATGGCCTCCGTAAAGTTCGAACATTAACATGGTCTCTAGACAATAAGAACCTGTTTGTAAGTTTAGCAGAATTATTTTTTAAAATATTTTATAGTTTAAAATATATTATAATAATATCTAGTTAATTATTTTTAACATCAATATATTAAAACGGTCTAAAAATACTAAATAATTAATTAAGTTTTTTTATAAAAAAAAACCGGTTCAACTACGGGGCTAAGGATGTGTTTGGAAGTATGGTAGTAGTAATTTTTCAAAGTGATTGTACTTGAAAATGTATCAAAATAATATTTTTTATTTTTTAAAAATTATTTTGACATCAGCCCATTAAAACAATACTCACAAAATTGAGCATCAACCTAAAAATAAACACTTATTTGAGACAATTATCCCTCGAAAGCAAACAAAAAGTAATAATGCAGTTCATTTCCTAACCAATTCAATGTTAAATGATAAAATCAAAATATTAAAAATAATTAAAAGACAAAAAAAACATATTATAATGGTGGGTAAACTCGTCAAACTTGTGAATCGGGTAAGTCGAGCTAATATGACAAACCTGTAAATTGGATCATTGACTCCATTGGAATTATAATTTGTTTTTTAAAGCTATTTTCTTAGTTAACTATATGATAATAAAAATAGATAATTACAAAATCAAACACCAACTTAATACCAAAATGTTTTTAGATCATGATAACCTCATAAAATGTGAAACAAAACCAATTATGAAACTAAATTCACAATTAATCCAGTATCCAAGGATGAAAAAAAAAACTGATTTAAAAAAGTTAATCTTGTCAACTAGCCAAATATATCCATGGAATTTATAAAGTTTAATAACATAATTTTTTCTAAAAATTATTTTTTTAACTATATAAGGAAAAAATAGACTATAAAAAAGTCAAGTTTAATTATAAAAAAAAAACCCCACCAAACTTGTAAACTAGGGCAACTTAGATTACCTAGCAAACTCACAAACCATGTTAACCTTATAGAAATGTAAAATAAAAGAAACAAATTATAAAGTTAAATTCTCAACCATCTCAATATTAAAAGATAAAATTGATAAAAAAAAAATTTGAGAAAAAAATCATAACAAAAATTAAAAAAACAAAAACAAAAATGAAAGAAAGCAAAACATTATGGATTACTATTGTCATTCACAATACAATGTGTGTGGGTGAACAATGATTTTCTCACACCCTTTAATTTTTGTTATTTTATAAAGTTTAATAACATGACTTTTCTCTAAAAGTTTTTTAATTATATGAGAAAAAAATAGACTATTAAAAAAGTCAAGTTCGATTTTAAAAAAAAATACAACCCACCAAACTCGTAAACCAGGGAACCCTAGGGTACTTTGGCAAACTCATAAACTACACTAATCCCATATAAAGGAAAAAAAAACAAACAAATTACGAAACTCATTTCTCAACCATCTCAATTTTAAAAAATAATATTGACAAAAATAGATTTTAAAAAAAATCATAATAAAATTTCAAAAAAAAAGAAAAAAAAAAAGCAAGACACGGTGGATTATTATTGTAATACATAGTGTAATGTGTGCTGGGTAAACAATGGTTTCCCCTACATCCTTTAATTTTTATTACTTCATAAAATTTAATAATATGGTTTTTCTCTAAAATTATACTATAAAAAAGCCAAGTTCAATTAAAAATAAAACTCACCAAATCCATAAACTGGGCCACCCTGAGTTACCTCGACAAAATCGCAAACCACATAGAAAGACAAAATAAAAAGAAAAAAAATTAAATTTAAATTCTCAACTATCTCAATATTAAAAATGAAATCAATAAAAATAATTTTGAAAAAAAAATCATATATAAGAAAAACAATGAAAAGGAAAAAATCATGTGTTCAAGGAAAAAAAAACAAATAATATGAAGAAATATTATAGCAATCTATAATGTTTTATGAGAAAAATTGCAGTGCTATCCCCGTATATTTTAATTTTTCTTATGATAATAATAATTATAGTCTCTCATGTCTCACAACTTTATTTGTTTTTCTTGAATAAGTGCTAATGTTCTTTGAGGGGTCCAAGCACCATATATTGAAAGAAAGAACTAGTTCAAATTGAAGCACTATTAGTTTTAGAAGCACCATGAAGATTCAGGCGTGTAAAGATATCAAAGGCTCCTGCCACATGTCAAAAGATTAGAGAATGAAATTGTTAGAATGCTGTTAGTAACTGTTAGTATTGTTTGTCAGTTAAGAGAATTAGTTAGCATTGTTTCAGTGAAATAAAAAGAGAGTAGATAACCTTTCTACTATAGCATATATAAACATGTCAGATAAGAGAACTGTAATCAATTAATAAAAGAATCAGTGCTAAAGTTCCTCTTCTTCTTCTCTGTTTAACAGAATCACTCTCTGCTTTTCTTCATCTTTATTCTCTGCTTTTCTTCATCTCTATTCCTTTTCTGTGTAAATCATACTGTCCTCACAAGGCCCACATCTTGCTTATAATACCCAAGATCCTAGCACCTTGTATTTATAAACGCTAGACACAGCTGCTGTTTCAATGAATAATTCTCCACGCTTATTATTGATAAATATTGTGTGCTATATATACAGCAGCGTGGAAATTCAGTTTAAGAAACATATAAATGGTAATGCTAAAACTATGCTATTACAATATACAGCTGCAGAATTCAAGTTTGGAATCGGCTCCAAATATAGCGTTAATGGCAGAATCTTTGCCATGATTTTCGGCTACACCGTCTCTGTTTTGATTTGAGCAGATTCTCTGCAAGTTTCCCTGATAGTATTTAAATGAAAGAAAAAGAGAAGGGCAAAAGACTGCCATGAGGCAACCTCAAACATCATGCACCTCTGTTTTTTTCTTTTTCATTTTTCACGTGTTTCTCAGAAGAGGCGAACTTGAGGGAACATAAAGTGTTGGGAAGTAATTTTTTGTTGCAGCGTGAGATAAGGTTAACTCATTGCATTTTCATAAATTAAAAGGGATTTCTCTTCTTTTCTTTGTCAATTACAGTGCATGATGTATAAAAGTTTTCTTACTCAGAGTAAATGCTATTGTAATGTTTTCACAGAGCTCCCCTGGTTTGCAACTAATTCACTTGTATATCTTGGAGCATAGCCATAGCCATAAATGGAAGGTTCTTCCGGTTCAAGAAAATTAACCATGAAGCTCGTAACTAGAATTTAGAGTGACCAAGGTCTTTTTCAAGAACAAGGGAAGTGTGCAAAATGCAAATAACGAATCAATACATAAATAATTAAGTAAAAAGAGAGGACACAGAAGTATATCCTCAGACGATGAAAATACAGAAAGCCTAGCATATTAGAAAGAGCATATATCCATTTTCCCCCTTCTCTTGTAGCATGGACTGCTCAGAAATCTAATGTTTTGTTATTGATATGTGATTTCAGTCTGATTATCTACGTAAAATATCTCTGGAGATGCTTTCGATGGAGATTAGGTCTCAAAACGCTATGCCCACTGCCCCCATGGATCCAGAGCGTGAAAATGAAGCCGAGCATTGAATTTCTAAACATCATTACCTTTTGTTTTATATTTCGCATTGTTACCAAACTCTTTTACATTTTATTGCTATGTATATACCATGCTTTAATCAAAACCTATAATGCAGGAATATCTGCAGATGGCCATTCCCAAAGGGAAAACTAATCTTCCCTAGAATATTACAAAGTGCCATTTCTACAGTGAGAATAGCGTTTCGTTTTGGTTTTGTTGTTGATAACTAGATCTTAAAACTAATCCCTGTACTTTTACATTATGCTGTAAACTGGTCCCTTTTATTAGTAAAATGTTGAGCCAGTCAGCAATATTTCCTTAGCTTGTTCTGCTAACTTGACGGTAAAATGTGATTAAAGAATCAATTGATTATTTAAAAATCTTGAGGGATTAATTTTTTTGTTTCACAAAAAACAGACACTGATTAAATAAAAATTTTATCATCATATGCGTGAGTGTTTACTTGTCCATCAACAGTTTGCAAGGGGCAGATCCTTGGATAGATAGGGAATATTAGAGGTGAGCAAAAAAAACCGATAAACCGATTAAACCGAGAAAACTAGAAAAAAAATAACCGAAAAAACCGAATCGAAAAAAAAAAAAACTGAATTAACCGATTAAAAAATCACAAAAAAGTTCCGGTTCGGTTTGGTTTCGATTTCTAAAGTCTGAAACAGATTGAACCGAACCAGTTAAACCATGCCAGCACTTAAAAAAAAAAACAAGTATAAATAGGATGTTTTTTCTAACACTAAACCTAAAGTAACATTCAGTCGCGGGGGCGGGG
>Ga0307513_10005414_pt1 | contig 16872 bp, 17 predicted proteins | sample 15_EM_MG_FD_202174 | JGI IMG/M metagenome (GOLD analysis project Ga0307513, IMG submission 202174) | Populus trichocarpa ectomycorrhiza microbial communities from riparian zone in the Pacific Northwest, United States - 15_EM | ecosystem: Host-associated > Plants > Roots > Unclassified | place... | reverse complement strand
TACCGACCTCGTTAGCTATTGGTTGAAAATAGCAAATCAAACGAAGATACAGTGATGAGTGACTACATAGCAGTCGGATGTAATCGCCGATGAGAGAAGTTCCCAAATGAGCCAGATCCGCTCATCTGACAGCTTCGCTCGGGGCGGGACCTCTTGAACCATATGCCTGTAGAACCAAAATGCGACAGTTCACCCAAAATTCCTCCACGCCCTTGGGTTATTTTATATAAGTTTCGTTGAATATATGTAGTACATCCAACTATCAAAAATCATTGTTGAATGCTGGGATGTTAAAATAAGAGTATTTGCCTTTGAAAACAATTTACAATTGCTGGGCCGAGGATCACATCATTGCCAGTGATTTACCGTCGTTTCCTTTTTCAGACAACTGTGGGCTGCCGAATATTGTAACGCTCTGAGTGGGTTGGTACATACGCGCAACATAGAGTAAAAACCGAACATGTCACGCAGTAGTTGAGAACTGAGAACTTATATGTTTTCTGACAGGAATGTTGGGACTCGGAGTCCTTGCGGAGTCCCGACTATTTTTTTTTTTTTTTTGATTCCCGTTATTCTTCTTGCTCAGGGCCTCAGGCGTGAGCCTATGTGGCCGATTTTTTGTAGCAAATCTCTCGCAAGCCGCCAGAGCGTATAGTTTCTGAATATTTGAGTGGTGACATCTCGGTTCCGTCTTCCAAGACCACGTTGAGCCAAACTAAAAATATTGTTACTAAAGAATACTAGAATATATTCTACTATTTGGGGTCTGGCCTTTCCCTGCGATCTCTCCTTGTTGCGCGGAAGCTTGTTGTGGTTCTTGCTGTCAAAAAAGAACCATACAGATAGCCTCCGAGAGAGATGGTCTCACAGAGACGGAGGGCCGAGGACTTCCCACTATCTCCCTGATACGTTTTCTTAAATAATTTGGTGAATGGGCAATCTGCAGAATCGTAAGAGAACATACATTCTAATTGTTCATGCAGAGCCTGAGCCTTAGCTCACCCTTGCCAGTGGAGTCAGACGTTCGTGGGATGTTTCACTGGCAACATTAATTGAGAAATGCCATTTCCATCTAGGGGGAAAAAACTCCACAAGACGAACCCAGCCCTTTTCGATAAACTCTCCAATGACTCCAGAAAACCCACTTCAGTTTTGGAGACTGATGACAAATCCCCCTTCCCTGAAACACCCGACGATGCCAGTGACATCCCTCTTGAGGTCGTCCAGCAACATCTTGCATCAGGCCTCGAAGTGCAGGCACAGGATATGTCGTCGACGAAGACAGTCACCTCTCACGTTCATCTGTCGCATAGGATGCCAATGCACAAGTAAGACTCGGAAGTTGAAGAATCTCTGACTCCAGTGATTGAAGGTGCAACGGAATCTCGAGGTCTTGGTCGTGGTCATCGTATAAAGAAGGGTACACGGCCTTATGGCGGCAGTAGGTGGGATATTGATCACGAAGACCAGAACGGGCCTGTATATTTATCTTTGTACGTTTTTTTACCATCGATGTATGGCATGTATTTTGACTGGAATGGCGTTTTCAGGAAGAAATGTTCTCGATTTGTATGGGTCTTGCTCTTCAAGCTTCAACTCCGAGAGATTCTAAGTTCCTCACTTCTGGGCAAAAAGAGTGTGTATAAATTCCATATCCAGTGTATTATTTCTGACACTTTTGCTTAGGCTCATCATGGCATGCCTTCGAGAGCGCGATCGACCATCGACCAAGCCCTCCGACAAGTTTAGTAGTGGAGAAATCTTACACTCCATTCGTCCCCCTCATGTCATCATAATTTTTATCGTATCCTTCCTGATGGGAACATGTATATTCGGGTTGGTGTTGTTCCCCCCTTCCATCGTTAGCGAGCTTGGATTAAGTCGAAAGAAAACACAATTACGTAGTGTTGGACCATTCGCCGTGGGGTTTTTCGGTGCGTTCATTCGCTGAACTTGTCGATAGAACACCACTTGAATGGTTCTTTTTCACTTATACTCATATCACCACACCTATCTCATCGCTTCCGCAGCATCCACCTGCCATTCATGTGCATTCGACCCGAAGCATTGGCGAAAAAGCTCTTTCATGCTATGGTTTCTGCCAAGTTATAACCATTCTTCTTTGCGGCGTCACGGCGGGTGGAAGTTAGATTTTCGTAAGATCGTGCGTGTTCCTGTGTGTGGAAGTCAGGCGAGTCTATTTTGAGTACGTGAACGATGTAAACAAATGCGAAACACGCTGGAAACGCGTTGAAGAAGAGCTCATGTGAAAGTCGGCCCAAGGTCGGCCCGGGCTGGTGTGCCTCGATGGGGGTTGGTCCTGACGAACTGCACCAAGTTTTGGGAGGAGCAGAAGGGAGCGGTTGGCTAGCGAAGCTGCTCAATTGGTGAAAAATATATGGGATTTGTTCACATGGTTAGTGGTTCACCCCATCTATTTCCTTACTGACTATGCGTCCTACATCCCAGAAAAATACATAATTATTAGTGAGGAGGAACAAGACTGACCGTACCCCATCTGTTCATACATTCGGCAAGTCGTGTTCGTGTTGATCTCAGCTCTGTGTACAGATTGGTTGAAAGGTTGAATGGGCGATTAGGATATAATGGAACTCTCCTACCACCACCAACCTTACATACGTCTCATCCGAGTCCTCCTACTAGTGTCAGTTTTGGAGCAAGCATCCTACCAGAAAGTGTGGACAAGCATCCCTCCACGAACACAAATAAGCCTCAATCATCGGGGGTGGATGTACAGTATAGGCACACTAAGGAGGGTTGATGAGGTAGAGAAGAACTGCGATGCTAACCTCCAGCCCCCGCATTTCTCGAAGAAATCACATACCCCCTTGTTCTTATTCTAAAATTCCGTACTTTCCCTAAATTCCTGCTTATCATTAGTGCCACTAGGGAGTTATACATTCGTCCTATCCTTCCGGCTGTATCTATTTATTGTTTTTGATAGACTGTTGAAATTATAATGTATTTCTCTTACGATTCTACGAATATGGACAGATTGCCCATTCACCAAATTAAAATAGAGATACCTAAGAAAAAATATCAGGGAGATAGTGAGAAGTCCTCAGAACTTGCAGATTAGAGCGACTTCACCCTCTTCCTCCATCTCTGTGAGACCGTCTCTCTCGGAGGCTATCTGTATCAGAGGGTGTTGTCTGAAGAACGTCGTTGAGTTCATCCCGTTTTATCTCCAACTACACAGGATTCCATTGGATACCCCCCCTTAGGTCCCTTTCTCACGTCAAAAGAAGGGACCTAAGAGGGTCAGCAACTGCTGCCAAATTGGCCCGTATTCCGTTTCTTTGGACTTTAAATATGGTTCCCCTTTCGTGGTTCCTGCTGTGTATCTTTCTCGACTCCTCACATCGTGCAGATCTTATCCATGACCTCAACAAACTTTCAGGGGGAGACTAGCCCAGTCCTATCCAAAGACTCGGCGAGTCAGCGGATAGCGTTTGCAACCTTGGCTGAGCCAAAGCCGAAACCACTCATGCAAAGAATCAGGTGCGCATTTCTGAACGACGAATTCAGAGATTTAACTTTATCCTTCGAACATCTTAAACAGAGAGGCTATTCGAGAACCTATGGCAGAGTTCATCGGAGTAGCAATCTTCGTCATCTTTGGCGCCGGTGCAGACTGCCAGGTCGGGCTTTCCCGAAACGTCAATGTGTCGTCCTCTCCGAAAGGCGTACGTCACTTTCTATTATGTGCGGGGTCGATGCCCTCTGACGCACATGGTATATCCTGCGGACTGATAACTTGGTTAAATAGGAATATATTTCAGCCAACTACGGCTGGGCAATCGGTGAGATTTACTGTGGTCTTCGCTGACGGGAGTGCCATCGAATATATTGCCTTCTCAACATTATCATTTCGTAGGTCTAGCAATGGCCGTGTGGACGAGCGCAGGTATCTCTGGAGGGCATGTTAATCCGGCAGTAAGCTTCATCGTTCATGAGCCTATTTATTTTCGTCATAACATACATACCTTTGAAGATAACGTTGGCGTTGGCGACATGGCATGGTTTCCCTTGGAGAAAGGTCCCTGGTATGAACGCTCGACTAAGCTCCTTGAATTGGATATCTTAAATTAAAATATTTTTTCCAGTGTATATATTTTCCCAGGTCATGGGAGGTGTCATAGGTGCTGGTTTGGTGTATTCGCAATATATCCGTGCCATCGACATCTTTGAAGGTGCACGGAATGTGCGAACTCAAGCGACAGCTAGTTTCTTCTCGAGCTATGCAGTGAGTATCCAGACCACGAGCTTATACAGTTGGGTGGTGTTGAAATTGCATCAAGCTAGATTATATGAGTGCTGCCACATGTTTCTTCTCCGAGTTCCTGGGAGCGGCGGTTTTAGCGTTCATGATCGTAGCGGCCACGGACAAGAATAACGCGGCACCTCCTATTGGGCTATTGCCGCTTGTTCTTTTTCTGACTCTCCTCGGGCTTGGGGCTGCCCTGGGCATGCAGACAGGTACGTACACAGCTATCTTGGCGTAGTCGGTCATTCGGGCTCACACATATTTTAAATCCTCGTAGCCTTCGCGTTCAACCCTGCACGCGATTTCGGACCGCGCTTATTTTTAACGATGGCGGGATATGGAAAAGAGTTGTATACCTACAGGAAGTGAGTATTCGACGTACATCTTTTCTCTTTCGAGAGAGTTCGGAAGCAGAGGGGCTGCGGATTTGTAGAGCACTTCGCGTTTTAATAGGCGCTTCTCCTGCAAGAGTTGTTCAAGCTGCCCGTTTTTGTTAACTGACGACTTTCTTGACAGCCAATACTGGATCTGGTGTCCGATACTGGCACCCATTCTGGGAGCTCAGTGCGCCGTTGGGCTATACGACCTCTTTCTCTATAATCCCAGCGGTGCGAATGCCGTGGTTAATACCCAACCGTGAGTCCAGCAGTGCAAAATTCCTCGTAGCTTATTTATTCGGCAGTTGATTTCTACGTATATTTTGCTGATCAGGTTCCCCTTTTTTAGTGATATCATGGAATCCAGCAAAGATCACGGAGAAATGAAATTCTCAGTTTGATCGCAAGGTCCAGGATCCCAAGCACGATCATCAGACCTGGAGAGAGCGCCATATGAATTCTGCTGCGTTGACCGCTATTTCTTTTTCGTATACTAACGCCGACCCGCACATCGACCACGACCCACCTTTCGAATATCTCAACCAAATTAGGTCCAAATGAGCTCAAACTGTATATATTATTATTACAATGGCATTTGTTTTTGGGTGTAAAATTGCAAGGAAATTGAAATTCTGAAGACGACCTCTGTCCTATGAAGCTTCAGGTTTGGTTTGAGCGAAGGATAAAGTAGCCAGTTTGGGTCATTGTCGTGTTCTGTAATCGGGCTTTAATGATAAATTTTTCAATATTCGTCCTCCCGACGGTTCGCGAGTCGACTCACTTTCCTTATTGTTTAGGAGTCCACGGCACCACAAGGTTGTGCGGTTTTGTTCTAACGCTGAAGCCGAAAGTGAAGTAGCGCCACACTATGTAAGGTTTAACAGAAAATGCACCACAGCCAATATAGCGCCGCCAACGTGGATAGGAGAGGGTAACGCCGGTGGTGCTTTATCACCATCTTGCGCTACTTGAATGCAGAGAAAGTCGAAATATGTACGGAAGGATGTTTACTTACTGTCGAGACTCATTTGACGGTGTAATCCAGTCGGCTACCCTTGAAAGGCGGTTGGTTTCTACGAGTAGAACGCGATTCAATTCCACGCGGGCGAAATGCGTCTCATCGAGCAAAGCGAATGTCATTACTGTTGGTGCATTTGGCTGGTACTTTGTTGAGATTTCGTAGAGGGTCTGATTACCGGAACCGACTATAGATATGTATTTCTATCCGCAGTGACGATGATTAGTTGGACCCGGAAATGGGATCCAAAGTAGAAGAGACGGGAGACATGGAAGGTACGTTGGGATGGAATGAAGTAATTGGGTGTATTCAACCATCCAGCTTGAGCAAATGGATTCCGTATCATGGTGCTGGTCAACTATCCATCGTCATCCATCTCCTTCTCCACATCCAAGTCCTCATTCTGCTTATCCGCCTCCATTGTACCATCTAAGACCTGCGGCAACGGATGCGGCGAATGCTGGCCTCGACCTCGCCAAATCCATCTGCTGTCTGCTACCACTCAAATCGATATTCGGACGTGATTCCAGTACTAGTGGGTTTGGCGCAATCCCAGACGCCGCGTTGACAGAGAACCGGGAAGATGTTGACATCTTGCTCGCCAACCTCGAATACCGATAATCGTCGTAATATCCGACGTGCGCTCCCAAGATCTTGTCGACTCTGCGGGTGGAGCTAACAATGGACGACGTGCGTGTTTGTTGGCACCGATGAACGAAGGCGAGATGAGCAAGGTGGTTGGAGAGAAGAGGACATTGGATAGGGATGATTGAGGCGATGCGGTGAATGGAATGGGGGAAGGTCTTCCAGCATCCGGCATCGTTCGCTGCTAGCTAGTATCCTCGTTCTCCGGCGTTTGGATGGGTACCAGTTGGTACAGCTGGCAGGGGGGTACGCTGCATGGAGTATCGATATCGTCACCTTGCCACCTAATGGCAGTCCTGCAGGTCGTGTCGAAGGCGGTAAATTGCCTGGCGGGTAAATTGCCTCGCTAACAATTGTGTCTGTCTGGGAATGTAGATAACGTAGTCGATCAGGAAATTGAATGAATCGAACAGATAACTCACTGACCATATGAGCGCGTTTCGCTGACGCACTACTCCTTGTGGACCCTGCTCCGTCTCCTCCTCCCAATTCAGCATTCCCAGTATTTTTGAACCGGTATTGAACATAACTGTAAAGATCGCGGTGCTTAAGGTTCGATACGGTGCGCAAATAGTGTAGCCACCACACCCTTTTCGACGTCCACACGGCGGGGTGGGCGTTGAGAAAGAAGTAATAGCGTGATGTGGGCTCAGGTGATGGGCTTCAGCAAATAGTCACCGACATTATTGTTGCTCGTTCTCAGGCCACCGTGCTAACTACCACTTTCATAGTCTGATACGAAAGGTCAGTATATCCACTGTTAAAGATAATCACTACGACAGTACCGTTATAAAATACACTGCCCGCTGCTCCTCCTGACATCCCACTCGTCAACAACGACAACGTCTCTTATCCCTCCTCCTCGAACGTTCAAGTCTCCACCGGTACCTTGTGACCGAACCCTTATCGATACTGCAGTCTCATCCACATCGGGTTACCGTCTGAAGCATATTGGAACTACGGGTTATACGCCTCGCATCTACACATCATCTCTAACGTCTTCGCAAGCAGAGCTTGTCGTTGGGTCGTTGGTGAGAAATATGTGAGGCTGGCCGTAAGTTCTGGATGGCATAGGAAGGAGATTGAGACAAGTACCGCCGTACGAGGATCTGTCCTTCCGGCCAGAAATATTGAAACGAACATGAGTGGCAAAGAGTATTCTGCCGCCCGAAGGTGCTCGTCGCGTGGAAGGGAGGGAAGGATACTTGATTGGGAAACTTGCATGTGCGTTAGCAGGCTCTGATAACTCGCGATGGTGTTGTTCCAACATGTTTGTGTCAAGGAGCACTACCGGAAGATAAGGCGCTGCCGCTATTGGATATGCGTGAGAATAGTGTAGCAATGACGGACGTAAGACTGACCACGTACACAACATCCCGCTACCCTCTCCATCATACCTCATTCCTCTGCCCACTTTCATTCATCTCCAGGTCTGAGAACTATCATACAAAATCATCTAGGTCGACCAAGTTCACGGTATCGTGGGTAGGCGGCGTTTGGCTAGACATCCAGTCGGTGCGGGCAAGCGAGGGTTAAGCCAAACGGAGCATCGAGATCGCCACCTGGACATGACTAGCCGCAGAGATGTCGCCACCCAATGGCAGTCCTATTCGTCGCGTAGAAGGAATGGGGTAGGCTCGTTTTGTTCATTTAACGATAACGGAATTGTGTCTTTATCTGGCATAAGTCAGAGTAGTTGGTGAGGAAATGAGGGAATTTGACGAGGGGAACCCACTGACCATGTGAAAGAGCTTCTCATTGGTCGTTTTCCGACCGAGCTGCTTTGCGCTCCCTGCCAGTCGTGGTCTGCTCCTCCCAACTCGGCGTTCCAGGGTCAACTTTGACACGGACGAGGTGATTGGGGGCGGATGAAAGATACTTTGGTAAACTGAAGGACGAATTCCTTTTTGCTGAAGCCTCTCTGTTTGGGACCCAGGGGGTACATATCGCCGCTGTTGGAGGTGTAAGAAACCACTGCAGCGACGAGGGCAAGGACTGACCAGGTCTGTACCCCGTGCTGTTCAGAGCGCCTTTCGCCGAATCATCATCACCCATCTCTTCTCCTAATGATTCCTCCAGGAGAATGGCGGTGGAAAATAACAGGCCTCTTCGTTATTATGTATGCAACTGGAGGGGAGGGGGAACACTTGTAAAGTGAGACGATGATTTCCGGTAGAGGTAGCACTAAGAGGGGCTGTCGTCCACGGTGATCGTAAACTTGTAGAGCCTGTCTTCGACGGGCGCCGCTAAATCGGGTTGAACCTAGATAGCCACCAGCATGCGAATTCCACCGTGGGCAACAAGTACTGCACGAAAAGGGACAATAGATGCTGTGGACAATGAAGACCATGAGTGACAACGAGATGGTACGCGAAACTGTGTGACTGATGTGGGGATCGACGTGCATCAGCCTCTGAACCAAACACGAGCTACTACTTCTCGGTACAACAGGCTATTCCTTATACATCGGTTCCTTCCTGTGCGCTATGCATTGGTTATGCACCTAAATTCTACGGCCTTTCCTTCCTATGTCGACGGTCGTTATGTTGGAATATCAGGAGGCTGTGCGAGCATGCGCAATGCGCCGATCCAACGCCGATCGCCACCCACATGATCCATTATCATTCTCGGACTCTTTTTGTAGTCTATGGTACATAAGTAGCACTACTCCTGTTTCTCCCCCCCATCCGTTTGCCTCCTTTTCCCTACATCGGAGGCCAACCGGAATTGTATCTCTTCTCGCTTTTCTCCCTTGATGATTTTATGGCGTTGATTTCAACACGTTAACGTGAGTTCCCCTCCATGGTTCAAACCGCTTTTTTCTTCATTGGATAGCATCATAATTCTCTGAACCAGGAGACCCCGGGGCCCTGGCTTTCCCATAGTCGACGATATTTAATAAGTATATTACTCACAAATACTCAACTATGCATACCACCTCGCCAAATCGTTGGTACTGAGCTCGCGATTGAGGGGGTAATATTACCCACTGATGGGCAACAACGACTCCGAGGATAAAAGATCCACGTACCTTCATGGAGTCAACGGCTGACTCTCCAAAGCCACTTATATATATTACAAATCGATTGTCATTTGTTTATTTGGTCTGCTTCAAGAGCCAAAGCTAGTGATGTGCAGGCTTGGGCTTGAGGCCCTAAGCCGAGCCAAGCCCAAGCCGTGTTGACGGCTTGAGGCGGCCTAGGGCTCGGGCCTCAATTTTGTTGAGCCCGAGCCGTGGGCCTGAGCGGCGGCCTGTAGGTAAGGACACGAGGACTTAACATAGAAATAAGTGGTACAGTAACGAACAAGTCTCGCTGAATATTCTGACCTGCTGATTTCTTCCCGCTTATAAAATTGATGTAATCACCACTTTTCTCACCATCCACCATCGTTTACCTGGCCCAAGCTCGTGTCCGAGTTCTTTCCTTCTGGTATTCATTCTGCTTGCTGCCGCGAAGTCAAATAAAGACGCCCCGTTATTTTCTTGTTAGGAATCTTCACCGTGTGTCACTCCCATTGGTTGTCAGACCCGCCTTCCCCCTCGAACAAGCGATGTAGACCACCATTTGTGTTTGTTGTCAAATTCGGGCAAGTGTGGGGCGAATAGTAAGGTGGCCCATGGGGTGGGAGACTCAGTAGGTGCGTTAAAAGAGGAATCAGGATTGGAATCATGGTTTTTCTCTTTCATCTTGTCGCCACGGCCTACTAACGACAACATGTTAGGACCCCCAGGCTGCATCGCGACTATCTCATTCCGGGAAACCTTGACACATCATGTAATCGCTCTCAATTTTCTACCGACCTTAGGCTACTGCAATCCTAATCGTGTAGCCACGCCATCGACAATCTGCTCCCTCTCGACCTTCAAGTTGTCGCGTCATCACCTACATGTAATTCTTCTGGTCTTTGAATGAAATGTTTGCTCACATCTGGTCAGACTAGAACAGACACGATTATGGTACAGCATGGCAAACTAAATTCGCCCAAGATTCATCCGCTGCAGGCTACGAGGACCAACCGAAGCAAGGTACTCATTGCTGAGCCCAGGAGAGACTGCGAGACAAGCCCTTTGATGACCATGAACGGCGACGAAGAGCCACGAAACTCGCGCATTTGAACTCGCAGCAGAGCCTACAGGCAGGTGCAAGTAGTGCGGACATGATGAATATCGTGAATCGTGATGGGAGAAGTGAGTTGAGGTGAGTTGGAGGAGGAAAGAGGGTAACGACAACAGAAGTCCGTATGTGTCCCATTCTCCTCCTTACGACAACCTTACGACCCCTCTCTAATCCTCCCACCAAGATACTGCGTCCATGCCCTGCGAAAACGCGAGTGAGATCGAGATTTGCAGGACAATCTGACCCCGTTCCCTTGAATTTTGGGGCGGTTGTAGAGGTTCTAAATTTTGCAACGCATGTAGTCAGTCCCTGTCAATTAAAGTATGATGCCAAACAACGGTGTGTTCAACCCAGAAGCCGCGGCTCAGGCCCGAGCCGAGCCCAAGCCTTGGTGGCTCAAGGCCAATTGAGTTAAGATATTTCATGGCCATAAAAGAACATGGATATACATCGGGCCCGCCACCTGAAATTGTATGTTGTCAGCTTGATTCTCACAGTAGTAAAGGATGACACAATGCCGAACGCCGGCCGCGAGACCCTGGGAAAAGACGGCGACGACGGCGACGATGGAGGCAACGGAGAAATTCATGGTTTTTGGTTGTTGGTAGTTGATATTTGTAGACTCAAAAGGATTTCTGGTCTGGTTTGAACAAAGCCTCATAGGACTTATTTGATCCTGCGAGATACAAATATCACAGCACTGGTTCGCTGTCTCCTTAGTTGAAAGGCGGGTAATGCCACCGTACAAGTTCTATTTCCGATGACTGAGTACGGGTCCACTCATCGGGTCCACCAGGCGGCGGGGAGGCCACTCCGGATCAGATCTAGAACGGGACGTCGATACCGTCCCCTAAATTCTGATATTGATACTGCGCATATAAATAATCATATTTACCTGTAGTCCACCGTCCGAAGCGCGGGTCCGAACAGCCCGTGAGAGGCAAGGCAGGGAACCTCAAGTGATTTTACGTTCCGCAGTTCACCTCATCAATTCTTACATTGGTTCTCGTAAGTAATCAATTTCATTGCCGGTTGTCGATATCGATCCTGCCGCCGATCGCTTTTAGAAAACCTCAAGAAGTACTTTTTGCCAGTGTACGCAGCAAAGAAGCAAATTGATTGCCGATAACAGTGGGCTGTGCCATGGATTCGCCACAGTTGAACACGATATGTTGGAGTGCCCATGGAAAGTGTATGATGAATCGGGACAAACGGGCTAAATTGATCACGAAGACCTTGTCCTGTTTTTCTGTTCGCAAATAACAGGAAATTGGGATGGAAGAACAGTCCTCGCTATCTAAGATGATCTAAATTAATTCGGCCGTTTCTTTGCATGTTCTCATTCATAGTGCTACAACATAGATGGTTTATCACCCAAGCGCCTCAGACAGTGGACATCCAACAACAATGTCACAGGTCTAACATTTGCATAAATATAAATCGCGACCTAGGGTAGGGGAAACAAGCACCACAGCACGCAGCAGTGCCCAGATATCGGGTGGAGGATGGTCGCCGTCGCTCAGCAGAGGGCCGTCGATCTTCTCGATGACCCGCGAAAGCCATTTCCGGGGCGCAGATTTCCAGTGCACTCACCTGACGACCCGATATGTTGTCTTATTCTCCATAGCCAAGGGTGCGCAAATGGAACGTGGGTGTTGTTACTGATGAGCCAGACGATCGTCGGGCGAGATTGAGGTCAGATAGATGCCAGGTCAATGAGAACGAAAGTACTAAATATGGGTGGTGAGTATATAAAATTTCAAGTCGACGCCAAAAAGCGCATACCTCAACGTTCAACCGCGACCGAAAGAGCGGGAAACTCCAAGGAGGTCACGACAAAAAACCGTAGACTATCTATCACTGTGCCCCAACCCAGTCGCCAATTCGATCCCATACCCCAATCTCGAAAGTGCACCCCCTTCGTGGACGTGTCGTGTTCGCCCTTGGCCACGCCGGTGCGGTGTCAATTAAAACAGACTTATATGCGAGGAAAGAAGGAATGAAAGTGTTAAAGGCATTGAAAAAAGTAGGAAAGGCAGAAGAAAAAAGACGAGGAAAGAACATACGAGCCCGGAGGTCGATAATATTCGGGATGGATCAGTCCAAGTTATGAGATACACCCGATATCTGACCACCCGATGTCTATTGAACGGGAATAACTCGATCGATCAAAATTGAATGCTATAAAACACTCACGGCGATGATATACGGAAATCCAAACTCGAATCCGAGTCCTTGTCTCGTTGTCCTTCCCGTACGCAAATCATTCCACCGTTACTTCCCTCTCCGGCGCCTCCCTCGAATACTCCAACCCTCCTTCTTCTGCGCCCAATCCAAACTCCCCATTCGAGTCTCTCCTTCTCTCTTGGCTTGATATATGCGAGCTCGGCCGACTGGACAGGTTTGTGGCCGTCAATTGGAATGGGCAGTGTCGACCAAAGAAATACCGCTGATGCACTCTTGTACGGTGCCTCTGAGCAACCAAACACATGAGCGGGTGTTGAGGCCAGGCCGTGGATGTCCACTTGGAATGCAATTGGGAATTAGAGATCATTGAAATTAAAGGATTGAGACTCGGACGGGATGCGAGGTGTGTGTGACAGCAGACAGGCTGGTGAGGATGGATGGCACCAGTCGCATCATCGTCTTCGTCAATGTTAGAAAGTTGTGGCGTAGAAGATGTGGACATGCATGTAGGTTGTTCACGCTTCAACTGCTCGGGAACTAGAAGCAAAAGGGTCTTGGTGAGACGCGATAGTGGGGATACCAGTGCGCATACCACTATAGCGCTGCCAGTGTTGGCAATAAACTAGAGCGATGAAGAAGAGCTTCACGCCCAACCGGCCGATCGTGGACAGCGGTTGGAGAGAACAGCAGCTCGTTCTCGGGGATTCGTGGTGGGTTTAGGATTTGCGCGAAAAGTCACAGAAAAACGGCCAGGTTGGGATTATTGCCGGGAACGATTGTGGGTGTCGTTTCCTGGAATGAGTTGACGAAAAACCTGCGTCCGGTAGGTCCTGAAGTTCGGCCCGTTTTGATCCAGGATGCTGACGGAAATGCAAAATCCCGCCCATATTGGATCCTTATGCGGACGGGAGGACATCTGGGACCTGGAAATTTCGGCGGTTCGTCGATTCGGCGAATGATCGAACTTCCCTAAGCGGTAAAATACTACCACCAAATAGCATACAGGAGTACTCAATACTTATCTTCGCATGTCTCTTCTACCAACTTGAAGGTACTCCTACTAGTACACTCGGAGATTCTAGCACCGTATTATGGCGATTGTTTATGGCGGCAATTTCCCGCCGTCACCATGCTCACTCTAATAATCAACCCATAGTTGTGTAGCACAGAGTCCGCATTCGTCATTTATCACCACCCAAGCGATACATGCAAGACCTTATTTTTCATCTACATTTTTATTTATATAATTTACCATTTCAAACATTACTTATTGCGTGAAAGACGATGGCGGCCGTCATCCCCCACCTCCTTTTCCCGCCCTGTTTTTGTTTCTCTAACTGTAGTATTCAAATGTAACTGGATTTACACTAGATTCTTTCGAAGAATCATTGTGTGCATCATAAAAACCACAATACTTAGATGTCCGCATCACACGGCAAAGCAAAATTCTAACAGAATAAATTTATTATTCACGGCGGGGTGACACATTAATGTCACCACCAGCTATTGATGTTTCTCCCACGGTCTCCCAAGCTTCCTAGCCCTTTCATTGTGCTTGGTGGCTGGCGGGACCGTCGAAGTGCGCTCACGGAAATTGCCGCCATGAGCCGCCGAATCGCCGAACTGCCGAAATTTCCAAATCCGAGATTTTTTGGCGGACGGAAACAGTAAGTTGGAGGACATCTCGATATTGGAATTTCCGGTGTCTGGTGTCCGGTGTCCGGATTCTAATATTTTGGAGAAACTGAGGTTTTTTTCCTGTATTCGGGTCAAGCAACTAAGTGAGATATACTACATACATTTTTTTTTTTCAAACGCGAGGAATGCAACCTAATGAGCCGACGATTTTGAAGGACACTTTGAGAGGCCAGACAATTCTTCGTCACGTGACAAATCTGTATCACCCCGTAATTCTGTTTTGCAAGTCACTTTCGCATCCTAAAAGACTTAAAATATTAGGGGGATGAATATTGGGGAATTGCATGTCTGAATAATGGTTTAAGAACGACGCGTTTCCGTTATTGAGGGGAAGGAAGTGTGGTGATGCCGGCCACGGCAGCACATTATGTAAACCTTCCTCGCAAAAATACGCCCCCCTCCCCACATCAGGTGAGAGCCAATTTTCTGGGCGTGAATTGCAGGATATGCATTATATATGTGAAATAGATGGGATAGAAAATATTGCAGGTCAAAAATCTGCTCTAAAGTCCTAAATACGAAAAACCGGACACCGGACAACAGACACCGGACTCCGGAAATTCCAAATCCAAGATTTTCTGGTAAGTTTGCAAAGAATCTGGGATTTGGAAACACTGGCATTGTTCACTGGCGGTGTGGACAGTGGCAGTACCTGAAGATGACCTAATTGTTGTATAAGCACCCTCGGCAAATAGACCGACCATTCGGCAGACTCGGCGCTGACTGGCTTCGTCAGCCACCCCGCCTTTCCTCCCGCCCAGCACTGTACGTTTTGATGTTCAGCAGGTGCTTTAGTTGTTCTCGCCATGTATGTAATTTGTAATGCTAACAGTAGACTGAGATTTAATGTTCAAATACATCATTCCTTGGTAAATTTAGAGATAATAGGTGTAGAAATCTAGATGCGATACGGCTCAGCGGTTTGGTAGACAAACGACTAATATATTTAAGTACCTAGATGCGATACGGCTAGGTACTGAATGAGTAAAGATAAAGTAAGTAAAAGTAATGAGCTCACCTCAGCGGTTTGGTAGACAAACGACTGAGGGGAGTCTCGACGAGTACATAGAGTATAAGTATGAGAAACATACGGTATAATGTCCGATGAACGGGGACATGTGGACACGAAATAGGAACAACATAGTAGAATATGAAATAGATATGAAACATACGATATACGGACAGGAACGACAGCCCGAGGGCTCGGAACAGGTTGCCACCTCATTTCCAACAATAGGAACATGCAAAAGTAATACCAGCAACACCTAGCATCTGGAGCATAATAAATGTCTACACATATGAGAAGATCCTGTCATAATGTGATACTATTTCAGCAACTCATACATACCTCCAAGAAGACGACCAACCAACGGCCAACCCTCGAGAAGCTGTGGAAGGTTCATTGGGCAATGCCACGATCCGATAAAAACAGTATATATAAGTATGCTAAAATTTCAACTAGTGGTATTATGCGAGACCCTACAGTCCTAGGGAATTAATCTATGCCCGCCATTGTCTGCAACGGCAAGCTCCCCTGGCGGGGACACGTGCTGCGGTATTTGCCGCCGGTGTTTGATGGTGTCGATCACCACCGGTGTTTCCAATTCACAGATGCCCTCTAAGTTTGGGAATTGGAAGTTACGGCGTGCATGACGGCGATCGTTTACGGTGGCAATTTCCGTGAGGAGAAAATGTGATGACTATAGCCATTCCAACAGTCCCGCCAGCCACCGAGGGTACTTTAGCGGTGGACTAGTGTTACAACGAGGGGTTAGGAACCTTGGGGGACGTCAGTAAGTACGTTGTTAGCTTGCAGTGTCACCCTGCCGTGAATCATAATTCTGTGAGAGTTTTGCTTTGCCATGTATCATCATATAACCTTCAGTGTGGTTTTTATGGCAATTATTGAGTGACATCAAGATATACACTGACGGATCAAGTCATGATGGAGGTGTAGGCGCATCAGCAGTTCTAGTACAGGGCATTCGACCTGCGAGGATAGCTCGATACCACCTAGGAAGGGATACACGGCACACCGTCTATGAAAGTGAGTGCATCGGGCAAATATTAGGTTTAAAAATGCTGCAGAAAATGGGACAGGACCTCAATGGTATCGAAATCGCAATCTTCATGGACAATCAAGCTGTCCTACAAGCGTACAATGCAAGGAAACCCAGGCCAGGAAGTTACCTGATGGAGGCGGCATGGGTGCTGGTCAAGGAGATCGAAAAGAGGTGGCCGAATGCAAGACTGAAGATGCAATGGACACTGGGGCATGAAGGGATAGAAGGAAATGAGAAGGCAGATCTGGAGGTGAAGAGAGCAGCCGAGGGAGAACACAGAAACCGGAGGGTCGAACACCAGATACTCAAAAATGGGCTGCCTGCAAGCAAACCAGTGACCAAACACCACCTCAGAACGAGGACGAAGAAACAATACGAGGAGTAATTTTGAGAATCGCCAAGATACGAAAGAGTGACCAAGTTTGACCTGAAAGCACCATCATCCAACTTTAGAAAACTCGCCATGAAACTCACTAGG
>Ga0307513_10005413_pt1 | contig 16875 bp, 20 predicted proteins | sample 15_EM_MG_FD_202174 | JGI IMG/M metagenome (GOLD analysis project Ga0307513, IMG submission 202174) | Populus trichocarpa ectomycorrhiza microbial communities from riparian zone in the Pacific Northwest, United States - 15_EM | ecosystem: Host-associated > Plants > Roots > Unclassified | place... | reverse complement strand
TTCAGGGGGTGGCTGCAAAGCTGTACGCATTGGCCATCGGCCAGTACAGCTTGAACACGTTCTGTGTCACCTCGCCGCGCAGCAACTCGCCAGGCTGCACGAAGGGCAGCAGGTTGGCCAGCAGCTTGACCTGGTGGTCGCTGCAGCGGCGCACGATGTGCGACGCGGTGATGGCGCCGGGGTGCGTCAACCCCGCGGCCTGCACCAGTTCCTTCAAGGCCTTGAGCGTGTTCTCGTGGAACATCTCCACCCGCTCGGCCTTGCTGTGGACGACCAGCGCGCGCTGGCGCTGCGGGTCTTGTGTGCTGACGCCGGTGGGGCAGTGGCCGGTGTGGCAGTTCTGCGCCTGGATGCAGCCGAGCGCGAACATGAAACCGCGCGCCGAATTGCACCAGTCGGCACCCAGCGCCATCATGCGGGCGATGTCGAAGGCGCTGATCACCTTGCCGGCGCAACCGAGCTTGATCTTGTCGCGCAGGTTCAGGCCCACCAGCGTGTTGTGCACGAGCAGAAGACCTTCTTGCAGCGGCGCGCCGACGTGGTCGGTGAATTCGAGCGGCGCTGCGCCGGTGCCGCCTTCGGCACCATCGACCACGATGAAGTCGGGCGTGATGCCGGTTTCGAGCATGGCCTTGGCAATCGCGAACCACTCCCACGGGTGGCCGATGCACAGCTTGAAGCCGGTTGGCTTGCCGCCCGACAGCGTGCGCAGCCGCTCGATGAAATGCATCATGCCCACCGGCGTGTCGAAGGCGCTGTGACTCGCCGGCGACACGCAGTCGACCCACGGCAGCACGCCGCGCGCAGCAGCGATCTCGAGCGTGACCTTGGGGCCGGGCAGCACGCCGCCGTGGCCGGGCTTGGCGCCCTGGCTGAGCTTCAGCTCGATCATCTTCACCTGCGGGTCACGTGCGTTGGCAGAGAAGCGCTCGGGGTTGAAGCTGCCATCGTCATTGCGGCAGCCGAAGTAGCCCGAGCCGATCTCCCAGATCAGGTCGCCGCCGTTCACGCGGTGGTGCTCGCTGATCGAGCCTTCGCCGGTGTCGTGCGCGAAGCCACCGCCCTTGGCCCCGGCGTTGAGCGCAAGGATCGCGTTGGCCGACAGCGCGCCGAAGCTCATCGCCGAGATGTTGAACACGCTGGCCAGATAGGGCTGCTCGCGTTGCGGGCCGATGGTGATGCGGAAGTCGTGCGTCGGCAGCTGGGTCGGCACCAGCGAATGGTTGATCCACTCGTAGCCCGTCGCGCCCACGTCCATCTGCGTGCCGAAGGGACGCTTGTCGGGTTCGCCCTTGGAGCGCTGGTAGACCAGCGAGCGCTGCTGGCGCGAGAAAGGCGCCGCCTCGTTGTCGCTCTCGATGAAGTACTGCCGCATCTCGGGCCGGATGAACTCCAGCAGAAAGCGCAGGTGCCCGATCACGGGGTAGTTGCGCAGCACCGAGTGCCGCGACTGAAGAATGTCGTGCAGCCCTACTCCGAGCAGCAGCGCGAACAACAACGCCAGCCAGCCGCCGGTGTGGAAGGCGATCGACGTGAACGCGCACAACAGCAGGCCCACGGAGCACAGCAGCCAGGCGGTGTAGCGGATCGGGAAGTACTGGTTGAGCTTGAGCAGCCAGACATTCATGGAAAACCTCTCGTCGATCGATGCCGCTGCGGGGCGGCGTGCCATGGTAGTCGCTCGCCTGTGACGGCCTCCGGGCGAAAGACGGCATGGACATGTGCTGGCCTGCTTCGTATGCTGGGGCATTCTCATTGCCTGGTGCCGCCGATGTTCGAACCGTTCTTCCTGTGCAGGCTGGGTGCCGGTGCGATCACTGCGCTCGCCACCGCCGCGTCGCTCGCCGCCGAACCGGCTCCTGCGGTCAACGCGCCATTGCACGACACGCACTGGAGCATGCAGACGCTCGACGGTGCGGCACCGTCGACACCCGGCCGGCGTGCCGAGCTGGTGCTGCACACCACACCACAGCAGCTCAGCGGCTTCGGTGGCTGCAATCGATTGAAGGGGCGTTACTCGCAGCGCGGCACCGAGCTCGCACTGTCGGCGGTCGGCCGCACGCGCATGGTCTGCAGTGCAGCACAGATGCAGCAAGAGCAGCGGCTGCTGCAGGTGCTCGGCGAGACCGACGCGTATCGCATCGAGGGTCGGGTGCTCAGCCTGATGCAGGGCGATCAAGTTCGCATCACCTTCCAGGCGATGGGCGCGAAATAGGTTTGCGTTGTTTGCACGCGAGGTGCAAAGCGACAGCCGAGCCGAGGCCGTGAAGGGTGTCGCGATAACGCAATGAATGAGTGCCTCTAAGGGTGCGCGGTATCGACAAGCTCAGACCGAGCCACTAGCCTCGCGGTCAGGAATTGGTAATGACGCGGTATCGCGTTGATCTGAAGTTCCATCTCCTCACCGCCTCCACCGCCGCACTCCTTTGCGGCGCCACCCGCGCCAGCAAAGCACAAACATCATGATGAATCGCAGACTCTTCCTCCATCGCGCAGGCCGCGGTGCCGCTGTTATCGGTGCCGCCGGCTGGGTTGGCCCGTCGTGGGCGGCCGAAGAAGGCATCACGGCCAAGGCCATCACCATCGGCTGCTCGACGGCGCTCACCGGCCCCTTGGGCAGCGCCGGACAAGAGCACACGCTCGCCATCCAGGCCGCATTCGCGCAGATCAACAAGGCAGGCGGCGTGAATGGGCGAGAGCTGCGTCTCATCGCGAAAGACGACGGATACGCCGCATCGCGCACCGCCGAAAACGTGAAGCAGATGATCGACGAGAACAGCGTCGCCGCGTTCATGTCCATCATCGGCACCCCCAACAACGCAGCCGCCTTGCCGCTGACCGAGAAGGCAGGCATCCCGGTGCTGGGCCCGATCACCGGCGCGGCTTCGCTGCGCAAGGCCGAACACAAGTCCGTCTTCCACATCCGTCCGAGCTACACCGACGAGGTGTCACGCATGGTGCAGCAGCTGGTGCAGATGGGCCTTCAGGACATCGCCATCGTCTACCTCGACAACCCCTTCGGCAAGGAAGTGCTGGCCAATGCCCAGCGCGTGCTCCAAGAGCAGAAGCTCAAGGCCGTGGGCGTGATCGCACTCGCCGTCGACGGCAAGAACGCCGACGAAGCCGTTCAGCAGACGCTCGACAGCAAGGCCGGCGCCGTGTTCCTCGGCACCACCGGTACCGGCACCACCGACTTCGTGCTGGCGCTGCGCAAGAAGGCGGCCGGCCTTCCACTGATCGGTCTGTCGGTCTCTTTCACCGACACCAAGCGCCTGGGCTCTGCCCTCACCGGCCTCGCGATGGCCTCGGTGTTCCCGAGCGGCAATGCCACCAAGTTCGCCGTCGTGCGCAACTACAAGGCCTCGCTCGAAGCCGCCAATCTGAAGAACCCGAATTCCCTCGGGCTGGAGAGCTGGGTCAACTCCCAGGTCATGGCCGAAGGCATTCGCCGCGCTGGGCGAGACATCACGCGCGACAAGTTGCGTACCGCCTTGGCCGGCATCCACGGCCTCGAATTGGGCGAGGTGGTGATCAACTTCACCAGCACCGGCCCGTACGTCGGCATGACCTCGGTCAAGATGGGCGTGTTCGCCGCCGACGGCGTATTGCGCACCTGAGGTTTCGCCGTCAGCCGAACGCGCTGCGCACGGCGTTCGCGACCTCGGCGTGTGCCTCTTCCGGCACGAAATGCCCGCTCTCCAGCGCCTGGCCGCTCACGCGCGCGGCGCACTGCGCCTGCCACAGCTCGATCGGCTTGAACAAGCGCGCCACCACGCCGCGTGAGCCCCACAGCACCAGCGTGTCGCAGGCGATGCGCTCGCCGGCTGCGCGCGATGCGCGGTCGTGCTGCAGGTCGATGCCGGCCGACGCGCGGTAGTCCTCGCACATGGCGTGAATGGTCTCTGGCGTGAAGCAGCGTTCGTACTCGGTCAGTGCCTCTGGTTCGATGTAGCCCATGCCCTTGCTGCCGAGGCCACCGAGCTTCGCGTGCAGGTAGAACACCGGGTCGCTGCCGATCATGCGTTCGGGCAGCGGCGCAGGCTGGATCAGGTGGAACCAGTGGTAGTAGGCCGAGGCAAACCGCGTGTCGGCCGCGGCGTACATGTCGAGCGTGGGCGCGATGTCGATCAGGCACAGCCTGCTCACCGCCTGCGGGTGGTCGACCGCCAGCCGGTGTGCCACGCGGCCGCCGCGGTCGTGGCCGACCAGGCCGAAGCGTGCACGCCCGAGCGACGCCATCAGCGCCACCATGTCGGCAGCCATTGCACGCTTGCTGTAGCTCGCGTGCTCGGCATCGTCGGCCGGTTTGGCCGAGTCGCCATAGCCCCGCAGGTCGGGCATCACCAGGAAGAAATGGTCCTTCAGCGCCCCTGCCACGCGGTGCCAGATGGCGTGCGTCTGCGGGAAGCCATGCAACAGCAGCAACGGCGGCCCACCGCGGCGCCCGCCCGTGCGCGCAAAGATGCGTGTGTTGTTGACCTCGTGCAGTTTTGTCTCGAACCCGTCGAACCAAGCCATGGATCACCTCCGGAAGGCGATCTTGGCACTTTCAGCGCGTGTCGGCTCGCAGGCGGCGTAGCCCGGCGCCGAACACGCCGCGCAATGAACGCAGGGCCTGCTGGTCCAGGCACAGGCATTCGATCAGCACGTGGCGGCGCGCGGCTTCGCGCACGGCCTGCCGCGCATCGGCCAGCAGGTAGCGCGGGTCGAACACGTCGACATCGTGCGGCTTGCCGTCGGTGAGCAGCAGCACGCGGCGCAGCGTGCCGCGGCGTGCGGCGAGCAGGTGCGTTGCATGGCGCAACGCGGCGCCCAGGCGAGTCGACAGGCGGCTGCGCAACCCCATCAGGCGCGCGATGCAGCGCGCGTCCAGCGCCTCGTCGAAGTCTTTCACCCGCTCGTAGTGCACCGCGTGTCGGCCGTCGGAGCAGAAGCTGTGGATGGCACAGCGGCCGCCTGTCTGTTCGATCGCCAGCGCCGTGCTTTGCAAGGCCGGCAGCACGTCGGCCGTCGAGGCCGAGGTGTCGATCAGCAGCAAGGTGGTTTCGGTTGCGCGCAGCGGCTCGATGCGGCGGTACACGCGCAGCTCGGCGGCATTGCCGCTGTGCAGTGCGATGCGTGCATCGACAAGGGCATCAAGGTCGAACTCATCGCCGTCCGGTTGCGCCATCAGCCTCGTGCGCTGTCGAGGCGGCAGCGGCGCGGCGCGTGGCATCACCATCGTCGACCCTGCGTTGCCGGCAGGCGCAAGCGTGTCGTGCACTGCGCACCAGCCGGGCCGGTACATCGGCACGAGGCGATCCCATTCCGGATAGGCATGCCGCTGCGCTGCGCGCGCGACCGGTTGCCCGGCCCCGGCTGCCGCTCCGCCTTGCGGTGCCGATGCAACTTCGTGCTCGGCGTTCGCTCGGCGCTCATCCGCCGGCCACAGGCAGCTGTTGTCGTCGCGGTAACTCGGCATCACCTGGTACAGCCGCGCGTTGAACTGCAATCGCATCTGGCCGATGTCGTTGCCCAGCTGCGAAGCGGCGTGCCGCAGCGCCTCGGGCTGGCGCAGCGCCAGCATCTCGCCGGCGGCGTCGACGAAGAAGAGTTGCCGGCCCTTCATCACCCACGGGTGCGGGTCATGGTGCGACGGGTCGAGCAGGCAACGCGCAAGCTGGCGCAGCAGGTCTTCGAAGGTCGGTGTGTCGGTGAGCCTCACCGCATGAAACGGCAGCCAGAGCCGCCGCAAGCCGGGCAGCTCGCGGCAGGCCAGCCACTCGACGCGCGCATCTTCGAGCGTGCCGACCAGCGCTTGCGTCACCGGCCGCAGGCCTGCCGGGTCGAAGCGGTGCTGCGAGAAGACCAGGTGCGCCGCCGCATGCGCTGCGGCCGCGTGGAACCAACTGCCCTGCGGCACGTCGGCAGGCGCGCGCAGCGGCAGGTGCAGGCCCAGCGGCGACAAAAATGGGCGTGTCGCCTGCGGCTCGGTGATGTCGAGCAGCGCGGGCGTGATGTTCCACAGGCTGCGCAGGTAGGGCGAGAGTGCGGGGTCCATGTCTTGTTTTCAGAACGACGCGTCGACGGTGGCGAGCAGCGCGGCCGACACCTCGGCATCGTCCGACAGCGGCGCCGCCACCGCGATGCGGCAGGCTGCGATCGGCGACACACCTTCGCGGATCAGCCGGCCCGCGTGCACCAGCATGCGTGTCGACGCACCTTCGTCCAGCCCATGGCCTTGCAGGCGGCGCGTGCGCACGCCGAGCGCCACCAGCCGCGCGGCCGTCTCCATGTCCAGGCCGGCTTCATGCGACACGATGGCCACCTCGATCTCGGTGGCGGGGTAGCCGAAGGCCAGCGTGCAGAAGCGTTGCCGTGTCGAGGGCTTCAGCTCCTTGTAGCCGCCGGGGTTGTACGAAGCGACCAGCAGGAAATCGGGGTGGGCCCGGACGAGTTCGTTGCGCTTGTCCAGCGGCAGCATGCGCCGCGTGTCGGTCAGCGGGTGCATCACCACCGTGGTGTCGGCGCGCGCTTCGACCAGTTCGTCGAGGTAGCAGATGGCGCCGCTGCGGGCCGCCACGGTCAGCGGGCCGTCTTGCCAGCGCGTGCCATTGGCATCGAGCAGCCAGCGGCCGGTGAGGTCGGCTGCGCTGGTGTCGTCGTTGCAGGCGATGGTGATCAGCGGGCGTTTCAGGCGCCACGCCATGTGCTCGATGAAGCGCGTCTTGCCGCAGCCGGCCGGGCCTTTCAGCAGCACCGGCAGGCGTTGTGCATACGCGGCCTCGAAGAGCTCGCATTCATCGCCGGATGGCTGGTAGAAGGGTTCGGCCGCGGCGATGTAGGCTGCGTCCAGCGTCGCGCCCATCACCCGTGCTGTGGTGTGGCGGCGTTCGGGATGCCTTCGATCGGCGCCTCGTCGGTGCCCACGGTGCTGCGGGTGAACGATTCCACCCGCTTGCGCGTGCCTTCGGGGTCGTTGATCCACTGCGAGTAGAACTCGTAGGGGCAGGCGGCTACGCCCTTGTCGCCCTCGCGCGAGTTGATGAGCCCGGTGTAGCCGCGGTGCACCAGCTTGAAGAGGTGGTTCTCGCTCTGCCCATGCTTGCGGAAGTCGCGGATCAGGCTTTTGCTCAGCGCGGCGTATTGGATGCCCATCTCTTCTTCGCCGCATTCGCCCAGTGTGCGGCCGTCGAAGCCGATCAGCGCGGAGTGGCCGAAGTACGAGTACACGCCGTCGAAGCCGGCCGCATTGGCCACCGCCACATACACGTTGTTGGCAAAGGCCATGGCCTTGCTGATCAATATCTGCTGTTCCTTGGCGGGGTACATGTAGCCCTGGCAGCGCACGATGAGTTCGGCGCCCTTCATCGCGCAGTCGCGCCAGATCTCGGGGTAGTTGCCGTCGTCGCAGATGATCAGGCTGACCTTCAATCCCTTGGGCCCGTCGCTCACGTAGGTGCAGTTGCCCGGGTACCAGCCCTCGATGGGCACCCACGGCATGATCTTGTGGTACTTCTGGACGATCTCGCCTTCGTCGTTCATCAGGATCAGCGTGTTGTACGGCGCCTTGTTCGGGTGCTCTTCATGCCGCTCGCCGGTCAGCGAGAACACGCCCCAGACACGGGCCTTGCGGCAGGCCGCGGCGAAGACCTCGGTCTCGGCGCCCGGCACGGTGGCCGCGTTCTCGTACATCTCGGCGCTGTCGTACATGATCCCGTGGGTGCTGTACTCGGGGAAGATCACGAGGTCGAGCCCCGGCAAGCCCTGCTTCATGCCGACCACCATGTCGGCGATCTTCTTCGCGTTGGCCAGCACCTCGCCGCGCGTGTGCAGGCGCGGCATCTTGTAGTTGACGACGGCCACGCCGACGGTGTCTTTGCTGCTGGAGATGTCGCCGTGAATCATGTGTGCCTCGCGCATTGCAGTGAACCGGATCCATTGTGAAAACGGCATCGGTGCGAGCGAATACGTTGATTGACGTACGAGGCTATCCTCGCGGCTGCAACGGTTGCGTGTGGAAAGGCCACTTCGCAGCCACCGGCTGGTGGCGCGAAGACGCATTGCAGCCGCTCGGCTGAACCCGCTACGCCCTGGCGGCCTTCAACTGCCAGAGCAGCAGCGCACCCACCACCGCCACCAGGCAGACCGCTGACACGCCCAGTGACCAGTGCACCCCGACCACGCTGCCGGCCAAACCCACCGTGATGCCGCTGAAAGCACGCAGGCCCATCGACGACATGTTGAAGAGCCCGATCACGCGGCCGCGCATCGCGGCGGGCGCGTTCACCTGCACCAGCGTCTGAGCCATGCTGCCGAACGACAGCTCGAAGAACCCGGCCATGAAGAGCAGCGCCAGCGCCAGCGGATACGACTGCAGCGTCGCGAAGCAGGCGAGTGCCGAGGCCCACAGCATCGCCAGCACGAGCGCCGTGCGCGGGTTGGCCGGCAGCAGGCCACGCCCCTCGAGCACCACACCGGCGAGCAGCGCGCCGGCCGCATCGGCGGCCAACAGCGTGCTGTAGAGCAAGCCGGGGTCGCCGTGCCCCAGGTCGTTGGCGAACGAAGGCATTTGCGCGTGGTAGCTGTTGCCGACGAAGAACGATGCCGCGCCGGCCAGCAGCGTCATCGAGACGATGAGCCGGTTGCCGGCGATGTCGCGCACCGTCTGCGTGATGTCGGCCAGGCCGCGCACCGCGCGCTTCACCTGCACGTGGCCATTGAAGCGCGGCCCGTACGGCGCCTTCCACAACCACAGCGCGAGCGGCAGGTAGAACACTGCGTTCAGGAAGATGCCGTGCGAGGCCCCAAGCGTCAGCATGATCAGCCCGCCCACCGCCGGCCCCACCAGGATGCCCAGGTAGCGCGCCGTCGCGTTCAGGCGCACCGCGCTCGGCAGCAGCGCCGGCTCGACGATGTCGTGCAGCAGCAGCTGGCTCGAGGTCTGCCACATCACGCCAGCGCAGCCGTGCAGCACCAGCAGCACCATCGCGTGCCACATCTGCAGTGAATCGGTGACGAAGAAATAGCCCCAGCCCAGCGAGGCGGCGATGAACATCGCCATGCCGATCTGGATGAGCCGCCGCGGGTCGACCCGCTCGGCCAGCGCGCCGGCCGGCACCGACAACAGCAGGAAGGGCAGCCAGTGCGACAGCACCGCGAATCCGCCGAGCGCCGGCGAGTGGAACTTCTGGAACACCATCCAGTAGCTGATGACGTGCTCGATGTTGTCGGCCATCATCGCCAGCATGTAGGTGCTGAAGTGCGCGCGGTAGCCCGGCACCCGCAGCGCCGCGAACGACTGCCGCGGCGGGATGTCTGCCCCTCGGCCGACGACTACGTCGGCCGGTTCTCCGGGGGAACGCGATCCGGCTTGGGAGCGGCCCGGCGCTCGGCCCGGGCTCCGCTCCACGCCGTGTTCGCTCACGGCGCCTTGCCGGCGGCGGCGCGGATCTCTTCGGCAGCGCGTTGCAAGATGGCCGCGACGCGCTTCTGCTCATCGGCCGACGCGGCGCGCACGCTGTGCAGCATGCCGCGCAGCGCATGAACGGCGTCGTGCAGCTCGGGCCCGAAGCTGTGGCGCTCGCCGCGGCTTCCGCGCCCGCCCCGGCCGCCGCGTTCCATCGTGAAGGGGTCGCCTTCTTCGGACGGTGCGGCGCTTTCGCTGAACGCAGCGCGCATCTTGTCCATCTTCTGGCCGATCCACACGAGCTGCTTCAGCAGCGTGTCGGCGGTTTCGCGGTTCTCGTCCAGGTGGGCGAGCCCGGCGACGGTAATGCTGTAGAGCTTCTTGGTGCCCTCGGCCTCGACGGTGGCGTGGCCGATCTCTTCCAGGTAGGTGAGTGCCGGGTAGACCATGCCGGGGCTCGGGCTGTAGTAGCTGTTCGAGCGCTCGTCGAGAGCCTTGATGATCTCGTAGCCGTGGTGCGGCTTCTCGGCCAGCAACGCGAGAATCAGCAGCTGCAGGTCGGCCGAGCCGAGCTTGCGCCCCGGGCCCAGGCCGCCGCGGCCCGGCTCGCCGGGAAAGCCGCCAGGGCCGCGGTCGAACCCGAAGCCATGGAAGCCGCGGTGGCCGTGCCGCCCGGCGTGGTGATGGTGGTGATGAAGGTGGTGGCTGAGTGCGTGGAATCGTTCAAAGAAGCGCATGGCGGCTCCAGGAGTTGTATGTCGTTGAATATATCTTAAGATACATCGTACGTGCAAAAGCCCTGTGCTGAACCGTGGCATCCCAACCCGTGAAACGCCTCAGTCTTCGTCGGCCGTGATGCGCAGCCCGATGCGCCGCGCGCCGTGCACGTCGGTGCTGGCCACCACCCGCAGCGGCCGGCCGGCCGGCACGCTGCGACGGAAGCGGTAGTCGAGCGAATCGCGCCCGGTGGGCTGTGTGTCTTCGCGGCGCTGCCATTCCTGCGAGCCGTCGACCAGCACGCGCATCGCGTGCCAGGCATCGTCTCGGCCGCGGGCGTCGACGGTCAGGCTGCAGAAGAGCTCGAAGTGGCGGTCGCGCAGCGCGTCGGGCGGAATGGTGAGCTGCGCCACGTCACCGCCTTCGGTGTCGGTTTCCCAGTGTTCCGGGGCTGGGCGGGTTTGGGCTGGTGACGTAGAGGTCTTGCGCATCGCAACGAGTCTAGCGAGGGCTTGATTGCGGGGACAATCGGCGGGTCATGCAGCTTCGCACCGTCACTGCCACCCGCTACATCACGCCGCTGCGCGAAGGCGGCTCGCTGCCGGCCATCGTCGAAGCCGACGACGACGGCTTGTACGTGCTCAAGTTCCGCGGTGCCGGGCAGGGGCCGAAGGCCTTGATCGCCGAGCTGGTGGCTGGCGAGATCGGCCGCTTGCTCGGCCTGCCGGTGCCCGAGATCGTGTTCGCCCGGCTCGACCCCGAACTCGCTCGCACCGAGCCCGACCCCGAGATCCAGGACCTCATCCGCGCCAGCGCCGACCTGCTGGGCAACAGTGGTGGCCTGAACCTCGCGCTCGACTACCTGCCCGGCTCCGTCACCTTCGACCCGCTGGCCGAGCGGCCCGACGCGACGCTCGCGTCGAGCATCGTCTGGTTCGACGCCTTCGTCACCAACCTTGACCGCACCCCGCGCAACGCCAACATGCTGATGTGGCACCGCAAGCTCTGGCTGATCGACCACGGCGCCGCGCTCTACTTCCACCACCAGTGGGACGGCTTCATGGAGCGCGCGCAAAGCCCGTTCGCGCTGGTGAAGGACCACGTGCTGCTGCCCTTCGCCAGCCGGCTCGCCGAGATAGATGCTGCGCTCGCCGCCGTCCTCACGCCCGAGCGCCTGCAGGCCGTGGCCGCGCTGATCCCCGACAGCTGGCTCGCCGACGACCCGATGTTCTCCGGCCCCGCCGCGCAACGCCGCGCCTACGTCGACTACTTCGTTCGCCGCCTGCAGGCGCCGCGCGCATTCGTGGGGGAGGCCATCCGTGCCCACACTCCATACGTATGACTACGCCATCGTGCGGGTCGTGCCGCGCGTCGAACGGGGCGAGTTCATCAACGTCGGCGTGGTGCTGTCGTGCAAGAGCGCGGGTTACCTGAAGGCTGGCATCGAGCTCGATGAAGCGCGGCTGCTGGCGCTCGACCCCGCCGCCGACATCGAAGCCATCCGCGCGACGCTGGCCACCTTGCCAGCCATCTGCGAAGGCGGCCCGGCAGCGGGTGCGCTGGGGCGGTTGACGTCGCGCGAGCGCTTCGACTGGCTGGTCGCGCCACGCAGCACCAGCATCCAGACCTCGGCGGTGCACAGCGGGCTGTGCGACGACCTCGGTGCCGCGCTCGAGCGGCTGATGCAGCGCATGGTGCGAGTGAACACGAAAAGCTCGTAGATTCCTCCGCGGCAGCCTCAAACCTGCCAGACGTTGTCATGTTATGGGCGAGATGATGCCTTCATCGCCTTCATCGCCTGCAACAACGTCTGCTGCCCATGTTCGACCTCTCCCACACCAGCCACTTCTGGCTCTACTTCGTGCTCGTGGCCGGCATCATCGCCTTGCCGGGCATGGACATGGCGTTCGTGATGGCCAGTTCGCTGGTCGACGGGCGCCGGGCCGGTGCGGCTGCGGTCGCCGGCATCGTGGCCGGCGGTGTCATCCACGTGGGCATGGCGTCGCTGGGTGTCGGCCTGCTGCTCATGTCGGCACCGCGGCTCTTCAATGTCTTGCTGGTGGCGGGCTCGCTGTACGTGGCATGGATGGGCTGGTCGCTGGTGCGGGGCGCCAGCGCGTTCGGCGAGGTGCACGAGCAGGCCTCGCGTCCGCTCGGGTCCATCTTCGCCCGCGCGGTGCTCACCTGCCTGCTCAACCCCAAGGCCTACATCTTCACCATCGCGGTGTTCCCGCAATTCCTGCGCCCCGACTACGGCCCGATCGTGGGCCAGTCGATCGTGCTCTCGAGCATCACGGCGTTGACACAGGCAGGCGTCTACGGCGGCGTGGCGGCCGGGGCCGCGGGCTTGCGGGGCTGGCTGCGCAGCAACTCCGACGCGCAGGTGTTGATGGGCCGAAGCGTCGGCGCGTTGCTGCTGCTGGTGGCGGCGTGGACGGCCTGGAAGGGGTGGCAGCATGGCCAATGAAACGCTGCCCGCTTCGTTCACCGAAACCGCTTTCGCCAGCGCGCCGTCGCGGCGCGATGTCCTCTTTCTCGCAGCCCAGGCCGCCTTGCTGGCTGCATGCACTTCCCTACCCACCCTGAAGGAGAAAACGATGAACCCATCGAGCGAGCACGACTTCGACTTTCTGATCGGCAGCTGGCGCGTCTTCCACCAACGCCTGCGCGAGCGCCTGGCCGGCAACGACGAATGGCAGGAGTTCGACGGCACCTGCACCATGCACACGCTGCTTGGTGGGCATGGCAACGTCGACGACAACGTGATGAACCTGCCGGGCGGCGCCTACCGCGGTGTGGGCCTGCGCTCCTTCGACCCGGCCACGAAGCGCTGGGCCATCTGGTGGCTAGATTCGCGCGCCCCGCACACGCTCGATGTGCCGGTCGTCGGCAGCTTCGACAACGGCGTCGGCAGTTTCTATGCCGACGACAACCTCAACGGCCAGTCGATCCGCGTGCGCTTTCGCTGGACCGACACGCACACCGCGTCCCCGCACTGGGAGCAGGCCTTTTCCCCCGACGGCGGCACGACCTGGGAGGTCAACTGGAAGATGCGCTTCGTTCGCGCCACCGCGTGAGCGGTTGAATTCCAGGGACCCGGCTTCTATAGTCGGTGCGTCGAGAAAGGGCCGGATCGGTAGTTTGGTAAGCCCGATCCCTTCCAGCTGGGAAGACCTGTTCCGCCGTGTGCGAAAGCCCTCTGCGAGAACCCGCGACAAGCCTGTGGCGCGCTGTGCGCCACTGCGCTTGTTCGTGCAGGGTTCTCAAGCACACGCCCCGTGCGAGCAGGCGCTTCTTCAAAGGAAGTGTCATGCCCGAAATCCACACCGACCGCGGCGTCATCACCCAGGTCAACGTGTTCACCACCACGCCCGAACACCAGCAGGCGCTGATCGACCTGCTCATCGCCGCGGCCCACTCCGTGCGCGACGTGCCCGGCTGGCGATCGGCCAGCATCCACCGCGAACGTGGCGGCACGCGCGTCGTCAACTACGCGCAGTGCGACAGCATGGAAGCGTGGAAAGCCGTCTTCGACAAGCTGACGGCCGAGGGCTTCATCGCCCGCAACAAGCTGCTCGGCAACGCATCGCCAGGGCTCTACGAAGTGGTGTTCACGCTGACCACGCCGTAGTGCCCGAGGCGGCTGTTCGGGAGCGAAAGCAATCGCCGGCGCTTCTGGTACAAACAGCTTGGCATCTGCCTAACTGACTGGAGATTGAAATGAGTGCTGACAGAGATCGCGGGACCCGCCGAGAAAAACAGAAGCGGGCGAAGGACAAGAAGAAAGAGGCCAAACGGGCCCGCACGCCGGCGAAGGCGGCCGCGTAACACGCGGTCGGTCGAAGCCTGCTTTGTCAGGCTTCTCCTTCCGCGCTTTCGCCGCTCTTCGGTGGGCGCACCGAATCGGCCAGCTTCTTCGGTGCCAGCCGGCAATAGCTGCCGGTGACCAGCCCGGCGACTTCATCCCAATCGGTGCGGGCGTCAAGCGCCATGCCCACGATGTCGGGCCACCAACCGGGCTTGAAGAACGGCGCCCAGGTGTAGGCGTACACGTCGAGTTCAGGCAGCGGCGAGCGGAAGGTCAGCACGCAGAGCGGCCCGTCGGATTTTGCCGCGCGCGCGTATGCGGGCGGCCAGCCGGCATCGATCATCAGCACATGGGCGAAGGTGTGCTTGCGGATGCGCCATCGCGTTCCCACCCACGCCGGCTCTTCGATGGCTTCGGGCAACTCGCTGCACACCGAGTGCAGCTTCGCGACGATCTGGGGCGGGACACTCGCACGCTTGGGCATTGGTTTCGCGCCTGACCGTGCGGGGTGTGATCCCTCGAAGGCCTCTCAGCGGTAGAACGCCTCGACCCGGCCCTTCAGCTTGATCATCAGCGGCTGACCCTTGCGGTCCAATGCCTTGCCGGCGGGCACCCTGACCCAGCCTTCGCTGATGCAGTACTCCTCGACGTCGAAGCGCTCCTTGTCGTTCAGGCGAATGCCGATCTCGTGCGCGAACACCGCGGCAATGTGAAACGGGCTGCGCGGGTCGATCGACAGGCGGTCGGGCAGGGAGGGCTTCTCGGTAGTGTCTTCGGTGGTGTCGTTCATGAGGGATTTTCCAGGGTCACGGAGTCGCTCAGCCTTGCAGGCCGGCGAACACGTTCTGCACGTCTTCGTTCGCGTCCAGCGCAGCGAGAAAGGCTTCCACCTCTTCCAGCTGCTCGGCACTCAGGCTCTTCGGGTCGACGGGGTTCTTGGGTCGGTAGCCCAGCTTGGCAGACAGCACATTGAAGCCCTGGGCGTGCAGCGCGCGGCTCACCAGGTCGAGGTCGGTCGCGTCGGTCAGGAACATCGTGGCACCGTCTTCGGCGGGCTCGAAGTCTTGCGCGCCGGCTTCGATGGCCGCCACCTCGGGATCGGCGCCGGCCGCCGCGGGTTCGGCTTCGATCATGCCGACGTGGTCGAAGTCCCAGGCCACCGAGCCCGAGGTGCCGAGTTGGCCCTTGCGGAACAGCACGCGCATTTCAGACGCTGCCCGGTTCACGTTGTCCGTCAGGCACTCGACCATCACCGGCACGCGATGCGGCGCAAAGCCTTCGTACAGCGCGTGCTCGAAGTGCACCGCCTCGCCGGTGAGGCCGGCGCCTTTCTTGATCGCACGTTCCAGCGTGTCCTTGGGCATCGACACCTTGCGCGCCTGTTCGACGACCAGCCGCAGCCGCGAGTTCGCCGTCGGGTCGGCGCCATGTCGGGCGGCGATCATGATGTCTTTCGAGAGCTTGCCGAACAGCCGGCCCTTGGCATTCGCTGCGAGGTCCTTGTGCTTTGCTTTCCACTGCGCGCCCATGGCGGTGTCTCCTTGTGCCGTGATCCATGGCCCCGGGTCTGATGCGGGCGGATGGTGGTCTGCGCACGCCTCGGTGGCGCGTGCAGAGGGGGCGGATTTTAGGCGCGCATGGGCGGCGTGCGTTCAGGCGATCGTGGCCGGCCCGCTTCGTCAGTAGGTGGCGCGGCCACCCGAGAGGTCGAATACGGCGCCGGTCGTGAACGAGTTTTCTGCCGACACCAGCCACGCCACCATCGATGCGATTTCTTCGACGGTGACGAAGCGGCCGCGCGGGATCTTCGAGAGCATGTAGTCGATGTGCTGCTGCGACATCTGGTCGAAGATTTTCGTCTTCGCGGCGGCGGGCGTGATGGCGTTGACCGCCACGTCGTGCCCCGCGACTTCCTTGCCCAGGCTCTTGGTCAGCGCGATTACGCCGGCCTTCGACGCACTGTAGGCCGAGGCATTCGGGTTGCCTTCCTTGCCGGCGATCGACGCGACGTTCACGATGCGACCGTAGTTGCGCGCGACCATGCCGCCGATCACCGCGCGGTTGACGTTGAAGGTGCCGGTGAGGTTCACGCTGATCACCTTGTTCCATTCGTCCGGTGCGTAACTCGCAACCGGCGCATTCGCACCGGCGATGCCCGCGCTGTTGACGAGCACGCTGATCGGGCCGAGCGTGCGGCCGGTCGCGTCGACGGCGGCCTCCACCTGCTTCAGCTCGGTGATGTCGACCTGGAAGGTCGCGACTTCGCCATGCCCGCCGAGCGACTCCCGGGCCGAGTGCAACGCGTCGGCGCTTTGGTCCCACAGCGCGACCTTCGCGCCACCAGCCAGCAGGCGTTGCACCACTGCGTAGCCGATGCCTTGCGCGCCACCGGTCACGACCGCCGTCTGGCCCTTGAAGTCATAGGTGTTCATGTGTCGATTCCCGTTGCATTCCCACGAGAGTTGCCGATCACGGAGACACCGCGCCCCCGGATTTACCCTTCCTGCGATTTAAGGGCGCGTTGACTTCGGGGGGCTTAAGAGACGCAGCAACCGCCTTGCCGAACGATGCGTGCCTCATTGGCCGGAAGCGCCAAGTCTTCGAGGATTGTGCAATCAACGGCTGGCCCGCCTGCGCATGCCGAGTCGCAGCTGCACACAAACTTGCTCAGGCTTGTTTCCAGCGCCTTCAACTCTTCCAATTTGCTGCGAACCTGCGTGAGGTGGAGCGCAGCAATGTCCCGCACTTCGGCGCAAGGCCGGTCCGGTTGGTCGACCAGACCGACCAGACCGCGCACCTGGTCGATGGAGAAGCCGAAGTCTCTGCACCTGCGAATGAACGTGAGGCGGCGAATCGTCCGCTTGTCATAGTGGCGTTGGCCGGACTCCGTCCGGCTGGCCGGTGGCAGCAAGCCGATCTCTTCGTAGTAGCGGATGGTCGGCACCGTGCACCTGGTCTGGCG
>Ga0307513_10005412_pt1 | contig 16878 bp, 15 predicted proteins | sample 15_EM_MG_FD_202174 | JGI IMG/M metagenome (GOLD analysis project Ga0307513, IMG submission 202174) | Populus trichocarpa ectomycorrhiza microbial communities from riparian zone in the Pacific Northwest, United States - 15_EM | ecosystem: Host-associated > Plants > Roots > Unclassified | place... | reverse complement strand
GCTCCACGTGGCGACCTGCAGGTCGGACGAGTGCGCGACGCCGAGCGAGCCGCGCAGCGACCAGCCGGGGGCGATGCTGCCTCCGCCGGCGATCGTCGCGTCGAAGCGATGCAGCACCAGCTTCTTGTCGAGCTCCGCGGTCGAGATATCGAGGTGCGTGACGCCGTAGCCCACCATCAGCGCCGCGCCGAAGCCCGCGCCGCGCACCAGCGGCACCCCGGCCTTCAGCCGCAGATCGCGCGCGTCGACCTCGCCATTGCGGGTCGTCGAATACGACGCGGACACCGAGTCGCCGCGCGGCGACAAGCGCCGGCTGTCCGGCACCGGCTCGGGTGCCGCTGCCGGTGCCGAATCCCGCTCGGGTGGTGGCGCGGGCTCCTCCTCGGGCGCTGCCGCCGCGACGCCGGTGAGACCCAAGAGCGTGACGACGACGAGCGAGTGACGCACGGCGGCAGTGTAGCTGCCCGCGCGCGTCGCGGTTGCCGAAATCGACGTCACACGTCGCCTACATCCTGCGGTGCCGCTCGCGTGGCGCGACTACCGCACGTGCGGGTTGTTCTCCCGCGCGTAGAAGTTGACGCCCATGTCCGCCGCGAGGATGAGCGTGTAGATCTCCTGGCGCGCCTGCTCGTCGCAACGGCCAACCCTCGAGGATCGGTCGATCCACGCCCATCGCGCTGTCTTCCGGAGCGACGCCCGAGAGACCTGTTTCGGAGACACTCAGGCACGGGCCGCAACCAGGAGCCTCATGACCAAGACCTCCGCCGTCACGGTTCACCGCTGGAACGACATGCCCAAGGAGCGCGTCACCGACGCGATCGATCGCCGCCTCGTGGTGGGCGAACGTATGATGCTCGCGCACGTCTACCTCAAGAAGGGCGGCATCGTGCCGCGCCACTCGCACGAGAACGAGCAGCTGACCTACATCCTCGAGGGCGCGCTGCGCTTCTCGATCGGTGAGGACGGCGCCGAGCAGCACATCTTGCGCGCCGGCGAGGTCATGGTGATCCCGTCGAACGTCCTCCACGAGGCCGAGGCGCTCGAAGACACGCTCGACGTCGACGTGTTCTGCCCGCCGCGCCAGGACTGGCTCGACGGCACCGACGACTACTTCCGCAAGCCCGCGCGATAGCCTCGCGCGCGAGTGCGCACGAATGTCCGCGCGCGGATGTGCGCGGCGCGACGGTGACGAGGACTCCGGCCATCACTTGTTGGCTGCAGCCACCGCGCGAACGAGGGATTCGCCGCGGCGCCTGACGTGAGCCGCGCTGCGCGGAGGTCGCGTCGTGGCACGTGCGCTGCACGACGGCGGTTCAAGGAGTATTCGAATGAACCGTTCTCTGTTTGCAGTGACATGGACTCTTGCTGGCCTGTGGTCACTGGCCAGTTGCACCACCGACGGCAGTGACGACGATCCGGGCAAGCTCGGCGAAGATCGCGAGTCGCCCGAGCTCTGGGCAGAGATCTCGCAGGCCGCCAACTCGACCTGCGATCCGGCGCGCGCGATCGGCGCGGTCACGCCATTCGAGCGCGCGCTGCTCGACACGATCGCGACCACCGAGGGCACGAAGGGCGTGAGCTCGGACGGCTATAACGAGTTCTTCGGCGGTGGCCTGTTCAACGACTGCACCAATCACCCGAATATCATCCACGGCAATTGCTCACAGCTGTGCTCGGACGCGGCGGGTCGTTACCAGTTCCTGCACTCGACCTGGGCCAGCCTGGGCTACGCGACGTTCTATCCAGAGAACCAGGATCGCCGGGACGACGCTGGACCACGTGGCACAGGTGGCGGCCGGACTCGACTCGACGTGCGCGGTCGACAGCGAGGGGACCGTGTCGTGCTGGGGGCTGGACGATCGCGGGCAGCTCGGCCGCGGGCTGCTCACCGGCGTCGCCAGCATCCCGGCGAACATCGACGATGGCGTGCTCGGTGATCAGCCGTCGGCGGTGCGCGCCGTGACGGTCGGTGACCGCTTCGCGTGCGCGGTCACGATGACCGGCGAGGTCTGGTGCTGGGGCGCCAACGATCGCGCCCAGCTGGGCGGCGGCGTCGGCGAGGACGCGAGCTCGCCGAGCCAGATCGCCGCGCTCTCGGGGATCACGCGGCTGAGCGCCGGCGCGAGCCACGCGTGCGCGGTCGATGGTGACAGCCACGCTTCGTGCTGGGGCGACAACGGGACGCAGCAATCGGCCGGTGCGGCGGATGATGTGATCGCGGCGCCGACGCTCGTGGTCGACGAGCAAGGTCACGCGCTCGCGGTGCTCGACGTCGCGGCCGGCGCCGCGCACACCTGTGGCCGCGCGACGGACGCCGTGTCGTGCTGGGGCGACAACGCCAGCGGCGAGATCGGCGACGGGACATCGGGGCCGGCGCGCTGGCCCACGGAGCCGATCTGCCCGTGAGCGGCGGGCGCTGACCGCGGCGGTTCACGCCGGCGCGCGGCAGCTCATCGCCCACTGGACGCCGAACGCGTCGGTGAAGTTGCCGTAGTGCTCGTCCCAGAACTGGCGCCGGAACGGCACGGTCACGCGGCCACCGGCCGACAGCGCCTCGAACAATGCGGTCGCCGCGTCGAGGTCGTCGCGCTCGAGGTAGATGGCGCAGCCCTTCATCGGCTCCGAGTCCGGGCCATCGGAGGCACACAGCCGGACGCCGGGACCCTCGAACACCGAGTGCAGCACCTTGTCATCCCACGCCGCGCCGTCGCGCGCGGCCATCGGCGTGCCCGCGTAGCGCCGGAGCTCGGTGATGCGGCCGAGCCCGCAGGCCTCGTAGAACTGGAGCGCGGCTTCGCAAGCACCTTTGAAATAGAGATATGGAGTGAGCTGCACGAGTGACTACCGATCTGCGCGGCGGCGCGCCAGGGGTATACATCATCGAGGCGCGACGCCAACAGGGCGCGCGGGTCAGCGGTCCAGCGCCGGCACCGGCAGCACGCGCCAGATCAGCGTCGCGAGGCGCGCTTGCTCGGCCTCCGGAAGCGGCTGGACCAGCGCCGCGACCTCGCCGCGCACCGCCTCGGCGATCGCGCGCGACCCCGGGCGACGGCGTCGTCGTCCAGGTCCTCGCCGCCGCGCTGTCGCCGCGCGTGCGCGCGGGCGCCTCGGGCGCACACTACACGAGCACGGGAGCGCTCCCCCTGGTGCCCGGCATCGACGGCGTGGGCCGGCTCGCGACCGGTCAACGCGTGTATTTTGTCGCCGCCAGCGAGACCGTCGGGACCATGGCCGAGCAGGCGGTGGCCGATGCCCGGCTGCTCGCGCCGCTGCCGGACCGCGTGAGCTCGTCGGTGATCGCCGCCGGCATGCTGCCCGCGCTGTCGTCGTGGGTCGTGCTGGCGAAGCGGGCGCCGATCCAGGCCGGCCAGCGCGTGCTCGTGCTCGGCGCGACCGGCACGTCCGGGCGGCTCGCCGTCCAGATCGCCAAGCACCTCGGCGCGGGTGAGGTGATCGCCGTGGGGCGCGACGCCGAGTCACTCGACCAGGTGCGCGCGCTGGGCGCGGATCAAGTCGTTCGCTTGACCGGCACCCGCGGCGATGCCGACGCCGTGGCGCGCGCGGCCAGCGAGGTCGACATCGTGCTGGACTATCTGTGGGGCACCGTCACGTCCGCGCTGCTGCCCGCGCTGTGCCGGCTCCGGCAGGCCGAGTCGCGCGCGCTGCGCTGGGTGCTCATCGGCTCCGCGGCGGGTGACGAGATCGCGCTGTCGTCGGTCCTCTTGCGCAAGCGCAACCTCCACATCCTCGGTAGCGGCCAGGGTGCGACCAGCGCCGCCGACATGTTCAGCGTGGCGCCCGAGATCATCGCAGCGTTCGCGGATCGAGCGCTCGAGGTCGCCCTGCGCGAGGTCCCTCTTGCCGACGTCGCCGCCGGGTGGTCGCGCCGCTCGAGCGCCGGCGAGCGGGTCGTCCTCGTCCCCTGAGCCGCCGGATGCCGGATGTGCGTGCGGAGCTCGCTGAGTCATCACGTGGGCACGGGCGCCTGGCACTCAACAGTGGGAGGCGTGCGGCCGAACTGACGATCAGCGCCTATGTCCCCACGTCCTACGAGTATCTCCAATGCCGCCATGCTGGCGATGGCGCTCACCGCCACGGTCACCCTTGCAACGCAGCCGGCCTCGGCCGACCCGGCGACCGAGCTCAAGATCGGCATGTCGGGTGCGCTGAGCGGGCCCTCGGCGGCGCTCGGCCTCGGCATGAAGCGCGGCATCGAGGCGTACTTCGCGGTGGTCAACGCCGCCGGCGGGGTGCATGGCCGGACGCTGCAGCTGGTCGCGCTCGACGACGGCTACGAGCCGGCGCGCGCGGCGAGCAACATGCACACGCTGATCGACACCGAAAAGGTCTTCGCGATCCTCGGTAACCCCGGGACGCCGACCGCGGCGGTCGCGGTGCCGATCGCGAGCGCCGCGCACGTGCCGTTCTTCGGCGCGTTCACCGGCGCCGGGCTGCTGCGCAAGACGCCGCCGGATCGCTACGTCATCAACTTCCGCGCGAGCTACGCGCAGGAGACCGCCGAGATGGTGCGCGGCATCACCTCGCTGGGCATCCGGCCCGAGGAGATCGTGTTCTTCACCCAGAACGATGCCTATGGCGACGCCGGCTACAGCGCTGGCGTCGCCGCGCTGCGTGCGATCGGCTATGCCGACGCCGAGCGGCTGCCGCACGCGCGCTACCCGCGCAACACGGTCGATGTCGAGGGCGCGGTGGCGCGGCTGCTCGATCCGACGCTGCGCCCGCGCGCGGTGATCATGATCGGCGCCTACCGGCCGTGCGCCAAGTTCATCAAGCTGGCCAAGCGCAACGGGCTGCGCGCGCTGTTCGTCAACGTCAGCTTCGTGATCGGCGACTCGCTCGCCCGCGAGCTCGGCGACGACGCCGACGGCGTGGTCGTCACCCAGGTCGTGCCGCCGGTCGACAGCGACACCCCGGCGGTGCGCGCGTACCGCGACGCGGTGCCGGTCGCCGATCGCGGCGTGGTCTCGCTCGAGGGCTTCCTCGCGGCGCGCGCGTTCGTCGAGGGCCTGTCGCGCGCCGGCGCGAACGCGACGCGCGAGGCGTTCATCGATGCGCTCGAGGCGGCCGGCCCGATGGATCTCGGGCTCGGCGAGCCGCTCGAGATCAACAAGCAGCGCCACCAGCTCAGTAACCATGTGTGGCCGACGATCATCGCGCGCGGCCAGTTTCGTTTGCTCGCGCGCTGGCAAGACGCCGGCGCGCTGCGTGGAGGTCTGTGATGATCGCTCGGATTCGCTCTGTTCTCCGCCGGCTGTCGGCCGCGCTGCACGGCCGCGGTGGCCTCGAAGACAAGCTCGTGCTCGTCGGCGCGGTCGGCGGCGTGCTGTTCGTGACCCTGGTCGCGACGCTGTTCATCGTCCAGCAGCGGCTCGGTAGCGTGCAGGGCCGGCTGGTCGGCGAGGCGCTGCCCGCCGAACAGCAGATCGGCCAGCTCGAGGCCTCGGTCGGCGCCGCGTTCGGTCGCCAGGCCCAGGTCTCGAGCACGGTCAACCTCGCCCAGCTCGCGGCGCTGCGCGATCGCAGCGCGGTCGAGCAGCCGCTGCGCCACGCGGCGACCCAGCTGTCGCGGCTCGCCGAGGCCAAGGCGTTGTCGCGCAACGTCGACGCGTTCCTCGCCGCCGACGCCGGCCTGTTCGGCGCGGTCGAGCGCAAGCACCAGCTGCAGGCCGCGTTCGAGGCCGAGCTGACCAAGATCGACGCGGATCTCCGCGGCCTGGTCGAGGATTCGCAAGCCGTCTCGGGCCTGCTGCGGCTCGAGTACGTCCTCGTGCTGCGCGGCATCGCGGCCTCGCTCGACGGGGGCGGCGTGCGCGCCGATCTGGTGCGCACCGCCGTGCTCGGCGACGTGCGCGCCGCGCTCGACGACACCGCCGAGCTGGCCAACGCCGTGCTCGCGCTGGGCCGCGTGACCGGCCAGCTCGGGCTCGCCGCGTCGGCCGATGCGATCAACTCGCTGGCCGCCAACGAGCTGCCGCAGATCCGGACCCGGATCGAGCGGCTGATCGCCGCGCTCCAGCGCCGGGTCGATCACCGCCCCGAGGTCGCCGCGCGCGCGGCCACGCTGGCGCAGCGGTTCGCCGACATCGCGCCCCGCATCATGGACGACAAGCGCGACGGCAGCCTGGTCGGGCTGCGCCGCCGCGTGGTCACCGAGGCCGAGGCCGCGGTCAGCATCCGCGCCGCCACGGTGGCCGCCGCCGCCAAGCTCACCGCCGACACCACCGCGCTGCACCGCGCGGTCGCCGAACAGGTCGCCTCCTCGGTGCACGCGTCGGCGGTGACCAGCGGCTCGGCGCGCCTGGTCTCGCTGGCGATCGCGCTGCTCGGCCTGCTCGGCTGCGTGTTCGCCGGCAAGCGGATCGCCGGCGGCATCGACGAGCTCGAGGGCACCAACCGGCACCTGACCGAGCTCAAGCTCGGCCTCGAGACGCTCAACGCCAGCCTCGAGGACAAGGTCGCGTCGCGCACCGAGGCGCTGGTCACCCGTGATCGCGCGATGCAGCGCGTGCTCGACAGCATGGACGAAGGGCTCGCGACCGTGTCGCTCGACGGCACCGTCCGCCCCGAGCGCTCGCACGCGTTCACCAGCTGGTTCGGCGACCCCGGCGGTCGACCGCTGTGGGAGCTGCTGTTCCCCGACGACGCCGATCGTGCCGCGAGCTACGCGGGCGGCTTCCAGCAGATCGTCGACGACTTCCTGCCGTTCGAGGTCGCGGTCGACCAGCTGCCCTCGCAGCTCGAGCGCGCCGGCCAGAGCTTCCGGATCGAGCTCCGCCCGGTCCACGAGCACGGCAAGCTCGACGCCGTGCTGCTCGTCGTGCGCGACGTCACCGCGCAGCTCGCCGCGCTGCGCGCCGAGCAGGCCGCTCGCGAGGACCACAAGCTGCTCGCCAACCTGCTGCGCGATCGCCGCGGGTTCCGCCGCTCGGTCGAGGAGCTCGAGAGCCTGATCGCGATCGCGCGCGACTCCGATGATCGCACGAAGCGGACCCGCGCGCTCCACACGCTCAAGGGCAACGCCGCCGTGCTCGGGTTCTCCGCGCTCGCGGCCCAGGCCCACAGCGTCGAGGACGAGCTCGAGGCCGAGGGCGCGGTCTCCGACGCGTCGTTCGCCGCGCTCGAGCACGGGTTCGACGAGTCGCTGCGCCGGATCCAGTCGCTGGTGTCCGACGCGCGCGATCGGATCGACATCGACGCCAGCGACTACAGCCGGCTGATCGAGCAGCTCCAGCACCGCGCCGCCTACGACGAGATCCTCGCGCTGGTCGAGGGTTGGCAGCGCGAGCCGGTCGACAACCTGCTCGCCGATCTGGCCAGCCACGCGCGCCGGCTCGCCGAGCAGATGGGCAAGCGGCTGCAGGTCGTCGTCGAGGGCAACGGCATCCGCGTGGCCGACGACGGCCTGCGCGCGTTCTGCGGCAGCCTCGTCCACGCCGTGCGCAACGCGGTCGACCACGGCATCGAGCTGCCCGACGCGCGCGTCGCGCGCGGCAAGCGCCCGACCGGCATGCTCCGGCTCAGCGCGAGCGTCGGCGACACCGGCTCGCTCGTGGTCAGCATCGCCGACGACGGCAGCGGCGTCGACATCGAGCGCGTCCGTGCCCGGGCCCGCGCGCTCGGCCTGCCGCACGGCACGACCGTCGAGGTGCTCGACGCGCTGTTCTCCGATGGCCTCACCACGCGCGACGCCGTGACCGATCTCAGCGGCCGCGGCGTCGGGACCAGCGCGGTGCGCGCCGCGTGCCGCGAGCTCGGTGGCGAAGCCCAGGTGCTCTCCGAGCAGGATCGCGGCACCGAGCTGCGCTGCATCCTGCCGCCCGCCGTGCTCGCGGTCTCGGCGCGTCACGCGTAGCGCGGCCTCGGATCCATCGCGGCTCCACCTCGGATCGATCCGGCCCGCGGGTCCTGGGTTGCCTGGGTCGTTTTGCCGGCGCCGCGCGTTCGCGAAGCCGAGCGGGCTTGCTACAGCATCGGGATGATCGCGATCCGCGTGTTGATCCTCCTGGGGCTCGTCGCTTGCGCCGGGCCGGCCCGCGAGGCGTGGGTCGACACGCACGCGATCCCGCTCGGCGCGCGCTGGCCCGAGGCGCTGCCCGACGCGGTCGCCGCCGAGCTCGACGCGGCGGCTGCCGGGCACCGCTTCGTGATGCTCGGGGAGGGCGATCACTATGTCCACGAGAAGTACGGCTACCGGCTCGCGTTCCTGCGGGCGCTGATCGCGCGCGGCGTGCGCCACATCGCGATGGAGATCGGCGGCTCGGACGCCGCGCGCGTCGATCGCTACCTCGAGACCGGCGATGAGGCCTGGCTCGATCGCGTCGTGCTCTATGGCTACGACGGCGTGTCGGAGCTCGAGCGCCGCGAGCTCGCGCCGTTTCGCGATCGCAACCACAGCTGCGGCGATCGGTCGTCGGCCGACGAGAAGGCGTTCTTCCGCGCGGTGCGGGCGATGAGCGAGGCCGCGCGTGCAGGCGGTGATCGCGTCCACCTGTTTGGCTTCGACTTCGACGCCAACCCGGGCGGCGGCTTCGAGGACGCGCGCCAGGCGCTCGCCGGCTGCGCCGCCGGACCCGAGGTCGACGCGCTGCGGCCGCAGCTCACGCCGCCGGCGGGCTCGTCGGGCATGGCCGAGGTCGCGCGGCTCGAGGCGCTCGCCGCCCAGCTCGGCGCGCCGTCCGAGGCGCTGGTCGCCGCGTGTGGCGCCGGCCCGCTCGGCGCCGCGGCGCACATGCTGGCGCGGCTCGCGTTCTCGTACCAGACGTCGATGGACTGGTCGGCGACCTCGATGGACATGTCGCCGAACGGCCTGCAGCGCTACCGCGCGATGTTCGCCACCCGGGAGCAGCACATGGACAGCGAGCTGACCGCGTGGCTCACGACGCTGCCGCCGGCCGCGCCGGTCGCCTTCCTCGGCCACAACCTCCACCTGGCGCGCAACTCCGAGCAACTGCGCTTCGGCCGCGCGCCGCACGATCTCGCGATGTGGCCGAGCGTGACCACGCTGATCGAGCGCGCGTCGCCGGGCGCGACCTACGTCGTGTGGTTGCTCTACGCGCGCGGCCACCGACTGGCGCTGCAGCCGTCCGGCGCCTGCGAATCCCAGGTCGACACGCCCGACGATCACCTCGAGCGCGCGCTGGTCGGCGACGAGCCGGCGTTCGTTCCGCTCGCGGGCGCGCCGCGCCAGAGCATCATCGATCGCCCGGTCGCGTTCGGCACCGAGACGTCGGAGGGCTCGGGCGCGATCCGCGGCGCGGTCGACGCGATCGTGATCTTGCCGACCGCCAGCGCGCCGCCGTGACCTCACGATGGTAACGCGTGGGCCGGGCCGCTTGTTCCTCGCGACCACGTGCGCCAGGCCGCACCTCGTCGAGGCTGAATAGACCCTCGAGCGGCGGTGTTTTTCGCGCATGCAGGATCTCTCCAGCGAGCGTGGCATCGTGCGGATCGGCGTGGTGTTCCTCCTGATGACGGTGATGGGCCTGGGGCTCGCGATGATCGGGCCGGGTGGTCCGGAGCCGCTCCCGTGGCTCGCGTTCGGCGGGCTCGGCGTCATCGGCGTCGGGCTGCTGCGGCGCGCGCGGTTCGCGCGGGTGCTGGCGGGGCTCCTGTTGCTGGCCGGCGCCGTGGCCACGCTGGGCTCGTTCGCGCATACGCTCGCTGTCCGCGTCTCGGACGGCGTCGACGTGGCCTGGTTGCTCCCGGCGAGCAATGCGGCCGCGACCACGCTCTTGCTCGGCTGGCTGTTCGTCCGCGGGCTGCTCATCCTGGGCGGCCGAGCCGGGCGCGCGGCCGCGGTCACGCCGCGCGTGGTCGGTATCGCGCTCGCGTGCATCGCGGCGGGCCACCTGTGGCTGGCCTATCAGCTCGGCTTCGACTCGGAGCTCTCGTGGTCGGCCCGCATCACGCCCGAGCAGACCGCGGTCTACGGCTTCGCGCTCTGGCCGTTCTGGCACCTCGCCTTGTTGATCGTCGCGGTGGCGCTGGCCGCGGCCCCACGGCGCATGCTCCGCCACGCAGCCGCCGCCCTGGTCCTGCTGCTCGCCGCGCTGCTGGCGCTCCTGGTCGTCAAGGCCGCCTCGATGAGCGTGCTCACGCTCCTGGCGCCCGCGCTCGGCGCGTTGCTCGCGCCCGTGTACCTGTCGTGGTGGCTGCGCGACGAGCTCGTCCGCTCGGAGGTGAGCTAGAGTCTCGACCATCGCAACTGCCCCGCGGGTGGAGGACCACGAGCCATGACCGACGCCGAGCGCTTTCGAGCTGACCTGGTGGAGCTGCTGGAGCGCGAGCTCCCGGCGCGGCTCGGAGGCCTGCCGCCGCCGACCGCCGACTACTGGGGCGGCCGCAACCCCGAGCTCCCGCACCCGCTGTCGCGCCGCTACTGCGAGGCGATGGCCGAGCGCGGGCTGACCGCGCCGACCTGGCCCACCGAGTACGGCGGCGGCGGCCTGGGCAAGCAGGAGGCGAAGATCCTCCTCGAGGAGCTCCGGCGCCTGCAGCTCCCGCCGCCGCTGGTCGGCTTCGGGCTGTCGATGATCGGCCCGACCTTGCTGCAGTTCGGCACCGAGGCCCAGCGCCGCGAGCACCTGCCGAAGATCACGCGCGGTGAGATCCGCTGGGCCCAGGGCTACTCCGAGCCCAACGCCGGCAGCGACCTCGCCTCGGTGCAGGCGTCCGCGCGGTTCGCCGGCGACGACCTGATCCTCAATGGCCAGAAGGTGTGGACGAGCTACGGCGACAAGGCCGACTGGATGTTCGGGATCTTCCGCACCGACGCCGGCGGCAAGAAGCAGGAGGGCATCACGTTCCTGCTGCTCGACATGGCGCAGCCCGGCGTCGAGGTCCGGCCGATCAAGCTGATCAGCGGCGCCTCGCCGTTCTGCGAGACGTTCTTCAGCGACGCGCGCGCGCACGCCAAGGACGTCATCGCCGGCGTCGGCCAGGGCTGGACGGTGGCCAAGGCGCTGCTCGGTCACGAGCGCAACATGATCGGCGACCTGTTCGGTGCGGGCGCACGCACGCGGCGCGCCGGTGGCAACGCGCTGGCCGAGCTGGCGCGCGCGTACCTGGGCGTGAAGGACGGCCGGATCGCCGACCCGGTGCTGCGCGATCGCGTCGCCCAGCTCGCCATGGACGAGCGCTGCTTCGCGCTCACGATGCAGCGCAGCGCCGACAGCGTGAAGGCCGGGCACAAGCCGGGACCGGAGTCGTCGATCTTCAAGATCGGCGGCACCGAGCTCAACCAGCGCCGGCAAGAGCTGATGGTCGCGCTGCGCGGCCCGCAGGCCCTGGGCTGGGAAGGCGAGGGCTTCGACGAGCGCGAGCTGGCGCAGACCCGCGACTGGCTGCGCTCGCGCGGCAACACCATCGAAGGCGGGACCAGCGAGGTCCAGCTCAACATCATCGCCAAGCACGTGCTTGGCCTGCCGGACTAGGGGCCACCATGCAGCTGGTATTGACCGAAGATCAGGCGCTCCTGCAGCGCACCGCCCTCGACTTCGTGACCGGCACCCCGGCGATCGCGCGGCTACGCAAGCTGCGCGATCACCGCGACGAGCGCGGCTATGCGCTCGACCGCTACGCGAAGATGGCCGAGCTCGGCTGGACCGCGATCCCGTTCAGCGAGGCCGACGGCGGGCTCGGCGCGGGCTTCGCGGAGCTCGTGCTGGTGACCGAGGCGATGGGGCGCGGCCTCGCCCCCGAGCCGCTGATCCCGTCGATCGTGCTCGCCGGACGCGCGATCGCGCTCGGCGGCAGCGCGGCGCACAAGGCGAGCTGGCTCGCGCCCGCGATCGCCGGCGACAAGGTCCTGGCGCTCGCGTACGCCCGGCGCGACAGCCGGTTCGACCTGACGCGCGCACCCGTCCGCGCGGCGCGTGACGGCGACCGCTTCCGGCTCACCGGCCAGGCCACCCAGGTCTGGGGCGGTCACCTCGCCGACGCCTACGTCGTCGCGGCGCGCACCGCCGGCGACGATGGCGACCGCGACGGCGTCACGCTGTTCGTCGTCCCGGCCGCGACGCCCGGCGTGACGAGCCAGCGCCAGCACCGGGTCGACTCGCTCAACGTCGCGCAGCTCACGTTCGACAGCGCCGCGCTGGGCGAGGCCGACGTGCTCGGCGACGTCGACCACGGTCACGCGCTGCTCGCCCGCGTCGTCGACGAGGCCACCGTCGCGCTGACCGGCGAGATGCTCGGCGGCATGTTGGAGGCGTTCGAGCGCACGGTGGCGTACCTGCGCGAGCGCCGGCAGTTCGGCGTGCCGATCGGCAGCTTCCAGGCGCTGAAGCACCGCGCGGCGCGGCTGTTCATGGAGCTCGAGCTGGCGCGCTCCGCGGTGATGGCGGCGGCGCGCGCGCTCGACGGGGGGCGCGGTGCTATCGACGGGGCGCAGCCGGACGCGGCCCAGCTGGTCTCGCTCGCCAAGGCGAGGGCATCCGACGCCTACGTGCTGATCGCCAACGAGGCGATCCAGCTGCACGGCGGCATCGGCATGACCGACGAGCACGACATCGGGTTCTTTCTCAAGCGGGCGCGCGCCAGCGAGCTCACGTTCGGCGACGCCGCCTATCACCGCGACCGGTTCGCCGCGCTCGAGGGCTATTAGGCGCGCGTCCAGCGACGATGCGGGCGAGAAATGACCGCGAGGTGTGCTCTCGCGGGGGGCGCCTGCGAATCATAGGGCAGCACGGATGGACGCGCCCCAACTCATCGACTTGCTTCGCAGGCACGCGCGGCTGATCCAGAAGATCGCCTACGCCTACTGCAGGAACGCGGCGGACCGCGAGGACATCGTGCAGGAGGTCGCCGTCCAGCTCTGGCGATCGCACGACAGGTACGACGCGCGCTACCGCGAGACGACGTGGATCTATCGCATCGCGCTCAACGTGGCGATCTCGTTTCATCGCCGCGAGCGCCGGCACGTCGAGCATCGCCTGCCGATCGAGCTGCACGCCGTCACGATCGCGGCGGCGGACGTCGCGCCGAGCGACGACGTCCAGCTGCTGCTGCGCTGCATCGAGGACCTGAGCGCGCTCGACAAGGCGCTCGTCCTGCTGCACCTCGACGACAACGACCACACCGCGATCGCTGACGTGCTGGGGATCAGCACGTCGAACGTCAGCACGAAGCTGGGTCGCATCAAGCACAGGCTGCGCGCCGCGCTGGCGCAACACACCCGACCGAACGGAGGATCTGATGGAGCTCGATGACCTGAAGGCCGCATGGACCGCGCATGGCGCGATGCTGGAGCGCGGCGTCGCGATCAACGAACGGCTGCTGCGCGAGGTGATGCTGCGCAAGGTGCGCGCGCGACTGACGCCCTATGTGGTCTGGCGGGCGCTCGAGGTCGCGCTGGGCGCGGTGGTGCTGTTCGCCGTGATGTCGGTGATCGCCGCGCACGGCGGCGAGCCGCGCTACCTCGTGGTCGGCGGGCCGCTCGCGGTGTTCGTCGGCGCGGCCACGGCGACGTCCGCCTACTTGCTGGTCCACGCGGTCCAGCTCGACTACGGCGGACCGGTGACCGGGCTGCAGCGCGCCGTCGCGCAGCTCCGGGCGGCGGAGTACCGGGCGCTCAAGTGGGCGCTGCTCGGCGGTGTGGTGTTCTGGCTGCCCGCCGCGCTGGTGCTGTTCGAGGCCCTGACCGGCGTCGACGCGCTCGCCCGCGCAGACCTGGCGTGGCTCGTCGCCAACCTGGCGTTCGGCGTCCTCGTCCTCGCGGTCGGCCAGGCGATGTCGAGGAAGTTCGTCGAGCGCGCCGATCTGTCGCCGTGGACCCGCCGCGTGGTCGACGCCGTCTCGGGGCGCGCGCTGCGCCTCGCCACTGGCGATCTCGCCGAGCTCGCCCGGTTCCAGCGCGAGCCCGCCGAGTAGCAGGCAGGACGGCGCGGCGGCGTGATACATCGACGCATGCGCAATGGATTTGTGGTGAGCGCGGCGCTGGCGCTCGTGGCCTGCAAGAGCAACGCAAGCAACGACAAGCGGATCGGCGGATCGGCGAGCGCGGTGGCGGGCGGCAGCGGGAGCAGCAACGGGAGCGGCAGCGGCAGCGGCAGCGGCAGCGGCAGCGGCAGCGGCAGGGCGGCGGCCGGAAGCGGCAGTGCGGCGACCGGCGGCGGCAGCGCGGCGGCGGCAAACGAGGCCGAGGGGCCCGTGACACTGCCCTCGACCGAAGCCGTCGGCCCGAGCTGGAAGGTCAACGCCGGGTTCGGCGACTCACCGTCGGTCTTCGACGCCAACGCGGCCATCCTCGAGACGCTCGGGCTCGAGGTCGTCGACGCGCACGGTGCGTCGGTGTTTCGCAAGACCGGGTTCGCCGCGATCGCAGGGCAGGCGAGCCCTCCGAGAGAGTGCGAGGAGCTCCGGGTCGTGGCCGGGCTCGACTCCTGGGGCGAGGTGAGCGGCGCGCGCGTCAGCCTGTTCTGCGTCAACGGCGAAGACTTCAAGACGGTGACCGAGACGGCGATCTTGCTCGAGATCCGCGGCAAGCCGGACTTCGTCGGCGTGCTCTGGGCGGGCGAGGCCGACGAGACGCAGAACGAGATGGATGCCTGCATCACGTCACGCGAGATCAAGTTCTCGGTGACCGGCCAGACGCTGACCCAGCGCATCACCGAGACCGTCGAGCGCGGCGACGGCGCCCCGCGGACCTGCAAGAAGCGCAAGAAGCAGCGCACCCTCAAGGTCACGATCCCGCGCGCCTGATCGCCCGCATCCAGGCAGCCTGCAGCGCCGGGTGCCTGCCAGCAGTGGCATGGTAGTGGCGTGCCCGTGAGTGACCTGTCTGCGATCGAAGCCTTCCTCCGCCGCGCGCCGTACCTGCATGCGTACGAGCTCGGCGATCTCGATCCCGCCGAGCTGCCGCACTGCAGCTGGTTCGCCGGCGATCCGGTCGACGCGGTCGCGCTGATCTACCGAGGGCTCGCGACGCCGACGCTGGTCGCGCTCGACCACGAGAGCCCCGGCGCGATGAACCGGCTGCTGGCGACGATCGCGCTGCCGCCGCGGTTCTATGCCCACGTCACGGCGGGCGTCGAGGCCGCGCTGCTCGAGCGCTGCGACGGCGAGCTGCTCGGGCACCACCTGAAGATGGGGCTGGCCGGCGCGCCGATCGGCGACCCCGGCGAGGTCACGCGGCTCGGCCCGCGCGACGTCGACGACGTCATCCAGTTCTATGCCGCCGCGTACCCGGCGAGCTACTTCGAGCCGGCGAACCTCGTGCGCGGGCCGTACGTCGCGGTGCGCGACGAGCACGGGCTCGCGGCGATCGCCGGCGTGCACGTCTACTCGCCCGCCATGCGGGTGGCGTCGCTCGGCAACATCGCGACGCGTCCCGACGCGCGCGGCCGCGGTCACGCCCGCCGCGTCACCACCGCGATGTGCCGCTTGCTCCGCCCCGAGATCGACGTGATCGGCCTCAACGTGCGCGCCGACAACGCCGCGGCGATCGCCTGCTATCGCGCGGTCGGCTTCGAGACCCATCACCACTACGACGAGTGGCGGTTCACCGCGCGCGCCGGCTCGTAGCCTCGGGCGCGCGGCGTGGACGCGATCGCGCGCCGCGGATCACGATCGCGGCGAGTCATTCCCGCTGTACTCGATCCGCTGCCCCGCGACGGAGAGGTCGACCATCAACCCGCCGCGCGGCAGGATATACGCCGAGGTCCCCCGCGACGCGGTCGCCGACGCGGCGGCGCCGGCCTGGAGCACGGTGGCCGACGCGTTGGCGCCGAGCTCGTACGTCCCGGCCCGCAGGCGATCGACGTCCTGCTGATCGCGCAGGACCAGCAGCTCGGCGAACGTCTGACCACCGAGCTGCGCGCCGATCGACGCTTGCTCGAGCTTGACGATACCCGCGGACACGCCGTTCACGTACAGCACGCCACGTCCGAACGCGCCTCCGACCAGGACGCCGCCTTTGCCGACCTCGGGGAAGACCGCATACGAGGCCGAGCTCTTCACGACATCACGCAGCTCGGGATTCCGACTTTGCATCTCGGCGAGCGTGGCCTCGGCGCGCCGTTCGAGGCTGTCGCGCTCGGCCGCGGTCTTGGGCGCCGTGGCACAACCAAGGACCGTGCTCATCAGGACAGTCGTGGTGATGAACTTCCACATGATCTTGATTCCTCCTCCGCGCCCGTATTGCATACCCGGGGCCGGGCCTGCCACGCGGCGTCGCTCCGACGACACCGCGCTGCGGCCCGGGCGTGTCCACGGAGCACGCGGGGCCGGCGCACGCGTGACGGTGCGACCTCGCACACTCGGCAGCCTGGCGGCGCAGCCCGCGCGCCGGTGTCACAGCATCTTGGCGAGATAGATCGCAGTCTCGTCGGGCATGTAGCGCCCGTAGAACAGGCGATCGGCGCCGCACAGCGTGTATCCGAGTCGCGCGTACGCCGCCACGCCGGGCACGTTCACGTTGCTGGTCTCGAGCCACACGTGGGTCGCGCCGACCGCGCGACCGTGCGCTTCGACGCGCTCGAGCAGCGCGCGACCGACGCCGCGCCGCCGCCACGCCGGCGCGATGTACAGGTGCCACAGCGCGAGGCGCTCGTGCCACGCCTGGTAGACGGCCGCGGCGAAGCCACACACCTCGCCGTCCTCGGCGACCCAGCCGAGGTCCCACTCGGCCCACGGCGCGAACACCTCGCCGATGGCGTAGGTCTTGGTGAGCGGCGCCTCGAGCCGGCGCTCGACGAGGTCGATGCGGCGTGGGGTGATCACCAGGTCGAACACCGTGTCGGTCTGGAACGTCGTGTCGATGGCCTCGACACCGGCGCGGTCGGCGCGGCGATCGATCTCGCGAATCGTGAGCGTCACAGCCCGTGACCATACCCGGCGCGCGGCCGCCGGCGCACCGCC
>Ga0307513_10005411_pt1 | contig 16880 bp, 8 predicted proteins | sample 15_EM_MG_FD_202174 | JGI IMG/M metagenome (GOLD analysis project Ga0307513, IMG submission 202174) | Populus trichocarpa ectomycorrhiza microbial communities from riparian zone in the Pacific Northwest, United States - 15_EM | ecosystem: Host-associated > Plants > Roots > Unclassified | place... | reverse complement strand
TTTGTTTTTGTTTGTCACTAAAACATTTACTTTCTTTCTTTCTTTTTTAAGGAAAAGTGTAAATTTTTGGGACAATTTCCCTTAGATTTAGTGCACTCTTTCTAAACCAGAAAACTTAGTATTTGGTTTATAATATTTTCTGTTATTATTATTATTATTTGAATTTCTCCATCTTAATCTTATATATTTAACTTATTTTCTTTATTTAAGTGTTTTTTTTTATTATTTTAACACGTTAAGTTATGATGACACTTAATAAAAAATAATATTTGATGAAAAAAAATCATCTTTGATGTTTATTTTTTATTTTTTTTATTTGAGTATCTCATCTTTAATTTTATCTATTTAAATTACCATTTTATTTTAACTAGAGTGTTTGGTGTTAATTAATTATGTTATGTGTTGAAGTGTGTGTTATCTTATGGTACATAAAAAAAAAGGTCTTGATGAAAAAATTATGAAAATTAAAAATTAAAATTGAAAAGAGAAAGGAATTTTTAAAGTGAAAATTAGAAATTAAAATAAAATAAGGTCTTATTTTGACCACTAGTTGAATTGGTAATTTTTAAAGATTGATCCAACTTGGATACACTTGATTTGGATGACACACTAATATCTCCATCCATCGAATATGACAACATGTTTTGATACCAATTGAAGCAACATATAATATAGATAGGTTTATCAAATTTTTAATTTTGTATAGCTTTAAATTGTAGAGAAAAAAATTAACGTTCTGAAACCACTATAGCCCATAACTGTAGATAAGATTGTAGAGAAAAACTCTAATATATTTTGAAAGGTTTTTTCTAAAACATTCTCCTCTAAAAAATAACATACAAGGTTGTTTGAATAAAAATATCCTAATTAGTAAATTCCTAATTAAAACAAAAGTCTTACTCTAAAAACTAGAAGAAAAATAAAGAAAATTAAAAAATAGTATGTTCTAGGCTTAATTTGGGTTTGAAAACAAAATCATTTACAAGTCAACTTTTTTTATATAATTAGCCTTTTAAATTTATATAGTAAAGTTTCAGTTTAATTCGACATAAAACTAAAAGTCATATTTATTTGTATCAAATTACGCATTAGACTTATATAAAATTCTTAAAACCTATAAAATCTTAACCATTAAAGAGACAATACAATAAAAATAATTATTTTAAAACAATAAAGAAAGTGCCCCACATCACATTGGCGTCTTGTATCATATTGGTTTTTATTTTGTGATTTACTTAGAGTTTTGGGAAACCGTAATTGCCGTTGAATGAGGGATATAGGTAGGTTCGATTAGAAACCAACTATAAACTAGCTATTTTACTTTTGACATCCTTAGTCGATCGATAAAAAGAGAATAGCCAGGTAGTAACTTCCATTTGGGACTTGTTTCAATGACATTAACAAGTTTGTCTTATAATATTTTCAAAAAGCTAATAGATATGTTCATTGGCTTGCTACTAACATTTATTATTTACTTATTGTTGTAACTTAATATTTAGAAATGTTTTAGGGTGTTTAGAGATCTTACTAGAAGAAATTTCTGAAATTGTAACTCTAAGAGTTTGTATTTTGAATTCTTAAAGCCTTTTCTCAACTATGAATCCAAAAAAAATATAATCTAAACTATTGATAATAAATATACTATAATTAGTTAGTAAACACATCAACAACTAATAGATTGAATGAACAATGTCACTTGTATTCTATATGGTACACTATAATTATCACCAACACTTCACCTATACCAAGATGGATTTTCCATTTATAGGCAATTTGATTCAATTCAATTTTTTTTTTTTTTTTAAATCTCTCTTTAAACTTCTTGTAACATCTTAAAAAATCATATACTAATTTTATGAAGAATCTTGCATACCTAGAAATAATATTATTTTTCTATGTCATATTTAAAATATAGATTTGATTTAAAGATACAGAATTATGGTTAAATATATTAATGATCTATATTAAGTAGTAAATTATTGGTTACTAATGCAAGTGTACATATAAATCTTTAGATTTTTTTTTTATATTCAGAAATCATGTATCTATGTTGAATCATGTGCTCATTATTTGTTAAATGATCATATATGATATATTCAATAATTAGACATCAATTGGTTAACTTACATTATATATTACTTAGTAGAAGAGAGATTATATATAATACTAAAAGATTATATACTAATTTTATAGTTTTTAATTAATCATCTTTATTATCATATATTCATAATTATAAATTTAAATTCAATTATAAATTAGAGTTAGACATTTAGATTATTTTTTTTATAAGATTTGAAATATAATATAATAATAATAATTATATATAAAAAATTAAAAAAATATTTTTTTATTTATAAAGTAAAATTTATATAATAAGTAAAGGTTGGATAATTATATTTTTTTATTAGGTTTATAATAATTATATATATAAAAATAATAATTGTTTTTTAAAAATACAGGATTAGATGAATTACCCTTTTTTATGTTTGATATAAATGAAAATGGATTGAGTTTTTACTAATTTAGTAGTTGAAAACCCAATTCATTTGAATTTAGTAAAATTGAGTACCTAATGGATTGAGTGAAACTATCATCTATAATATACACTAAAATAAATAAATTAATGGGTAATTAACTCAAATAAATAAATTTAAAGGTGAAAACACAAATAAAAAAATAATGAAAGATTATACATTAAATATAGATTTTTTTATTTCATAATTTTTATCATGTATAATGAGATAAGCATATTAACATTTGTCAAATTAAATCAACAACAAGCACTCAAGGTTAATAATTCAAATAAATAAAATTAAAGCCAAGATACTAATCCACCACCCTATACATATGACACACTATTTGTATATAACTTATTTTGTTTTAGGACTAGTTTTTTTTATTAAAAAAACATTTCGCTAAGAAATCTATCATTACTTGTACTTAGAAATGGTCCTTAAATTTAGAAATAAATCAATTTAAAATATCTCTTCTTATTAACATTTATAAACTTTAACTAATTATAGGCATGTCTCCTTACAACCCACCAAAATCCTAAGAATCCCCCTATATACATAAAAGGTACATTATGAAGGATTTAGTTTTCATCTTAATAGAGTATGATAAATACCTCTTGGAGATACTTCATGTGTTCAAAGCTTATGTTTTAATGTACATGTCATTAACATAGACTTTTCATATTTCTACCTTGTAAGTCTTTAAACTCTCAGTCTATCATTTTTTATTAGGCTTTGATATTATTTAGACTAAAGGGCATGGTTTTATAACATAATATGCTTTGATTAATGATGAATAAGGTCATTTATTTATTATTAAGTTGCAAAGATATTCGATAAATGCAGAGTTTGCATTCAATGAATTTATAAACTCAAAATCGATAAGAAAATTAATTAACTTGTCTATTTTTAGGTATAGGAAAGTAATTTTTAAGGTAGTTTTATTCAAGTTGGTGAAGTTCACACACGTCCTTTACTATTTGTTGGATATAAGGATTATAACCATATTTGTTATCCATTCTAAGCACTTGACTTCCTTTATTAACTTGGCCATTAATAACTTGTCTACCTTTTTATTGATGACTATCTATAACTTGGCCACACACATTTCTTCTTTGTCTAATCAAAGGATTTTGAGAGTCTATTAGTAAGTTATTACTATCATGTCAACCTAGGAAAACAAAATTTACCTTTGTTTACTATTGGAAATATCTTGTGTCTTGTATTTGTACATTACCATTAGTTTCCTGAAACTGTGGTGGCGGTTAAAGATAATTCCGTGTATAACTATAAATCAAAGATCTGATATGTATATCCCTTTGCTGTTAGGCTAACTATCTGAGAGGGATTGAAACAATAGTTTGCTAAAGGTTTTTTTTTTTTCTCTCTCTCTTTTATATATATATGTGTGTGTGTGTGTGTGTGTAATTCTGCTTGATATCAATAAGAAACGTGAAACTCTTTCACTCATAATTTCTTCATGGCATTAGAGCTGTGATCTCTCATCACTTTTTAATTCTTTCATTTTTTTTTGTCATGGAGGAACAAAGGAGATGGTTACCTCCTTACTCAACGTTACTGATGGTGATGTCAACACTGCTTATAAATTGAGTTTCGTGTTGTTGAATGAATTTAATTACCTTTCTTGGTCAAGGGCAATCACAATTGCTCTTAATGGAAGATCAAAGTTGAGATTTATCAATGACATAATTAAATCTCCTAATATTAGCTTGCTGGAGTATGAGGCCTGGCTATCAATGGATCAACTGGTTATGTCTTGGATCCTAAATTCAATGGAGCGCAATCTTGCTGAAATTTTCAGTTACTATAAGTCCTCTTTGGATATTTAAAATGTTGTTCGTGATATGTATGGAAACCAAAACAACTATGCCTAAATTTTTCAGATTCATCGAGACATTGCAGATATTAATCAAGATGGAAAACCTTTTGTCAGCTTATTGGGAAACTTAAAAAGGTTATGAAGTGAATTGGAGATCTATCAACCTCATACTATAGATGCAACTGTCTTGCAAAAACAAACAGAAGAAGACCGTATCTTCCAACTATTGGCTAGGCTTAATCCTGACTTTGAGGACTTAAGAAGTCATATTCTGATGAATACTGAATTTCCATCCTTCCAAAATATGTGTGCCATAATCCAACGTGAAGAATTTTGTCGAAAAGTCATGTCTCGTATTATTGCTCTAAGTAATCCTGATGTTCGTGCTTATCTTGCACGTCCATTCTTTGAAGGAAAAGTCTATAAGGGAAAACAACCAGATCTTAAATGCCAACATTGCCATAATATTGGACATACAATTTATCGGTATTGAAGTTTGCACCTAGAGATAAAGCCTAAATTTATGAAGGATCAAATAGGGAAATAAACTACTCAACATAAAGCTAATTTGGCTACACATCCCATTGAATCATTTACTTTTAGCCCCGTTGCTCTACTGAATGAATTTGCAAGCTATCTGCAAGACAAGCATGGTCAGGGAACAACTCAAAATGAAGAACATAATTAGCCTGCAGCTATTCTCAGTCACTTTGCAGGATTCCTCGCTGATGCAAATTCTGAAACTAGTCAAGGTATTCTACTTGCCTTTATGATTGCATTTGAGATTGGTAGCTTTCATGATCTATGGGTTGTTGATTATGGTGCCACTAATCATATGTCTAATAAGTTAACTAATTTCTCTGATTTCACCATTTTTTCCACCTCTGTGCTTGTCTCTGTAGTAAATGGAAAAGGTGCTCCTGTAACGGGTAAGGGAAAAATAAAACTTGTGTCGCATACTGTCAAGTCTGATGTTCTTTATGTTCCCTCTTTTCCTTTCTAGTTACTCTCTGTTAAAAAATTGACCATCTTATTTAATTTTGAAGTTATATTCTCTTTTTACAAGGTTATCTTTCAAGACCTCATCACCAAGAAGATGATTGATGAAGGATTCCACTTGCATGGACTCTACTACTTCACTTTTGATTCTCGAATTTCAAAAGGATTTCAAGCTATTTCTACTCCTATCAGTGAACATCTTATATGGCATCGCTGTCTAGCCTATCTTCAATGTCTATCTTTAATAAAATAACTCCAGTTTTGCCTAAAATAACTCTTAATTGTGAGATTTGTCATTTTTCTAAGTCATCCAGGCTTCCCTTTAAATCATCAGTGCCTCAAACTACTCAGACATTTGAAATTGTACATTTAGATGTTTGGGGACCTTTCTCCACTTCCCTTGATGGTTTTAAATACTTTGTAACCTTTATTGATGATTTCTCTAGGGTTACTTGGGTCTATCTATTAAAATAAAAATGTGAAGTATTTGAATATTTAAGAAATTTTCATATATTGGTTACTACTCAATTTACAACTAAAATTAAAATTTTCCGTTCTGATAATGGCACAGAATATAGGTCTCCTGATATGACAAACTACTTAAGCTCTAATGACATATTGTATTAGACTAGTTGTGTTAGTACGCCCCAATAAAATGGAATTGCTGAATGTAAAAATCATGATCTAGTAGAGAAAACTCAAGCCATAATGCTTCAAATGAATGTTCCTAAACATTTTTAGTCTTATGGAGTTCTTATTGCTACTCATCTTATAAATCATTTACCTAACCGAGTGCTGAATTTCAAATGTCCTCTTGAAGTTTTGCAGGATAAAGAACAAGATGTGTCATACCTTAAAATGTTTAGTTGAACTTGTTACGTACATTTACTAGCTACTCAGCGTGATAAACTTGATCATAGAACTGTTAAATGCATATTCCTGAGTTATTAACAAACTTAGAAAGGGTACAAGTGTTGTGAGCCTAAGTCCAAGAAGCTATATATCTCTAGAGATGTACGGTTTGTTGAAACTAGTATTTTATTTTGAAGGCACTAGTCAAGGAGAGATTAATTCTCTTAGAATTTTTCCTTTTACTTAATGCTGATCCTCGCCTTGAGTATTCTACTAATTTGCTTAAGCCAGCTACGGATCGCACTGCAAATTCGTCATCCTCTATGATTGTCTCTGATGACAACTTAGATAGTTCTGGTGATGTTCTTCCAGAAGGTATTGTCGACTCAATTGAACAACAGTCATCCAATGTTAAAGACACGACAGAACCTCTATGATGTAATCCACCACAGACTCGTCACCCTCCTACTAAATTACAAGACTATGTTGCCCATACAATCAGGTACTCAATTACTAAATTCTTGACTTATCAAAGATTATCACCTCTGCACATAGCTTTCCTTATAATGATCTCCAATGTTCATGATCCCAAGAACTTTCAAGAAGCTCAATCCCAAGGTATTTGGCAAAAGGCTATGGCTGAAGAACTGATAGCTCTCGAGGAAAATAAAACTTAGAGTGTAGTTCCTATTCCTCATGGAAAACATGCAGTTGGTATTCATTGGATATTCAAAATGAAATTCAATTCTGATGGCTTTATTGATCGACACAAAGCTCATATTGTTGTTCAAGGATTTACTTAAAAGTTCGGCATGCTAAACTGAGCACTGCTCTTGAAGCTCTAAGTTTTACAAGGAGTTTAGCTGATTCTTCAGTTTATGTCCAACTCAGTATAAATAACAATCTTATGGTGCTTATATATGTGGATGATCTTATCATCACAGGTAATAATAGTGAATCAATTGTTCAGTTGAAAAAGAACCTCCAGCACCAATTTCCAATCAAAGATCTTGGGTATTTGAAGTACTTCATTGGAATTGAAATGACAACTTCCAGCAAAGGATTGTTTCTAAATCAATGAAAATACATTGTAGACTTACTTCAAGATGCTAGTTTGTTATATACTAAGTTTGCTACCACTCCACTAGATAGCAAATTAAAGCTGGATTCAAATGGAGAAGCTATTGATTCTCCTAGCTACCATCAATTTGTTGGAAAACTTATCTATCTGACTATCATGTGACCTGATATTGTATTTGCTGTTAGCCTTGTCAGTCAACACATGCATGACCAACAGCTAGGAATGGTGAAACATATTATGCAGTATTTGAAAGGCTCTATTGGTCGTGGCATAGTTACGAATAATAACAAGGATACGAACATTGTGGGATACTTTAATTCTGATTAGGCTGGCAATGTACTTGATAATCGATCAACTATAGGTTATTGTATGTTTGTTGGTAGTAACCTAGTTTCATGGAAAAGTAAAAAACAACAAGTGGTGGCTCGTTCTAATGCTGAGGTTGAATATTGTGCTATGACCTCAGTTGCATGTGAGCTTGTATGGCTTAAACGCCTCCTAGTCGATCTAGATTGTTCATGCAGTATTCCCGTGAATCTTTGTTGTGATAATCAAGCAACCATTCACATTACATCTAATCCTATTTTTCATGAACACACAAATCACATTAAAGTTGATTGTTACTACATTCATCAAAAAGTTCAGTCGAAGCTTATTGTTACTCATTGTATGCGTACAAATCATCAATTAGCTGATGTGTTCATCAAAGTTCTGTCGTCTACTCAATTTCACTGGCTATTGAGTAAGCTTAGATCCATTAACCCTCTAGATCTAGTTTGAGGGGGGGGGGTATTAGAAATATCACGTGTCTTGTGTTTGTACATTATCATCAGTTCCCTAAAACTGTGGTGGCAATTAAGAATAATTTCATGTATAACCATAAGTCCAAGATTTGATATGTATATCCCCTTGCTATTAGGCTAACTATCCGAGAGGATTGAAGCAATAGCTGGCTAAAGGTTTCTCTCTCTCTATATATATATGAGTAATTTTGTTTGATATCAATAAGAAATATGAAACTCTTTCAGTTATAATTTCTTCATTTACTTTTAGCAATTTAGTAAAAATGCTCTATCAGTTTTGAATAATAAGGATGCCACTCATGTGGGAGTTTGGTTTACTTTTTAACATGAGTAAAATTGAGTAGCAAAAAGGAAAATAAAATTAAGGCCCAACTAGTCAGCATAAGAAAGAAAAAGAGAAAGCCCAATTGAGGATGTATAAGAAAGACCTAATTAAGAAGGTTAAAAACAAGGATAAGAACTGAGTCTTAGAATGAGAAGATAAAGGGCACCAAAACCTAGTTCAAGAGGAGAGGAAATGGATTCAAATCTTAGCCCATCAAACCTCTTATTTTACATGTTTTTGGCAATTCTCCAATTAAAGTTGACATGACTTCTCATTGTGTTGGGGCGTATAAAATGATATTAAAACACATTTGCAATAATGCATAATGCTCACTTGAATTTCTTGTTATACATAATAGTATTGCCACTCACTTGAAAGTTTTGCTTTACCTGATAATGAGCTTGCCCACCTAAACATCCCACTTTATGTAACAATACGACCACTCACCTGAACATCTCATTTTTACAAACATCACCATTACCATCACCATTACCTCTCATCAGGGACTTCCCCTAACAACCTAAAAAAAAACTTATGTTCTATTATTATAAGGACCTATAATATGAAGTGTATAATGCTCACCATGTAAGGGTTTTATACTAACTAATAAAATGTTGAACACTTATTTTTTCAAGGATTTTATCATCATATAAACAAGCCTAGATAACTATGAAGAAATCACAAACCTGAAAGAACAAGTGCAAAATATAAGATTACTAACTCATCATCAAGAGGAAATGAGACCAATTAAAAAAAATTAAGTCGTATGGTGACATTACCATGCGCATTACACTATACACTCTCTCACATATCATTGTGGATTGGAATAATCAAATTTTTCTAAATTTTCAATTTGATAATTAAACTTTATTTTTACATGATTGAGTAATTTTGAGCACAAATTAATAGTCAATCACATCTTTTTTTTGAAAAAAAGGGTAAAATTGAAGCTTAGAGGACCAAAGCAAAAAACATGGAGAAAATAGGTGGCAGCTTCAAATTTTATCCAAAAAATTAGTTTGATCCCTCATCCTTTTTAGTTACTAAGCGATCGATCTCTTGTTAGAAATTGAAATTTGACACCAAACTTTATTTTCCTTATTTTCCAATTCCTATTTTGTGAGACGAGAGAGAAAGACATTCCTTGAAATCCTATATAGAGAAACAAAAATCATTGTTTACACCAATTCTAACCACCAAAATGGTTGCAATTGGTGTCAATGAGATCCATTCAATGATAAGAGTCTTATAATGGTTATTTTGAGCCTCAATATTGCCTTAAAAAAATCAAATCTAAGTCGAGGATGAAAATTTTTATTCAGGTTGATTTTGTGATTTAGACTCTTTTTTGGTTTTTTAGATTGATTGATTGGTTGATTTATTGATGTCTTAAGAGTCTTTATAGGGTGTTTTCACGTAGTTGGAAATAGGTTTTTTGGTTAAAAAATCCATAGGCCTGATCAAGGTTGTCAAAAATATTTTTTTTGACATAACATGAAAAATACAATATAAACTCGGATCATAAAATCATAAATTCGCAAGTAAAATATTTTAACTAATTATATATTGACAATTACAATCAAGTAGTAAATAACAATATAATACAATTAAAATAAATTTGAAATAAACAATAGAAAAGTTCAAACACTTTAAAATACATAGTTCAATAAAAAATTCATACATAGTTTAAAGAATTTAAAAATACAATATAATACAATTATGTCCATATAATTTCATTAGCTAAAAAATAACAAACCTAGAACAAACAATTCGCTGGTGTGTCATCTTCCTCGTTATTCCTAAGACATTAATCAAAATCATTACCATCTAGAGGATTATTACTGCTACTATTAGTACCAACACCGATATTCTAAACATTAGTGCTACTACTAGCACCAACACCAACATCAACATCAACACCAATATTGTCAACAATATTTAACTCCAAACTTCTTGAATTATCTGGATTGACATCATTTTGAATCTCTAAATCATCTTTAATACTATGACTCTCTGTTTTAGCATCATTAAAAATGTCTTCATAATCACTTTCATTTTTTTTACCATTTTGTTTTGTGTTGCACTATTAATTCGTTTCCCTTCTTTTGTTTTTGAAAACCTATATGACCTCCATTGGATGGAAGTAAACATTGTCATTAGCTGTATTTTACAATCACTCAAGTATGCAGTAGCAAATTGAATGGCAGCAGGCCCAATCAAATCATTTCTTTTTGTAAAGTGCTTTATCATGGAAATAAGAATAGTTCTGGAATATATGTACGAGGTAATTCTTCTCTCTTTAAAAATAGTTATTTGATGGACCTCTAGTTTCTTCTCAAAATCTTCCAATATCAAGTCAATACAATGGGTACCACATGGTGTCAAAAACAATCATTTTTCTCTTTCCCATCAACAATTCCATCCTTGCCTTATAATTTGCAGGATTATTAGTGATTACTTGCACTATAGTTTCCCCTCTAATCCTCTCCACAATAGAATCCAACATCTAAAATACCTTATCAGCAGTCTTGGATATATTATAGGTATCTATCGATGATAAAAAAAATTATCCATTTAGGACTATTAACCAAAAAAATTGTAAATAGAATGTTTTTTCTTATCAGTCCATTTATCAGACATTATTGAGATTTTTTACTAGAGTTCATAAAGAAATACTGTTAGATAGCCATGACAAAATCATTGTCATCCTTGAGGGCATTTTAGCCGAGGAAGACACCAACTAATTTAATAAGATGTTAAATGTGATGGTGGTTGGAAAATAGTTAATCCAATAGCATAAACTAGTGATTTTCACATCATATAATGAGATACAAGCCCATTGGTATGTGTTATGTTGCGGGTTGGAAAAACTTTCAAAAAAAAAAAAAAAAGGTATTGCTAACGTATTTCCTAAAAAAAGATATAGATTTTAACCATGAATCTAAAATAATTTTTATATTGAACGATATTTTTATCTAATATTGAGACGTAAATATATTAGATTAACCTAGGTCAATCCAGGTTAACTTGCGAAACTTGCAGAGATAATCTTGAAAACAAAATATGGAAAGCTATCCCCAACTAACTTAATGTTTAGGGAAAAAAATGGTAAGAAAACAAAACACAATTAAAAAAAAACCATATGAACTCAAGTCAACCAACCAATCTCGCAACGCAGGTCATGCTCGCCATCAGATTCAATAAATTTTTTATCCCATAGATTATGTTTTATTTAATATATTTATATATATGACAACAAAGCGCATGAAAATTGTGTTTTATGAAATATTTTTTTTAAAAAAAAAATATGACAGATGCGTGGGACTAAGATAGAAAAAGTAAATTATTAATAACAAAAAGAAAAATTTCATTTTTTTAAAGTTAAATAAAAAAATAGACTATCGATAATAAAAGGTGAATTTGCATTTTTTTTTAAATCAAGGGACAAAATGCATTAAACAAAAAACATAAACCGAATTTTGTGGCCTATCTCATTAAACTTGCGATTCAAGTCATGGACTCGACCGAGTTTTATATTTTTTTTCCATAAAAAAAGGTTGAAAACAACCTTGAAGCTTAAGCCCATGACCCAGTGCTTTGAGCATGTAAAAAAAAGAGCTGAAGCTCGTAGGCCTTCAAGCCCGCATACCTAGCCCTGTTATTTCCTTTGGATTAAATCATTTATCCCTATTTCTTGAAAAGGAAGACAACACGTCTCCCATTATAGCAGACGACGTGTTGCCTACAAGCCGAGATTTGACCACCACTGTGGTGGTTAGAAAATCAGGCTCATTGTTGTCAAAATCGTGAGTTCACTCGTAAAATCATATGATTATATGAATGAAATGGTGGCTGGAAAATCAGGCCCATTGTTATCAAAATCACTAGTTCACTCGTAAAATCATATGATTTTATGAGTCAACATGTATCTAACGTGCAAAATCAGACCAAAAATTCGAAAGCTAGTACAATTAAACTTGACTCGATAAACTCAACCGAACTCATTAAAATTGGTAGACGCGGACCAATAGTAGGAGTTTGAATAAAGTATAAAATTATTTGACTCCCCTTTGCCCATTCTTAACCCTAACACCAGTTGATACTTCCACACACACTCAAAACACCTAGTTTTTTCTTTACTTTGTTTGCCTCTGATTGTCTTCTTATGTGCTCTGTGTTTTGATATGAATTAGGTAAGTTTTCTTAATCTTCTTGTTATAACATTGTCTCATTCTCCTTCTCTGTTTGCAACGACTACAAGCATAGCCCTTTGATTATCGTTTGAATAATACTAATAATGTCATATTAGATCAAATGAAATTTCCTTTTGTATTAACAATTAATTGGGTTTGGTTTTTCGTTCCTATCATTTTCTCTTCAACTTTATACTTGCCACCTATTTGATTATTTTACTGGCCGAAAATGGTACACTTATATTGTTCTCCATAAAATATATCATCTTATTTAGTGAAATCAATGCGGTAGAGCATAAAGCTTTTTTTAATAAACAAACTTATGGAAATATAATCCAAAAACAACTCCCACAGAGAGCCATGTCTATGAACAATAGAAAACATAAATTGTTTTGGATTTTGTCACAACTATGTGAAATGGTCATTTGATTAAAACTCATCTTTGAGTTTTGCATGTATTAGTTAGTTCAAATCTTGCTAAGATTTTTTTGAATTGTAGAATACATGGCATCTAAAAAAAACTACCAGTGGCAATAGGCTTGACATGGGATGGCAACATGATATAAATATTGATAAGAATTCAAGAAAAGTTCAGTACAAGTATTGTCATAAAATTTTCAGTGGAGACATTTATCATTTCAAACATCATTTGACTTGCACTCGAAAAGATGTTGAGCCATGCCAACAAGTACTGAAAGATGATTTTAAATGTTTTGGTGAAAAATCAAGAATTAAGAAGAAAAGAAAGGCTTTCCAATATATTGGAAGAGATAAAGATAAAAATAAAGGGAATGAAATTAAATTAGTGGACAAAGGAAAGAGAGAAACAAGTGAGAGTGAAAGTATGCAAAACTACCATTAATCAGCTGTTAAAAAAGGATCTTAGAAAAGAAGCATGTCGATAAATAATAGGATTTTTCTACACTAGTGAGATTTCATTTAACTATGTGAAAAACTATGAGTTTGTTAAGGCACTTAAATTAGTTGCGAAGCATGGGCCAGATTTTAAACCTCCATCTTATCTTGTTTTTTTATTCGTTGAATTCCTTCTTCTTTTTTTAATTGGAAGCACTAATTCATTCATGTCCCTTTTTTCCTACGAACATAAGTAAAAGTTTCTAACCTTTTGGTAACCAAGATGACATTTTATAGTCTTTGTGTTTTACATAGCTAGCACTTCTCTCTATAATTTAGTGAGCGGAACAACTTGCTTCTTCATATGGATGGACCGGCTTTTAGAAGTGTTTAAGTTTCGTGTTATTAGGTTTTTCTTTCACTTTCCTATTTGGATTGAACCAATAATCTATCAACTAAACTTCAATTGCTTTCGCAATCTAAATATGATTTTTTATAACATCCTTCAACTTTTATGGTGACTTGTCTGTGTTGGGTTTCTCAAAATACATACACACAATAAAAATGGTAAATTTAAAATTTTTCAAGAGTCCCATGGATCCTATTAGACAGATTTAAAGTTGTTTACAGTTTATGCAAATATTACCTGAAGACCAGATGTTCTTTTTTAGCTATGAATAATTACTTTAAGGTTTGGTTGTCGTAAATCACAAGCTATCCAAGTGTCTGACCTCTAACGATAATCCACATGAACCACCAGTGAGAAATCTCATAAACCCTTTTAGAAGAGAGGAATTGTTATACCTTGGAGTGCTAGCTTTTTTCTTTTGCATTTAGGTGTTTCTGTACCGTACTCTACTCACATTCTTTTAGAAAATAAGAGGCATAACATTCTATTTATAGGGTAACCTGAAAACCCTATAAATGACAACATATCAATTTTCCCCTTAAATAATATCACATATTATTTTAGGTCATTTTAGAAATTTATTCAATTAAGTCCCTGCTTGATTATTTTTAGGTCTAGAATTGTAATACCCTTTATTAATTACATTCTAGTCTTTGATTTCTAAAATTTATTTACAATCAAGTCACACTTAATTAATCATTCCATTTTAATTTTTGACCAATGGTTCTTATGTGTGTGACCCATTAGGTTCCCTAATGAGTTGGCCCAAATATAAATCATAATCCTAAATAAAATAAGATTAAATAATTTAATTTATTGTCAATTCAATAATTGATTGACTTATATTTGAAGTTCAAGTACAATGTCTAGCAATCTGTCACAATCAGTTTCTCAGTGTAATTATTATCTTTTTATCAAGAATGTTCTGATTTAGACATAGTAGCATGAAATATATCTACTTTCTTAAATTATTTTTTTCTCAACATTATAGTAATTGATTTTTTGAATAAGATTTTGAAACTCTTTTCAAAACTTATTCCACCCTGGCCAAGGACTTCATAATCAATACTATTTGAAAATATATGGAATATTTTATTTAATTCACCTAGGGTGATGAATCTTCTCTTGATTACTTAAATACATTTATATAGTTTATGATATACCTAACATCTACTTGTTTATTACCCTTGATTAAGATAACATGTGGTCATAATTAAAGTATAACACTCTCTATATAAGATAACTTAGTGACCTCAAGTCTAATAATCACTTGCACAACTATCATGTGAGCCTTTCCATAAACATATGTGATCTCTCCATAAACATATGTGATCTCTCCATATAAAATTCTTTTAAAGATCAATTCAGTGTATATGTCATCTGACAAGTACCTACATATTAGTTTCAGGGATCTCTCATACCTCAATTTATAAGAGAAGTTGTTTCTTTTCATAAAGGAAAGAACATAATATGTATCGGTCTCAACAATTCTAATTAATATCCAGTCTTAATAGAATATTGACTATAAATATTTAGAAACAAAGATTTGACGATTAATAATCTCATAATTATAATAACTTTATAATTTCCTATTCAAAGCATTATTGTTCCATGGACTTTATCTTTACTTTAGATTCATTAATCAAACATTAGATTCATTTATCAAATATAAATTAATATTAAAGATAAAGAAAGCCTTTATTAATAATAAATATGTTTATATAAATAAAATCAATGCTATATATAATCAACTGATTGACTACAATGGATATTCATTAATAGTCTAAACATCAAGTTAGATCTTTCTATAAGTCCTCATGAAAGACCATTCCTATTAGTGCCTTTGTTGTTACTAGCTTCAACTAGTCTTTTACTTTCAACATTTCCTAGAAAAACCTTGATGTATTTACTCAGGTAATTTCCTTTAGGGTTTATCGAATGAGGAATATATGAGTGAGTATTCTATTTTTTCTTGAGATAATAATATTGATGGGGTCCTAAAAAATCTAAGTAACTTAGAAGCAAAGCTTATATGTTGGATAATCAATCAATCTCTTGATTCTAACAATCTGATTTACTTTTTTTAGCCAAGATGGGTGGCAACCAATATCTAGTAGGCCAAAGTGGTTGGTACCTGCAAAAGATTATTTTTGGTAGATTTTGGAACTCACCGGTGCTTAAGTATCTGTTTTGAGATAAAGGACAATAATATTTTAGAGTGATATACTCTGAAAATATATATATTAAAAATGATGAGAATGAAGAGATTGTGAACCTGCTATCTTTGAAGGATTTATAGAGTTTTTATAATATATGAATCTTGTTTTTTGGTTGAAAGGAGGGACTAAAATGTCATATTTTCCTAATAGCTCTAAAGATGGATAAATATCTATCACACATCATTAATGAGGGATAATTAATATGTAGGTCATTTTGAAGACTTTTATACTCTTAAGGGGTGTAGAGATATGAATATCTTTGACCTTAACATTTTATGTTAAGGATTACGATAAAAAAACAAGCGGAATCTTGTTGCCTAATATAAGACCTAGGAAGATCATTAGTTCTACATCCATTTGGGCTTGATGAGATGTTGAGCCCAGGAATGTCAAATCTGATAGCTTGCTAGACCCACATGTATTTGGGCTGGGCGTGTAACTGAGTCTAGGTATATTGGATCTTCATGCTGCCTTCGGTCTTTTTTAAATATGGATTTCAGGCAAAAAAAAAAAAAAAAAAAATTGTATAAAAACGCACCGATCCATCAAATACTACTGAATTTGGAGATAAGCTTGGTACAAAAATCCTCGAAACTGATTACAAAGCGGGTTCAAGTATGTTGTACCATGTGCGGATGAACTCCCTAGCTAAATGTTGTGGGAAGGACTGGACATTTTGCGGCTTGTGAAGAAACAACTCTAGACTAGTTTCTACGTTATGAATGTGTTCCGTGAGTTCCTAGTAACCATCTAGGTGTGGAGTTTGAACTCATAGGCAACCTTGTGGCTTC
>Ga0307513_10005410_pt1 | contig 16884 bp, 18 predicted proteins | sample 15_EM_MG_FD_202174 | JGI IMG/M metagenome (GOLD analysis project Ga0307513, IMG submission 202174) | Populus trichocarpa ectomycorrhiza microbial communities from riparian zone in the Pacific Northwest, United States - 15_EM | ecosystem: Host-associated > Plants > Roots > Unclassified | place... | reverse complement strand
GTATCTGAAGTCAATCCGGTATCTCACCGTGGTCCGGCGTGTTTCCGCGGTCGAGGGTTCGTGATCGTCGACTGATCCGACCGTCCGGTCGAGGCTTGAATCGAGGAAGACATGTCCGCATCGGAACTGACCGGCGACAACCTCTACCGGGACCCCTACCCGGTGTACGCCCGGCTGCGCGAGGAATCGCCGGTCGCCTTCTTCGAGGGCACGAAGGAATTCCTCGTCACGCGGTTCGAGGACTGCCGGGCGGTGGGTGCGAACGATCGCGTGTTCGGGCCGTCCGGCAGCAGCGACCGGCCCGAGGCGCGGGTCATGGGCATGCCGAACGTGCTGACCATGAGCGGCGACGAGCATCGCCTGTTACGCGAGGGCATCGACGCCAACCTGACCCAGGAGGCGGTCCGCGGCTACGTCGGCGCGCTGACCCGGCCGGTGGTGCGGGACTGCCTCGCCGAGCTCAAACCCCGGGGCACGGCCAATCTCACCGCCGACCTCTTCGAGCCGATCTCGGTGCGCTGCATCGGCAACGTCATCGGCCTGACCGGTACCCCGAACGAAACCCTGGTCGGGTGGTTCCACGCGATGGCGGCCGGCCTGCAGAACGTGAGCAACGACCAGGCCGTGTGGGACCGGCTCGACCGGGCCCTGGCCGACATCGAGGCGCACCTGCGGACGCTGTACGAGCGAGCGCTGGCCAAGCCGGACCACACCCTGATGAGCCATGTGATGCACGGCGGTATGCCGGCGGGCCGGGCGCGCAGCCTCGCCGAGATCCTGCCGACCATGAAGGTGATCATCCTGGGTGGACTCCAGGAGCCCGGCCACGCCGCCGCGAACGCCTGCGCGGGCCTGCTGCTGAATCCCGAGCAGGCGAAGGTGGTCGCGGCCGACCCGGCGCAGCACGCGTTGCGCGCGTTCGACGAGGGCCTGCGGTGGATCGCGCCGATTGGGGTCACCCCGCGGGTGGCCGCCGAGGAGATCGAGATAGCGGGCACCACCATCCCGGCCGGCTCCTCCGTCGCCATCGTGATGGCATCGGCGAACCGGGACGGCGGCCGCTTCGAGAACCCCGACGGTTTCGACATGTTCCGCAAGAAGCGCCCCCACCTGTCCTTCGGCTTCCGGCCACACTTCTGCTCCGGTCACGCCCTGTCCCGGGCGATGGGCCAGATCGCCCTGGAAGAGGTCTTCCGGCAGCTGCCGAACCTGCGCCTGGACCACAGCCGGGACCTGCGGGCCAAGGGCTGGCGCTTCCGGGGCGTCACGGACATCCCCGCGACATGGGACGCGTGACCAGCCTGGCCATCGACTGTCATGGCCACTTCACCAGCGAACCCGCGGCGTTCCACGCCTTCCGCACGGCGCAGGTCGCCTTCGCCGCGGGGCGCTCCGACCAGCGTCCCGCGTACGCCGGGATCGACGACGACGAACTGCGGGACATCGTCGCGCGAAACCAGCTCCGGCAGCAGCAGGAGCGGGGCTGCGACCTGACGATCCTGTCGCCGCGCGCGTCGGCCATGGGCCACCACGTCCCGGGTCAGGAGATCGCCACGGAATGGGCCCGGCTGTCGAACGACACGATCCGGCGGATCTGCGAGCTGTTCCCGCGGAACTTCGCCGCCGTGTGCCAGCTGCCGCAGACCGTCGACGGGGACCTCGAGCCCGTGCTCGCGGAGCTGGAACGCTGTGTGCGCAACGGCTTCGTCGGCTGCAACCTCAACCCGGACCCCTCGGGTGGGAACTGGTCCGCCCCGCCGCTGTACGACCGGTGGTGGGATCCCCTCTGGACGGCGATGGTGCGGCTCGACGTGCCGGCGATGATCCACGTCTCCGGCTCCTGCCGCCCGGCCCTGCACACGACCGGGGCCCACTTCCTCGCCGCCGACACCGCCGTGTTCATGCAGTTGATCGAGGGCGACCTCTTCGAGCGGCATCCCGCGCTGCGGCTGATCATCCCGCACGGCGGCGGCGCGGCCCCGTACCACTGGGGCCGTTACCGCGGCCTGGCCATCATGCTGGGTAAGCCCCCGCTGGCCGAGCACCTCATGCACAACCTGTTCTTCGACACCTGCGTCTACCACCAGGCGGGCATCGACGCCCTGTTCCGGGTGATCGAGCCGAAGAACCTGCTCTTCGGCTCCGAACTGCTCGGCGCGGTGCGGGCCGTCGACCCCGAGACGGGTCACCCCTTCGACGACACCAAGCGGTACGTCGATGCGCTCGCCCTCGACGACGCGACCCGGCACGCCGTCCTGGAAGGCAACGCACGACGGGTCTATCCGCGGCTTGACGCGCTGCTGACGGCGCAGGGGCGCTTGCCCTCCCCGAGCAATGGAGGTTCCACCGATGACTGTTGACCTGACCTTCGTACGCCTGGCCGGCGGCGCCCAAGGCTTCAACTGGCTCCCGGTCTTCGTCGCCGAGCAGCTCGGCCTGTTCGCCGAGTACGGACTGGCGATCGACTTCCAGCGGCTGGGCTCGGTCGACAAGGCCACCACGGCCGTCCGGGAGGGCACCGCCGACCTGGCGATCACCCCACCCGAAGGCGCGGTCGCCGACCACGTCGCCGGCGGCGAGCTGCGGATCATCGCGGCGAACTCGCTGCGCCTGCCGATGTCGCTCGTCGCGCGGCCGGAGATCGCCGGCATCGCCGAGCTGCGCGGCAAGCGGATCGGCACGTCCTCGCTCACCGAGGGGACGGCGATCTACACCCAGATGATGCTCCAGCCGCAGGGCCTGTTCTATCCCGCCGACTACGAGTTCGTCCTCGCCGGGGTGCACACGACCCGCTGGGCCGCCCTGCAGCGCGGCGAGATCGACTGCGCCCCGCAACCGGCGCCCTGGAACTTCCTGGCCGAGCGGCAGGGCTACCGCCGCATCGGCGAGGTGAACGACGTCCTCCCGGAGATCATCTTCGCCGGGGTCATCGCCACCGCCGGCTGGACGGCGCGGAACCGGCACACCGTCCGGAGCCTGCTGGCCGCCCTGGCCGAGGCCCACGACATCGTCAACGATCCGGCAAATGACGCCGTGACGCTGCCGATCTACCAGCGGCTCACCACACCCGACGATCCGGACCTGGCCGGCAGGGGCTTGTCCTACACCCGGGACCTGGGCATGTGGCCGAAAAATCTCGCGGTCGCGCCGAACGCCCTGGCCGCCACTGTGGACGCGATGATCCGCGCCGGGCTGCTCGCGCCGGAACTGCGCGCCGCGGCGGCCGGCGTCCTCGACCCCAGCTTCGTTCCGGTGAGCTGAGCATGGCCCGGGTGGTGACGGGGGTCGCGCGTACCGACGCGGCGATCTGTGCCGGCTTCGCCGAGCTCGGCGTGGCCACCGCGCACGAGGCGCAGGACCGGACCGGGCTCCTGGGCCCGCGTCTGCGCCCTCGCCAAGCCGGGGCGACGGTTGCCGGGACCGCCCTGACCTGCGAGGTGCCGCCGGGTGACAACTGGATGATCCATGTCGCGATCGAGCAGGCCCGGCCCGGCGATGTCCTGGTCGTGACGCCGACCTCGCCGTGCGACGACGGCTACTTCGGCGATCTGCTCGCCACGTCCGCGCTGGCGAGGGGGATTCGAGGCCTGGTGATCGACGCCGGGGTCCGCGACATCGCGCAGTTGCGCGCGATGGGCTTTCCGGTCTGGAGCAAGACCGTCAGCGCTCAGGGGACCGTCAAGCAGACGCTCGCCGACGTGCAGGTCCCGATCGTCTGCGCGGGCGCCCTGGTCACCCCGGGGGATGTGGTGGTCGCGGACGACGACGGCGTCTGCATCGTTCCGCAAGCCACCGCGGCCGCGGTGCTCGGGGCCGCCCGCCGTCGCGCGGCGGCGGAGGAGACGAAACGGCAGCTCTACGCGTCCGGCCGGCTCAGCCTCGACGTCAACGAGCTGCGGGCCCGGTTGCAGGAGAAGGGACTGGTCTATGAATGAGCCGTCGGACCGGCCGCGGCGGGTGGTCACCGGCATCAGGGACGGGAAGTCCGTCGTCGTCAGCGACGGACCGGTCCCGAACGCCCACCACTACACCGCGATTCCCGGCATGATGACCTCGATCGTGTACGCGACCGCGGCGACTCCGCTGCTGCCGCAGGACGACGGGGAGACGGCGCCGCCGGGACTGCTCGTGCCGCCGGCGCCCGGCGCGACCCGCCTGATGATCGTCACCTTCCCGCCCGATTCGGCGATGGCCCATCCGGGCTTCGACCCGGCCGCCGCGTACGCCGAACAACAGACCTTCATCCCCGGCCTGGCCGAGCTGTTCGAGCCGGATGCCCCGGGGATGCACCGGACCCCGACCGTGGACTACGACATCGTGCTCGACGGCGAGATCTGGCTGGAGCTCGACGACGGGGCGACCACCCACCTGCGGGCCGGCGACGTGGCGGTGCAATGCGGCACCCGGCACGCCTGGCGGAACCCGGGCGACCGGAGCGCCACCATGTGCTTCGTCCTGATCGGCGCTGGGCCGCGATGACACACTTCGACTGCCTCATCGTCGGCGCCGGGCACGCGGGAGCGGAGACGGCGATCGCCCTGCGCCGGTCCGGTTTTCCCGGAAGCATCGGCCTGCTCGGGGCCGAAACGGCGCCCCCGTACGAGCGTCCGGCCCTGTCCAAGGAGTATCTGGCCGGCACGAAGGACTTCGAGCAGCTCCTGCTGCGCCCGGCGGAGTTCTGGGTCGAGCACGAAGTGGCGTTGCGCCTCGGGCGGCGGGCGACGGCCGTCGATCCCGTGGCGCACAGGGTCACCTGCGACGATCACACCGCCATCGGCTACGGGGTCCTGGTGTGGGCCGCCGGTGGCAGCCCGCGCATGCTGGGCTGCCCGGGGCACGATCTCGCCGGCGTACGGGTGCTGCGCAGCAAGGCGGACTGCGACCAGCTCCTCGCCGTCCTCGCGCACAGCCGGCGGTTCGCGGTGATCGGCGGCGGCTTCATCGGCCTGGAAGCCGCGGCGGTGCTGCGCCAGTCCGGCAAGCAGGTCGCGATCATCGAGGCCCTCGACCGCGTCCTGGCCCGCGTCGCCGCGGAACCGGTGTCCCGCTTCTTCGAAGCCGAGCACCGATCCCACGGCGTCGACCTGCACCTCGGCTCGGGGGTGGCCGAGATATTGGGCCACAATGGTGCCGTCCGCGGCGTGCGACTCACCGACGGCACCGTGCTCCCGGCCGATCAGGTCATCGTCGGCATCGGCATCGAGCCCGCGATCCAGCCGCTCGTGGGCGCGGGAGCAGAGCCGGCTCCGGGCGGAATCGGCGTCCTGGTCGACGACTTCTGCCGTACGTCCCTTGTGGATGTCTATGGGGTCGGTGACTGCGCCGTGCTGCGAAGCGGGCCCGGCATCCGGATCGAGTCCCGGCAGAACGCCACCGAGCAGGCGCACACCGCCGGGAAAGCGATCAGCGGGGACTTCCAGCCGTTGCGCCTGCTCCCGTGGTTCTGGTCGCACCAATACGACCTGCGCCTGCAGACCGTCGGGCTGACCCTCGGCTACGACCAGACCGTCCTGCGCGGCGACCCCGCGACGCGCAGCTTCTCGCTCATCTACCTGCGCGACGGCGCGGTCATCGCCATCGACTGCGTCAACGCGCCCCGGGACTACCTGCAGGGCCGCCGGCTCGTGGAGGCCGGCGCGCGCATCGAAGCGGCCCTGCTGGCCGACGCCGGAACACCGTTCAAAGCGATCGCCGCCGCGGCGATCTGATCCGCCGCGCGCCGGAAGAAGGAACAGGCCATGCACTTCACTGTCACGACCCGCGACGGCGCGGCCCACCCGGTGGAAGCCCGCGCCGGGCTGTCCCTGATGCAGAACATCCGCAACGCCGGGATCGAGGAGCTGCAGGCCATCTGCGGGGGAAACCTCTCCTGCGCGACCTGCCACGTCTATGTCGACGGCGTCGATCTTCCGCCCGCGTCGGCGGACGAGGACGACCTGCTCGGCGCGTCCGACCACACCAAGGACAACTCCCGCCTGTCCTGCCAACTGATCTTCGGACCTCAGCTCGACCGGGTGCACGTGACGATCGCACCCGAAGACTGACCAGGCGACCTTCCCACTTCAAGAGAGGCACAATGGTGCATCTGATGCGCGCCGCGAGACTGCACGTGGTCGGCGACAAAATGGTGATCGACGACGTGGAACGCCCGGCCGCCGCCGGCACGGACGTGGTGGTGGCGGTGAAGGGCTGCGGCATGGTGCCCAACCTGGCCAACGTGCTCGCGAACTGGGAGAGCTGGTATCCCCAGATGCCGCTGCCACCACGTCCGGCGATCTTCGGGCTCGACCCGGTGGGCGTGGTGCACGAGATCGGCGAGCTCGTCGTCGGTGTCCAGCCGGGGGACCGGGTCTATGTGAATCCGGGACGCTCGTGCGGCGCGTGCCACGCATGTGCCTCCGGCGCTCCGCAGAAGTGCGATTTCTGGACACTGAACGGCTATTTCGGCTACAACGACAACAGCCTCGAGATCTTCCGGCGCTACCCGCACGGAGGCTTCTGCGAGTACCTGCGCGCGCCGCAGAGCGCCCTGGTCAAGCTCCCCGACAACCTCGAGTTCCCGCAGGCCACCCGGATGGGCTACCTCGGCACCTCGTTCGCCGCGGTCAAGAAGCTGGGACCGTTGGCCGGCAAGTCGCTGATCATCAACGGCGCGACCGGAACGCTCGGGGTCGGCGTCACCCTCGTGGCCCTGGCCCTCGGCATCTCCCGCGTCTACGCGATAGCGCGCGGGACCCGGTTGCTGGAGCGGCTGCGGGCGCTCGCCCCCGACCGGATCGACACGTTCTCGAACGTCGAGGGCGGCACCACGGCCTGGGTGAAGTCCGCGACCGCCGGCCGTGGTGCGGACTTCATGATCGATACGCTCGGCGCGGTCGCCTCCCTCGACTCGTTCAAGGACGCGATGCACGGCGTACGGCGCGGCGGCCGGATCGTCAACATCGGCGGGACGGCCGGCGAACTCGCCGTCGACGTCAAGTGGTGGATGGACGAGCAGATGGAGCTGATCGGCTCGGTCTGGTTCACCACCGCCGACGGGATCGAGCTGGCCGAGATGATCCGCCACGGCACGATCGACATCTCGGTGCTGCGGCCCAAGAGCTGGCCGCTGGACCAGATCAACGACGCGATCTCCGGCGTCACCAGCGGCGACGGCGGCTTCACCAGCTACCTCGTCGAGATCGGCTAGCGGGCCCGGTCTACCGGGATGGTCAGGTGGCGGGCGGGATCCGCCGGCGTACGTCGTCCACTGTGGTCGGGCCCGGCTGCCACGCGGCCACCCAGGCCCCGTCGGCCGGCGCGGTGACGATGCCCTCCTCCAGGAACGCGTAGCGCCCGTCCAGCACACGCTGCGCCGCCTTCGCGTCCAGCGAGTCGGTGTTCTCCCAGAGCGCGCCGAAGAGCGCCGCCGTCCGCAGCCGCGCCTGCTGGCAGAAGAGGTCGGCCAGCTCCATGCCCTCGGGCCGGTCCCGGCGCTCGGCGCGGGCGCGCACGCACACCGCCGACATCGCGAACAGCTCAGCTCCGATGTCCACGATGCGGCCGAGGAAGCCCTGCTTGCGCTCCAGCTTGCCCTGCCAGCGGGACATCGCGTAGAACGTCGACCGGGCGAGCTTGCGCGAAGCCCGCTCGACGTAGCGCAGATGGGTGGCGAGCGGGCCGAACTCGCTGTAGCCCGTCGGCACCTGGCCGCGGCCGACGGCCAGGGTCGGCAGCCACCGGGCGTAGAAGGCGCCGGCCTGCGCCCCGGCGCGTGCCTTGCGGCCCAGCCCGGCCTCCGGGTCGATGATGTCGCCGGCCACCGACAGGTGCGCGTCCACCGCCTCGCGGGCGATCAGCAGGTGCATGATCTCCGTGGAGCCCTCGAAGATGCGGTTGATCCGCAGGTCGCGCAGCACCTGCTCGACCTCGACCGGGCGTTCGCCGCGGGCGGCCAGCGACTCGGCCTTCTCATAGCCGCGCCCGCCGCGGATCTGCACCAGCTCGTCGGCGACCTGCCAGGCCATCTCGCTGGCGAAGAGCTTGATCAGCGCGGCTTCGATGCGGATGTCGTTGCTGTCGTCATCGGCGATCAGGCAACAAAGATCCAACATCGATTCCATCGCGTACGTCGTGGCCGCGATGAATGCGAGCTTCTTGGCCACGGCCTCGTGCTGACCGACCGGGCGGCCCCACTGCACCCGCTCCGCCGACCATTCGCGGGCGACGTTGAGCGACCACTTGCCCGCGCCGACACACATCGCGGGCAGCGACAACCGGCCGGTGTTGAGCGTGGTCAGCGCGATCTTGAGGCCCTTGCCGAGGCCGCCGATGACGTTCTCCGCCGGCACGAACACGTCGTGGAACCGGGTCACGCTGTTCTCCAGCGCGCGCAGGCCGAGGAACTCGTTGCGCCGCTCCACCGTGATGCCCGGCGCGTCGCCCTCCACCACGAACGCGGTGATGCCCTTGCCGGGCACCCGGGCCATCACGACCAGCAGGGTGGCCATCGTGCCGTTGGTGGCCCACAGCTTCACCCCGTTCAGCCGGTAGCCGCCCTCGACGGGCTCGGCCATGGTGCCCAGGCGTGCCGGGTCGGACCCGACGTCCGGCTCGGTGAGCAGGAACGCGGACACCTCGCCCGCCGCCAGCCGGGGCAGGAACGCCTTCTTCTGCGCGGGCGTACCGAAGATCTTGAGCGGCTGCGGCACACCGATCGACTGGTGCGCGGACAGCAGCGCGCCGAGCGAGGAGTTGACCGAGCCGATCAGCGTCAGCGCCTTGCAGTAGTGCAGGTTGGAGAGCCCGAGGCCGCCGTACTCCTTGTCGATCTTCATGCCGAACGCGCCGAGCCGGGCGAGGCCGTGGAAGACCTCGTCCGGGATGCTGGCCTCCCGTTCGATGCGCGGGCCGTCGACCTGCGAGCGGACGTACGCCTCCAGCTTGGCGAGGTAGTCGTCCGCGTCGGCGCTGGGCTCCGCGGCGGGCCACGGATCGATCAGATCGAGCCGGAACCGCCCGAGGAACAACTCCTTGCCGAAGCTCGGCTTGCGCCACTCGGACTCGCGGGCGGCCTCGGCCACCTGGCGCGCCTGCTTCTCGGAGACGTCGGCCGGCTTGCGCTGCGTCGTGGCCACGGCTTACCCCCTTGGTGGGTTCCTCGCTACGCGCCACGCTACCCACGAGTGTTACCAGGCGGTAGCCCTCTGCGACTATTGGTCGGCCCCGCCGGCCACGACAACGTAACGCGTCGGACATCTGGCAACGCCGAGCGCGGGCCGACGATCAAGGGCCGCCCACTCACGAGATGCCGAGGACGTTGTGAGCTCACCCGGATCCGGGACGGCGGACCTGCTGGTCCGCGACGCCCTGCTGGTCGCGACCTGTGACACCGGCCGCCGCGAGCTGCCCGGCGGCTGGGTCGCGGTCACCGACGGCCTGATCAGCGCGGTCGGCGGCGCGGCCGACCCGGTGCCGAGCGCCCGCCGGGTGCTGAGCGCCGGCGGATGCCTGGTCACGCCGGGTCTGATCAACACACATCACCACATTTACCAAAATCTGACCCGCTCGTACCGGCCGGTGGTCAACGGGACGCTGTTCGAGTGGCTCACCGGCCTCTACCCGCTGTGGAGCGCCCTGGACGAGGAGGCGTCGTACCTGTCGGCCTGGGTGGGGCTGGCCGAGTTGGCGCTCGGCGGCTGCACCACCACGACCGACCATTTGTACGTGGCCCCGGCCGGCGGCGGGGACCTGTGGTCCGCGGAGATCGCCGCCGCCCGGGAGCTGGGCATGCGGTTCCACCCGACCCGCGGCGCGATGAGCGTCTCGCAGAAGGACGGCGGGCTGCCGCCGGACTCGGTGGTCCAGGACGAGGACACCATCCTGGCCGACTGCGAGCGGCTGGTCGGCGCGCACCACGATCCCGGCTGGGGCGCGATGGTCCGGGTGGCCATCGCACCCTGCTCGCCGTTCAGCGTGAGCCCGCAGCTGATGCGGCGGGCCGCCGAGCTGGCCGAGCGGCTGGACGTCCGGTTGCACACCCATCTCGCCGAGGACCCGGACGAGGACACCTACTGCCTCGAACGGTTCGGCCGCCGCCCGATCGAGCAGTTCGCCGAGGTCGGCTGGCTGACCGACCGGTCCTGGGTGGCGCACTGCATCTATCCGAGCAGAGCGGAGATCGACCGGCTCGGCGCGGCGGGTGTCGGGGTCGCACACTGCCCCAGCTCGAACATGCTGATCGGCGGCGGCGGGTTCGCGCCGGTCCGGGAGTTCCGCGCGGCCGGCGTGCCGGTCGGCCTCGGCTGCGACGGGTCGGCGTCCACCGACTCGGCGTCGTTGTGGCTCGAGGCCCGCACCGCGCTGCTGCTGGGCCGGCAGCGCACCGGCCCGACCGGGATGACCGCCCGCGAAGTGCTCGACATGGGCACCCGGGGTGGGGCCGCCTGCCTCGGCCGCTCGGGCGAGCTGGGCGAACTGACCGTGGGCGCGGCCGGCGACCTGGTCTGCTGGTCGCTGGAGGGGCTGGCGTACGCGGGCGCCCTCACCGACCCGGTCGAGGCGTGGTTGCGGTGCGGCCCGGCGGCGGCCCGGCACACGGTGGTGGCCGGACGGGTGCTGGTGGACTCCGGCGTGCTCGCCGCCACCGGGGTCGAGGACATCCTCGCCCGGCACGCCCGAGCCGCGGCCCGGATCCAGCGCCTCGGCTGACCCGGTCCACGCTCAGCAGCCGGTCCGGCGTCTCCCGCCGGGCCCGCTCCTCCGCCGCTGGGCGTCTCCCGCCGGGCCCGCTCCTCCGCCGCTGGGCGTTTCCAGTTGGGCTCGTTTCTCCGCGGCTGGGCGTTTCCGGCCGGGCTCGTTTCTCCGCGGCTGGGCGTTTCCGGCCGGGCTCGCTTCTCGGCCGCTGGGCGTTTCCGGCCGTGCTCGTGGGTCAGTCGTCCGGCGCGATCAGGGCGGCGCGCCGGGCCAGGGTGGCGGCGATGCCCGCGGCGGCGACCCGCACCGAGGCCGCGTGCTGTTGCGGGCGGAAGCGGGTCACCGGGCCGGTCACGCTGACCGCGGCGACCACCGCGTCGGCACTGTCCACAATGGGCGCTCCGACGCAGACGATGCCGACGGCGGACTCCTCGAACTCGAACGCCACGCCCTCCTCGACGACCTGCTCGAGTTGCCGCTCCAGCACGCCCGGCGCGGTGATGGTGCGCGGCGCGAGCCGGGCCAGCCGCCCGCCGAGCACCTGGGCCCGGATCTCGTCCGGTGCGTATGCCAGCAATGCCTTGCCGATCGCCGTCGCGTGCAGGGGCATCCGGCCACCCAGCCGGGACGGCGCCTTCGCCTGGCGGTGACCGCCCAGCTTGGCGACGTACACCACCTGGACGCCCTCCCGCAGCCCCAGGTGCACGGTCTCGTGGGTCCGCTCGTACAGGTCCTCCATGAAGGGGGTGGCCACCTCGAGCAGGCCGCGCTCCACCGACGCCCGCATGCCCAGCTCGAACAGGTGCCCGCCGAGGCGGAACTTGCCGTCCACCCGGTCCAGCAGACGCGCGGCGACCAGGTCGGCGGTCAGCCGGTGCAGCGTCGATTTCGGCAGGCCCGTACGCCGCTGCAGCTCGATGAATCGGACACCGTGGTCGTCGGGGGTGAACACGTCCAGAATCGCCGCCACCTTGCCGATCACCGTGTCGGTGGAGACCGGGCCGGTCGGGGCCGCGGCCGGCGCGCGTCTCGTCGGTGCCATGGACCAATGGTCCATCGCGTCGCCACGGCCCTTGACATCGCCCCCAAACTGCATACAGTTTTTCTACGGAGGCCCGGCCCTCATCCCCAGAGTCCGAGTGCCCCCCAACCTGACCCACGCCACCCAGGAGCCCGCCATGAGCCGCAATGTCGCCGGCATCTTCGCCGATATCGATGCGTTCGACCCCGACAAATTCGTCGTCCACCTGACCGAGGACGTGGTTTTCCGGTTCGGCAACGGTGAGCCGGTTATCGGCCGAGCGGCCGTCAAGGAGGCCGTCGCGGGCTTCTTCTCCTCGATCGACGGTCTGACCCATCACATCCTCGGCAGCTGGGACGTCGACGATGTGGCCATCGTGCAGAACGACGTCGAATACCGCCGCAAGGACGGCAAGCACGTCACCGTGCCCAACTCCGACATCCTGATCTTCGAGGGCGACCTGGTGCGCAACTGGCAGATCTATATCGACCTCGCCCCGGTGTACGCCTGAGGAAGGGCCGCTTCCGTGATCGAGCTGATCGACATCGCGTACGTCCGCTCCGGCGTCGCCGACCTGGCCAAGGCGGTGGACTTCGCGACCAGGATCGTCGGCCTCGAAGTAGCCGCGCCAACCGGTTCCGAGCCGGCCGATCCCGGCGTCGCGCACCTGCGGGCCGACTGGCGCCACCACTGCCTCGCGCTGGTGGAGGGGCCGTCGGGGGTGATCGCCTCGGGCTTCGCGGTCGCCGGCGAGGACGCGCTGGCCGCCGCCGAACGCGAACTCGAACAGGCCGGGTGCGCGGTGACGCGCGGCGACGCGGCCGGGGCCCGGTCCCGGCGGGTCGGTTCGTACCTCGGCTTCGACGACCCGTTCGGCAACCGGGTGGAATTGGTCTGCCAGCAGCAGGTCATCACCCGGCCGGTCGGGTTCAGCCGGCCGGCCGGCATCACCGAGTTCGGCCACCTGTGCCTTGACGCCCCGGACGTGCACGCGGCGTACCGCTTCTGGAACTCGCATTTCAACGCCCGGGTCTCGGACTGGATCGGCGACGCCGCGTGCCTGATCCGGATCGACCCGGTGCACCACAAGCTCGCGGTGTTCCGGGGCGACGGCCCGGGCCTGTGCCACATGAACTTCCAGGTCGCCACGCTGGACGACGTGTTCCGCAACTGGCATTTCCTGCAGAGCGAGGGCGTCGAGATCGAGATGGGGCCGGGCCGGCATCCGCAGTCGACGGCCGTGTTCCTCTACTTCCTCGGCCCCGAGGGATTCACCTACGAATACTCCTACGGCGTACGCCGCATCGAGGACGAGTCCACGTGGCGGCCCCGCACCTTCGACCCGGATGAGCCGGGCTCCATCGACATGTGGCTCGGCCCGACCCGGCGCGTCTCCACCCAACCACAACTGAGGCAGCCATGACGGACTGCACCGAGCGGCACACGCCGCCGCCGGATGACGGCCTCGCAGGCGAGGGCCGGGAGGGCATGGCAAGGGTGGCTCAGTCATGACGGACTGCACCGAGCGGCACACGCCGCCGCCGGATGACGGCCTCGCAGGCGAGGGCCGGGAGGGCATGGCAAAGGTGGCTCAGCTATGACGGTCGCGATCGAGAATTCCATAGTGGACGTCGCGGGCGTCGCGACCGCCGTGCTCGACACGGGGGAGACCGGCAGCGGGCTGCCGCCCGTGCTGCTGTTGCACGGCTCGGGGCCGGGGGTGAGTGCGGCGGCGAACTGGCGTGCTGTCCTTCCCGCGCTGCGGGCCGGTCGCCGGGTCATCGCGCCGGACCAGCTCGGCTTCGGCGGCACGGCAACGGGGGAGTCGCGCACCTTCGGGCGCGCGGCGTGGACCGGCCACGCGCTCGCCCTGCTCGACGCGCTCGGCGTCGACCAGGTCGACGTGATCGGCAACTCGATGGGCGGCGCCGTCGCGCTGTCCATGGCGGTGGCCCGCCCGTCCGCGGTACGCCGGCTCGTGTTGATGGGCACGATGGGCGTGGCGATGCCGCTGCCGGCCGGGCTCGACGCGGTCTGGGGCTACACGCCGAGCGTCGAGGGGATGCGCGAGGTGATCGGGCTGTTCGCGTACGACCGCCGGCTGATCAGCGACGACCTGGTGCGGCTGCGGTATGAGGCGAGCCTGCAGCCGAGCGTCCGGGACTCGTGGGCCGCCATGTTTCCCGAGCCGCGGCAGCGCTGGGTCGACGACCTCGCGCTGGCGGGTGCGGAACTGGCGGCGGTGCGCCAGCCGGTGCTCATGGTGCACGGAAGCGACGACCGGGTGGTGCCGTGGCGATCGTCGTCCGAGCCGCTGGTCGATCTGCTGCCGGACTGCCGGCTGCACGTCATCGGGGGCTGCGGCCACTGGACGATGATCGAGAAGACGGCCGAGTTCCTCGCCGTCGTCGAGCCGTTCCTCGCCTAGCTTCGGTATCGGCGGTCGACCATGTCGAGCGCGTGCGGCACCGCGTTGATCTTGTAATCGGGCGCGCAGTCGGTCAGCACGCGCTCGGCCGTACGCGCCAAGTGGTGCGCCAGACCCGAGAGCGCGGCCTTGTCGTCGTGCGCGACGAGGGCCTGCAGGATCGCCGCGTGCTCGGCGTCGCCGGCCGTCTGCCAGCTGGTCGGGTCGGCGAGCTGGTAGATGCGGATGTAGCGGATGGTGCGGTCGGCGAACGCCGTGAGTTGCTTGCGCAGCGACGCGCCGGCTCCCGCGGTGATGAGCCGGTGGAAGTGAGCGTGCGACTCGAACCACAGCGGGAAGTCGGAGCTGCGCGCGGCCTTGCGCATCGACGCCAGCAGCGTCTTGGCCTCGCGCTGGTGCTTGGCGGTGAAGCCGTCCAGCGTCATGGACAGCGCGAGGGTTTCCAGCAGGATGCGGCTGGCGTACACATCGTCGAGCTCTTGCGGGTCGAGCCCGGCGACGCGGGTGCGCTGGTTCGGCTCGATCTCGACCAGTCCCTCCTCCTGCAGCATCCGCAGCACTTCGCGCAGCGGGGTGCGGCTCACGCCCAGTTGGTCCGCGAGTGCGACCTGGGACAGCTTGGTGCCGGGGCGGAGGGTGCCGTCCAGCACGCACTCGCGAAGGTACGCGTGCAGCGCGGGAATGGCCTGCCGGACCTCGGGAAGGTCGACCTTCCGGAGGCCGGGCACGAGCGTCGGGGTTCGCGGCATGTAGGTATTGTCCACGACCCTCGATCCGGACTGTATACACCTGCCGAGTGGAAACGAACTCTTGACCTCCTCGTAAAACTGCATACAGTTTTGATGAAGCGCGCGTAGGCATGAAGGGAAGGTGGTTGCGGTGCATGTAGGAGTCATCGGCCTGGGCAAGATGGGCCTGCCGATCGCCCGGAATCTGCTCGAACGGGGCTTCGCCGTGACCGGCTTCCGGCGTTCCGGCAGCCCCGAGCTAGTCGCCGCCGGCGGCACCTTCGCCGGCTCGCCGGCCGAGGTCGCCGCGGCAGCCGACGTGCTGCTGTCCATCGTCACGGATGCCGAAGCGGTCGAGGACGTGGTCCGGGGCCCGCACGGGACGCTGCACGGGCTGCGTCCCGGCACGGTGCACATCGAGATGAGCACGATCGACGTCGCGCGCAAGGCCGCCCTCCGCGATGCTGTCCGGAACGCCGGCGGCGATCTGCTCGACTGCCCGATCAGCGGCAGCCCCGGCATGGTCGCGCCGAGGCTCGCGACGACCTTCGTCTCGGGCGATCCGGACAGTGTCGACGCGGTGCGCACGGTGCTGGACGCCATCTCGGGGCCGTGGGCCTACGTGGGCGCGTTCGGGGCCGGCGCGAGCATGAAGTACGTCGCGAATCTGCTGATCGGCGTGCACACGGTGGCCGCCGCCGAGGCCATGCTGCTCGCCCACCGCCTCGGCCTGGACCTGGAGCTCGTCCAGCAGACGCTCGACTCGTCGCTGGCCTCGTCGGCGATCCTCAAGCAGCGGGGACCCGTGATGCGGGCCCGGCAGTGGACTCCCGCGCCGGGCCCGATCGAGACGCTGCACGCGATCCTGGAGCAGATCGCCGACGCGGCATCGGCCTGTGGCGCGCAAACACCGGTGTTCACGGCCGCCAAGACCGTGTTCGACAAGGCGATGGCCGACGGCTGGGCAGAACTGGACATCGCTGCCGTGCACGCGCAACTCGACGGGGAGACCGCATGACCTACGCACTTGTGACGTTCGCCGACGGTGGCGAGACCCGCCTCGGCATCCGCGTCCAGGACGGCACGATCGTCGCGCCGCCCGAGCTCAAGCAGTGGACGGACATGCTGGATCTGCTCGAACACTGGCCGTCGGCGGCCGGTGTGCTGTCCGCGATGTCGCTCGACGGCGCGCCGGTCGTCGCGGGCGCACAACTGCTTCGTCCGATCATGTGGCCGCGCAAGGTGTTGTGCGCGGGCGTCAACTACCGCCGGCACATCCGGGAGATGGGCGGCGAGGTGCCCGGCGACGACTGGGTGCCGTACTTCTTCCTCAAACCGCCCTCCACCACCGTCGTGGGCCCGAACGACCCGATCGTCATCCGCGACGCCGAGCGGGCCCGCTACGACTGGGAAGCGGAGCTGGCCGTCGTGATCGGCGTCGGCGGGCGCGACATACCGATCGAGCGGGCGCTGGAGCACGTGGCCGGCTACTGCGTCGCCAACGACGTGACCGCCCGCGGATATCACCGCCGGCACAGCGTGCCGGCCGAGGCGTTCACCTACGACTGGTTCGCCGCGAAGGCGATCGACACGTCCCTTCCGCTCGGCCCGGGCATCACGCCCGCGTTCCAGGTGAGCGACCCGCAGCAACTGCGCGTGCGGCTGTGGGTCAACGGCGAACTCCGTCAGGACGAGTCGACCGCCGACATGATCTGCGGCGTCGACCAGCTCATCGCAGCGGCGAGCAGCGTCGTCACGCTCGAACCCGGCGATGTCATCGCCACCGGCACGCCGTCCGGCGTCGGCGCGGGCCAGGGCCTCTTCCTGCGCCACGGCGACGTGGTCCGGGTCGCGATCGACGGGCTCGGCGAGATCACCAACCCCGTCGTCGACGAGAAGGAGCAGTCATGATCTACGTTTCGCACCGGCTGCCGGTGAACGAGCCCGGCAGCCCCCGGCTGACCCGGTCGGACGTCTGGGACGGCCTGGTGCTGAAGGCCAACAACGCGCTGCCGTTCGTGCCGGCGATGACG
>Ga0307513_10005409_pt1 | contig 16885 bp, 13 predicted proteins | sample 15_EM_MG_FD_202174 | JGI IMG/M metagenome (GOLD analysis project Ga0307513, IMG submission 202174) | Populus trichocarpa ectomycorrhiza microbial communities from riparian zone in the Pacific Northwest, United States - 15_EM | ecosystem: Host-associated > Plants > Roots > Unclassified | place... | reverse complement strand
ATCGACTGCCCCGTCGCCTTCGCGATCACTTTCAACTGTTCGCGCGCCGCCGGGCGGTTCACGTCCGTCGAAACCAGCAGCGGCTTCCGCTCCTGATTCTTCGCGAGCCAGAGGGCGATCTTGCCCGTCGAGGTCGTCTTGCCCGAACCTTGCAGGCCGACGATCATCACGACGTTCGGCAGCGTCTTCGTAAAGACGAGCCGCGAAGACTGGCCGCCCATCAGTTCGACGAGTTCGTCGTAGACGATCTTGACGACCTGCTCCGAGGGCTTCAACTCCTGCCAGACCTGCTGCCCCTCCGCCTTCGCCTTGACCGACGCGATGAACTCTTTCGCGACCTTGTAATTAACGTCGGCTTCGAGCAGCGCGAGCCGGATTTCGCGCAAAGCCGCATCGACGTGCTCCGGCGTCAACACGCCCTCGCCGCGCAAATTCTTGAGCGTGCGCTTCAGTTTATCGGATAAAGACTCGAACATGATGCCTCAGACGCGGCCACGGGCTGTAGCCGAAAACTGACATGATAAGGGCGTGCGCAAAGAGAGTCAAGGAAAGGGGATGTGCGTTTCGCCGTCGTGGTCGCCGTCCGCCTGTCGCCGCTTCTGGCACTGCGCTTGATTGTCTACTCTGACGAACCGCCGACGCGTACTGTTACCGTGCAAAACATCCGGGCTAAACAACATAGGGAGGACGAAAGATGGACGCAATCACACTGTTAAAAACCGACCACGAGAAGGTGTCCGGGATTTTCGAGAAACTCGAAGAGACGACCGAGCGCGCCGAAAAGACGCGCGAAGAGTTGTTTACGAAATTGAAGCAGGAGCTAGACCTGCACGCGCACATCGAGGAGACGATCTTCTATCCCGTGCTCAAGAAGGCCGAGGAGACGCGCGAGATCACGATGGAGGGCATTCAGGAGCACCACGTCGTCAAGACTTTGCTCCGCGAGTTGGACGCGATGGGAGTCGGCGGCGAGACGTGGACGGCGAAGTTGAAAGTGCTCAAAGAGAACGTCGAGCACCACGTAGAGGAAGAGGAAGGCGAGATGTTCAAGAACGCGCGCAAGGTCTTGAGCCGCGAGCAACTGGAAGAACTCGGCGCGCTGATGGAGCAGGAGAAGCTGCAACAGAAACCACTGACAGCAGCGGCGAACTAACCAACGACGAGAACGGTAATTTAAGAGCGGGCGCGGCTAATCAAACCGCGCCCGCTTCTTTCATTTCACACTTCCGCGCGAACGTCTTGCCGCGCGAACCGCTCCAACGCGAGCGCGAGTCCCATGATGAGATAAAACACCATCACCACTTCCGAGTCGCCCAGATTGTAATGAACCAGCCCGCTGGCGAAGAAGCCGACGAGGCCGCCGAGCGCGCCGAGCACGAGTCCTCGCTCCCTCCAATCCTCCAGCGCGGGCGCGCGACGCCACAGACGCCACAACATCCGCGCATAGAGAAAGACGACCGCGAGCCAGAGCAGGAGCGCGGGCAAGCCCCTCTCCAACGCGAGTTGCAGCGGCGTCGAGTGCATGTGGCCGACGGGCAGACGCCCTTTGTCGAACAACCCCCACTCGCGCCAGTGTCGCTTGATCGAGTCCATCCCGACGCCGACGAGCACGTGTCGCGGCTCGCGCACGAACAACTCGAAGCCCTCTCGATAGACGGTGGTGCGCCAGGAGATCGAGCCGTCCCTGCGGTCAAAGAAGCCCACGCCGCGCTTCTGCTGCAACACGTACAACCCCAGCGGGACGACGAGCAGCGCGCCGAGCGCGACCGCCACGACAGCGCGCCTGCTTCCGAGTCCCACCAGCGACATCACGACGATTGAGAGCAAAAACGACAGCCACGAAGCGCGCGTTACCGTCAACAGCAACGCGCCGCCCACCCCCGCGACCGCCGCCGCGAGCAACGCGCCCTGCCACGAACGTTTACGGCCAAGCGCGATGAACAACCCGGCGGCGAGCGAGCCGACGAGTTGCAACACTTCGGCATAGGTCGTGTAGTGGCCGTAAAAACCGGATGCGCGTTCGTCGCGCCCGCGCGTCCAACTTGACACGCCGAGGCGCGCTTCCGGCGTCGCGCCCGTGAGCAACGCGCCGCGCGGCACGTCCGTCTCGAAACGCCATTCGAGACGGTAGACGAGCAAGCGCGCCGTCGGCTGACGAGACGCGTCAGCCGCGAGCGCGCGCGCCAGTTCGTCGGGCGAACTCAAGGCCGCGCCGTCTATCCTGAGCAGCGTGTCGCCCTCGTTGACGCCCGCCGCGCGCAAGGGGCTGTCAGCCGCAAGCGTCGTCACCTTCACGCCGCGCCCGGCGGCGCGCTGGCCGAACGTGTAGACGACGTTGATCATGCACGAAGCGATGAGTGTAAAGGCCAACAGGCGGAGCGTGCGCCGCGCGGTGATGTTCTCCGCGACGAGATAGACGATGGTAAAGAGACTTGCCGCGCGCAGTTTGCCGATGCTGACATCGGGGTCGTAGGAGGCGAGCGCGGAGATGAAAGTGAGGATGAAGAAGCCGAGCAGCGCGTAGTCAACGGGCGTGCGATGAAGGGGCGGGCGGGGGCGCAAAGTTAAACGCACCAGCCACGCCAGCAGCCCCACGCCCCACGCGATCTGCGTCCCGGCAATCGAATGCGGCGCGCAGAATGCCAGCAGGAACAGGCACGCGACGAGAGCGCGTTCAACCCATGTGATAATCGCGCCGCGCTGTGTGCCGGTGTCGATGCCGTGCGTTTCGGCTGCGCCCGCACGAGTCGCAGAAAGGCTCATAACGTTGGTGGTTTCCTCTCCGGCGAAACAGCGAAAGCGTTCGCGCTCGCGGCGTCAATAAGCGTTGTCGCCGCGCAGCATGACGGGCAGCGTGCGGAGGATGATCTTGAGGTCGAGCAGGAGCGACCAGTTTTCGATGTAGAAGAGGTCGAGTCGCACCATCTCCTCGAACGAGAGGCGGTTGCGCCCGGACACCTGCCACAAGCCCGTCAGCCCCGGCTTCATGTCGAGCCGCTTGCGATGCCACAGCTCATACGCCTCGACTTCGTAAGGGATCGGCGGGCGCGGGCCGACGACGCTCATGTCGCCCCTGAGCACGTTCAACAACTGCGGCAACTCGTCGAGGCTCAGGCGACGCAGCACGCGCCCCACGCGCGTCACGCGCGGGTCGGTGCGCAGCTTGTAGACGGGTCTGGTTTCGTCGCCCAGATTCGTCTCGGCCTGCCCGGCGATGTACTTGCGCTGGTAATCGCGGTGCGCGGCGTCGTCCGCGCCCGTCTGCATCGTGCGAAATTTGAGGAAGAGGAAAATGCGCCCGTCCATCCCGACGCGCTCCTGCTTGTAGAAGACGCCGCCCGGCGAGTCGAGTTTGATGAGCGCGGCGATGACGAGCCAGAGCGGCGAGAGCACGGCGAGCGCGAACGAGGCGACGAGGATGTCCATACCGCGTTTGACGACGCGCGCCGTGCTCGACAAAGGCTCGCGGAACAGTTGGATCATCGGCATCGCGCCGATCTGGTCGATCTCGGTCTTGCGCGGCAGGCAGTTGAACAAACTCGGCGCGATGCGAAACTCGACGCCGCGAATGCGCCCGACGCGCATCATCACGTCGAACAACAAATCGCCGGAGACGCCCGCGTCGGCGACGATCACTTCGTTGGCCGCCGTCTCGCGGATCATCTCGGCCAGATCGTCTATGCTGCCGATCACCGGCACGCCCTCGAAAGTCTCCGGCACGCTCTTATCAATCGCGCCCTTCTCCACCACGCCGATCACGCGATAACCCAACTCAGGCCGCTCACGCATCTCCCGGATACACAGGCTCGCCTCCGCGCCGCGCCCGACGACGAGCGTCGGGATCAGGTTTACGCCCCCGCGCCGCACCGCTGCCTGCGCCCCGCGCACGCCCATGCGCAACGCGCCGAACGCCGCGAGCGCGAACGCGAAATCCAACCCGAAGACGGCGCGCGAATAGGAGAACGCGCGGAAGGTCGTGCCGCCGCGATACAGGAACGCGACCGCGACGATCAAGAGCGACGCCACGGCGGTCGCCTTGAAAACGCGCAGCATGTCGTCCACGTAAGAAAACTCGCCGCGCAGTTTGTAGAGATCGTAATAAGCGTGTGCGAGCACGCGCACCAGCACGACGAACAACAGCACCGCCGCGTAAGGCGCAAACTCCTCGCTCCAGACGATGCGCCCCGCCGCGTTCCAACCGGCAATCACATGCTCGCCCTCGCGCAGATAGAACGCCGCCAGAAACGACGCCGCCGCGACGACGGCGTCCGCCGCGACGAGCGCGACTTTCACCGACGGCAGCACCCACTGTGGCGCGCGCCCCTCGGCACGCACCGCACTGGCCGCCACCCTCAACTTGTCGAATCGTTCAGCGCGCATAGATTAAAAGGCCGTGAATCGTGAATCGTAAATCGTGAATAGAAAGAAAACCGTTTTCCTCTATTTACGATTTACGATTCACGATTTACTTTCTTCCAGTTCGTCACTCCAAAATCATGTCTGCCACTTGTGCGCGGACGCCGAGGGCGCGACGCGCGTTGGCGGTGTCTTTCTTGACGACGGGCAGCGCGCGTATGTCTGCCTGCGTGCGGATGCGTGTGAGTCGTCCTTCGCGGACGAGTTCTTCGTCGATGGCGGCCCACTCGCCCGCGTAGACGGTGGCGGCGGGCACGCCGAGCGCAGCGGCTTCCCGGTTCATCGTGCCGCCCGCGCTCACCACGAGATCGGCGGCGGCGATGAGCGTCGCCCCGTCGAGCGCGGCGCGCGGCATGATGACATTCTCGCTTCGATGCCGCGCGTCAAACTCCTCACGCTGCGCGTCGGTGCGTGCCAAGAGGACGATGCGTGCGTCGTCGTGTGCGCAGAGGTGTTCGAGCAGCGCGTCGAACAGTTCGTTATCAAAACGATGATAGAGCGCGTCGCGCGCGGGCGGGCGCACGACGACGAGCACATCGCGCGCGCCCACGCCGAGCGACTCCAACATGTTTTCAAGCGCGCCCGCGCGCGGCTGCCAACCGGCGAGATACACGTCCTCTTTGAAACCGTCGTAACGCCGCACCTTGCGCTGCGACGCCCCGAAACGCCTGAGCGCGGCGGCGGGAAACGCGCGTGGCACGACGACGCGCGAGGCCAGTCGAAACGCCAGATGGTTTGCGGGCTGATGCTCGTAATCCATCAGCGTCACGCTCCGCAAACCGAGCGCGCGCGCCGCGACGATCTGCGAGTAGGAGTTATGACTGACGGCCAGATCGAAGCGACGGGCGCGCGCCCAACTCCTGAGCGCGAGCGCGCGCCCGAACAGGTTGCCCGCCTTCCCCTTCAACTCGCGCCCGCCGTGGCCGCCGATCACCGTGGGCGCTAAGTTCGCCTGTTGGGCCAACTCGACCGTCTGCGCAAACTCTCGCGCCGTCACCTCCAACTCGTGCCCGCGCGCCCGAAACTCATCCCCGAGCGCGACGAAGAACGGCACGTGCGGCGAGTTTGCCAGATCGATCCAGATACGCATCAGAATAGTGAGCAGTAAGCAGTGAGCAGTGAGCAGTTTTTCTTTTACTGCTTAGTGAGCAGTTTTTCTTTTACTGCTCACTGCTTACTGCTCACTTCTTACTTCCAGCCTCCGCGCCAGCGCGTACATCATCCACGCTTGCGTCCAGCGCATGTAGGGCGTGCGGATGGTGTAGAAGCGTCGCCGCTGGTAGTAGAAGAAGCCGCGCCGTGGGTCGCGCAAATTTTCGAGCGTCCAACGAACGATGCGGTCGGCGAGCGCGAGCGCGTCGGGCATCGAGTCTTTCAGTTCGACGAGGGCGACGACGGCTGCGCCGCTCGCGTGTGCGTCCGCCGGGTATGGGTTGTCATGGTAGTATTTCGGCCAACCGTCCGCAAGAAAGAAGTTCCCGCGCCAGAACTCGGAGCCGCGTCGAAGCGACTCCGCAAACTCGGCCCGCGCCGCGTCGCTTGCATCCATCATGCGCGCGAGCGATGTCAGGATGAACGCCGTGTGGAAGTTGTCAGCCCACCCTTGAAACCCGGCTGCGCCGTAAGCCCACGAACCGTCCGCGCGCTGCCTGCGAACGACGTAGCGCGCCGCACGCTCTGCCGTCTCCAACAACTCTTCCTCAAGAGTTTCCGCGCCGACCGAGGCCAGCGTCTCTCCCGCCAGCAGGCTCGCGTTGAAGACGCGCGTCTCGTCGAGCGGCGTGTAACTGAAACAGATTTCGTCCGCGGCCTCCGCGCTGCGTCTGAGATCGCGCAGGATAAACTCGCACGCGCTCCGCGCCGCGCGCAGGTATTGCGCATCCCCGAAGGCGCGCGACGCCTCGACTAGAGCGCGCGCGGCGAAGGCCGTCGGCACGATGGTGGGCGTGCCCTGCGGCGCGAAAAAAGCGCGCCCCTGCCAGTCGAAATTGTAGCCCCACGCCGCGCCGCTCCGGCCTTCGAGTCGCGCCGCGAGCAGTTCGTCCAAAAGTTCGCGCGCTTCCCTCTCCGCCTCGCCCGCGCCCGTCGCGCGAAAACGCGAGAGCGCGGCGAGCGCGAACAACGCCGTGCCCTTCGCGTTCCGCCCCGCAGGCACGCGCGCGGGCGTGCGCAAACTGACGGGGGCGCGTTTGAACGCCTGCGTCCACGCCAGCCGCGCGACGCGCGAATGTCTGAGCGGCGTCGCCTGAAACAGACGACTGTTCAACCCGTCGAACGGATCGTGCCCCGCCCAGCCACGCGCGCGACACCACGCCGCGAGAGTCTCATACGCCTGCTCCAGTTCATTCACCTTAGTCGTAGCATATAATCGGGGCGGGGTTTGTCTCCACCCGTGTCCGTTATTTCGAGTAGGGGTTTTGCGTCTCGCGTCGAGCGGGCGGGGACGATCCACGCCGCGGCGAAAGGCTTTTACTGCATGCTGCCTTCCGCCTGCTGGCGTGTGCTGCCCGATTGCTCGATGCGGCGCGGCGTCTCGATGAAGCTCTCGTGCCAGAGTTCGAAGATGAGGAGCGTCCAGAGGAGTTTGCGATGGTTGGCCGCGCCGCGTTCGTGTTCGTCCTGCAAGCGAGCGACGTAAGCCGGGTCGAACAGGCCGTGGCGGCTGAGACGCGCGGGCGACAGGAGATCGCGCGCGAGCGGGCGCAAGCGTCCTTTGAGCCACTCGGCGACGGGCACGCCGAAGCCCTTCTTGCCGCGCCGCGTGACGAACGCGGGCAGGTACGGCGCGATGGCGCGTTTCAAAATGTACTTCGTCGTGTTGCCGCGCAGTTTGTAATTCAGAGGCAGCGAGGCGACGTATTCCACGAGGCGACGGTCGAGGAACGGCGCGCGCACTTCGAGCGAGACGGCCATGCTCGTGCGGTCAACCTTCGTCAGAATGTCTTCCGCGAGGTAGAGCTTCGTGTCGAGATACTGCATCCGCTCGACCGTCTCCTCCGCATCGCACTCTTCGAGCAGGGCGCGCGCGCCCGCGTAGATGTCGAAGTCGGCGGCGCGGCGGGCGGCGGGTGTGAGCAACAATTTCTGCTCGTCCGGCGTGAACGAGCCGAACCAGATGTGATGCCGCGTCACCACGTCGTCGTAGCGCATGCCTTCGATGAACTTGCGCGCCTTGTAGTCGAGCGAGAGATTTTTCGTCTTGACCGGCAGGCGTTTGACGATTGACTCGACGAACATGCGACGCGCGGCGCGCGGCACGCGCTCGTAGAGACGCGCGACGCGATGCGCGGGATACATCGGATAGCCCGCGAAGATTTCGTCGCCGCCGTCGCCGCCGAGCGCGACCGTGACGTGCTGGCGCGTGAAGCGAGAGAGCAGGTATGTCGGCACGACCGAAGGGTCGCTCAAAGGCTCGTCCATCCACGAACCGATCTCGCCGATGAGGTCGGCGGCGAGGTTCGAGTTGAGGCGTTCCTCGTGGTGATCCGTGTGCAGGAAGTCTGCGACGCCGCGCGCGTAGGCTGATTCGTCGAAAGATTTTTCGGCGAACGAGATCGAGAAAGTCTTAACCGTCTCGTGCGAGGCGCGCACGGCGAGTGCGGCGACCGCCGACGAGTCCACGCCGCCGCTCAAGAGCACGCCGAGCGGCACGTCCGCCACCAGACGCAGTCGCACCGAATCGGCCAGCAACTCTTCGACGCGCGCGCACGCTTCCTCTTCCGTCGGCACGCGTTCGGGCTTGCGATAACTCAGTTGCCAGTAAGGCCGCACCTCGATGCGCCCGTCTTCGAGCGTGAGCGCGTGCGCGGCGGGAAGTTTCTGAATGCCCTCGTAGATCGAGAGCGGCGCGGGGATGTAATCGAACGACAGGTATTGGCGCAGCGCGTCAACGTTCAGACGCGTCTTGACCGAAGGGTGCGCGAGCAAGACCTTCGGCTCCGACGCGAACAGCAGCCGACCCTCGAACACGCCCCAGTACAGAGGCTTCTCGCCAAATGGATCGCGCGCGACGAAGAGCTTGCGCCGCCGTGCGTCCCACAGGGCGAAGGCGAACATGCCGTTCAGATGCGCCAGCATCCCCGTGCCGTATTCTTCGTACAGATGCGGCAGCACCTCCGTGTCCGACGCGCTCCTGAACGAGTGGCCGCGATCCTCCAACCGGGCGCGCAACTCACGGTAGTTATAAATCTCGCCGTTCAGGACGACGGAGATTTGCCCGTCTTCACTCAAAGCCGGTTGCTCGCCCGTCGCCAGATCGATGATCGCGAGGCGGCGCATCCCCAGAGCCACGCCCGTCTGCGTCATCAACCCTTCCGAATCCGGGCCGCGATGCGTCATCCGCGCGCACATCGAGCGCAGCAATTCACCCGCGCCCTCGCTCTGCGGCGTCCGCGCATCCATGTATGCCCATCCGGTGATTCCACACATAAATTTAGTGAGCAGTGAGCAGTAAGCAGTGAGCAGTTAGAAAACAGTTTTTATAACTGCTTACTGCTTGCTGCTTACTTGCCTTCAAATCCTATCCGCTCGCGCACGGCGTAGATGGCTTTCGACTGTGATTCGTGGTAGGTGCGCACCTGCATTTCGGCCAGCAGCCCCATCAGGAAAAATTGGACGGCGACGGCGAACATGACGATGGCGAGGATGGGCAGCGGCGTCTGCACGAAGTCGGCCTTGTGAACGACTTTGAGAAACAACGCCCACAGCCCCGCGATGAATGAGACGGCGAAAGCCAGCATGCCGAACGAGCCGAAGACGTAGATCGGTTTTGTCTGGTACGACGCCATAAACTTGATCGTGACGAGATCGAAGACGACCTTGAGCGTGCGCGACAGCCCGTATTTCGAGACGCCCATCGTGCGCGCGTGATGATCCACCGGGATCTCCGTGACGCGCGCGCCCGCCCACGAAGCGTAGATCGGGATGAAGCGGTGCATCTCGCCGTAGAGGCGCACGTCTGCGAGCGAGTCGCGGCGATAGGCTTTCAGAGAGCACCCGTAGTCGTGCAGCGGCACGCCGCCGATCCACGAGATGAGACGGTTCGCCAGCATCGAGGGAAACTTCCGCGTGATGGCCTTGTCCTGCCGGTTCTTGCGCCAGCCGGAAACCACGTCGTAGCCCTCGTCCAACTTTTCCAGCAGCCGCGTGATGTCCGCCGGGTCGTTTTGCAAATCGGCGTCCATCGGAATCAACACGCGCCCGCGCGCCGCATCAATCCCCGCGCTCATCGCGGCGGTCTGCCCGTAGTTGCGGCGCAGGGCGATCACGCGCACGCGCGCGTCCCCGCCCGCGATCTCGCGCAACACTTCGAGGCTGCCGTCGCTCGAACCGTCGTCCACGTAGATGATTTCCGCCGTGCGTCCGAGCGTCGCGAGCGCATCAGTCATCTTCGCGTGGAGCGGGCGCAAATTCGGCTCCTCGTTGTAGACCGGCAGAAAGACGGAGATGTCCGGCGTCTCGTCGTCGCCGTCCGCGCCGTCCGTGCGCCGCACGTCAACGCGCCGCCGCTTCAAAGTCTCTTCTTCTTCGTAAACTCTCATCACTACTCCACCCTCCGCGCCACGCACACGGCGGAGACGCCGAAGGGAAAATTCAGGCGGCGTTGAAGCCAGAAACGCTCCGCGCCGAAGATGTGGCCGAGCACGCCGTTCAAGGCCGACACGTTGATGTTGTTTTCCGACGCGGGGCGCGCGCCCGTCGCGCGCATCAGGAGGCGTCCCGCGAGTATCGGCGCGAAGAACGTCAGGTTGGCGTAAGTCGCGCGCTCGACGGCGAAGCCTGCGGCGCGCACGCGCTCTTTGAGTTGCGGCAGCGTGTAACGACGGCGGTGGTGGCTCACGTCGTCCTGCACGCCCCACAGCCACATGAAGGCCGGGACGAACAGGAGCGCGCGCCCGCCGGGACCGAGCACGCGCCGCATCTCCGAGAGTCCCGCCGCGTCGTCGTCCAAGTGTTCCACCACGTCGAGCGCGGTCACGAGATCGAAGGAAGCGTCCGCGTAGGGCAGGCGTTCCGCCGCGCCGAGTTTCACCTGATCGAGTCCGCGCGCGCGGCAGAAAGCGAGCGCGTCCTCAGACACATCGACGCCCTCCGTCTGGCCGAACTGCGCGAGCATCTCAAGGTTCGCGCCCGTGCCGCAGCCCACGTCGAGGATGCGCGGCGGGCGTCCCTGTAAATTCAGATCGGCGACGATTGCGCGGACGAAACTTTCGAGGATGCGGCGTCGCCCGGCGAACCACCAGTGCGAGCCTTCGACCTCGTACATGATGGCGTAAGTGTGCCGCTCCATTTCGCGCGGCAAGGCCGGCAGGCCGCCCGGTTTAACTTCACTCGCCATCTTCGTCCCCGTCTCCAATGCGCCCGAACCCGCGCCAACTGTTCTGATTGTGCCACCCGATCTCGACATCGGACGCTTCGATCTCGCGCCACCACTCCGCAAACTCCGTGCGCGAGATGTAGAAGGCCGTCGGCGCGACGAGGTGATCGAAGACGATGGTGTGTTGTTCGCGCCAGCCGAAAGCGGCGATTGATTTCAGGTAGTCATTGTAAAACAAATGGCGCGCGAGTGCCGCGCCGCGCGCGCTGCGGTTCGCGGGCGCGTAGACGAGTTTGGTCGCGGCGTAGACGAGGGCGGTCGGCAGTTTCGACAGGTGGAGCAACGCGCGGCGGCTGATGCGCGACGTGACGCGCTCGCGCAACGGCGACACGAAGCGCGTGATCCACTCGTTGTTCTCCGCGCCGTAGACCCACGCCGACAGGTGGCCGCCCGCGCGCACGCGCGTCGAGAGCGCGACGAACCCGGCGCGCGGGTCGGGCAGATGATGCAGCACGCCCACCGAGAACGCGTAATCGAACGCCCGCCGCCTGCACGGCAGTTGATAGATGTCGGCCTGTATGACGTGCGCGTTCGGCAGGTCGCGCGTCGCGGCGAAAGCCGTCTCGACCGCGTCGCTCAAATCCACGCCGACGACATCGCGTGCGCCCCACGCCGCCGCGAGTTGCGTGTGCCGCCCCTTCCCGCACCCGCCTTCGAGCACGAGTTTATCTTTAAAGAACTCCGGCGCGACGGGCGCGAGCCAGCCGCGAAACTGCTCGTCGTAGCGTTCGTCAACTTGCGTGAAATGCTGCCACTGCCAGCCGAAGTTTTCTGCGGTCGCCGCCTTCTCGCTCTCAATCTCATTTACGTCCGCGAAGCGCGGCACGCCGCGCCGCACCGCAAACCTGCGCGCGCAACTCTCGCACGCCAACTCGCCTTCCAGAATTTCCACCCACCCGCGCGCCTCGTCCCGCGCGGCGACCGACGCCAACGCCAACTCGCCCTCACACGCAGGGCACGCGAGATATTGCAACACACGCTCTTTCATAAATTATTAACGATGAAGTAGGAACGCGGAACGATGAACGGAAAGCAACTCTGTCTTCCGTTCATCGTTCCTACTTCATCGTTTCCCGTTTGAACCACGCGACGAAACGGCGGATGCCCTCTTCGATCTGTGTCTGCGGGTTGTAGCCGAGCAGGCGGCGCGCTTTGGAGATATCGGCGAAGGTCTGCGGCACGTCGCCGGGTTGCATGGGCTGGCGGTTGATGACGGCCTCGCGTCCGAGTTCCTGTTCGAGCAGAGCGATCAGTTCGCGCAACTCGACGGTGCGAGATTCGCCGAGGTTGATCGCTTCGTAGTCGCTCGCCGTGTAGTCGATGGCGGCGTGCACGCCCGCGATGATGTCTTCGATGTAGGTGTAGTCGCGGCGCGTCGTGCCGTCGCCGAAGACGGGGATCGGCTCGCCCGCCGAGATCAACTTCGCAAACTTGTGTATCGCCAGATCGGGACGCTGCCGCGCGCCGTAGACGGTGAAGAAGCGCAGGGCGACGCAACGCAGAGGATGCAGGTGCGCGTAGGTGTGGCAGAGCGTCTCGCCCGCCGCCTTCGTCGCCGCGTAAGGGCTGATGGTCTGCCGGATGGGGTCGTCTTCCGAAAAAGGCACTTTCGCGTTGATGCCGTAGACGGACGACGACGAGCCGAAGACGAACTGCGGCACACGCGTCTCTCGCGCGCATTCGAGCAGGTTGAGCGTGCCCGTGATGTTCGTCTCCGCGTAGAGGAACGGCTCGGTCAGCGACGGGCGCACCCCGGCGCGCGCCGCCAGATGCACGACGCAATCGAAACGCGCTCCGGCGAAAACTCTCTCCAGCGCACTGCGGTCGCGGATGTCGGCCTCGACCAGATTGTAGTTGTCGCGCGCCAGTTGCGGCGCGACGTTCGCGCGTTTGAGCGAAGGGTCGTAGAAGTCGTTGAAGTCGTCCACGACCGTCACGCGCCACGCGTCTTCCGCGAGCAGGCGTTCGACCAGGTGTGAGCCGATGAAGCCCGCGCCGCCCGTCACCAGAATGTTTCGCTTATTCGTCAAGCTGCTTTTGCCTCTCCCTTGCGCGCGTAAATCCACAAGTGCCAGCCCCAGCGCGCGGCGAGTCGCGCTTCAAATCCGCGCGACAACATATTGCCGACGACGGGCAGCCAGCGTTTATTCAAAAAGTGCGTCGCCGTTTCGACCTCCGCGAAGTCGCGGAACAACGCGCGCGCCTCGCGTCTCGAATAGACGCGCGCCAGCGGGTTGCCCGCGCCGTCCGTGTTGCGGTTCAAAAACTCTCCCGGCGCGAGATAACTCTCCGCGTCCTCTCTGACGCGCGCCGCGTGCTCGCGCAGAGACGCGACCGGCTCGCCCGTCAAACGATGCGCCAGCGACAAGCCCGCTTCGCGTTTCAACAGGTGCGCGCCCGCGCGTCGCAGCACGTTGATGTTCACGCGATAATTGTAAGAGTTGCGATGATAGAGCATCACGACCGCGCGCCCCCCCGGCCTGAGCACGCGATGCACCTCGCCGACCGCCCGCGCCGTATCCGGCGTGTGGTGCAGGACGCCGTGCGAATAGACGAGGTCGAAAGACCCGTCCGCGAAATCCAGATTCTCCGCGTCCGCCGTGCGAAACTCTCCCTTGAGGCCGTACACCTCGAAACACTTGCGCGCCAGAGCGACCGCCGCCTCCGTCAAATCCACGCCCGTATAATTCGCGCCCGCACGCGCAAACTGCGCCCCGTCCGTCCCCAGCCCGCACCCGATCTCCAACACGCGCAAGCCCCGCGCGCGCCCAAACTCCGCCGCCGACGGAATGTGCCACTCCGTCCCGTAGCGATGCTCCGCCACGCGCTCATAAAACTCACGCGACCCCGTCTCGGCGTCCGTAAACTTCGTCCCGCACGGGTTCGCCTGCCAAAAGGCGCGCACCTGCTCCTTCAACTTGTTCCCGTTATCACTCATGGAGAGTCCGTCACGCGGCGGCGACTTTCCCCTCATTCACGCGCCCCAACACGCACGGAAAGAAACACCCGCCCCACGCGAAACAGTGAAATTAACACGCCCCATTCGCGCCCGACAAGCGACCGGGATATGCGAAAGAGTGGGTGACTTTGTAAGGAGGGGTTGCGTCGAATAACCGTGTGGCGGAGAGTTCCGGCTTACTTCCCTTTGGTCTTGCGCGCGCTTTTGGCTTGACCGTCATCTATTCGGATCAACAAGTCCCCCGGCTGACATTCCAGCGCGCGGCAAATTTCGTCGAGGACTCGGAGTTCGATGCGGTTTGAGGATTCCGCCCGCTCAATTCTCGTCAACGTGCTAAATTGGATTCCCGTTTCCTGTGCCAGCCAGTAACGCGATTTACCACGCGCTTCGAGAAGTTCCTTCAACCTAACCTGAATCATAAATTGCTTATAGCACAGTCATCACGGCAGTAATATCCTCGACTATTGACTTATAGGCGACTTATCGCCTATAAGGAGTGGTAATTGTAGGGGCAGGGCTAGTCCCTGCCCGCTCAATATTCGAGAGACACGGGCAGGGACAAGCCCTGCCCCTACAAATTTATTCCGCGTTGATGCTGTCGGAATGGAGGTTGCCGTGAGTCTTGCAGACGAGTTGCCGGAGGATGACGAGAAAGTGGCTGGCGAGGTCGGTCGAATCAATCTTAAAAGGCGACCCGGACGCGCCGGAAACGATGGTTCGCGTGTTCATCAGTTTCAGGAATGCCATCAAGGGCGGACTGCGCGGCATGAATCAGTTGGACGAGGCTTTGCTGGCGACAATCGAAACAATCTACTTGCAATCACGCGCGCATGTGGCTGCGCTCAAGTTGTACGTGCTGGCGCAGGAGGGACATTTGAGGTTCGAGGATGAACCGTTGAACTTGCTCGGCGCGGCCATCGCAAGGAGCAGCAGCGCGGGCGCGGAACGAGAGACGATGAAGGCGCGAGGCCGTGCGCGGCGACGTGCGTAGTGAAGAGAGACTTGAAGCGTGGATGGCGAGCGGCAAAGTCAGTCCATAAAGGCGCGTTGCCAGAGTTCGAGGGTGAGTAGTTGAAAGACCTGTAAGTTGTAGTCTTCGCGGCCTGAGAGGTTGGCGTCGATGATGCGGCGGACTTCGGCGGGGCGGAAGAGGTTGCGGCGGCGGACAGTTTCTTCGGAGAGTAAGTCTTCGACCATCGGGCGGAGCGCGCCGCGCAGCCATGAGCGGACGGGCGCGCCGAACCCCGCCTTCTTGCGCCAGACGACATCTTTCGGGAGCAGGCTCTCGGCAGCGCGTTTCAGAATGTACTTTCGTTTCAGACCACGCAGTTTCAGGTTGACGGGCATGCGCGCGGCGAGTTCGACGAGTTCGACGTTGAGGAAAGGGACGCGCACTTCGAGCGTGGCGGCCATCGAGGTCTTGTCTGTGTAGGCGAGGTTGAGGCAGGGGAGAAAGGTTTTGAGGTCAACGTAGAGCAGGCGGTTGAGGGGCGCGGCGTCGGCAACGCGTGCGAAGTGGCGTCGGTGTTCGCGGTAGGCGTCGAAGTCTCGTGTGGCTTCGTTCAGGTCGTCGGTGTAAAGACGCCGTTTGGCTGCGTCGGTGAAGTAAGTGCCGAAGCCGAGGTAGCGTTCCTCGAAATCGAGCGCGGCGGAACGCGCGAACTTCTTGGCGTTGCGCAGGGGGGCGGTGAAGCGTCCGGGGAGGCCGCCGGGCAGGGCGTTCGACAGTGCGGACATGAAGGGGCGGCGCAGGATGCCGGGCACGGGGTCGAGCGCGCCCGCGAGCCGCATCGCGAGTTGGCGGGGATAGCCTGCGAACACTTCATCGCCGCCGACGCCGGAGAGCAGCACCGTCAAAGTCTCGCGCGCCGCACGCGAGACGAGGTAACTCGTGATGATGGCCGGGTCGGCGACGGGTTCGTCCATGTGATGAACGAGCTTCGGCAAGAGGTCGCACACGTCTGGCCGGAGCATCAACTCGTGATAGTCGGTGTCGAGAAGTTTGCCGACCTGTCGCGCCCAACGCGCGTCGTCGGGGATGATGTCGTAGCGCAGGTCTTCCTGCTCGATGCCGACGGTATAGGTGGAGACGCGCCGCCCGTCGCCGTGACGATTCATCAGGGCGACGATTGAAGAGGAATCCACGCCGCCGGAGAGGAACGCGCCGAGCGGCACGTCCGCCACCATCTCCAGACGCACGACGCGCTCCAGCGTTTCCAGCACGCGCTCGCGCCACCACTGCTCGCTTCTATCCTCTTCGATGTCGTTGAAGGACACGTCCCACCACTCGCGCAACGTGACCTCGCCCGCGCGCCAGTGGAGCACATGCGCGGGGGGGAGTTTGTAGATGCCGCGAAAGACCGTGTGCGGGTCGGGCGTCCAGAGAAAGGTGAGGTATTGATTGAGGGCTTCGGCGTCGAGCGCGCGTTCGACCAACCCGGTCGCGAGGATCGCTTTGATCTCCGACGCGAAGATAAACGACTTGCCCGTAGACTTCGCTGCGCCTGCCGCGTTCGCGCCGTTCCAGTCAGGCGCGCCGAAGGCGTAATAGAGCGGCTTGATGCCGAGGCGGTCGCGCGCGAGAATCAACTCCTGTTCAAACGAGTCCCACAGGGCGAAGGCGAACATGCCGTTCAGGCGCGCGAGCGCGTCCAAGCCCCATTCGGCGTAGGCCGCGAGCAACACTTCCGTGTCGCAGTCGGTGCGAAAGACGTGATTTAACTTTTCGAGTTGAGCGCGCAGTTCGCGGTAGTTGTAAATCTCGCCGTTGAACGTGACGGAGTAGCGACCGTCGGCGTAGTGCATGGGCTGATGCCCGGCCTCGCTCGTGTCGATGATCGACAGCCGCCGGTGGCCGAGACACGCGCTCCGCCCCTCTGCGTCTGCGTCAGACGGCGCAGCCGTCCACACACCCTCGTCGTCGCGCCCGCGATGCTCTATAGACTTCAACATCGCGCCGATGCGCCGCTCTGGATTCCGACCGATGATTCCGGCAATTCCACACATAGTAAAAGGCCGTCAATCGTGAATCGTAAATCGTGAATAGACTTAAGACAGGTTTTTTCTATTCACGATTGACGATTCACGATTGACGGTTTTTCTCGTCGCTCGCCACTTCCATTGCCTGTCCGGTG
>Ga0307513_10005408_pt1 | contig 16887 bp, 17 predicted proteins | sample 15_EM_MG_FD_202174 | JGI IMG/M metagenome (GOLD analysis project Ga0307513, IMG submission 202174) | Populus trichocarpa ectomycorrhiza microbial communities from riparian zone in the Pacific Northwest, United States - 15_EM | ecosystem: Host-associated > Plants > Roots > Unclassified | place... | reverse complement strand
AGCGTTGACGGCTTCGACCTCATCACGCGTCATCGACTCCAGCAACCCCGTGGACACGGCCACCAGGGCCGAGTTCTTGAATGCACCGGTGGCGAACGCGTTGGGCGGGCCTTCGTAGATGCCAACCTCCGGCGTCTTCACGCCCGCCTGCTGCGCAAAGCGCTCGACCGTGCCGACCAGCCAGGCATGAGTGGGGTCGGTCGATCCGTTGATGACCTGCAGCCGAGTGGTCCACTTGGCCATGGGCTTGCTGATCAACAGCGAGATGAAGGCGCCGCCGAAACCCATCACCAGCGCAAAGCCGAGCAGCCCCGTCACGCTCAGGCCGTTGGCGCTGAGAAACTGGTTGAGGCCGAGCAGGCTGACGGCCAGGCCGAGTACGAGCATGACGCCCAGGATGATCAGCAAGATCAGGCAATGCGTTTCATCTTCAATTTCCTCTGTTCATGTCAATGCGGCAGATGCGCGCTTCAATTTCTCCGGGAGACGACACGTCCGGGGCCGGTCACTGAAGCATCTCGCGGTGCAAGCCCCAGTGCTCCACGGCGGCCGTCAGCACGATCGCCTCGCCGTCGGTCACTTTCGTGTCGGCCTCAACGATCTCGATGCACAGGTGCAGCAGTTTTCGACGCAGGGCGGGGTCTTCGATGTCGCCCATCAAACTGGCCAGCGTGCGCTCATCCACCGGGCAGGTGTCGGCCCATTGAAGTTGCTCGCTGGACAACAGGTCTTCACAGAAGTTGTCCAGGATGGTGTGCAGTTCGGTCCGGTCAAGACCGAGCTGTTCGTGAACGGCCAGGCGGTCCAACAGGTCGAGTTCGGTCGTGCCGATGTCCCGGTCTGCCAGGACAGTCAGTGCGACGATGCGGGCAGCGGCCTGCGGGCTGTCAGGGGAATAGTGGCGCATGCTGTTTCTCCAGGGGTGAAGGTGGGGCTCAATCGAAGATGTCGCTCAGCCACGACTTCCTTCGTCCGGCGTTCCGGCTTCGGCCGTGCTGGTAGTCCGAGTCTACGAATCCGGACTGCCTCTCGTCGTTCACCGCCGGGCTTCTGCCAGGTGCCGACGAGACGGACCGTTCGACCAGTTTGTCGAGCTCGCCTCGATCGAGCCAGACACCCCGGCAGGTGGGGCAATAGTCGATCTCGACACCCTGCCGGTCAGCCATCATCAGCGTGGATTGAGGACAGGTGGGGCACTTCATGCTTTCTCCTTCATGGTCTTACTAGGCCGTTGCTTCAGCCAGGCTGCTCTTCGTGGTGGCGCAATGGGATGGCGCGTTGGCGCAGCGATCTCTTGTCATTGCCGCGGCGCCACTGACGCACGAGGAAGCGCAAGGCACGCGACAAGGCGTTGTCCAAGGCAATACGCCAGTCGTGCGCCACGGATGCCACCACCACGGTGCCGGCGACATCGCTCCTGATTTCGACCTGGCAGCGCTTGTCGATGCCACCGCGCGGGCCGTTGACATCCGACAACTGGACGATGGCTTTGGGGACCAGCCAGTCGAGGCGGCGGAACACGAAGCGCGCGCGGCGTTGAGCCACATCCCGCAGTTCGTCGGCTTGCGGATCACGAGATTTGAAAAGAATCTGCATCACAGCTCTCCTTTGGTTGAGGTGTGACCAGAAGGTAAGGTGCATCGGCGTTCGGAAAAAGAAGCAAATCAGTGACACGAGCTTCGTAAAAACCGAACCGGTCGCTGAGCCTTCCAGGCTCCGCACAGGCCCGCGCGGAGCTTCAAATGGAAGACAAGCCGCGTCCGCACCTTCGTGCCAAGGTCGTGCTCACCTGGTGATTGCGGGCGCGAGCGCTGACCGCCACCTGGTGCATGCGAAGCACTCGTCCTCGAGGCCGTGACCACCATCGGCCTGCCACGGAAGCACCGTGACATTCAACCCGGAGCCGCGCGCAGACATGCGCGGCTGAGCGAATCCGTCAGCTGCGTGCGCTGTCCAGCAGTTGCATCACGAGCGGGTGATGTTGCCCACGGCGCGACCGGATCGCATGGATCTCCTCGGACACGCCGGACGAGTGACCGAGCCGTCGCAGCCCGTGCATCAGGGCCAGATCCGAGGCGCCGAGTCGGCTGACCGGAAACACACCCAGCCCGCGCGCTGCAAAGACGGCCATCAGCGCGCTGTCTTCGAATTCCCCCACGATTCGTGGCCGCAGGCCCTCGGCTTCGAACCAGCGATCGAGGCTGAACCGCAACGCCGAATGGCCGGTGGGCAGGAGTATTGGCAGCCTGCCCAGCGACTGCGGAAATTCGGCCACTTCGGCTTTGCGAACGAGCGCGACAGGCCCATACCACTCCACCGGCGATTGAACGAGGCGTTCACTCGTCAACCGCAAGTTGTTGTTGTTGGGAGCGGGCTGACCGGCCAGCACCAGATCGAGGTGGTGCATGGCCAGCTCAGCGAGCAACTGCTGCACCTCGCCTTCGTGGCAAACCAGCCGCAACGACGGTGTGGTGAGTATCGGCGCGAGCGTCGCGTGTGCGGCCAGCTTGGAGATGCCGTCCGACAAGCCCACTGTCAAGCGCGCCACCTTGTTGCTGGCCGCCTCGCGCACTTCTTCCGCGATGGCCTGCCCGATCTGGAAGACCTCCTCGGCTCGTGCGTAGGCGGCCTCGCCCGCCTCGGTCAACGCGATGCCTCGGCCGGCGGGCTTGAGCAGCTGGTGCCCCAGCGCTTTCTCGAGTTCGCGCACCTGCGCACTGATGGTCTGGACGGCCATGTCCAGCCGCTCGGCGGCGCGGGCAAAGCCGCCTTCTTTGGTGACGACCCAGAAGTAGTACAGGTGGCGGAAATTCAGCATGCAGGCACCACTTCGTAAAAACCGAATAAGAGCTCACTCTAGCGCTGGTTCCTTCGAATCCAAAAGCACCGAACAGTCACCCACCGTTTTGCACAGCCACTGGCATGGACACCAGGCTTCAGCTTCGTGTGATCGACTCCCTCAGCTGGAAATCACCTCAATTTCAGCAGCGGCGGCACCCCTCTCCGAACCTAAATTTCCCTCACGGCGCAACCAGCGCCGCAACGGTTTAAGGAGTCGCTGCTCATGTTCTCTCGCTGCCCAGCGCTCTGCATCGATGCTGACACCACGGCTCTCCGCCGCGAAGCGTCGCGTCCCGAGCCCGTCCATCGCGCGACGCGCGCCCCAGGCTTCGACGGGCGCTGACCATGGACACCGCCGCCCTCCTCGGCCTCGTGGCGCTCTGCGCGCCCCTTGTCGCACCGTCCACAGCCTATGCGCTGATGCGCGTCGAGAGCAGCTTCAACCCTTACGCGATCGGCGTGGTCGGCGCATCGCTGCAGCGTCAGCCGCGCACCTACGCTGAAGCGCTCGCGACCGCTCGCCGCCTTCGGTCCCTCGGCTACGACTACAGCGTCGGACTCGCGCAGATCAACCAGCGCAACTTCGCGCGCCTCGGCCTCACCACCGAGACCGCCTTCGCCCCCTGCCGCAACCTGCAGGCGATGCAGCGCGTGCTCAGCGAGTGCATGACCCGCAGCCGGCAGTCAGGCGCGCCCCAGCGTGCGCTGCGCGACGCCCTCTCCTGCTACTACAGCGGCGACTTCCACACCGGCTACCGCGTCGGCTACGTCCGCCGCGTCATCGCCGCCGCCGTCCCACGCCCGCCTTCCGCCGCGACGCAGGCCACGTCGCCTCCTTGACCGCCTAAACCCAAAGGACTTTTCCCCATGAACCATCCGCTTACCTTGCGGGTTAGCCGCTGCATTGCCTTCTCATTTCTCGTGGCGCATGCCCTGACGCACGCCCAGGGTTTCGAGAAGATCAACACCACCGTCACGAACGTCAACGCGATCCTGGTCACGGTCTCGATCGCGGTCGTGACCATCGCGATCATCTGGGCCGGCTTCAAGATGATCTTCCAGGGGGCCCGCCTGTCCGAGGTCGCCAACATCCTGATCGGCGGCTCGCTCATCGGCGGTGCGGCCGCGATGGCGACCTTCATCGTCAACTGAGCCCGAGGCCCGCCACATGCAAGCCGAGGCCATCTACAAGGGCGCGACGCGCCCCGCCATGAAACTGGGCGTCCCCCTGGTTCCCCTGGTCAGCATGGTCGGCAGCGGTCTGCTGCTGATCATCTGGGGCGGCACGCTGCTCAGCTGGTGGCTGGCGCTCGGGGTCGTGCTCGCCTACGCGCCGATCCTCGTCTGGATGCGCTGGGTCACCCACCAGGACGACCAGCGCTTCCGGCAGATGTTCATCGCCGCCAAGCTGCGTCTGCACGACCGCAACCGCCGGCTGTGGCTCAGCCGCAGCTACTGCCCGAACGTCCTGCGAGGAGCGCGCGATGCTTGGCATGTCTAGACCCCACCGAGCCCGCCAGCCGGGTCGCACCGATCCGCAGCCCCGGCACTGGGTGCGCGCCGTCAACGAGAACCCGCTCGCGCGCTTCATCCCGTTCTCCTCGCTCGTCAGCCCGCACGACGTCATCACGCGCGGCGGCGATTTTCTGCGGGTGTGGCGACTGGCGGGCGTGCCCTTCGAGTGCGCCGACGAGCACGTGATCGCCGAACGCCACGAGGCGCTGTGCAGCCTGCTGCGCAACCTGGCCGGCGGCCAGTGGGCCGTCTGGACGCACCGCCTGCACCGCGAGGTCGCCGACGCGCTGGACGACCCGAAGGAGGAGGGTTTCGCGCGTGACCTGTCGCAGGCCTACCAGCGCAAGCTCGGCCGGCGCCGCATGATGAGCAACGAGCTCTACCTGACGCTCGTCTACCGACCGCACGCCGGCAAGCTCGGCCGCGCCCTGCAGTCCACCGAGCGCACCCGCGAGGGCATCGCAGCGGCGCACCAGGACGCCTTGCGCGTGATGGAGGAGCGAACGGCACTCGTCGGCCGCGTGCTGCGCGGGTTCGTGCCCGAGCTGCTCGGCACTCGCACCCAGCGCGGGCGAACCTATTCCGAAGTCGCCGAGTTCCTGGGTTACCTGGTCAACGGACGCTGGCGTGCCGTGCCGGCACAAGCCGGCGCCCTCTTCCGCACCCTGCCCGACACCCGCCTGTCCTTCGGGGCAGACAAGCTCGAGCTGCGCCACAACGGGAAGTCACGCTACGCGGCGCTGGCCGACCTGAAGGAGTACGCGGACGCCGTGGAGCCCGGCAACCTCGATGCACTGCTCTACGAGAACAGCGAGTTCACCGAGACGCAGAGCTTCTCGATCCTGCCGCGGCGCGACGCCATGCGGGCGCTCGAGCTGCAACGCGCCCAGCTGATCGCCAGCGACGACGTCGTCGCGACGCAGATCGCCGACATGGACATCGCCCTCAACGAGCTCGGCGACGGCCAGTTCTGCATGGGCGAGTACCACTACAGCCTGGTCGTGTTCGGCGACAGCGTGGCCGACGCCGGTCGCCGCGTCGCCCAGGCCATCGGCGCCGTCGGCGAAGCCTCCAGCCTGCAGTTGGCGCCGATCGACCTGGTGGCCGATGCCGCCTGGTTCGCGCAGTGGCCCGGCAACTGGCAATGGCGCCCGCGCGACGCCAAGCTCTCCTCGCGCGCCTTCGCGGCCCTCGCCAGCGGCCACAACTTCGTCCGCGGCAAGCGCGACGGCAACCCCTGGGGCCAGGCCCTCGCCCTGCTGCGCACGCCCTCCGGCCAGCCCTTCTACCTGAACCTGCACAGCAGCCCGCCCGACGAAGACTCCGCCGACAAGAAGATGCCCGGCAACACGCTGATCATCGGATCGACCGGCGTCGGCAAGACGACGCTGGAGATGTTCCTGCTGACGCTCACGCGCAAATGGGATCCGGCCCCGCGGCTCGTGCTCTTCGACCTGGACCGTGGCTGCGAGATCGCGATCCGCGCGCTCGGTGGCCGGTATTTCGCGCTGGAGGCCGGCCAGCCCACCGGTTGCAACCCGCTGCAGCGCGACCCGACACCGGCGCGCATGCAGTTCTGGGAGCAACTGATCCGCACCTGCGTCGCCACCCCCGCCCTGCCGCTCCTGCCCTCCGACGAGCGCGCGATCGCCGACGCCGTCAAGGCGGTGGCCCTGATGCCCGCGCCGCTGCGCCGCTTCTCCACCGTCCGGCAGAACCTGCCCAAGACCGGCGAGAACAGCCTCTACGAGCGCCTGGGCCGCTGGTGCCAGGGTGGCGCGCTGGGCTGGGTGTTTGACGGGGATGGCGCCCAGGCCGACAACCAGCTGATGGACCTGCATGCCGCGCGCGTCATCGGCTTCGATACCACCGACTTCCTGGACCTGCCCGAGGTTCGCACGCCGGTGATGATGTACCTGCTCCAGGTGATGGAGGAGCTCGTCAACGGCGAGCGGCTCATCTACGTCATCTCGGAGTTCTGGAAGGCGCTCGACCACGAGATCTTCAGCGACTTCGCCAAGCAGAAGCAGAAGACGATCCGCAAGCAGAACGGCCTCGGCATCTTCGACACCCAGAGCCCGTCCGACGTGCTGCACCACCCGATCGGCCGCACGATGATCGAGCAGAGCGTCACCAAGATCTTCCTGGCCAACCCCGAGGCCGTGCACGACGAGTACGTCGAAGGCTTCGGTCTCAGCGAATCCGAGTTCGAGATCGTGCGCACGCTCGGCGCCCAGGGTGGAAGGCGCTTCCTCGTCAAGCAGGGCCACTCGAGCGCGATCTGCGAGCTGGACCTCAGCGGCCTCGAGGACTTCGTCACCGTGTTGTCCGCGACCACGGACAACGTGGCCCTGCTGGACGAGATCCGCGCACTGCACGGTGATGATCCCGTTCAATGGCTTCCCGTGCTCCTCCAGGCCGTCCGAGATCGCAAGTCACGAACCTCCAGGAGCAGCTCATGAAGTCACTACCACCTTCACACACGCTTCTCGCCGTCGTGCTGGCTCTGTCGGCCTCTCTCTCGCATGCCCAGTTCGTCAAGGGCAACGAAGCCATCCAGCCACTGCCCGGTGGTGGCCACAAGGTGCAAATCGCACCGATGCCAACCGCCGCCCGCGCCTCGCAGCCCTGCCGGGCCGACGGGAACTGCCATGCCGGCTCCTGGCGCATGGTCGAAACCGAGACCGGGCTGATGGAGTGCACGGACGCCTATGCACGGCCCGGAACATGCCGCACCTCGACCTACGGCACGAGAAAAATCGCTCGCCTATGGGTAGTCAAGTCCAAGGGCATCTGGCTGCAGTGCCAGTACCCCGACCTGGGCAGCAAGTGTGTGCCGATGTTCGCGCGGCCACCCGCCAACTTGCCGTACGACGCGGTGCAATAGGAGGATCACGTGTTCACATGGGTTGGCACCAAGTTCGACGCCATCCTCGGCAGCTACGTGCTGGAGGTAGTGACGAAGCTCGCCGCGGCGATCGCGCCGCTCGCACTGACCTCGATGACGCTGTGGGTCCTGCTCTACGGCTGGGCCGTGCTCCGCCACGAGGTGTCCGAGTCGGTGCCGACCTTTCTGTGGAAGGTCTTCAAGATCGGCCTGATCCTCACCTTCGCGTTGCAGGTCGCCTTCTACGTAACGAACGTCGCCGACGCGGCCAATGTATTGGCGATGGGCGTCGCCACGACCTTCCTGCCGGATGACGTCGATCCCGCAACCGTCTCGTCGCCCTACGTGTTGCTCGACAAGTTCAACGATCAAGCGAGCAAGCAGGTCGGCGACATCATGATGGATGCCAGCATGTTCCGCCCGGACCTGCTGCTCGCGGCAGCGATCTTCTCGATCGGCTCGGTGATCTTCCTGTGCATCGCGCTCTTCGTCGTGACGCTCTCGAAAGTGCTGCTGACCTTCGTGCTCGCGGTCGGCCCGCTCTTCCTGTTGTGCCTGGCATGGCGGCCCACGCAGCGCTTTTTCGACAGCTGGCTGTCGCTGCTGCTCAACGCGGTGGTGCTGACCTGGTTCGCCTTCTTCGCACTGGGACTCAGCACCTACATGGGCGATGCGATGTTCAAGGCCATTGACGACGGCGGCGGCTTTCTTGGAGGAACCTTCAACGTCCTCGGTGAGGCCACCCGCTACTGCATCCTGATGATCCTGATGGGGGTCATCTGTTTCCAGGCGCCGAGCCTCGCCTCCGCCTTGACGGGCGGTGCCGCGGTCCAGCAAGGCATCCAGATGGCGCAGAACGTGATGATGGTCGCGGGCCTGCGATCCGCCTCCGCTGCGCGCGGCGGTGCAGGCGCCGGTAGCCAGGGTGGCGTCGTGCGACCCGGCGTCGGCCTGGCCCACGCCGCCGGTTACGCCACCGGTGCTGTCGGCGCGGCCGGCCTGCGCGCCGCAGGCTCGATGGCGAGCGGTGCCAGCGCCGTGGCCCGACACGGCTATGCCGCTGCGCGCACCGCCGCCTACAAGCTCGCCGCCCGGCGTGGCCGCACCTGAGCTGCACACGCGCACCACAGATCAGATGTCATGTCACGGACTCACTTCCCCGCCCCACACCCTCAACCCCTAGGAGCGTTCCCATGAAGTTCCGACCCAAGATTGCCGCCGCCGCCTTCGCCGCCTGCACGGCGTTCGCCGCACCCGGTGCCCACGCACAGGGCATCCCCGTCATCGACATCGCCAACCTCGTCCAGACCATCCTGCAGGTCCTCAACGACTACACCGATGCCACCAACCAGGTCGAGCAGCTCACGCAGCTCGAGGACCAGCTCAAAAGCCTGAACGGCGCGCGTTACCTCGGCAACATCCTCAACGACCCGGCGCTCAGCAACTACATCCCGGCTGACGCCTACGCGCGCATCAACGACATCACGACCTCCGGCTACGCCGCGCTCAGCGGCACCGCCAAGGCCCTTCGCGACAGCCAGATGGTCTACAACTGCCTGGACCGGGCCGGCGCGGCCCGCACCTCGTGCCAGGCTGCGCTCGCCCAGCCCTATGAGCACAAAGGCTTGCTGCAGGACGCGATGAAGACCGCGAGCGGCCGCCTGAAGCAGATCCAGTCCCTGATGGACCAGATCAACTCGACCGGCGACCAGAAGGCCATCCAGGAGATCCAGGCCCGCATCGGTGCCGAGAACGCCCTGCTGGCCCACGAGGCCTCCCGTGTGCAGATGCTGCAGGGGATGGCCGACAGCGAAGAGCGCATCGCCCGTGCGCGAGACCGTGAGCGCCAAAGCGAGATGCTGACCCGCGCCGGCCGCATCGCCGACTACCTGCACTGAACCCGGAGCACCCCATGCACGCCGTGAACGACCATGGCGCAGCCGCTGCATTGCCGAAGTGCGACCTCGGCAGCACGGTCCCGCCCTTCGATGCCCCGCCCTTCGATGAAGGGCTTGAGACCCAGATCGCCAACCGCGTCTGGGAGATCGACCGAGCGCAAATGCTCGCGGGCTCGGAGCGACGCGCCTGGCGCGTCGCGATGGCAGGCGTTGCGTTCGGCCTGGTCGGGATCTTGGCCGTCTTCGTGCAAGGGCCGCTTCGCCGCGTGGTCGAGATCCCCATCGTCGTGGACCGGGTGACCGGTGAGACCACGATCCAGCAGCGCCTGTCGGTCGAGACCATCCCGCCGCAGGAGGCGCTCGACAAGCACAACCTCGCGGTCTTCGTGCGGGCGCGGGAAGCCTACAGCTGGATGTTCCTGCAGCGCGACTACGAGCAGGTCTCGCGCATGGCCGTCCCCGCGGTCTTCGCGGACTACAGCCGCCAGTTCGAGGGCGACGGCGCGCTGCAGAAGAAGCTGGGCGGTAGCGAGGAGCGTCGCATCCTGATCGTCGGCGTGCGCCTCTCCGCCGCGGGCCGCACCGGCAACCGCGCCGAGGCCACCGTCACCTACGACAAGGTCGTGCACCTCACCGAGCGCGCCCTGCGGGACGTCACGACACGCCACGTCGCGAGCGTCGTCTTCGAGTACCAGCCCAAGGTCCTGGCCAGGGAGCAGGACCGCCTTGAGAACCCCTTCGGCTTCGTCGTCACGGCGTACCGGTCCGATCCGGAGATCAACACGCTGGCGACGCCATCGACCCCGGTACCCACCGCGGCACCCACTGCTACGGCGACGTCGCCCGCGGCGCAACCAGTGGCGAGCAAGCCATGAGGCGGACCTCCACCACAGGTCGGCAGGTGGTACTGATCGCAACGCTCTTCGCGTGCCAGCTCTCGGCCCTCGCCGATCCGCGGCTGCGAGACGTGACCTACGACCCCCAGGCCGTTGTCAATGTCCCGGTGCAGCGCGGCGTCGTGACCCTCATCGTGCTGAGCGATGACGAGGCCATCCAGGAGGTGGCGACCGGTTTGGGCGCCGACTGCAGCAAGCCCGAGTCAACCTGGTGCGTCGCCGCGCAGCTTGGCGGCCGCACGGTGTTCGTCAAACCCAAATCCGGCGCCCACACGCCGAACACCCTGTCCGTCGTCACCACCGCGCGTACCCATGCGTTCCGCCTGCAACTCCTCGCCGACCACGAGGGCGGCACGCCGACCTACCGGCTGGTCGTCAAGGCACCGCAGCCGAAGCCCGTGCCACCAACGCTCGCCCCAGAGCCCACGGCACCATCCCCAGCGGCACCGCCGACCGTGCCCGCACCCCCACCTCAGTTGGTTGTGAAGGAGCGCCTGCTGGCCAAACCCACCGTCCTGAACAGCAGCTACTCGATCGCCGAAGGCGAGCACTCGGCCGACATCGTGCCGAGCCTGGTCTTCGACGACGGGCGGTTCACGTACTTCCGCTTCTCGGGCAACCGGGAGGTGCCGGCGGTGTTCCAGGTGCTCGAGGACGGCCGCGAGACCGTCGTCAATGCGCGCATGGAGGACGAGCTGCTGGTGGCCGACCGTGTCAGTCGCCGCCTGATGCTGCGCAGCGGCTCGGCCGTCGTTGGCGTCTGGAACGACGACTTCGATCTGGAAGGGATGCCGCCCACCGAGGGCACGACCGTGCCGGGCGTGCGCAGGCGCCTCAAGACCGACACGGTGTCCTCCACGCCGAACGCGTCACAGGAAGCACCACCATGACGACCCACGATGACAGCCCACCCGCGGCCGTCCCAGGCGGCGCCGCGGAGCGTGCCGACGACCCGATGGCGCCCTTGCCGGGAGAGCTCGGCATCCCGAACGTCGCCCAACGCCGTGGTGCGCCGGTGTCGCTCAAGGCCATCGTGCCGGCTGTCCTACTGATTGGCTCGATCGTCGCGCTGCTCGCGCTGTCGATCCACCGTTTCGCGGCATCGAGCAAGCCAGGCGACGAGGCGGGCAAGCGTCCCGGTCAACGGCCCGTCGCCGCCGCAGCCGAGTCGCGGCGCCTAGCACTCCCTTCGCGCCCCCCGTCGGCGACGACTGTGCCGACGGACGTTCGGATCCCCGCGCTGGAGGCGACGGCCGAGGAAGCGGTCCCGATCGGCGTCCGCGGCACGCACGGCAACGGTCAGGCGGCGGTCCCGCCCGAGGACGCGCCGATCATGCTGTGGCCAGGCCGCGGCTCGAACGCCACGCCGACGTCGCGCGCCGATGGCTCGACCCCGGACCGGGTCGGCCCGTCCGATTCCGGAACTGGCGCCGCGGCGAGGGCCGCGCGCAACCTCGCGGACTACCAGCGGCAGGCGCAGGGAATGCTCGACAACCTGATGAAGCGCAGCGAAGGAACGGCGGGTGCGCCCAGTGCGTTGGCGAGCGGTGCGGTCTCCGGCAACGCCTTGCCTGCAGCGCCCACCACCCCGAGCGAGCCCGGGCTGCTCGGAGGCGACCTGCCGCGCTCCGCGACGCCACGCGCAATGGCATCTTCACTCACCCAGCGCAGCCTGACGTTGCCCAAAGGCAGCACCTTCACCTGCGCGCTCAAGACCCGCATCGTCAGCGCCAGCTCCGGCTTCGTCGGCTGCCAGGTGCTGCGCAACCTCTACGGCGATGACGGACGCGTCCTGCTCGTCGAGCGAGGCAGTCACCTCGACGGCGAATACCGCGCGACCACCGTCAAGCCCGGCAGCGTGCGCATCCCGGTGCTCTGGACGCGGCTGCGCACGCCCCACGGCATCTCGGTGGACCTCGATTCGCCGGGAACCGGCCCGCTCGGCGAGTCCGGCGTCGACGGGCACGTGGACAACCGCTGGGGCGAACGCATCGGTGCCGCCCTGTTGCTGTCCCTGATCGACGACGCCGTGAAGATCACCGTGTCGAACCAGACCGGCCAGGCGCCGGGCGACACCGTCGTCCTGTCGTCGACCACCGGCACCGGCAGCGACCTCGCCGAGAAGGTGCTCGACAGCACGATCCACATCCCGCCGCTGATCTACCAGGACCAGGGCGCGATCGTCGGCATCTACGTCGCGCGCGACGTGGACTTCTCGTCGGTGTACGAGCTCGTGCCGAGCCACGCCCATGCGATGACAAAGGCAGCGCCATGACGCATGACACAACAGAGGCCACAAGGGACCCGGTCACCACCACCGATCCGGCAGCGCGCACGGATGGCTGGCACGGGGACGCCACCTCGGTGATCGAGTTCCTGCGTCCGCTGCGCGACGCGCTCGACGGACCCGGTGTGCTCGAGGTCTGCGTGAACCGGCCCGGCGAACTGATGGTTGAGACGCCGGCCGGGTGGCACGCCATCGCAGCGCCGGACCTGAGCTTCGAGCGCTGCCTGTCGCTGGCCACAGCGGTCGCCACCTACGGCGACCAGCTGATCAACCAGGAGCGACCGCTGCTCTCGGCAACGCTTCCGACCGGCGAACGGATCCAGTTCGTCATCCCCCCGGCCGTGACGCGCGGCACCGTCTCGATCACGGTGCGCAAGCCCTCGCACCTGGTCAAGCGCCTCGCCGACTTCGAGCGCGAGGGTCTCTTCGAGCGGACCGCTGCCGTCGGGCGCGCACCCTCCTCGGCCATGCCGGCGTTCGAGCAGGAGCTGCTTGCGTTGAAGGAGGCCGGACGCTATGCGGAGTTCCTGCGCCTGGCGGTGCAGAACCACCAGACCATCGTCGTCAGCGGCAAGACGGGTTCGGGCAAGACCACCTTCATGAAGGGCCTCGTCGAGGAGGTCTCGCCTGCGGAGCGCCTGATCACGATCCAGGACACCGCCGAGCTCACGCTGCCCCACCACCCGAACGTCGTGCACCTCTACTACAGCAAGGACGCGCAAGGCGCCGCCAAGGTCACGGCCAAGTCGCTGCTGGAGTCCTGCCTGCGCATGAAACCCGACAGGATCTTCCTGGCCGAGGTGCGCGGCGACGAGTGCTTCTACTTCGTGCGGCTCGCCGCCTCCGGCCACCCCGGCAGCATCACCAGCCTGCATGCCGGCAGCTGCGCGCTGGCGCTCGAGCAGATGTCGCTGATGATCCGCGAGACCGGCGCCGGCGGGGGCCTGCGACTCGACGAGATCAGGGGCCTGCTGAACATGGTGGTCGACGTGATCATCCAGTTCGAGCGCGACGAGCGCGGGCGATTCATCTCGGAGCTGATGTACGAGCCGCGCTGCCGGCGCCTGAGGCGGTCGCCGAACGCCGTCGTGGATGTCGCTGGAGATGGCGCATGAGCATTTCCGCGCTTCCGATGGCCTCCTGGTCGACCGGCCGCAAGGCGATCGCAGTCGTCTGCGCGGCCGGCGCGCTGATGTCGCTCGCGGCCGCGAGTCTCTACCTCGCAGCCGTCCTCTTCCTGCTGCTCAACAAGACGTCGCCGGCGCCAGCGCGGCTTTTCAGCGTCGCGCAGTACTGGGAGCGCTATGGACAGGTTCCGAAGCAACGCTCGCGCCTCCAGTTCGCCGCCGGCGCTTCGGTGGCTCTTCTGTTCGTCGTGCTGCCCATCGGCCTGGCACAGGCGGTCCGTCCGCGTCGTCCCTTGCACGGCGATGCGCGCTTCGCGCACCGCCGCGAAGTTATGCGCGCCGGACTGCTCTCGCGGCCCGCAGACGCGAAAGCCCCCAGCATCCTCGTCGGGCGCTACCGCGGCGAGTTCCTCTCGCTGCCGGGTCAACTCTCGGTGATGCTCTCCGCCCCCACGCGCAGCGGCAAAGGCGTCGGGGTCGTGATCCCGAACCTGTTGAACTGGCCCGACTCGGTCGTCGTGCTGGACATCAAGGGCGAGAACTACGCGCTGACCGCGGGCTATCGCGCGGAGCACGGTCAGGCGGTGTATGCGTTCCGTCCCTTCGACGACCGTGCCTGCAGCCATCGATGGAATCCGCTCGGCGCGGTGCGGACGAATCCCTTGCATCGCATCGGCGACCTGCTGGCGATCGCCCAGGTCTTCTTCCCGAATGACGGCACGGGGACCTCCTCGGAGGCGTTCTTCAACGACCAGGCGCGCAACCTCTTCCTCGGCATCGGGCTGATCCTGCTGGAGACGCCCACCTTGCCACGCACCATCGGCGAGATGCTGCGCCAGTCGTCCGGCAAGGGCCAGCCGCTCAAAGCTCACCTGCAGACCTTGATCGAGCGAGCTCCGCCCGACGGATCTCCGCTGTCCGACGAGTGCCGCGATGCGCTGCAGCGCCTGCTCGCCAACTCGGAGAACACGCTCACGAGCATCGTGGCGACCTTCAATGCGCCGTTGACCATCTTCGCGGATGCCATCGTCGACGCAGCCACCAGTGCCGACGACTTCCTGCTGGCCGATGTGAGGCGGCGGCGCATGTCGATCTACGTGTGCATCCCGCCCCATCGCCTGGCGAGTGCGCGTCCTCTGCTGAACCTCCTCTTCTCGCAGATCGTCGGTCTGAACACGCAGGCGCTGCCGCAAGACGACCCGAGCCTGCGCTTCCAGTGCCTGCTCATCAACGACGAGTTCGCCGCGATGGGCCGCATCGGGATCATCGCGTCCACCGCGGCCTTCCTCGCCGGCTACGACATCCGCCTGCTGACGGTCGTCCAGGCCATGTCGCAGCTCGACGCGCTCTACGGCGAGAAGGAAGCCCGGACCTTCGCCACCAACCACGGACTGCAGATCCTCTACGCGCCGCGCGAGCAGCGCGACGCCGACGAGTACAGCGCGATGCTCGGGCACTTCACCGAGCAGGCGACCTCGCGCGGCACGAGCCGCTCGTTCAGCCAGCACGGTCACCGCTCGGTCAGCCGCAACGACAGCGACCAGCGCCGATCGCTGCTGCTGCCGCAGGAGTTCAAGGAGCTGGGCGCCGACAGGCTGGTGATCCTCTGCGAGAACTGCAAGCCGATCCTCGGCGAGAAGATCCGGTACCACCGCGAGGCGGTGTTCCGTGCGCGCCTGCGAGCTGCGCCCCAGGTGCCCTGCATCAACATGGACCTGCACGTCGCAAAAACCCAGCAGCGCTGGCGTGTGCTGGATGGCAATGCCGAGGTGACGGACGATTTCTGCGTCGAAGCGCTGGCGCACGACATGAGAGCTCTGCCGCCGATTCAGAACGCCTCGCCGGAACACGTCGCCAAAACGCTACTCGGCTTCTTCGGCCCTGACGCCGACACCCCCACTGGGGCCAGCGCCGAGGGCGGCGCGATCGAACCCTTTCCCGACGAAGACGGGGTCCTGGTCCATGCCGACCCCATCGAACCCACTCCCAACCTTTGACCAGGAGCCAAGCTCATGCGCATTCGGCCGTCCTCCCTCGTCGCGATGCTGATGTTGGCATCCTGCGCATCCCCGCCAGCACCTCCGTCTGTGGACCCCTCGACGCGCCGTCCGGCCAACCCGCCGCTCGGAGCCGAACTGGAGGGCTGCCGCAATGAATTGCACAACACGCGCATCCTCTCGAACGAATCCGAACGCATCGCGGCGTCGGCCCTGCAGACGCTGCAGCGCTGGGCCCGACAGCAGGCCGTTGCGACAACTTCGCCTGCCTCGGCAGCGTCCACTCCCGCCAACGCGCCGAATGCCGTCTATCGCGTGTACTTCGAGTACGGGCGCAGCAACCTGAACCTGTCGTCCGACCAGGCGCAGGTCCTGCTCACCGAGGCACGCAAGGCGCCGTTGATCGTCATTCGCGGCCGCACGGACGGAACGGCCGACACCTCTGCAGAGGCCCGCATCGCGCGTGCGCGCGCCCTTGCCGCACGCGACTTCCTGGTGGCAGCCGGCATCGATGGCTCGCGTGTTCGCATGACGTACCAACCGTCCGGCGATCACGTCGCCGACAACGCGACACGCGCAGGCCGGGACGTGAACCGTCGCGTGGAGATCGAGCTTTATCGAACGCTGCCCGCCGCTGCATCTCTCGCATCGGCGCACGGCGCCTGACCCCCTACGCTGAACGGAGCTCCCATGGATGACGACCCCAATCCCCTGCCTGCCACGCCACGTTCGGGAGGCACTGTCGAACCCTTGAACCGAGCGGGCGTTGCGAAGGAGCGCTTCCAGACGACGACGGCCGCTGCCACCGGAGACCGCTATGAACTGCGGGACCCGTTTGCCGAAGTGACCTATCGGGCGACCTCGCTCGCGGACATGGTCGCCCAGGCCGAGCAGCTGGGCAGCACCCGCTTCACGGCCATCGACCCCGAGGGCCACCGCACGCCGGTGATCAAGTTGCACGGCCAGTGGACCCAGGACGTCCCCTGGCAGGCACCTCGCGCGGTCACACCTACCGACCCCGATACAGCCAGACCACCGGTGCAGGCGGCCCCTCCAATGCAACCGGTCGACGCGGCGCAGACGCGGCAGTCCACGCCACCCATCGATGCCAAGGCGGAACGCGCCGCACTGGTCGAGCGTCTCGAGGTCGGCTTGAACGAGCGCTACATCATCAAGCGCGCGCGCTTGTCAGTGGGAAGCCTGCAGGCCGGCCAGACGGAGTACCGGTTTCGTGGCGACACCTCCCGCGTCGCATTCACCGAGTCGACGTTCCGACTGGCGACCGAGACGAACAGTCCTTCCGTCGCGCGTTCGATGGTCGACGTGGCGGAGACCCGCAACTGGAAGGCCCTGCGTGTCTCCGGCAATGAGGACTTCCGGCGCATGGTCTGGCTCGAGGCCTCGATCCGTGGCGTGAAGACCGTGGGCTACGAAGCCCT
>Ga0307513_10005407_pt1 | contig 16888 bp, 15 predicted proteins | sample 15_EM_MG_FD_202174 | JGI IMG/M metagenome (GOLD analysis project Ga0307513, IMG submission 202174) | Populus trichocarpa ectomycorrhiza microbial communities from riparian zone in the Pacific Northwest, United States - 15_EM | ecosystem: Host-associated > Plants > Roots > Unclassified | place... | reverse complement strand
CCGGTAGCGACTGTCGGGTGGTCCGAACCGAACGCGGCCTCGCTGATGGCGAGCGCGCGTTGTTCTTCGGGCAGGGCGACGTTGTGCTGGCCTTGTGTCCAGGCAAAGAAGGCTGACCGTCCGAGCAGGGATGCGATCTGTTCGGTTGCCTGTTCGTCGGTGATCGCCCGCGTCAGAGCATCGATATGCGGTACCAATTCACGCCACGCCGGCCATATCCCGATGTCGGTCTGGAGGTCTCCCGCCGGTAAGGCTCCAGTCAGAGCGCGCGCGGCAACCGCCGCCGGAGTCTCGCCGGCATCGTGCCGGGCGTCTTGTTGTTTGGCTTGCTCACGCAGCACGGCTTGCACGAGCCGGTGCAGCGAGATGGCTTGCGCATCGAGAGTGATCATGCTGTACGACGCGAGAACGCCGAGAGCTTCATCAACCGAACCGGCATCAGCCACATCGGAGGTCAGGAAGCGGCGAGGAATCTCGTCGGGGGCGAAGTACGCCAGGACCTGCAACATGAAACCCGCCTGCGGATTTCTGCTGTCGATGGCCTTCAGGGTGATGTCCCAGACGCGGGCGACGGTGCGTGATGCCTGGCCGCCCTCGTCCACCCCGCAAATGTTTCAGCAGGCCTTTCCCTCAGTAGCGTTAGATACTTCGCGACCGTTATCCGCTGCTCTGCGATGTAGGCGCCCCCCTGCTCCAAGGCCAACGGCAGATACCCAAGCTCAGCCGCCAAATCCATCAGCGCCGCAGCCTCCTGCAAGACCTCGCCGTTTTCGGCGGGACGCCCACCAAATCAACGGGTATCGGTCGGGGTGGCGGGCGGCGTACTGCAACGCCAACTCGCTCTTACCCACTCCGCCCAAGCCGTAGACGGCTTGGGTCACCACGCTGGCGCCCTGCTGTTCGAGCGCTTGCTCCAGAACGTCGAGGTCGGCGGCACGCCCCACGAATGGATCAGCCGGCGAACGCGGAAGACCCTCCAGCCGTGCCGGCATCGGCACCTGATCTGGTGCCCGCAACACCTCCGTCGACACATTGGTGACCCTGGCGTGATCGCCGCTGATCGCCGTCCCGGTATTCGCGCCGATGCCGATCGACCGGGCACCCGCAGCCGATGGGCCAGGCCCGCTCGGATCGGTCACCGCTGGATCGTCGCATTGTCGCCCGTGCTGGCAACGCCGGTGTTGTTCTGGATCGCAATCGACCGGTCCCCGGACGCGACGATGTGCACGGACCCGGCCGGCAGAATCGCCGCTACCGCACGGGCAAGGTCCTGATCCGCAGCGAGAGCTTTGCGGATCTGCAGCTTCAACGCGGCCTCGCTGTCCTCCTCACCGGCCGCGAGGTCGATCACCGCACCCTCGATCACCTGTCGCGACTCTTCCCGGCCCAGGATGCGGTTCAGCAGCCGATGCCCGACACTCACCGTCTTGTCGGACGCTTTGTCCACCACCGCGTCGCGGACCTTGTCCAATGTGTTCATCCCGTACGCGGTAACCGCGGCCGTCACGTACGGCATCACCGCAGCAGCAGTCTGCGCAACATCGACATCCATTCGACCTGCATACACCGACACCGACGGCATCGGAATCATCAAACGGACACTCACGACCGATGATCGGTAAACCGTCCAAACGACCGACCCCTGCCCGACGTGCGGAGGGTGCGGTCACGGTGAGGGACCCGGCCGTGTCCTACCCGTAGGGACGCGGGTTGCGCAGCGATCCAGCACTGGAGCCGAACAGCATGCTTGTTCTCCCCTTGCCTCGATTCCCCGTGTGACCAGGGCCGAAGGCCTGGCCGAAGGCCCCGGCCGATCGATTTCGCGGATCGCTGTAACGACGGTCGACAACCACCCGCCCTCAATCCACTTCGGACAAAGGCGCGGGCAGGCGCCGCCGCCCGATCGGGCGGAACTCGACGCCCTCGCGTCCGTCCTTCCGACGTACCGCGCTCGGGCGGCCGATCGCCATTCTGAGGCTGCGCCAACATCAATTGCTGCTCGGAAGGTTGGTCGAGGAGACACATGTCGAACGTGCCGGAGGGCGCGCAGCGCTCGGAAGACGGTTACTGGTGGTGGGACGGACAGCAATGGCAACCGACCGAGGAAGGCGTCGCCGCCGGCGCCGCTGAGGACGTGGCCGGAGCGGACAGCGAGCGGGTCGCCGCGCGGCTCGCGAATGGATACCCGGCGTCGGGCGAGCACCTCACCGACCAGCAGAAGTCGCTGTTGCTGGCGGAGCCGACCACCGCCGTCGAGGTAGAGACGCACGACGAGGTCGAGGTCTTGGCCATGGAGGACGCCGGCCACGAGAACGGGGAGGCGATGGCATGAACGCGGAGACCGTGATAAACGCGGCGAAGTTCGCCTGGGACATCATCAAGGACGGCAAGCCCAGCGCCGAGATCGGCGACTCCACCGCGAACGCGGTGCCGGACGTCAGCGACTGGCTGTCGCTGACTGACACCCGTGGCCCGAACGTACGACGGATGTCGTACCACGTGGCTTTCGTCTGGCCGTTCGACGACTATGTCCACGCGGAGTTCGGCATTCAGCTGAAGTGGCAGTTCGGCGCTCGGTACAAGGCCGGCGGCGCGTTCATCCCGAATCTCTGGATCGAGGTTCCGAACTGCTTCGTGGCCTACGGATGGGATGCCCACATCGGCATCACCGCGCGGCATCCGACCAACGTCGGGCAGCCGGGTGCGCCGCTCGCCGCGCTGCCCGTGACCATCAAGGGGACGGTGTCCAGCCCGCTCGAGACGTACCACGTCGAATGGGGTTTCGTGGCCTACGGCAACGGCGCGATCGACCAGGGGTAGGCCTCAGGAGATGGTGAGGAAGACGTTGTCGATTTCGCCGGCGAACTGGTCGTTGCCTTTGTTCGGGCCCTTTCCGCCCACCCGCAACGGCTCGGCGTTGGCGATCGACAGGCTGGACGGCAGGGCTACCCACGCGCGATCCACGCCGTCGACCACCATGGTCAGGCGGTTCCGCTGGCGTAAGCAGATCAGGTCGTGCCACCGGCCGTCGGCGACGTCCAGGGCCGGCTCGGCGCGGTAGATCCGCGCCCGGTTGCCGACGATCACGCAGCTCGGGTGGCCCTGGCGGTGGTCCACCTGGAGCTTGAACTGGCTCACGCCACCTACCGAATAGCCCTTCTGGATGACGTTGGCACCGTCGGCCAGGTCGTAGTGGGTCATCAGCACGGATGCGCCGTACTCCAGGGGGCGGGTTCCAGGGTTGAGCCCGTCGTCGCGCAAGCCCTCGAGGATGGCGCGCGGGCAATCACGCTCGCGCACCAGGGTGCAGCGCCGCGGATACGCGACGGCAAGTCCACGACCTTGGGGTACGAGGCTCAGCGTGCCGCCGTTCTGCCCGAGCGGCCGCAGCAGGTGTTCGCCGGTGGTGTCGGTGATCGGCCGGTCGACGCCACCGTCGAAGGTGTACCGGAGCCGGACCGGGACGTCGGCCACGTCGACCCGGCCGGGCGCGACCGGAGCGGAGAACGATCCGCTGTTGGTCAGCACACCGGCGGACGGGGGCGGCAGGTTCGCGTACGCGGGGTGCGGACCGGGGCGGAACCTCGCCTCGCCGCCGCCGATGAGGTCCGTGGTCGCGATCAGGGTGCCGCAGAATACGAGAGCTGCCGTCAGGGCGCCGAAGGGGCCGATGCGCCGTCGGGTGAGAGACATGCGGTTATTGTCCGGATTCCCACGGCGAGTGCTCACCGCGAACCACGCGCGACACCGAAACCGCCAGAAAGCACCCAATCGCGGTCGGCCGAACGGGGGTCACGCGGTGCGCGACACCGCCGCCGCCGGTTCACCTACGACCGCGTGCAGAACGTCGTCGAGGGTGATCACGCCGAGGGGACGGCGCCCGTCGCTCACCAGCAGGATGTGTCGCCGGTCGCGGCGCATCGTCAACAGCAGGTCGGCCAGCGTCCGGTCCGGCTGGACCACCGCGAGCGGCCGGATGATCTCCGCCGGGATCGGCAGGCGGCGCTGCGCCGCGCCGTACCCGAGAATGTCTTTGACGTGCACGAAGCCGATCACCCGCCGGGTCTCCCGCTGGACCACCGGGAAGCGGGAGCGACCCGTCCGGGTCGCGACCGCCTCGATTGTCGCCGGAGAGTCGTCGTCCGCCACCGTGGTGACGCCCGACCAGGGGCGTAGCGTGTCCGCCGCGGCCCGGGTGTTCAGGCCGAGCGCGGCATGGATCCGGGAATACTGGTCCGAGCCCAGCAGGCCCTCGCTGCGCGCCTGGGTGACCATGCCGGCCAGTTCCTCGGCGGTGAAGACCGTTTTCACCGCGTCGGTGGCCTCGATCTTCCAGAGTGACAGGACGGCCTTCGCGGCCCGCCGCATCGCGTTGAGGATCGGCCTGGTCGCGGTGCAGAACGCCAGCATGAACGGGCCGAGCACCAGCGCGGACCGCTCGGGGCCGGCGAGCGTGATGTTCTTCGGGACCATCTCGCCGATCACGGTGTGCAGGAAGACCACCACGCCCAGCGCGAGGACGAACGCCACCGGATGGATCGCATTCTCCGGCATGCCGAGGGCGGCGAACGGGCCTTCGAGCAGGTGCGCCAGGGCCGGTTCGGCGATCGCACCGAGGCCTAGCGAGCAGATCGTGATGCCGAGCTGGGCGCCGGCGATCATCAGCGGGATCTGGTTCATGGCGGACAGCGCCCAACGGGCCCGCTTCGAGGTCGCGGCGAGCGGTTCGATGGCGGTACGCCGGGACGCGATCAAGGCGAACTCGCCGCCGACGAACAACCCGTTGCCGAGCAGCAGCAGGACCGTCACCAGAAGCTCAGTCATCGTCGGGCTCCGGGGGCGGCGCCACCACGCGCACCTGTTCCACGCGATGCCGGTCGACCTCCATCACGGTGAACTCCCAGCCGCGATAGTCGAGCGACTCGCCGACGACCGGAATGTGGCCGAGTTGGGCCAGCAGGAATCCGGCGAGCGTCTCGTACGGGCCTTCGGGCAGCTCGAAGCCGGTCTGCTCCATCAACTCGTCCTCGCGCAGCAGGCCGTCGACCAGGTACGTCTTCTCGCCGTCCGGCGCGGTGAGCTGCGAACTGCCGACCGACACGAAGTCGACGTCGTACTCGTCGGCGATCTCCCCGACCAACTCCTCGATCAGGTCCTCGACCGTGACCACGCCGTCGGTGCCGCCGTATTCGTCGACGACGATGGCGAGGTCGGCGTCGGCCGCGCGCAACGCCGCCAGCACCTTGTCCAGGTCCAGGCTCTCCGGCACGTACACCGGTTCACGGGCCACCGTGGACACCGGCGTGGTGGCCCGTCGCTCCGGCGGCACGCCCAGCGCATCCGGCACGCCGGCCACGCCGGTCACCAGGTCGAGCGTGTTCTCGTACACGGGGAATCGGGTGTGTCCGGTCTCGCGTGCGACGGCGATGAGGTCGGCCACGCTGGCCGTGGTCTTGAGGCCGACCACGTCGACGCGCGGGGTCATCGCCTTGGCCGCACGCTTCTCGCCGAACCGGATGGTGCGACGAAGCAGCGTCGCGGTCTCGGTCGGCAACGCCCCGGCCCGGGCGCTGATCGCGGCCAGCAGGCCGAGTTCCTCGGGTGAACGCGCGCTGGCGAGTTCCTCCTGCGGCTCGATGCCCAAGCGACGGACCAGCCAGTTCGCCGAGCCGTTGAGCGCACTGATCAGCCACCGGAACAGCCTGGAGAACGTCCGCAGCGGCGCCGCGGTGGCGAGCGCCACCCGCATCGGCCGGGCGAGCGCCGCGTTCTTCGGCACCAGCTCGCCGAAGAGCATCGACACCAGGGTGGCGAGTACCAGGGCGAGGAACCGCGAGACCGTTTCGGTGGCGTCGCCGGCCAGCGGTTCGACGATCGGCCGGAACAGGCGCGAGAGCGCCGGCTCGGCCAGATATCCGGTGAGCAGAGCGGTGATGGTGATGCCGAGTTGGGTACCGGAGAGCTGGAAGGACAGCTCCCGCAGCGCCTCCTGGACGGTCCGGGCCCGCCGGTCGCCTTCGGCCGCCCGCTTGTCGATCTCCACCCGGTCGACGGTGACCAACCCGAACTCGGCGGCGACGAAGAACGCGTTGCCCACCGTAAGCAGCGCGAAGGCCGCCAGCGGAAGCACCGCGGTCAGGAACAGGCCGTCCATGATCGGTTCACCTCGGCCCTCATTGTGCCGGACCGGCACATACCAGATGCGCCCACGGGTCTGGATACCGTCGTGAGATGAACCTTCCTGAGGAGTTCGTGCTGCTGGCATATGCCGACGACGGCACGCTGGTGACCACCGGCACGCAACTGGACAACGGTCTCGGCGGGTCGCTGTTGCTGGAACTCGCACTCTCCGAGCGGGTCAACATCCAAGACCAGAGAGTTTTGGTACGGGATCCGACGCCGACCGGAGACACCGTGGTGGACTACGCACTCGCCCAGCTCGTGGCTGATGGCAAGGACCGTAAGCCCGGCTACTGGGTGCCGAAGCTCGCCATCGGCATCCGGGAACGGGTCCTCGCGGAGCTGGTGGCTCAGGGTGTGCTGGGTCGGGAGAAGGACAAGGTGATGTGGGTATTCCCGCGCACCAGATACCCCTCGGCGCGCGGCGTCGAACCCGTCGCGGAGGCCGAGGCCCGAGGGAGGTTGCGTGCCGCCGTCTCTGCTTCTGGGGAGGTGGAACGCCGTACCGCCGCGCTTTGTGCTTTGGTGGCCGCGACCGGCCTGGAGCGCAAGATTTTCGCGGACCTGGACCCCAAGCGGGTCAAGGCCCGGCTGAAGGAGATCAGCGAGGGCGCCTGGGCGGCCGAGGCGGTGCGGAAGACGATCGATGAGGTGCAGGCGGCGATCATGGTCGCGATCGTGGTGGCCTCGACGTCGTCTGCCGTCGCGACGTCCGGTTTTTAGGTGTCCGGGTTTAGGCGTCCTGCTTGATGGACCGCAACAGGACCGTGGCTACGTCGACGACCTCGACGTTCTCCTGCTCGCCCTTACCCGTGACGGCGTCGCCGAGCATGGTGTAGCAGAACGGGCAGCCGACCGCGATCGTCTTCGCGCCGGTGGCGAGGGCCTCCTCGGTGCGCTCCACGTTGATCCGCTTGCCGATCTTCTCCTCCATCCACATCCGGGCGCCGCCGGCGCCGCAGCAGAAGGAGCGTTCCTGGTTGCGCGGCATCTCCACCAGGCTGGTGGTGGCCCCGCCGAGGACCTCGCGAGGCGCCTCGAAGACGCGATTGTGGCGGCCCAGGTAACAGGGGTCGTGATAGGTGACGCCGCCGTCGACCGGCTGCACCGGGACGAGCTTGCCCTCGGCCACCAGGTGCGCCAGCAACTGGGTGTGGTGTACCACCTCGAACTTGCCGCCGAGCTGCTCGTACTCGTTGCCGAGGGTGTTGAAGCAGTGCGGGCAGGTGGCGACGATCTTCTTGACGTTCGCCTCGTTGAGCGTCTCGACGTTCTGCTGGGCGAGCATCTGGAAGACGAACTCGTTGCCGATCCGCCGGGCCGGGTCGCCGGTGCAGGTCTCGCCGTCGCCCAGGATGGCGTAATCGACGCCGGCCTCGTTGAGCAGCGTCGCCACGGCGCGGGTGGTCTTCTTGGCCCGGTCCTCGAACGCGCCGGCGCAGCCGACCCAGAACAGGTACTCGAAGTCCTCGACCTCGCCGACCCGCGGCACCGGGAAGTCGAGACCCTTGGTCCAGTCTTCCCGGGTGTTCTGCGGGGCGCCCCACGGGTTGCCCTTGTTCTCCAGGTTGCGCAGCATGACGCCGGCCTCGGGCGGGAAGTTCGACTCGATCAGTACCTGGTAGCGGCGCATGTCCACGATGTGGTCGACATGCTCGATGTCCACCGGGCACTGCTCGACGCAGGCGCCGCAGGTGGTGCACGACCACAGCACGTCGGGGTCGATGACGCCGCCGTCCGCCTCGGTGCCGATGAGCGGCCGCTCGGCCTCGGCGAGGGCCAGCACGTCCAGGTGTGCCAGCTGTGCCGCGGTGGCCTTCTCCGCGCCGGACAGGTCCTTGCCGCCGCCGGCCAGCAGGTAGGGCGCTTTCGCGTACGCGTGGTCCCGCAGGCTGAGCACGAGCAGCTTCGGGGAGAGCGGCTTGGCGGTGTTCCAGGCCGGGCATTGCGATTGGCAGCGGCCGCACTCGGTGCAGGTGGAGAAGTCGAGCAGGCCCTTCCAGGTGAACTGCTCGACCTGGGCGACGCCGAACTGGTCCTTCTCCGGGTCGGCCTCCTCGAAGTCGAGGGGCTTGCCCGCGCTCATCATCGGCCGCAGCGCGCCGAGCCCGGAGCCCGCGGGCCGCTCCGGGCTGCGCTTGAAGAAGATGTTGAAGAAGGCCAGGAAGCGGTGCCAGGCGACGCCCATCGTCAGGTTCAGGGCGATGGTGATCAGCCACCCCATCGAGATGAGCAGCTTGACCAGCGCGACCCAGGTGGGGCCGTCGGAAGCGGCAGGCAGCAGCGCGCCGACGGCATGGCTGACCGGGGTGGCCCAGGCGGGGAACTCGAAGGTGTCGGTGGCGACCTTGAAGCCGCGGATCAGAAACCCGCAGATCAGGACGCCGACGATGATCGCCTCGACGAAGTAGCCCTGCCACATCGTGGAGCCGGTGAAGCGGGACACCTTGGCTCTTCGCGCCCGCTGCCGGATCACGATCAGCACCAGGATGCCGATCAGGCCCAGCACCCCGATGACCTCGGTGATCAGGCCGTACACCACCCAGTGGCCGATGATCGGCAGCCCGCTCGCGGGGTCGACCACCTCGAAGTACGCCTCGAGCACCAGCAGGAACAGGATGACGAACGAGACCATCACGAACCAGTGCGCGGCACCGACCAGGCCCCACTTGAGCATCCGGGTGTGACCGGCGGTCTCGACCAGCATGGTCCTGGTCCGGGTGCCCTTGTCCGTGAAGCGTCCCGGATCGGGCTGGCCGAGGCGGATCACCGAGGTCATGATCCGCACCGCGCGGACGGCCAGCACCACGGCCACCAGGGTGACGGCGGCCGCCAGGACGGTGGCGACGATCTGGACGGTGCCCATTCGGCTCTCCTAACGCTGGCCGGCCCGACCCATGTTACTCACGGGTAATAGTGGAGCACGAAAGCGCACCCGTCGCTTGCTCAGCGGGGGTGCGCTGTCGTGACCATACCCGCGCGAGGCGGGTCGCCGAGGGCTAACGCCAGCGGGACAGGATGCCCAGGGAGGCGACCATGCAACCGAAACCGACTGCCAGGTTCCAGTAGCGCCACGCCTCGACCGGGTACTGCTGCTCGGACAGGTAGTAGACCACCAGCCACGTGATGCCGAAGACGATCAGCGACACGGCGCTGACCGGCAGCCAGACCGGACTCGGCTTCTTGCTGGCGGCGTTCGCCGCCGGGCGAATGTCCGTCGGCGGGGTGTAGACCTTCTTCTTGCGAACCTGCGACTTCGGCACGGCGCTCTCCTGAGGGCAACAAGTGGTGAACAAAACCACCCCTGAGCGGCACCGGGGACTCCGGTTGCCGCCCGTGGCGATTACTGTTCGACAGCTAGCGTAGTCAAGGCGCCGCGCGCACAGGCACCCACCGGGGTAGGAATGTGCCTCGGGCCGGATTTGCGAGGAGGACACCGGCGTGGAATACACCACCGGCGCGCCCTCGTGGCGACTCGTTCTGCGCCGGGCAGTGCGCGGGCTGCGCCCGCGCCGGAAGGGGCAGAAGCAGCGCGGATGGTCGATCGGTGTGCCGCTGATCGCGCTCGCCGCCGGGCTGCTCTTCACCACCTCGGCAAGAACCGCAGACGGTACGGCGCTGCGCGACGACCGGCGTCCGCAACTCGCTCAGCTGATCCAGGACAAGCGCAGCCGGCTGGACGGCCGGGAGGAACAGGCGGCCCGGCTGCGTACCGAGGTCGATCAGGAGACCGCCCAGCTCGCCAAGGTCGACGGGCCGGTCAAGTCCGCGCGCGAACGCGCGGACGGGCTGCGCGTGCCGGCCGGTTTCGCGGCACTCAACGGGCCGGGCCTCACCGTGGTCCTGAACGACTCGTCACGACGGCCCGGCGAGACCGGACCGAACGCCCCCGACAACGACGATCTGGTCGTCCACCAGGGCGATGTCCAGGCCGTTGTGAACGCGCTCTGGGCCGGCGGAGCGGAGGCCATGTCGATCATGGAAGTCCGGGTGATCTCCACCAGCGCGGTACGCTGTGTGGGCAACACGCTGCTGCTACACGGCCAGGTTTTCTCACCACCTTTCAAGATCACGGCCATTGGCGAACCCACAGCCATGCATCAGGCGTTGGACTCGGCGGAAGGTGTCCAACAATTTCGTGATGCGGTCGCCGACTTCGGGCTCGGCTACTCCGAAACCGTCGAAAGGAACGTGACAGTGCGGGCGTACGACGGGTCCAGTGACCTCCGATCCGCGCGGGCTGCCGGGTAATGATCGGTTCGGAGACTCCGGAGGGCGCGGCGAATTCCGGACGGCACCGCGCGCCGGACGCCGATGCGCAGACCGCGTTCATCCCGCGGATCACCGATGCTTCGCCGGACGGCGTGCCGGGTGGGCCGCTGGCGCCGCGGGTCGGGCTGGGTGGAGCGGCACAGACCTCGGCGTCGCGTCCGGCCGGGCCGGCTTCGGCCGGGGCTACCCGTACTCCGTCGGCGCCACCGTCGGCGGCCGATACCGCCGTCCTGCGTACCGACGGGCCGGCGGTGCCGCCGGGTTCGCCGGGTTCGCCGGGTTCGCCGGGTTCGCCGGGTTCGCCGGCCGCCAAGGGCGGGTCGGCGGCCAAGCGCGGGTCGCCGCGAAGTGGCCCGCCGCCGGACCCGCGCGGCATCGATCCAGAGTTCGACTTCTTCGCCGCGGCCAACCGGCCCGGTAAGGACGCGGGGGCAGCGCAGTCGGGAGCCACGCCGCAATCGCCTGCCGCGGCCCCTCAGCGCCAGGCTGCCGCGGCCCCCAAGCGCCAGCCTGCCGCGGCCCCTCAGCGCCAGCCTGCCGCGGCCCCTCAGCGCCAGGTTGGCGCGGCACCGCCGCCGGGCGGGGCCGTAGCGGGGCGTCCGTCCGTCTCGGCGTCTCAGCGGCCGGCAAACGGCGCGGCACCGATCCGCCGCGCGGCGGAGGCACCGACCGGTCCGCAGGACCCGGCCGAGACCGCGGTGATCCGCCCGGCCGACGCACCCACCGGCCTCCTACCGACCGTCGACGGCACGACCATCCGCCCAGACCAGAGCACCGGCGCCCGGCCACCCGTCGTTCCGAGCGTCATCGTGATCCCGGGCGACCACCCAGCCGCCCCGATTCGCCCGGCAGGTGCCGTGGCCGACCGCCCCCCGACGCCGGACGCCGCGAAGGACGACGATGTCGCTGTCGGTGCGGTCTCGGTCGCAGCCGCAGCCGCAGCCGCTGCGGCGGCCGGCCCGGACACCGCCGCCGACTCCACCGACGACGCCAAGCCGCGGCGCGGCGAGAAGGTGGTCAAGCTCCGCCCGGAGCAGACGGACGCGGGCTACAAGAGCGTCTACTCCGAGTTGACCCGTCCCACCTTCGGCTCCCGGTTCCGGGCCGGCGTCCGGGTATCCGGCGAGCTGATGATCACCTTCGGTCTGATCGTGCTGCTCTTCGCCGGCTACGAGGTGTTCGGCAACTCGGCGAAGGTCCAGGACGAGCAGAACGCCTTGGGCAACCAGCTCGACCAGCAATGGAACGATCCCACGGTCGGGCCCAGCGATCCGGCCAACATCGCCCCCCCGGCGCCCGGCAAGGACCTGGTCGGCAAGCTCTACATCCCGAAGCTCAACAAGGAATGGGTGGTCGTCAACGGCGTCCGGCCGCAGGACATCAAGTACGCCCCCGGCCACTATCCGGACACCGCGAAGCCGGGCCAGGTCGGCAATTTCTCGGTCGCCGGCCACCGGATCAAGAAGATCTTCTGGCGGCTCGACGAGCTCGAGCCGGGCGATGTCATCGGCGTGGAGACCCGGGAGAACTGGTACGTCTACAAGGTCACCGGCAGTGCGGTCGTCAAACCCACGGCGGTCGAGGTGGTCGCGCCGGTACCGGACCGGCCCGGCGTCAAGCCGACCCGGAAGCTGCTCACGCTGACCACGTGCAACCCGAAGTTCAACAACTACCAACGGCTGATCGTGCACGCCGAGCTGGCCACCACCGTCAAGCGCGACATCACGCTGCCCGACGCCGGCAAGCCGGCCGAGTTAGGGAGGGCGTAGCGATCGTGTACGCCTGGATCTGGCGCAAGCTGCCCGGAAACGTCTACGCCAAGCTGACCGGCTCGATCGTGCTGATCGCGACCGTCGGCACGTTGCTCTGGTACGTCGTCTTCCCGTGGGCGACGCCGCTGCTGCCGTTCGACGATGTGCAGGTCGGTACGACCACCGGCCAGCAGAACGGCCCGGCCGCGGAGGACCCGAACGCGGTCGTCCCGGGCGAGGACCCCTCGGCGCCGGACGAGATTCCGTACAACGTGCACTCGAACGACCCCGAACCCACCCCCAGCGGGTGACCGCGGTGCGCATCCTCGTCATCGACAACTACGACTCGTTCGTCTTCACTCTGGTGCAGTACCTCGGCCAGCTGGGCGCCGAGTGCGAGGTGCGGCGCAACGACGAGATCACCGTCGGCGACGTCGGCCGCTTCCGCGCCGCCGGGGTCCTGCTCTCACCCGGTCCCGGTACGCCCGATCGCGCCGGTATCACCATGGATGTGATCACCGCGTACGCCGGAACGCTGCCCCTGTTCGGTGTCTGCCTGGGCCACCAGGCGATCGGGGCCGCGTTCGGCGCGACGGTGACCCGCGCGCCCGAGTTGCTGCACGGCATGACCTCCGAGGTTCACCACACGGGCACCGGCGTCCTGAGCGGGCTGCCGGACCCGTTCACGGCGACCCGCTACCACTCCTTGGCCGTCGTCCGGGACACGCTCCCGGCCGAGATCGAGGTGACCGGCTGGACCGACTCCGGCGTGCTCATGGCGATGCGACACCGCGAACTGCCGATCGAGGGCGTCCAGTTTCACCCCGAGTCGGTGCTGACCCAGGGCGGCCACACCATGCTCTCGAACTGGCTCGCCGCCTGCGGCCTGGCCGAGGCACCGGAACGCGCTCCGGGACTGACCGCCGAGGTGGAGATCCGCCGCCGGTCCGCCTTCGCCGCCTGACTGTGGCGGTCCGCCGACCGGCGTACGGTCCTAGTTCAAGATGCCGCCGACCGGGCCGAGGCCGCCGCCGTTGCCCCCGGGTGGCGTGCCGCCGGGGCTCGGCGTGCCGGAATTGCCCGGATTCGGATCCTCCGGCTGGCTGATCGTGAGTGTGACGACCTTGCCCTTCCCCAGGATCTTGCCGGCCGATGGATTCTGTTCCGTGACCCGGCCCGGGTTCGGCGAAGGGTCACCCTGCTCGGTGCTGACGTTGAGGCCCAGGGCGGTGAGCTGGGCCCGCGCCTCGTCCTCGCTCTTGCCCACCACGTTCGGGATCTCCACCTGGTTGCCCTTGGAGATCGAGACCTCGATCTTGGTGCCGGGGTCGACCTGCTCGCCGGCGTGCTCGACCGCCACCACCGTGTTGACGGGTGCGGCGCTGTTCACGGACTTGAACACCGGTTCCAGGTTCAGGCGGGTCAACGCCGCATTGGCGGTGTCTTTCGTGGACCCGTTGAGGTCGCCGGGGACGCGGACCTGGCTAGGACTCTTGCACATCTGGTAGGTGATGGGCTCGGCGGGGCCAATCTGGGTATTCGGCTTCGGGCTCTGCTGCGCCACCGTCGGCGTCTTGGCGCAGTCGTCGGTCTCGATGTCGGCGCCGCGGGACACCGAGGTCAGCTTCGCCTGGGTGAGCTGCGCCTTGGCGTCGCTCTCGGTCTGTCCGACCAGGTTCGGCATGGGTATCTTGGCCGGTGTCACCGGCGTGTTGTCGTTGTCGCGCGACAAGATCAGCCCGATGGCCAAGGCCACGACCGCGAGCACACCGAGCGCGGCCAGCACCGCCGTCAACCACGACGACATCTTGCGATCCTGCTGCCGCGGCGGCATTCCGCCCGGCACCGGCCGGGTCATGGTGGTGGCCGCGTGCTGCTGGTACCGCGGCCCGCTCATCGCCATGGTCTCGGCCTCGGTCATCACCGGGGTGGCCAGGACCGGGCGGCCGGCGACCGCGCGCAATGCGTCCGCGCGCATCTCCTGCGCGCTCTGGTAACGGTTGAGCGGGTTCTTGGCCAGCGCCTTCAGCACGATCGCGTCGACGTCCGGCGGCACATCGCGATTGATGTCGCTCGGCGCCTTCGGGTCTTCCCGGACGTGCTGGTAGGCCACGCTGACCGGGCTGTCGCCGACGAACGGCGGGTGTCCGACGAGCAGTTCGAACAGGACGCAGCCGGCGGCGTACACATCGGAGCGGGCGTCGACCGACTCGCCGCGGGCCTGCTCCGGGGACAGGTACTGCGCCGTACCGATGACCGCACTGGTCTGGGTCATCGTGGTCGCACCGCTGGCCAGGGCCCGGGCGATGCCGAAATCCATGACCTTGACCTGGCCGTTCTGGGTGACCATCACGTTGCCGGGCTTGATGTCCCGGTGGATGATCCCGTGCCGGTGGCTGAACTCCAGGGCGGCGCAGATGTCCGCGATCATCTCGAGCGCGCGACGCGGCTGGATGCGCTGCTCGGCGGCGAGGACCTCCTTGAGGGTCCGTCCGTTCACGAACTCCATGACGATGAACGGAAGCTTTTCGCCGGTCGAGGACACCTCCTCGCCGGTGTCGTAGACCGCGACGATGGCGGGATGATTCAGCGCGGCGGAGTTCTGCGCCTCGCGCCGGAACCGTTCCTGGAACGTGGCGTCGCGGGCGAGGTCGGTGCGCAGCATCTTGATGGCCACGTCGCGGCCGAGCCGGAGATCGCGTCCCCGATGCACCTCGGCCATACCGCCGTAGCCAAGCAGCTCGCCGACCTGGTACCTGCCACCTAGCAGGCGGGCCTGCGCCGTCATAACGTCTGTCGTCCTTCGCTCGCGTCAACCATTTCGGGTTTCGATCTGCTCTCCGCCGCAGGCAGGCTCAGGCTGCGCGATCCGCCAGCCTGCTCGATAAGGCGGTACGACGCCACCGACGGTACGTCGGCCACGCCCGCGCGGGCGAACCCGGCCGGGGCCATTGCCCCGTTGTTGCCCTGCCTGATCAGGAAGGAGATGACCCCGGCACAGAGCAGGACCAGCAGGCCGAGCACCACGGCGAGCACGATCAGAACCTGCCGGCTGCCCGAGTTCTCCGACTTGGCGGCCGGCTGTTGCTGCATCGGTGGCACGGATGGGTGCCGGTACGGCTGTTGGGCCGGGGGCACCGAGGCCGCGCCGCGCGCCTGGGCACCCGAGACCGACCGGGGCACCGGTGGGTACGGCGGCCGGGCCTGTCCGAACGCCGGGTGACCCGGCGGACCGGAGGACGGGGCACCCGACTGCGGCCGGTTCGACAGCGGGCCGCCGGACTGCGGCCGGGTCATCGCGGGGCTGCCCGACTGCGGCCGGTTGACCGGCGCCGAGCCGTTCACCGCCGGCTGCTGCACGGCCGTGGCCAGGGACGACGCGGCCTGCCGGGCCACCGTGGCCATTGCCGCAGCGGTGGGCCAACGGGCCGCCGGATCCTTGGCGAGCGCCCGGTCCACGATCGCGCGTACCGGGGGTGGGATGTCGGCCGGCAGCGGCCGCGGCGTGTCTCGTACGTGCTTCATGGCGATCTCGATCGGCGTCGCCCCGTCGAACGGGCGGTGCCCGGAGAGGCATTGGTAGGCGACCACACCGAGCGCGTACACGTCCGAGGCCGGGGTCGCGACCGAACCCGACGCCTGCTCGGGCGAGATGTACGACGCCGTGCCCAGCACCGAGCCCGCCACCGTCAACTGACCCACCAGCGCGGACCGGGCGATGCCGAAGTCGGTGAGGACGAGCGTTCCGTTCGGGCGTACCAGAAGATTGCCGGGTTTGACGTCTCGGTGCACGATGCCGTTGGCGTGCGCGGCTTGCAACGCGTCCGCGGCCTGCGCGACCAGCGCCATGGTGCGGGCCGGCGTGAGCCGCCCGACCCGGCTCAGCGTGCGCGACAGGGCGTCGCCCTCGACATACTCCATCACCAGGAAGGCGAGCTGCTGGTCGCTGCCGTAGTCGTAGACGTCGACCACGCCGGGGTGGTTGATGGTCGCCATGGTGCGGGCCTCGCCGCGGAACCGCTCGGCGAAACCCGGCTCGTCCAGCAGCGCCGGGAGCAGGATCTTCACCGCAACCGTACGGCCGAGCACCTCGTCGGTGCCGCGCCAGACGTCGCCCATGCCGCCGCCGGCGATCCGCTCGTCGAGGCGGTAGCGACCACCGAGGGTCACCCCAGGGCTGATCATCTCAGCTCCCTCCCCGGCCCGCCGCGGCCTTCATGATGAGCCCGGCGATCCGGGCGGCCTCGGCGCTGGCGTGGCCACCGGGGACGTTCTCCAGCATGACGCACGCCGCCGAGACGGCCTCGCCCTTGGAGTTGAACGCGAAGCCGATGAACCAGCCGTGCGGGTCCAGGTCGTTGCCGTTCTTGTCCTTGCCGTTCTGCGCCGTGCCGGTCTTGCCGCCGACCCGGAAACCGCTGATCTTGGCTTTGCCGCCGGTGCCGTTCTCGACCACGCTGACCATCATGTCCTGCATGTCGGTCGCCACCTGGCCGTCGATGGGCGAACGCAGGGTCTTGGGCAGTGCGGTGTACACCGGGCTGCGGCCGGCGCTGAGCAACTGCTTCACCAGGTACGGCCGGCGCTGCTCGCCACCGTTCGCCACCGTCGCGGCGATCAGCGCGCCCTGCAGCGCGGTCATCCGCACGTCGCGCTGGCCGATCGACGACTGGGCCAAGGCGCCC
>Ga0307513_10005406_pt1 | contig 16889 bp, 18 predicted proteins | sample 15_EM_MG_FD_202174 | JGI IMG/M metagenome (GOLD analysis project Ga0307513, IMG submission 202174) | Populus trichocarpa ectomycorrhiza microbial communities from riparian zone in the Pacific Northwest, United States - 15_EM | ecosystem: Host-associated > Plants > Roots > Unclassified | place... | reverse complement strand
ATATCACCTTTCCAGGCGGTCTTTGGATGAGCCGGACAACCGAGTATCGGCATTCCAGGACAGCGGGTACAGCGGGCGAATAAAGGTACACGAAGAAACTGGAGGTAGGGAAATAATGATCACACTTGAGCCTTCTTTCTCCGGCCAACCTGGGCTTGGTAACCCGTCTTGATAGCAGAGACGGACTGCCTGGACCCACACGACTCGCACGCCATAAAGTAAATCCGATTCTCCTTTGTGAGCATGGTATCGGGCGACTTGCACGTCTTGCACGTTACGTATTCCACTATACCAACAGTTCATTAGCACCCCAAATGGAATCGAACCAAACGAGAGGAGACGACCCACCGATGTACCGTCTCAGGATATTCTCAATCTGCTTCTGCTGGAACCGACCGCGGATGACTAGCCGCCCGCTGCCGTCCACGCTGCCCGTGGTCCCCATCTCCGCGAGCATAAACGCGATGACGTGCTCGGGCTGGCGGTGCATACGCCGGCAGATATCCCCAATGTTGGCGAATACGGAGCGTTTGTTACCGTCCCTGTGGATCGAGGGCGGCGCGAGGGTGTACCGCTTTGAACCAGAGAGCGCGAGAGCGGGGTTTGCGGCATGGAGCGAGCGGAAGAAGCGATTGAGGAGCTGCGAGACATAGGCTCGTGTCTTAGTACGTCTGTTCAACAATATGGAAGAGCGAGAGGTGGTCCTCACCTCTTGGTATGTGTAATCCCGATCGCTACCTAACCATGATTCCGCCTCTGCACTTCCTGCCCCATGACCGCTACCAGCACCCATGGCGAATGGGTTGTCCCCGAGCTCCACCTCGTCTATGTTCTCAAACTCTGCACCATCTGGTACATCCTCTTCGTCTTCGTCGTCCGCGATCCTGACTTCCTTCTTCTTCTTGGGCTTGCTGATGGACATGTCCCCAAGTTCCCGTTCAAACTCTTCCATGTTGTAGTCCTTCTTTTTCTTCTTCCTTTTCAGATCGGCAAACTCGTCCGCGCCGTCCGCGGGGGCTTCGCCCTCGCCCTGTTTTGGTTGAACATAATGCGCGTACACACGGAACAGGAAGACATTCGTGTGTCAGTAAATGTGCACAGCGTACATGAGAACATTTGCGTACCAAGTCCATCGGTAACTCCTTCTTTTTCTTCTTCTTCTTGATATCGGAGAAGTCCATATCACCACCTTCACCGGGTGCCTCAGTAGGGGCAGCTTCATCCTGGATAACTACTTGTCAGTATCCTCCGTCCGACTTCCTGAACGCAAAACCACTCACCATATCCATTGGAATCTCCTTCTTCTTCTTCTTCTTCTTCGGCATATCAGAGTAATCATCTACAGGTGCAGCTGATTCCTCCGCTGGTGGGGCAGCCGGCTCATCCTACACATGCACAAAGATCAGCCCTCCATATGACCGATCGCAACAAACCGACCGATTCACCAGTCCATCTACCGGTAATTCCTTCTTTTTCTTCTTCTTCTTTAGATCGCCAAACATGGCCTTGACGTCGTCTTCTGCCGCTGCTGCCGCCTCTGTATTTACATTCACATCGCTCGTGCTGGCCTCCATGGCTGCCTCATGCGCGGTCGCGGGACCGAGGGAGGCGTCGTGCACGGGCTCCTTGGGTGGATAGGACGGGTCGGGCTCGGGCGCGACGGGGTCCTCGTTGAAGACGACCGCCTTTTTCTTCTTTTTCTTCTTCATGTCCGCGAACATGCTCATCGGGTCTTCGCTCGCCATTGTTGCTGTCCGATCCGCCGTCTGGAGCGGGTTGAGGGGGAGAAAGAGTCAGTGGAGGGCGCGGGCAAATAATGGACAAATACCCGAATTTGCTTGCTTTATCTCTTAGCACTTACCTTCCTTTTCGACATGCTGGCCAGGACTGCGCTGCGACCGGCGCTGGTAGCCCAACCTATGATCGCCACCTCGCAGGCACGCAACATGGCGACGCTGCGGGAAATTGAGCTCCGTCTCAAGTCTGTCAAAAACATTGAGAAAATCACAAAGGTCTGTTATGACGTCGAAGAGCTTGGGGAGAAATGGCCAATAATTATGTATAATCACAGTCGATGAAAATGATTGCGTCGACGAAGATGGTGAAGGCCCAGCGCGCGGTGGGCGCGGGCAAGTCGTACGGCGAGGCCAATACCGGTTCGTCCCCTCGTAGCCAACCCAATCCGCGTTCCGTTTGCTCAACTACCCTGTTCCTGAATCATAGAAATCTTCAAGACGGCGTCACCCAAAGAAACCCCTAAGCGCAAGCTCTTCGTCGTCGTTTCGTCAGACAAGGGCCTCTGCGGCGGCGTCCACTCATCCCTCTCCAAACTCACCCGCAAGTCCCTCATTGGGCCTGAGGCACATGCCGACCCCGCCTCACCCATCGTCATCATTGGGGATAAGGCAAAGGCCCAGCTATCCCGCCATCTGATCAAGAATTTCGTCCTCACCGTCAACCAAATCGGCAAGGACGTGCCCACGTTTGCGGATGCAGCAGGTGTCGTCGATTTGATTACCCAGAGCGGTGTGCAGTATGATTCGGTGCGTCTACTGGGAACTTACAGGCGCCTGTCGAAATGTTGATGCAAGTGGAAACAGGCGGTCATTCTCCACAACAAGTATGTCTCGGCGATCGCGTTCGATTCGGTGATGAAGGAGGTGCATACTGCAACCGCTCTCGAGGGTTCTGGTGCGTTTTGATTGGCGCAGATGAGTGACCGACTTTCGAGTTTGGCTGACCGGGATGCACGTAGATGGCTTCCGGAAATACGAACAAGAGGAAGAAGTCACCAAGGACCTTGCGGAGTTTACCCTCGCTAACGCCATCTTCTCCGCCCTCGTCGAAGGTCATGCCGCCGAACAAAGCGCCCGGTGGGTCCCATCCTATGCTCGAATGGCAACTCCTTAGAACATAACCGAACTAAACCCGGTTCATTTATAGTCGCAATGCGATGGACAACGCCTCGAAGAACGCATCGGACATGATTAGCTCACTGCGGATGAAGTACAATCGTGGTCGACAGGCAGCGATCACCAATGAGCTGGTCGATATCATCACTGGTGCCTCTGGTACGTCTCCGGTTTCCCCATATCTCCGAGTTTACCGTAGTTGCCTAACGTCGCGCTCTGTACAGCGCTCTAATGGTCTTCCTACCTGTTGAACATGTTACTTAGAACCAATTCGTGCAACGGCCTTTGTCGTCGCTGGATTGAAATGGATTCCTCTTTGAAACAAAGCGTGAGCAGGAGCGCAAGTGACGTCGTGGGGTTTTGAATGAATCGTAGACACCGCGAGATAGTATCTGAACGTCAGGGCCAAATGAAACTGAACTGGCGCTTACGGCCCCGCGAAGCCAAGCTCGGGCTCCGCGAGTGAACAGCGACAAGGACCGGAGCTGCGAGTCCACAGCAAACACCCAGGGCGTGGGAGAGGCGTGGCAAGCCTCGACACGGATCTGGTCAGGAAGTGAGAGGAGAGCTGGGGTTGAAGATCCCGGTTGAAGTGAGGGATTCGTTTGGAGTGCAGGGATTCAATGACGGAGGAGAAGCTGTGTCGGTGATAAGCTCTTGATACTTGTGTTGTGTTGTGCAGAAGCCTGACTACTGGCTTCCTGGAACCGCTCGTCCGGGATTTGTCCTGGGTGCCAACCAATCCGTTATAAAGGATGTCACAAATTCCAGCTTGGTTTCCTCCCAACAACTGTCGGACAACACATGCCCGCCCAGACTGTGCCATGCCAGGTGTGTGCCCGGCCACATCCAAGTAGAAAACGACAACGTCGGGGCTGATCTCCATCCGTATCTGTAGTATCGGACAGGCAAGACGCTCGGTAGTGGGACCTACGCGGTCGTCAAAGAGGCCGTCCACATCAAGTCTGGGACATACTATGCATGCAAGGTCATCAGTAAAAGGCTTATGGAGGGTAGAGAACACATGGTAAGTCCAAGCCTCATTCTAGCTATGGGCCGCATTTGCTCCCCGCCAACCCCCCGCGACCTACATCCTGCTCCGTTGTTCGCCCTATATTCCTCACGTTGATCTATCCCGTGGAAACCATGGAAAAGTGCCCGATCCGTGGTCATCTCGCCCCGCACCTGGCACGGGCGCTCAAGCTCTCGACTCATCCATTTATCCAAATCTTTCTGATACATATTATGTCTAGGTTCGCAATGAAATATCCGTCCTCAAGCATGTCTCTCGTGGCCATCGTAATATCGTAACCCTACACGACTACTTCGAAACTGCGCACAACCTCTACCTCATCTTCGACCTCTGTACTGGTGGCGAGCTCTTTGATCGCATCTGTGCCAAAGGAAACTACTATGAGGCCGACGCCGCCGACCTTGTCCGCACTGTCATGCGCGCCGTCCAGTACATCCACGGCACGGGGATCGTTCACCGCGATTTGAAACCCGAGAACTTGCTGTTTAGGACCAAGGCGGAGGATGCGGACATTATGATCGCCGATTTCGGTCTCAGTCGCGTTATGGATGACGACAAATTGACCATGCTCACCGAGGTCTGTGGTACGCCCGGATATATGGCTCCTGAGATTTTCAAAAAGAGTGCGTATTATCCCCCTTCTCCGTCCCCGCACTGTGCGTCTGACCAGCGCTTCCAGCCGGGCACGGGAAACCCGTCGATATCTGGGCGATGGGTGTGATCACCTACTTCCTCTTGTGCGGGTACACACCCTTCGACCGTGATACGCCCGAGGAAGAGGCGCGCGCAATCTCACGCGGCGACTACAAGTTTGAGCCGCACGAGTACTGGGCAAATGTCTCGGAGACCGCACGTGATTTCGTCCGCATGTGCCTCACAGTCGACCCCAAGCAGCGCCCGTCTGCTGAGCAGATGCTCAACCACAAGTGGCTCGCGGATCTCAAGCCCCATTTCGTTCCCGATCCCAACTCTGCTACTGGTGAACCCACGGATCTCTTGCCGCATGTTAGGAAGCAGTTTGATGCTCGAAAGACTTGTGAGTGTGCTTCCTCGCACCTTCTGTGATGTGGAGAACTGACCTGTGCGTATGCTTCCACCTAATAAGTCCGCCGTGCGATCCTCAGTGTCGCTGCCGCTCGACGGTTCTCTGTCGGACCCAAGCTGGACTCACCAAAGGCTCAGCTGGCCGAGACGGTCAAAGAGTACAAGAAGGTGGCCGAAGAGGTATGTCCATGTTCCGTATGCCAGCTCTTCTCTGACGACACTGCCCGCAAAATGTAGGAACACATCGGAGACGAGGCATCCGCCTCCGTCACCTATGCCCACGAGGCATCGCCGTCGACCTCGCCGAACCCGGGTAGCTCGAGCGGTCAACTCCTGGCGCAGCAGTTGTCTGCCCACCATGCCTCTACCTCCTCCTCTACGGGGACCACGACTAGGACCTATGCACCCCCGCCGGGACCGCCGCCCGCGACCCCGCCGCCTCCAGCGAGCGCTCATTCCGGCCACGGTAGTGAGACAGGCAGCACAACCAACACAGAGGACCTACAAAAGGCCTTTGCAAAGCAGAGCCTCACGGAACATTGACGCCAGGCGTGGGGCCGGTTCCGCCACAAGTGATTATTCAATTTTCGTCCCTGCCTACGGACGGCCAAGGTTCCGAGGGAGGGATTCACTTGTGAAAGGATCGGTGCTCACATGCAGCTAGTATACCCCCATTTGTGAAATGGGGCGCGATCTTTAGACTATATCGTGCTGGTGGAGCGGGGAAACGGGGCAAGAAGTTGGGGGACGAACGGGAAAGGACACGAGAGTGCAATGACGTGGTGCTAAGCTCATTGGTTTCTCGACATCTCATAATAGCTTTCGAATTGTTGCTTTGCGTATCAACTTGACTTTGTGTGGCTATACAGCTTTGGAACGAAATATTCCTCATTGTTTTCACATTATGGCTAGGAGGGAGTCTTCGAATGAAATAGCAGCCGGAGCGACAAGTGAAGAGATGATTGTGGTGGGTGCTTTTTGGCGTTCCACACGTCTTGGACCACACATCGCTGGATGCGAGTAAGACGTGGTTGGGCCCAACATGGTCTATTAAGACCTAAGGAGAGTGTTTGTGTCTGCTTAGACTGATGGCCCCCTCTCGAGGCTTCTACAATCTCAACTCCGTTGACCTATGTTCTCCAATTTTGCGGCAATGCGAGTAATCCCAACCGCGTGCTGGCCAGACCAGTTGGAAGGAAAGAGGTACCAATAGGAATTTATGGCTTCTTTTTCGTGGATGCGTGCGGTCGGGACGGCTTCACGCTTTCCCCTTCTTTCGTCGTTCGCTTCCACACAGAAACTAATTGCGACGCAAGTCCTCCGCTACCGAGGTGGTACTCGGTTTTGTTTTTGTCTATTCAGCAGCCCACAAGGGCCACCACAACCCTGCAACCTCTTTGCAGCGTTCGGCTTATCTTAGGGCGGTGAGAATTTAGCGCCACTTCAGGTGGGAAAAGGGAACTACAAACCAACTACATTCGACCATTCAACAGGGCTTGCCAGAAGGCATTGTCTCTCATGACGGCACATACATAACAGCTACGATGGCATCCCTGCTGTTAGTAACACCCGTATGTCTTATCATTTTAAACGTCAGTGTCCTGGGGCTCACCAATGGCCGTGCAGACCTGCTCGTTGATATTCTCCGGAAGCAAACGGACTTCAAACACTCCTGACCCAAAGAATGCAGTGGAGCTCTACCAAGGCGAGATGAGGGGTGGCACATATGCCTATCTTGCTCTCCCTGGTAAGCTATGCGTATTTAGGTCAATGCTACTTCTACTTTAGATCAATTGAAGGCTGGTAAGGTGGGTGTGAAGTAAATCGATCAAATTGTGGAGTACATCCTTCGGACCAAGTGGCAAACATTTGCGCTCCGGCGCTGTTCCGCACTATAATAAATCCAAAAAAGCCCTGGGAGGTAGTTCGTCTACTCGCCCTCGTGAATATCGGGCGTTTCGTGAAACACCTCAAGTATGTCGCTACCTGACTGGCTTTTGTCTTGTTGACAATTCCTTTAGACCCTTGTCCATACAAGGATTGCGTGGTCATACTCCGACTAACTACATCCTGTCGAAGCTGTTGGAGACGGAACGCGAAACTATTGTGTTACTGGAAAACGGAAACGACACCTTGCCACCTTCCAGGTCTATAAAAAATCGGTCGTTCTTATCGGTCGTTCTTATCGGTCGTTCGGGATCAGGTTATCGTGAGTATTGCACCAAGGTAGCGTCGGTTCCTCGATGGCTCACCGATTTATATAGTTTGGGTAAGTATTCAATCCACCTCAAACAGTACACTCACAGTGTCATGGAACACGAGGCACATCCTCATAACTCTTCCTACAGAGGCTGCAGCTGTTATTGGGCAATTCTACGTGGTGGTATAGTACTTGTCGAAGTTATCTTTGGCGATGTCGATCCCTCGGGTCAGTACAGGCGATTTTAAACCGAAGCCATAGGCTGAGTCTTCTAATAGGAAACCTTTTTGTCTCTTGGCCGAGAGACATCGGCACCACTCCTGCTTTGTTCAAATTCTTCAAAGGCAGGAGGTCACTGGACCCTATGCGTATTGATGACGATGGAACCATTCAACTTGGGCATCAAGTAAACCATCCATTACCTTAAGCCCGCGCCTCCGATCTCACCTTTCGTGCTGGTAAATCCTCAATTCTCATTAGTCGTTCGGTTACCACCTGGCATATACAACAATTACTCACTCCTACCACAAATTAGAATGTAAACTCTTGGGAGGGGGAACCTCTGCGGCTCTCTGCACAGTTACCAACTCCGGTTCAAGGCAAAGTTGTCCAAGTCTACATTTCCGACGTGCCGACTTCCGTTGTCACAGCAGCTTGGCAGCCGGTAGGATCCCGAGAGGGTGTTCCTCAAGTGTGTCTCGTCATCCTTGAGATCTTTTAAGTCTATTGGTTCCCAGGGGCGGACACAGTACCACTGTTAGTATTACTGTCCCCGCAGATGAACTCTGCCTTTGGAACATTGATAAATGGATCGTCGAACTGGGTTATTCGAGATGCGCCTTTGAAGCCGTCGATCGGCAAACTCTACTTTCACGTCATCTCTTGAACATACCACCTTTCTCGTGCCTTCTATACCCGTGTTAAAAATAACCATCATGTTATCAAGGCGTGTCCACGGCTTCTCCCTTGTACCTCAAAACATGCCAGCCTCGCCTCGTGGTTCGACTCCTTCGTCACTTAGACCCCTGAGCACGAATGGCACCTACAATGCGTCCAAACTCACCTCGACGTAAGTGTGTCCATTGTAACCTTTAATCTACTCACTGGGAAACGTCGAATGATTCGTGTTTTGACGAGAACCGCAGACGATGGCGCCGATAACGGTTTCAAGAAGGAACCTCGTAAATTAGAATCTTATGCATTATTATTTCTCACGCTAACCGGGAGCGCCAGTGTTCTCTGCACCACAACAGTCAATATGGCAAATGTATAACGATATGGCTGCCATCAACGACCGGGATAGACAGCAGGAGTGGACAGATATGACTGACACAATCCTTTTATTTGTAAGTGGTCCATCTCCGACGCTTGTGGGTGGAATATTAATGACCTCCAGGCGGGTTTATTCGCAGCCGTCCTCTCAGCCTTCTTACTCGCCACTATGCCACTGCTCCAGCCTAACAACACAGATCTTACGCTTGCTGCTCTCGTCCATATATCGACGCAACTCGGGAACCTCAGCGGGGCCGCGAGCCAGCCCTTCGTCCCACGTGACTTTGCTATGTCAAGAAGCGCTGTCGTCGTGAACGGGCTTTTCTTCACGAGTCTCTCGCTTATATTGTGCGCCGCATTTCTAGCTATGCTCATTCGGGGGTGGCTTCGGGAATTCGACCGTGGCTTGCGAGCAATCACCATTCCTGACATTCAGGCGAAGGAACGTGAGAAACGTCTTCAAAGTCTAGAGCGTTACTATTTAACCACTCTTGTTGCCCTACTCCCTGTACTTGTCCAGCTCGCACTGGTTCTTTTTTGTGTTGGGCTCGTCGTCTTTCTACTACCCATTTACGCTCCCATCGCTTATGTTGCTCTTTCCGTCTTCGCGATGCCACTAGTCATCTATATCACCTCCTGGATCATCTCCTTACATGACCCATTCGCTCCATTTTCGTCACCATTCACTCGCAAACTGAGTACCTTTGGCCAACTTTACCGTGCTGCAGCATGGGAAACCATTGAGCAGCCTAGGGGCATCAGAGGGCTTTTCGATTTCTGCGTCCAGCTATCGCTGCGCACCGCAAAGATACCCATCCACGGTTTCACCCGTGAGCACATCCAAACAGCTCATTTGTATGGGGAACGGCAAAGACGTATGGGGTACAATCTGGCCCACCCATGCGTCGTAGAAAGATTGGTCGGTAGCACGGTCAAAGCGCCGGAAAGTCTGGCGGTCTTTCTGTCAGCTTTCGAGCAAAGTCAACACCCATACCTTCGTCCTCAAGCATGCATAGGCTGGAGAACTATCATTGAATATATCCAGCCTCTGTTGGGAGCGGGAGCCCCACTTCCTCTTCCAGCTGCGCGGGGTATATTTCGAGTTTTAAATTATCAGCTCCGCGCCGCCCACAGTCACTCATTTGATAGTTCTACCCCAAACATAAAGCTGGCCGCGCTCGTTTGTCGGCGCTTGGTCAGTGGCGACGCCAAAGGTGTGGATAGAGCGTTGGTCCACCTCCTGCATTCCCATCTATCTGGCCTTTCCATCGTTCCCAGCACCTGGCACTGGTCTCAAGCCTGTAAGATGATTCCTCATTTGGAGCCTGATGACGAGAATGGCGCGAACTTGCTATGGGTCATAGAATTTGCTTGTCGGTGCCATTCCTTTGCCTGCTTCCGGCGTCAGATGGGACGAGGGCAGGCAATACGACAAAGCCTGAATCTCATCCGGAGCATTCTGCTATTTATTAGCAGGATGAAGCCTGGCCACCCACTGAAACGCCAGCTAGGAATTAGTGCACTGAAAGCAGTTATTTCATTAGCTCATGCCTATATAGATGGCGCACCGAGGCCGCAGGGAATCGAGCACACGTCCCGTTTATATCATTGCATTCACGATTACGAGGCTCACGATGCCGTTCTTGAAAACCTAATGGCCTTGTTCTCGTCTTCGAAGCCCGCAAATCGCAAACGCTCCATTCTGCGAGGATTCGCCATTCCCTGTCTTCTCCTCCTAGACTGTGTGACGGAAGAACAGTCGTCGTCTCGCGAGAATGCAATTGATCAACTTCTCGGTGTGATGGTCAATGAAGCCAACTTCCCACCATGGATGGCGGAGGACATGCGTCAGAGTGGAGTTCCATGGGGGCGAAATATCGCAATTTGGACGGCTAGTCTAGCTGGGCTTACAGAAGCCCACGCCGCCCATCCCTCCCGACTCATTCAATGGACAACACGTCTCGCTTTAGGGTGCTACCATTTACCAGATGGGGAGACTACGTTTTCACATCTCCGCGGTTTCATCGTTATGTACGATGAGCGGACTCAACGCAATCTGATCCTGATGGACGCCCCTGCACTTGAATATATAGCCTCCATGGTCAAGTACAGTTGCCAGAAATACAACATTGATCCTTCGGAGTTCGTTCGGGGGGTTCAACTTCGCAACCCATGGTTGCTCCTCCATTTTGATAACTTACTCGGTTGTCCTACAACTCTCGCAAATGGGGTTATTGAAGAGATGAAATGGCTGTCTACCTCAGCTTTCGATCTCATTGCTCGGCAACGGATCACTTTGTACAACTCCACGTCTGTGCCTCCAGAACCCCTTATCCGCCTCTTCTTCAACTCCTCTTCCTTCTCTGTCCAATTACTTGTTATTGTTTTCGCCTTGAGGTGGACCCGTACCCAGCTAGGAAATGGGCAGGACAATTTTTTTGGTTCGGAGGAACCCTTTGAAATGACTATACACCACCTAATTACCCGGCTGGCTCCCTCTGGTTTTCTTGCACACGACAAGGATGAATATGCGAGATTCATTCTGGACTGGATCCTCATCGCTGAGGATTTGTATCCCCATTGGTCCTCGCTTCCAGATAGTTGGAGAAAAGCATTAGCTACAGTACTCATCCTGGGTAGACATTCACTTCAATGGTTTCGTGGAGTTAGCGAACTGTGTCTGGTGCACCTTGATTCCAGATATACAGGGATAATGCCCCAACACGACGCGGCGCTCCACTCTGCTACATCAATGAAGGGGTCCCTATCTTCTTTCGTTGACCTTCATGGTCCCAGTGATATGGTTGGGGAGCAGGCTGGTGAGATAGAGCAAAACCGCCTGAGGGGTGCTGCAGAGCAGCTTCTTCCATTTTTAGCTGACGCGATCGAAGAGATTGGCACTAGGCTGACCCCAGCCGATGTCTGGTCCATACACGAGAGTATATTCGCATTGCTTCGACTTCCTAGCGTGTTTGGTGACGCAACCTGTCGCTCTCGAATTCACGATGCCCTAGAGGCAGCCAAGCAACGGGAGATCAAAATTCCTCTCAAGATACGGAGGGAGATACCTGGAAGTGTCGAATCTCTGGAACCTAGATGGTGGATAGAGAGCACCCCGCCTCCTACACAAGTATCATCACCGGCACCATCTCTGGGTGGGCTACCAGATCCGTCTGACTTACCGGATGGGGCAGCCTCATCAGGACCCATTCCGGCAAACGTTCTCCAGATAGAGCCGTGATTCTGCACTCAAGGCTGTGGAATGTTAACTCAAGTGTGGTGGACCCAAAACTTTATTGTATCTGAGGTCAGCGACTTCCTGCTTTCTCACCAATACCAGAGGTCATCAACTCAATCAACCTTGCACTCCGTCAACCTGTGATAGAGCGAACCGGACACGGGTGGCCCATAAAGAAGCGCGTCGCTCCTGGCATGTGAAAGACTCCCTTGCAAAAAATTCAGCCCTGTGCACGACCGCCAGCGATCGGGTTGTTAGTACCGCGAACTCGTATTGCACCTCTCCGACATCCCCACGCCCAACGACGAGATTAGAACACCTGGAGCACGCATATCGACTTGTTCTCGCGTTTCACCCATCACATCATTACACGGTTCATAGCCCATTATCCCTTCCAATCTGAAACTCAGATCTTCCATCTTGTCTCAACCGCACCTCCCACCGCCTCTCCGCATGTAGAATGGATTGATGTATCACGGTTACTGACGTTTAATTTCTTGTTCCTCATGTTCTGCTTCGAGATACGCTCGAGATTCTATACTTACGATCCTCTTTCCTGACGACGACCCACTCGGGCACACTTCTGGTGAAAATCCTGGATAACATCATGTAGTTTGTGTGGTACGAATTCTGCAATCTGTATCTCGATTTGGATTCATCCTCTTGTTCCTCTTAAATCCCTCCGTTCACTTCAATTCGCGTGTGTAAACAACAAATCCATTCGATCTATCTACGTGGAATTCAGACGACTCGCCATCCTCAAACAACCTTGCACTCGATCAATCTTGCAAGCAAGATCCGGAGGCTTGAACAATCCCCACGGGTCTAAATGTTGGCTTGTTCATGTTAAGAGATTTCAGATCGATTCCACAGCTTCTGTCCTTGATATTTTCAAAGATCCGATCAACCGTTACATATCTATGCATCCTCACGAAGGAAAAATGTAAAGAGAAAAGGTATCTATCACACATATCAAGCCACAAACTTGATAGACTGTTAAAAGAAACTGCTGGATGTATTAGGAGAAATCAAGACCGGATGTTGTCCACAGAAATTCAGCCACTACCCCTGAAAGTATTCGCGGGATCTCTCCGTGGGTCAGATCGCTCGAGGCATAATTCTGAAACGCGTCAATCGTGACGTTGGTCGTATTCGTGGTGGGATTATCAATAATCGTTTTACTGTCGCTATACGGCCTGGACGTCGTTGATTGCTGGTAGGGTCTCTATTGCACAAGATACCTCGCTGGGACATCATGCCTGCTTTGGAGGAAGAGGTGAGTTCGGCGCACCCGTAGGGCTAGGGGTAAACGTAGGCACTGATGTACCCTAGGAGGCGGCGCTGGATTGGGCAAGAGCACTCCGACAAACACCAAGGGGGGCGACCGGCAGGACTACTGCCTAAGAGTACTTCAGAATCGTAGTATTCATGACAGAGGGAGAGCTGCAAAGTATGACAGAGAACGAGGTTCTACCAAGGTGGAGACATACGCGCAGTGTCGGTCAGCGGGTTGCCGGACGGGCACCGGGGTGGTCAGGTCCAAGTCGCGTGAATAATAAACAAGCTAGATACAGATACAAAGAGCTAATTCTATGGACATTGCAGCTGAATACACAACCCGGAGCAAATTCCGACAAGGTATGAGACCCTGCGTTTGAATCGTAATGACGTAATATGCATTCGTAAAGTAAGGGTCGACAACTGAACCAGCTTACGGAAGTCTCCCACCTTGAAAAGGCGGAGGGCTAATATATTCAAGGAAAATCGCGTGGGGGTCGTCGGATCGCAGAGTCACTGTGTACTCACCATGTCGCACTTGTAATTTCGGCCGGACTCTTAACGCACAGCACTGAACGGTAACCTTTGTTTCCGGCTTCTTCGCTTCCTGATCCAGCACTGTCGTCCCAGGCCTTGTAGGATATTCTCGTATAATACCAGTGTGAACGTACTTATGAGTGAAATTTACCATCCACACTTTGAAAATACTATTAGAAGCGTCACAACCGCGTCGCAACCCAAGCTTTGTTCCCTCTGGGCTGCATATCCCAGAGAGCTCCCGATATCTCCGACATGGTGTATCAATAAATTTACGGACCATGCTCTCCAGGACGCCTAACCCCAGTATGTGATTGAAGCACCTCGAAATGTCAATGTTCTAGATCAACTCGCCGGACACAAAGGACATCATCAGCTCATATTCTTGGACAACAACTGCCCCCGCCCGTGTTTATGTGTCTGACGTACCAAGCATAAACCTTTCTGGTTGCCGTTAATATTCTAACTACCCACTGATCTACCCACTACTGTGGCAAATTGCAAAAGGGTAAATGCCAACTGGCGAGCAAACCACTTAAAATGATTCTTATTGAGCAACAAGTGGTGCATTTTGATATCCAGGCACCTACAAATCATAATAGTGATTTAGGGGTTTCTGGGCTCGCAGGAATCGCACACGGTTCATTTCGGAGCTCAAACCATCTCATAATTGTACCAACACATACAAGGGCGCCCAGTACGTACACACGTACAAAAAACTCACCATGACCGAACGAAGAGGAAAGGGGTGGGAAAAAAGAATGGATACAACATACATTGAAACAGATCCACAGTTCGAAACGGAAGGCATACATGGTCGAAATATCCGAATGGGGAAATGGGATTACGGGGAGATGGGAATGGCAGAAGGGATCACATGAGAGGGTCAAATCAGATGTGGGTAGTGCAAGGAATAAACAGCCTTGAATAAACAGCCTTAATGGAGTGATGATGATGGAAGGCCGAGAACGGAAGACAGGGTGGTGGTTACAGCTGGGTTCGGTCTGTTCGGTCTGGCGTACAAGCACACAAGGGAGAATAAGTATTGCTGCCGTCAATAGAGTGGATTTTAGGTAGATGGTGTGGGAGAGGGTATCCACTCGTCGTTTGTACTGATACGTTGGTGGTCGTCGGAATCATTTGTTTGTGTGCTATTGATACGAATTGGGGAAAGGAGCGCCAGAAGTGGGAGGGTGGTTGGATATTAGTGGGTTTGGGTAATAGTGTTGTGTCCGTCATCGGGCCGAAGCAAACATATGAAAATGGGAAGAGGGGAAGGGGGCATGAGTTGCGCCCATAATCCGAATCGTTTTTCATTTATTGAAAACGCCATCAAGCAGGATGGATTATGGAAGAAAAATATCGTAGCACGTTCGTGAAGAGGGTGTGAAGAGGGTGACGAAGCTACTGCGGTGGGGCAAAGGGTGATCTTTTGACCCCAGCGTCGAATGGCTTGTCATACTTGTCGTAATCGGATACACGGATGGAGATTGGGTTGAGATTCTCCAATCCAAGCACGCTCTCGCTATCTGACGACTCCGGGGTCCACTTGGCAGGTTCGAGGGTGGCACGCATTGAGCTAGTGTGGCCGTAGAAGCTCCATCGCCAAGAGGAGGTCCAGCCGCCTTCGGGAGGGTGTGTGAGGGATCCGACGGGCGGAAGGGAGATTGGTAGTGGTTCCTCATTCTGCAGGGGGGTGGCAGGCAGAGACATCTCGGAACGGACGGGTGACGGCTCGACGTTGGTCGTGGGCGAATGAGAGAGTGCATCGAACATACGATCTCCGTCGTGCTCTGAGACAGAGGAGAGTTCAGACGGTAGATACGCGGGGGAGAGGAGATGGTTCGCGGGCGCAGCTCCTGAGGTATGGAGACTGCGGTGAGTACTGAGTTGATCGCGAACCATGTTCCGGATGCGCGTACCATTTAGCTGTCGGACGGCCAGAGGAGGCGAGACCTGAGGCAATGACCTCGTGCTGGCGAGGTCGGTCTCTTGATAGGCCCCGACATGGGCGGCAGAGTAGTCGTACAGATGTGGACGATACGGAGAGGGCGGACCGGGGAGCGCATAGACGGAGACATCAGAATGCCTATTGTTATCCGGTTTGCGGGGAGGCGGGTCGAGTGGCTCGTCGTCATCCTCCATCAGCTCGTCATCCTCCATATCCGTCTCCTCCCCATCGTCTGATGGGCCACGTGTCTTTGCGGAGAGGTGTGAATGTGTGGCGGCGGCGGCGGCTTGAGCACGCGACGCAGCGACTCCTTCCTTTTTGCGCTTTGAGCGCTCGTCTCTGAACCAGGTGTTTACGATTCGCTCAGACTATTGGGAAGAGACAAATGAGTCAGCATTGAGTTCTGTCATTTTAGCTGGAAGAGAAGGCGCCAGGGTCGGGTCTAGGCGATCGAGGCTGGATTATGTCATTGGCGTCGAAAGGCCCCCTTTGCCACCCAAGGCAAACCAAGGCAAAGCCCGGGCAAAGCATTTGGGCAGAGGGCTCGAGGGGGGAAGGGAATGTATTCGAGAGGAGACGAGCACTCACCAGGCCGATTTCAAGCGCAAGACGGCGTCTGTCTGACTGAGACGGGCGGGCGCCGAGATGCTGGAAGGCAATGTTCAATGCGCGGACTTGTTCTGGCGTCTTCCGGACGGTGACTCGCTTTGTGGCGGTGGGGTCGTGTCGGGGTCGATGTGGGCGGGCGTGATGTGGCTGGTCGTCGATGTCGTCGTCTGAGGCGGGAGAGAGTGACAATGGCCTGGCTCTTTGGGCGGTCGCGGAGGATGCGCGGAAGGTGCGTGTACTCTTTGGCATCGTGGGTCGTGTGTGCTAGGAGGTGTGGCTGGTCTGGTGAGCGAACTCGGCGGCGGTTGCTGGCGGTCGATGTTGTTGGGGTCGTTGGTGAGGGCGAGGGTAAAGCGCCGAGGTGGTCGAGGTCGAAGCTGTGGGGGTCGAAGGACAGGCTCAGGAGCGGAGGTCTTATAGGGGCTGATCGACCATTCGGCTTAATCCAGAAACACCACAAGATCGATGATGACTAAGCGCCATTGTTAATCCTGTTTTGCCTCTGCTGCTGTAGAAACAGGAGCACACTCTCGTACATTCCCCATGCGATCATCGCACTCAACGCTTTCCGGTACAGCCGCAACGATACCCCATCCAACAGTCCCACCATCCCTCGTTCCTAATATCACCATCAAATCATTTTTAAATTATACTATTAGCGACCGAGCGCTCGAGCGCTCGAGCGGTCGGTCGGAGGTAGCGTGACTCAGACTCACGCGGAGGATAGCCACCGTAGCTTTGGATATCGACTTGTACCGTCCCTCCTTTCTAACTTGCATCCGCGTCTGTTTCACATAAGCCACATCAGACCAACA
>Ga0307513_10005405_pt1 | contig 16895 bp, 10 predicted proteins | sample 15_EM_MG_FD_202174 | JGI IMG/M metagenome (GOLD analysis project Ga0307513, IMG submission 202174) | Populus trichocarpa ectomycorrhiza microbial communities from riparian zone in the Pacific Northwest, United States - 15_EM | ecosystem: Host-associated > Plants > Roots > Unclassified | place... | reverse complement strand
AGTATCATTACAGGTACATTCAAAATGGCCGAGTCCGAGGGAAAGCATCGGCTGACGTCGATCTCGCTCAGCTTCATCAGTTTACATCTATTTATCTCATTCCGCCTCAACGGACTTTTTGTTGGGCGTCAGTACTTCAGTATTCAGTGCCAGGTGGTGTCGATTGCATGTCATGTCATACGGATGCGCCAATATCCCACTGTACGGCTGGCGGACGACGTGTAACAGCAGAGGAGACCTCACATATTACAGTGATGTGCAGTGAAAAGCTACGACTATGGAAGAACACACCGACATCCCCAGGGTCAGCGTCCACAAATCGTGCTTTCCGAAAAGTACGCCGTAGTACGGATTAGCCGAAACTACCACCAACAGTGTTAGCCGTCACATTGAGAAATCAAACTTTCAGAAACAATAGAGAATCCAGGGCGCACACAAAAATCGAAACAAACAAAACAAATACAGAATGGAGAAATGGAGTTAGGTGACACGGGATACAGATCAACAACAGGCGGCGGGAGTACGCCGTTTTAGGAGGACAATCAGCAAGATGGGGAGTATTTTCAAGGGAGACGGGGAATGTGGAGTGGCAGAAAGAAGAGGAATACGGCGGTCAGGAACCGGGCCTCTGTCCGAACGTGGCGGATCCGTTGTGCATTATCTGGCATGCCCAAGTAGAGAATGGAGAGTTAAAACGCATAGGGGAAGCAACGCCTCTAGCAGCTCACCGGAGATATCATTTCTCTTCAATTTTATGGAGGAGAGCCCTGCAGAACTCAAGGTCTCTCGCAGCTCCGAACCTCTCATAAACATCGGCAGCACGCAGGGCCGCAGACTCCGCCACTTCAAACTTCCTCTCTTTGTACCAAAATTTGGCCTGCAGTTGCATCGCCCGACCCAGACGATATGGGTGATTGATCGTGTACGACTTGGCGCGTTCGACGATTGCATGTGCATCGTCGAGCTTGCCTTCCTTGAAAAATAGGCCCGCCAGTTGGTATTTACCCCAAAACAGTTGAAAATTACAGTTGAAACGGGATGCGATCTTGAGGGCTGCTTCGATGTGGTCGATGGCCTTCTCCATCTCGCCCCTGGAACAACATATGAGGCTAAGGACACGGTAACATTGGCAGACCACAGATCGTTCGCGTTTGCCAGAGAGAAGATCGATCGCTCGTAACGCGGCTTCTTCTGAAGCGTTGAGCTGCCTGCTATGATACAACAGCCAAGCGAGCAGTTCCAAAGATTGTGCCTGTCCCGATATGCGATTGAGCCTTTCGTAAATCCCCAGCGCCTCTCTCGCCTGCTGTATTCCATCCCCGTTGAGGCCAAGCATCCGGTTTGCATTGGATATATGCTCCAGCGTCCAAGCAACCTGCAAGTCGTCCCCCCGCTGTCTCCAGTGCTTCAAAATGTGGGTGAGGAGTCGTTTGTTCTCTACACAATTTCCAACCGCGGCGAACAACCGTGAGAGCTGGAGCAAACATTCCGGTTTGGAGGGGTGGTCATCCGGGAGCGCTTCAATCTTTGGCCCCAGCACGACGAGTCGCGTTTTGTGCCAATAGAGGTGTTTGAAGAAGTGACCACAGGCGGCCCAGGCTTCGTGCGATCCTGCGTCGATTGTCGTGAAGATATCAAGCAGGTGCTCGACGTTCAAGTCCTCCGATGTGATCCATTGCGCCTCGTCGAAGCCAGGTTTTTCAGGGTCGATGAAAACTGACAGCCGGTGGAAGTAACGCTCCTTGATTGTGCAGAGCAGGGGAGAAGACCTCGGATCCTTTGGGCGGAAATAGTCGCGGAGAGGTGCCAGCATCATGACGAATCCGTTGCTTCGGTACGTCAGAGAAAGAGCGCAGAACTTGTCCAGCATCTTTCTTCTGTCGGGAGGCGTCGGAAACAACCACTTGAAGGCCGTCCTCATCGGTAACAGCCACTTGGAGGCCGTCCTCGTCGGGAACAACCAGTCCAGGTTGTTCTCATTGATGCCTTGGGGGAAGAAGGCGACGACGCTCAGGAGGTCGCGAGCATCGGGGCCGAGTTTACGGAACATCGGTGAGGCGAGCGAAAGTTCAATCATTGCCGCAAGGCTCTCGCTGTGGTCCGTCCAAAGTGCCCGCTTTCGGTGCGCGTCCCACTCCTTGGCCAGTCGATTGTTGTCCCACTTGCTGTGATGCGCGGTTGTGGCAAGAAGGGTGAGTGAGAGTAGATGAGAGTCCAGTTGTCCCAGGATCTTATCCACCAGGTCCGTCCGTTTTCCGTTCCCATATATGTAGTAGAAGGCGTCACGTGCAGCGTCTATCGACAACGTCGGGATGGTGGGAATCTTGCAGCAGGGAGGAACGGCCGAGATGCGAGATGTGATCCCTAGACAAATGTTGCTGAAGCGACTCAGCTCCTCCACCACCTCATAGATCTCCCGAGCATCTGCTCCCTGTGGGTCCAGGATGGACTCGGCGTTGTCGAGGATCAGGATCATGTCCGTCGAGGACAGGAAAGGTCGTAGGGGAGTCAGGTCTTCAGGATTCTCGACCCCTGCACCGATGGCCTTGGAGAGTCGGGCAAGGAGGTGAGTGCGCGAGGCGGGGAATTGATCACAACGAATGAATCGACGGTTGTCTCCAAACCGTTGCTTGATGCGATCATGGTGGAGGACCGCCAGAGCGATCGACGTCTTCCCGATCCCCCCTGCGCCGATGAGAGCGATTGGAGCGAGGTCTTCGGCGAGGCCAACGATCTCCTCGATCAGGTCGTCCCGCCCGAAACAGGCCTTCGGTGGCAGTGGAGGGGATTCTCCGAGAAGAGTGGCGTGCGAACGTGAGACCGTTAACGGCAAGGTGTCCGGGATCTTTGGCCTGGCTTCAGTCTGAGTGATGGTTAGCACTCTGCCGTTGCATGGATAGGAAGTTGCTCTTACTAAGTGATATTGATCGCCAGTGTTTTCCTGATCTGTCGAGGCGTTCCGATCCGTATCCGCGACCACTGTGTGGGTATTGATTTCCAGCTCGGTCTGAAAGGAAGGATGGTTAGCGATCGACAGACAGAACCGACCGAACGTACATTGAAGACGTGAAGGACTGCAGTGAGGTCCGCCCTCCAGGTGGCGATCATCTCTTTGTCGTTTTTTGCATGGAAGAGCCGAGAGGCCGCATCTCGTCCTCCTTGATTGACAACCTTCCTTTGGATCTCAGCCACGGTTCTGTGATTCAGAGCATGGTGAGTCACCCGTTACATGCACCGCTGGTCCAACTCACGTTGTCAACCGGTTGATTGCTTCCAACACCGACCGATTGAGTTCATCCACTCGCCCTCCACCCGCCCCTCCGTCAAGAGCTCTGCACACCCGGGCGCAGAACAATCCCAGCTCAACGTAGACAGATTCGCAAGCCATTGAGTCCTGGATGCATGTGAGCCGGGAGCTTATCGTCGCAGAATGGGAAGAAGCGTACCCTGATTATCGTCAGGAGGGCGATTACAGAGTCAAAGACGGCCGCGGCTGGTGCGATGCCGGCGATGTTCCTCGCATGGTTCAGGGCTTCGATATCGGTGTTCAATGAGGAGAGAGCGCCGTCCCGCCCCTTCGGTTGTTGGGACTTTGGATTCATGGTTGAGGCTGGAGGTGGCTAGGAGAGGAAGGCGCGAGGAAGGGTCTTGACCCTAATACAGATGGGCGGCCATCTCATAGCGTGTCTCGTGCAAATGGGCTTTCTGATGGGGGAATTGTGTTGGTGGTCGCCGGGGCACTCAAGTAAGCTGCGACGATCGATCACCCTCCTCCCGATAACAAGACAAAATACACTGTCCGTTACGCGTTAACCTCAACCGTTGTCCATCGGTTCCCCAACCGTGACGCGTGACGGTACTTCGTCGGAACACTAACTCATCCCGTATCTTCCACCCGTTGTTTATCCTCAATGCTAGGCATGCCATCTCGGATATCGGACGGCCCGGTAATAATTTAATCACGGTTGCAGTGGGAAATGGAGGTCAAGAAAGGAGTGGCGAAAGGTGTGAGCTGGCTTGTCCGGAGCCAGCGGCGTGAAAACCAGCATGATGGATTTTAACAGTGAGTCCGACGTGTGCTTGGGCTTACATCGTCCTGAAATTTCATAGCATTGACCCCGTCATCCCTCTTAGCCCCACATTTTGACCACCAAAAGTATCTGGTTGGCACAGCTAGCGCAAATTTGCTGTGCACAGTCATTCATCCATCTACCGTTTCTTGCCCTGGATCAATCACCCATTCGTACCGGATGTAGGAGCGTCTACGACTCCGGTAGTCGTCTCCGTCGCCACCACAGCTCCTAACCAGGTCAGAGTTATCCGAAAGACGGGGTGGTTTTATGACAGAACCAAGGGCTTGTGCCGGCATGTGAGACGACGCGCCATGTCAAAACGTCAAGATGCAGCATGCGGTTCCGGCACAACGACTTTCCTCACCAACCCGACGACATCCGACCGGCCAACACCGCTATGGGATCTTCGCTGCTTTTTACCATCAAGCAGCAGTGAGCTCTTGTTACTCGTGGGGTAAGGACCAATTTCGTTGGTATTGCTCAATCAGGATTTACCACATTTCTCCGGACCTGCTGTAAGTTGCTCCTTTCTCTCCTTGTATGGTGCTTTGATATCCGCTTGCTCAACTCAGAGTAGATCCAGAAAGAGGTCACGGGCTTGTTGGTTTCTGTTCAGCCGGTACCGGAGAGCACGAAAGGCCCACAATGGGTGGCATCGATAAGCGTGCGGGTTCGAGGGGAATGATTTGAATGCTGAGTGGCGAGATTTCAGAATTCCTTCGGGGTGGTTGGAGGGGGGAGGAAATGGTGGCTATGGTGTATGTGATACAAGCTCACCTCTCGTTTGAATTCTTCCTCGCACCTCCACGGTCCTCCCCCTTTGGATCTTTTGTGGCCGCTAACATTGGCTACGTTCTCGTGTTGCGAGCTAATACTGGGACAAGAGTACATCGTGTCACCCGGCGTGCTCGGAGATTGATGTGCCATATCTTAACGTTTCGCCACTGCCATTATATCCTCTGAACAGTAAACACTAGCGAGGAGGCGGTCGAATACGACTTTTTTTAATGGATGTCAGGTTGTCAAAGGAGATGGCCAGAGGGCATAGTCACACCAGGAGTGGGGGACGTCGGACGATGCCGACGAACTGCTAATCAACCCAACGGGGCTGGACCACCCGGAATCCCTGTAAAACCTGACGTTGCATCAAGATTTATTGTCTTCAGGTGTCAACAACTTCAGTGGGTGGGCGTTGTCCGTCGACGATGTGCCAGAAGGTTACGCGGGACGGCGACCAACTTCTAAACATATTGCTCGATCGGGGCTCCCGCCCGCAGCGTAGCGGCAAAGGTGAGCGACTTGGAAATTGTGGTATTGTTAAACCAAACTGTTGAATGCCGCAGGTAGTATACGGGTACACAGATGCAAAACAAACGCGGGGAGACAGACAACCCAAGATGCGGATCAACGACAAGCAGCGGGACACGAATATAAAACAATGTGTGTAAGTAGAGGCCCGCAGGAGGGACGGAGATAACAGCCGTATTGGGGGACATCGCGGCAGACGCAACGACAGGATGAGACGTATCTGAAGGGCTCGGGGCGATTGCCAAGGCTATTGTTTGGCCCCCCGGTGCGCAACAGCCGGGCGGAGTCATCCAAACACCGCTTTTGGTGACGTAGACGAGCAGATACAACTTGGGATCCTCCGAACAAAGATAAGCTCAGAGCGGCGCGAGCATCGTGATGGATTCACTGCTCCGATACGTCGTGGGAAGAGCGGGGAACTTGTCGATGGCGTTCGTTCTATTCGAGATGGTGGGAAACAGCCTCTCGAAGTCGTTCTCATCGACGCCTTGAGAGGAGAAGGCGACGAGTGCGAGAAGCGCTCGGTATCAGACAGGATAACGAATTGCATCCGCGCTGAGCGTCAAAGCCGCAAGTCCAATCATTCGCTACTGCACCACTATCTACACCGATCCAACACCGACATGGACGACATCCTGACCCAACGAGTTCGCTTCCGCAACCAGACCCTTACGTCGTAGCGGGCGAAAGACACGGTTAAGAACGGGACAACCGACGCAGGCGGAGAGCGAGTCTAGTCGACGGATCAGCTTCAGGCGGACTCGGAAGTGCATTTTGCCGCCGACGCCATGTACTCCACCGTACCACTCACTGATGAGAGGAAACGCCCAATCCGTTTGACTACTGTTCTTCGGTTCCTCAACCATGTCCTTCTCCCGAATTCCCCTCACCCATCGTATTGGCCGAGGTACGTCGTCGAGACCCTCGTCCGGCACGTATCGTCGAGTCCACTCGTTTCTCACCTTCGACACCGGGCGTGTTGCTTCAGGCATTGAGGTGGCCCAGCTACGACCCAAGTATGGTTGCAGCAAGGAAAAGAGATCTGGGGAGAAACGAGCCCTGTCTGCTGACTTATTTGGGGTCGTCGGAGCCCTGCGTCGACGTGACGATCAACATAGGGCATTTCAACGGTGAGTCTGGCATGAGGTATTTACGTTGTGATCAGGCCATGACACTGACTCCGTTCTGGATTCCGACCATAGACTGTGGTTGCCCAGCCCGCAACGATGACGAATCTGCTTCGTGTGGTTCATCATCCGTCTGCCGTCCCTTATCCTGGATCTTGCAGGGCACCAGTGGAAGTGCGGATGAGATACGTGTCCCCCCGGTAGTCTCATCCTCTCCGCTGCGTTTCGGGTGCAGTTGCTGTTGAGGGGTCAGTTGAGTCTCGTCAACCCCAACGGCGGCATCGTATCCCTGCAGAAGGGCAACCGTGGAAGACCGTAGCTCGTCACCAACTACACCAACTACACTCCTATGAGGGGGACGCGGGTCCGACAGTTTCGGTTCCCAAACGATATCCCCCGACTTCTACAAAACGGGTGGCAGTACTCGTGATGGACTCCATTTTTCTCCACTTCTTCCCGTCGTCATATCCTGGCGCCTATTCACGGTCCTCTTCTCACCCTCGCGGAGTTCTTCCTTCCCGCAATTTCCATGGTTCATTTCATGGCATGTCGAGTAGCCTCCAGGCCGGTCTTGTCCCCTTTCATGGAGTGGTCTCGGCCAACCGTTTGCTCGCGTCGTATGTGGCAAGCATGTCGGAAGACACACCCTCTCCCTTTCTCGCCTTGTCACCTCCAGCCACAATCCTCCGCAGGCACGAACTCCATCGCCTGAGTATTTATCTTATCTCGCACCATGATTTCCCCCCTTATGATACTCTTGTCATGTACTGGCTATACTTCTCGACGATCGTTGAACATACAATACATGACAGTAACACTGAAAATCGATGGCGAACCCCTCCGAGTCCCAAAGTCACATCGATCACCACAACGGGTGTTCACCACTGCCACCACGAAGCGGGGGCGATGGCCAGCTTGAACCTGAATTCCTCATCGGTCAAGCGGTCGATTAACCTCACAAGTGCGTCGTATGGACCATGTCCCCAGACGTCCCTCTCAAAAGCATCTCGAGGCCACGAGTTGTTTGAGCGTCGTTTAGCTCTCTCGGTGGTCCCAACGTCCCGTAGCAACAGGGTGGAAGGGATCAGTTAAATGGTGTTCCGGAGATCGAATCGGAAAGTGGGACCTTCGCGAGTGCGACCATCGGGTTTGAAGGTCAGTCCAGCTCGAGATGGAAGGATTTACTGAAGCCTACTACGAGAGGATTCCGAGTAATTCTTCAGCCAGTTCCTCGTCAGATTTTCGACACAAACCCGAGATCCCCCGCCTAACCGAGATCACCAAGAGAATCTCCCTCAGGTTCCGCATCGTATCCTAGAATTTTGGCCACTCATCTCCCTTCATATCTGCTCTTTTGTCATGACTTGCCCTCCCGTTCCCCACCCGCCAAAGTTCTCGAGACAAGAGGATTTCCACTACCGTTGATGGAGAGCTTCGTGAGTTCGTAGGATAACCTCGATGGCCCTTCAAGCTTCAGACCCGGACCAAGAGACGTGAGAAATGAAGCCGAGTAAGTTGAATCCAGCGAATCCGGAATTGAGGTTAAGATTTTGAATTCCTCCTTTGATAGAGCCCCCTGGGGGAGGGGCAAGAACAGGGGGGATACCAGGCATCCTCTTGAGAGTTCGTATGCATCGTAAGGTTCCGCTTTGTAAACTCTCGCGTCGTAGACGAAGTCGACGTACAGAACGCTCACATAGCCTGATGTCTTTTTCAGGCCCAACTGTGTCCCTCCGACCTGGAGATCCAACCCGCACGAGATGTCAGGGTTCCGGTGTACCCAGCGGTCCCGGAGGTGTCAGGCTGAGCGAGGGTCGGAATCAGCCATGTTCTGTCGGCTGGTTGGTTGAGGATTTATCCCGGTTCATAGCCATGATTCCACGGAGACGGGTTCGCGTTTCGGATGGTGGAGGTTAACGGAAGAGACTGACTCACAGCGCGTAATTGAGGTGTTCCGCGGCAACACGTCAGTGCCAGGCGGTATCGATTGCATGTCATGTCAAACGGATGCACCAATATCATACTGCACGACTGGCGTACGGCGTGCAACAGGAGAGGAGACCTTACATATTACAGTGATGTGCAGTGAAAAGCTACGACTGTGAAAGAACACACCGGCATCCCCATGGTCAGCGTCCACAAATCGTGCTTTCCGAAAAGTACGCCGTAGTACGAATTAGCCGAAACTACCACCAACAGTGTTAGCCGTCACATTGAGAAATCAAACTTTCAGAAACAATAGAGAATCCAGGGCGCACACAAAAATCGAAACAAACAAAACAAATACAGAATGGAGATATGGAGCTGGGTGACACGAGATACAGATCAACAACAGGCGGCGGGAGTACGCCGTTTTAGGAGGACAATCAGCAAGATGAGGGATGTTTTCGAGAAAAACACGGGGGAATGTGGAGTGGCAGAAGGAAGAGGAATACGGCGGTTAGGAACCGGACCTCTGTCCGAACGCGACGGATCCGTTGTGCATGGAAGGATAAACCTGTAAGGTAGTATCTGGTACGCCCAAGTAGAGAATGGAGAGTTAAAACGCATAGGAGGAAGAAACGTCCCTAGGAGCTCACCAGAGGTATCATCTCTCTTCGATTTTATGGAGGAGAGCCCTGCAGAACTTAAGGTTTCTTGCGGCTCCGAGCCTCTCATAAACATCGGCAGCACGCAGGGCCGCAGACTCCGCCATTTCGAACCTCTTCTCTTTGTACCAAAATTTGGCCTGCAGTTCCACCGCCCGACCCAGACGATATGGGTGATCGATCGCGTACGACTTGGCGCGTTCGACGGTCGCATGTGCATCGCCGAGCCTGCCCTCCTTGAAAAACAGCTCTGCCCGTTGGTAGTTACACCAAAACAGTTGAAAATTACAGTTGAAACGGGATGCGATCTTGAGGGCTGATTCGATGTGGTCGATGGCCTTCTCTGTTTCGCCCCTGGAACAACATATAAGGCCGAGGACACGGTAACATTCGCAGACCAGAGATCGCTCGGGTCCGCCCGAGAGGAGGTCGATCGCTCGTAACGCGGCTTCTTCTGAAGCGTTAAGCTGCTTGTCGCCACTCAACAACCAAGCGAGCATTCGCAAAGAATATGCCTGTCCCGATATGTGATTGAGCCTTTCGTAAATTCCCAGCGCCTCTCTCGCCTGCCGTATTCCTTCCCCGTTGAGGCCAAGCACCCGGTTTGCATCGCATATATGCCCCAACATCCTAGCAACCTGAAAGTCGTTCCTCCGCTGTCTCCAGTGCTTCAAAGTGTGGGTGAGGAGTCGTTTGTTCTCTACGTGATTTCCAACCGCGCCGAACAATATTGAGAGCTGGAGCAAACATTCCGGTTTGGACGGGTGGTCATCCGGGAGCCCTTCAATCTTTGGCCCCAGCATGACCAGCCGTGTTTTGTGCCAATAGAGGTGCTCCAAGAAGTGACCACAGACGGCCCAGGCTTCGTGCGATCCTGCGTCGATCGTTGTGAAGACATCGAGTAGGTGCTCGACATTCACGTCCTCCGACGTGATCCATTGTGCCTCGTCGAAGCCAGGTTTATCTGGATTGACGATAACCGACAACCGTTGGAAGTAACGCTTCTTGATTGTGCGGAGGAGGGGAGACGACCTCGGATCCTTTGGGCGGAAATAGTCGCGGAGAGGTGCCAGCATCATGACGAATCCGTTGCTTCGGTACGTCAGAGAGAGAGCGCAGAACTTGTCCAACATCCTTCTTCCGTCGGGACGGGTCGGAAACAACCGCTTGAAGGCCGTCCTCGCCGGGAACAACCAGTCCAGGTTGTTCTCATCGATGCCTTGGGGGAAGAAGGCGACGACGCTGAGGAGGTCACGAGCATCGGAGCCGAGTTTATGGAACATTGACGAAGTAAGCGAAAGTTCGATCATTGCCGCAAGGCACTCGCTGTGGTCCGTCCAAAGTGCCCGCTTTCGGTGCGCGTCCCACTCCTTGGCCAGTCGATCGTCGTCCCACTTGTTATGATACGCGACCGTGGCAAGAAGGGTCAGTGAGAGTAGATGAGAGTCAAGTTGTCCCAGGATCTTATCCACCAGGTCCGTCCGTTCTTCCTTCCCATATATGTAGTAGAAGGCGTCACGTGCGGCATCTATCGACAACGTCGGGATGGTGGGAATCTTGCAGCAGGGAGGAACGGTCGAGATGCGAGATGTGATCCCAAGACAAATGTTGCTGAAACGACTCAGCTCCTCCACCACCCCATAGATCTCCCGAGCATCTGCTCCCTGTGGGTCCAGAATGGATTCGGCGTTGTCGAGAATCAGGATCATGTCCGTCGACGATAGGAAAGGTCGCAGGGGAGTCAGGTCTTCAGGATTCTCGACCCCTGCACCGATGACCTTGGAGAGTCGGGCAAGGAGGTGAGTGGGCGAGGCGAGCAATTGATCACAACGAATGAATCGACGGTTGTCCCCGAACCGTTGTTTGATGCGATCATGGTGGAGGACCGCCAGAGCGATCGACGTCTTCCCGATCCCCCCTGCACCGATGAGAGCAATTGGAGCGAGGTCTTCGGCGAGACTAACGATCTCCTCGATCAGGTCGTCCCGTCCGAAACAGGCCCTGGGCGGCGGGGGAGGCGATTCTCCAAGGAGAGTGTTGTGCGAACGTGAGACGGCCAGCTGTGTGGTATCCAGGACCGTTGGCCTGGCTTCAGTCTAAGGGATGGTCAGCACTCTGCTGTTGCATGGATAGGAAGTCACACTTACTGAGTGATATTGGTCGCCAGCACCTTCCTGATCTGTCGACGTGCTCCGATCCATATCCGCGACCATCGTGTGGGTATTGATTTCCAGCTCGGTCTGACAGGGGGTATGTCAGCAATTACACAACAGAACCGACCGAACGTACATTGAAGACGTGAAGGACTGCAGTGAGGTCCGCCCTCCAGGTGGCAATCATCTCTTTATCGTTTTTTGCGTAGAAAAGCCGAGAGACCGCGTTTCGCCCTCCCTGCTTGACAATCTTCCTTTGGATCTCAGCCACAGTTCTGCGATTCAGAGCATCGTGAGTCTCCCGTTGCATGCACCGCTAATTCAACTCACGTTGTCAACTGGTTGATTGCTTCCAACACCGACCGATTGAGCTCATCCACTCGCCCTCCACCCGGCCCTCTGTCAAGAGCTCTACATACCCGGGCGCAGAACAATCCTAGCTCAATGTAGACCAACTCGTTAGCCATCGAGTCCTGGATGCATGTGAGCTGGGAGCTTATCGTCGCAGGATGAGAAGAAATGTACCCTGATTATCGTCAGGAGGGCGATTACAGAGTCAAAGACGGCCGCGGCTGGTGCGATGCCGGCGATGTTCCTCGCATGGTTCAGGGCTTCAATGTCGGTGTTCAATGAGGAGAGAGCGCCGTCCCGCTTCTTTGGTTGTTGGGACTTTGGATCCATGGTCGAGGCTGGAGGTGGCTAGGAGAGGAAGGCGCGGGGAAGGGTCCTGACCCTAATACAGATGGGCGGCCGTTTTCATAGCGCGTCTCGTGCAAATGGGCTATCTGATGGGGGGATTGTGTTGGTGGTCGCCGGGGCACTCAAGTAAGCTGCTATGATCGATCACCCTGTCATTCGCCTTGTGACCAACGGTCTGTCCTCCTCCCGTTAACAAGACAAAATACACTGTCCGCCGCGTCAACCGTTGTCCATTGATTCCCCAACCGTGACGCGTGCTCGTCGGAATACTAACTCATCCCGTATCTTCCACCCGTTGTTCACCTTCAATATAATCAGTAGCGCCGGCAAGCGGCATGGCCCACGACCGAACCCTCGTAGTTTGCCTTCTTTGTTCCACCACCCGGCTCGTTCCCCTTACTAGCCTTCCTCTTTACCCCCTTTGGCGTGTCCCTGCCGGTCAACTCTTTGGTCTTCCGTTCCGCTTCCCCTCTCACTGCTATTCCCATACTTCGCGGTCGTTAGCCACTTTTGAAGCATGATGCGATTCAGCTCTTTTCTTAAATCTTCTGACCGCCGCCTCGTGATCTGTCGTGCGTCAAAGTCGTGCAAAACTAACGATCCATTCAAGGAAGTTGCCCTCGAGACCACAACACAAGGAGGCTCCGTCCTGGCACAACCTGCCAGGTCAATAATGACGCGCTTCATGGTCTGCCCTTGCGCTTTATGCACCGTCCGAATTGCAAATCCGGGCTCAATCGGCACTTGTTTCCGCGTGATTGTGCATCGCTTGTGCGACGCACTGTGTTCAAATTTCAGCTCAGTGCTGTCCGGCAAGATAGGGAAATGGTTAAGAAAATAATTGTTCTTCCCAATCACCGTGAGTGCAGCGGGATGCCGGGGTCATTTTCGGACTGTTCTAAGTTCGGCACAACAACAGGTCAAATCATCATGTTATCAATGCCGTGAGCGTGGGGAAAAACGATTTCAAATTCGCAAAAAATTAGAGTCGTTCAGCCAAAAGTTGATCGAACAAACAATAAAACCCCCTCCCTCTCGGTCGTGGGGATTAGGTATGTTAGTATTTCGGATATCGAGGTAGTCCGGTGATAACCTGATAGTGGTTGCAGTGGGAAAGAGAGGTCCGGAAAGGAATGACGAGAAGTGTCAGCTGGCTTGTTCAGAGCCATCGGCGTGAAAACCACCATGGGGGATTTCAACAATGAGTCTGGCATGTGCTTGGGTTTACATCGTCCTGACCTTCCATAGCATTGACCCCGTCATCCCTCTTAATCCCACATTTCGACCATCGAAAGTGGTCGGTTGACGCAGCCAGTACTATGCCATGAGTCGTCGTAAGTAAGGACACGCTAACCTTCCCCTCTATGCTGTTCGGCCTGTACAAAAAATAAAAGTCGCTATAATGGCATGTTTCCATACATTTTTTACTAAGATCCCCAACGAAAGTCGACATTGTCGACTGTCGTAGAATCCTTTGTAGAATGTCGTCCAGACGTACGACATTCGTCCGGGACTTTCGACTGTCGCTGGCAGTAGACCTGGACTTTCGACAGTCGCGGCCAACTTCCTACAGTGCGCCACGACTGTCAAGGGTCCCTCCGAACTTCTGGAAGTGAACTTCAACTTTCGTAAGTCCTTCCTGATTCTCGAAAGTCCGAAAATTGAAACCAGCATTCCGGTTTCGACAGTCGCTCCTGGGATCCGAATCATCAACAGTGCATCGACTTTCGGCCGCGGATGTCTGCAATCCTGGATATTGAATCACTCGGTACGAAATGAATCAAATCATTGGGAATCTAGATACGAGTAGGACTATTGCAACTACAGATAGTCTAATACACGTGAATTAGATGGGATGGGGCATGCACATGCGTTCTGGGAAAAAGAGCAAGGTCCAATGCCTGAGGCGGTGTAGAGAGCTTCGAGAAATGGGAAGGAGTACTGAGGCAACGGAATCACAGATGAGGTTACGTTGCTCGTTCGAAGCGTACTCCAACAACTTCTGGCAAAGGTAGTTGCCGAAAGGGTCGGTCATCAAATCAGCAAAGTGAGTAAAAGTCTCGCGGATGATGTCTCGGTGTTCAGGGATCCCTTCCTCTAGCTTCTTCTGGAGATAACGGCAACCGTGTTGATCCTTGCACAGGCTGGCAATTTCACCAACGGGGTCCTCGAGGCGGGTACCAGCGAAGCGGTTAACTAGTTGGTCCAGTCAGAGGTGCCTCTTAGTAAAAAATAAATAAAATAGAACTTACGGTCAACATCCCCGCACTTGTGTCCGGGGCCGTGAATACCGTTCATCTTGGTATCAGTGCCGCCTACGCGTCCAGGGACCCCAAGGCCATATCGAGTTCCATTGTGGTGGTAGAGGGCAGTGGAACCTCCGCTGCTGCTGATACTATTGTTCAACCGGGAATTGGAATCAAGGCCGTACCCATATTGCTCATCGCCAAGTCCATCATTGATGTTATAGACTGGGTCGACAACGTACTGTTGCTACAGAGCCGTTAGTAAGTGCCTCGATAAAATGGGTAGGTGGGGGGCATACACGAAGTCCTTCATCCAAGCCAGTGGCCTGCAATCCGTTGAAATCAAGGGAAGATCCACCAAACTGAGAAGAATCGTAGGCGGCGGTTTCGGCGAGTCGTTCAACCAAGCAACCCATCGTTCCTCTTCAGCCAATAGTGGGTGGTCTGGGAACAACGAAGCCGTGTGGCCATCTGGCCCGATGCCGATCAAGATGAGGTCGAACACTGGGAAACGGGCGGAGTCCTTCGAGGCGAACTCAAGGATCAACTGGCTTTCGTACGAGTCAACGAGTTCCTCAATGTTGTCGAGGAGGGAGGGATCGATGTGATGGATGTTTTCGGACGGGATATTGACTTTGGAGAAGAGGACATCCATGACGAGTTTGTGGTTGGAGTCTTCGTGGTCGAGAGGCACAACTCGCTCAAGAGGGACGTAAATCTCCCCCATTGAGATCTCCAATTGGATGGCTACCGGCTGAACTGAGCCTGCCGCTCAAGCCCTGAGACTCGACCAAAAGGGGGGTTCCAGGGGCCTTCATCAGGTGGGACGGGGTGTGTGAAATCGTGGGGTTCGGGGTGGTCGGCACAGACCGCGGAGCATTAATGCTGGAGAGACCGTCTGAGAGACCGGGGGGTGAACCCCGTCGGGATCCAGGAGCCTGAAGATAAGCAAGCGTCTGCTGATGCTGGGAAAGGAGTGGAGTGGTCGTTGCTGAGACCGAGTTGAGCTTGCTGGCAAGTGAAATATCATTTGCCATGTTCAAGGACGGCGTGGTGACACAACGGTCTGGACGATGAAGGGTGTCGACACCGCGAGAGGGTGGGAATTGAGGCCACTCCGAGGATTTCTCGCGGTTACGTGCATTCTGGGACAACGGAGCAAAGTCTAATGCCGCGGAGGATGTGGAGAGCTTCGAGAAACAGGAAGGAGTAAATTTGTCGTCGTCGGATGTCGGCAGGGGGTGGATTTTCGTTTATCAGGAAAACCGGTACTGGCCGCCCCAGTATTGGATGGGGTGGTGGGAGTAGAAGCGGCAAGATGTTGGTGCAACGAACTATCAGAGAATAGGTGAAGTTCAGTTCTTGCCACCGTCCGGTTAAAGCGAAGCAGGAATAGACTAACCTTCTCGCTGAGGCCCACAAAAGCTGTAGACTATTGGATACTGGTATGCGGCCGGGGGAACTTGAGCGGAGGTCTTGTTCGCCGTGAGGGAGGTGACGCAGAGTGAATGGAGGGCAGGCACAAGGAATAGCCACCCGGCACAGCCAAGGCAGGGTTTTCCGAGTCCCATTTTAACCTCAGGGAACACGCAACGTTAGGTCGCAAACACGGGCTCGACGGCGCACGAGTGCAGCAAGTGTTAAATAAAATTCTCACGGTTCTGCTGGTAACTGTCCAACGTCCAAGGCTCACCCCATTCGGAGGTCCATAACATTAACACTTTGTCCAATCTATTGGCTTAAATAAGTTCGAGAGCCTTTTCTATCCCTTGAAGATCAACGTAGAACCTATTTGAAGCTATCGCCGCCGTCCTAGATGCCTTGGCGCACCCTTCCCCCATACCGGCCACCTCTAAACCGGTAATGAACATAAAGACCTCCGCCGGGCTGTATGTTTTGTGCGCAATCCTCGGCACCACACTAAGAGCCCACGAAAGGTCCCAGTGGAAAGAACATTGCTCCTTGTTCTTGCAGTTGGCCGTATGGGACGCTTCGGGTCTGAAACAAATCAAATCAAGTCGAGATAGATGCATGTGCTCTCGAAGCCGGAGAATAATGATCATGTCATGGGGGGACATCCACGAGAGGATTGTTGGGTTGTCAATCCACGTTGAGACCGGCATCCGCTGAAGTTTCGTCAAAGCCTCTTCAAGCCAAGCTTTTCGGTGAAATTTCCGCCCGATGGAAAATGCTAACATGGGATGAAGTTCCCGCGTCTGTACCGCTCGATCGAGATAATTGAAACAGTAGTCTTGAACCCCACGGGCATCCCATTTGTCGGAGAACTGTAGGATGTCGAGGACCTTTTCTTGTGACAGCTGGCTCTGGCGAGCCTCTGAGAATATGCTGAGTGGAGAATTAGACCAAGCAGAGCACTCATGTGATGGAAATGCTCACGAAAGATCCAGTATGGACAGAACTAGTTCAAATGTCGAACTGCTGGCTCCAGGGAGGCAGACCGGATTGTCGTCACTCCCTCCTTGGTGACCTTCAGGGGGAGGTGGGAGGTTACGCATTCGCTGTAAGACCAGGATGTGTCTGGCTATGTAATGGAATGATTGACAGTATAGGAGGTTCATCAGCAAAACAGTTTTTTTCGAAAAGTGGCAAAGTCGATCAAAGTGTCAAAAAGTGTCAAAACTGAAGTTGAAGACCGCGCGCCAATGCAAAGTCCCTCGAAAGTGGCCAAAGTAAGGCAGAG
>Ga0307513_10005404_pt1 | contig 16896 bp, 10 predicted proteins | sample 15_EM_MG_FD_202174 | JGI IMG/M metagenome (GOLD analysis project Ga0307513, IMG submission 202174) | Populus trichocarpa ectomycorrhiza microbial communities from riparian zone in the Pacific Northwest, United States - 15_EM | ecosystem: Host-associated > Plants > Roots > Unclassified | place... | reverse complement strand
TCAAAGTCCGCACTTTACATAAGCATTTTCTGACACGGTTCGGAGGGCGTGGTAAATCACAGACTTCATATATCGTGATCCCATGGGCACATCACATATATCGAAGTCTGTCTAGGAGAGACTACCTCGGTGCTAGTTGATTACCACACTGCCCTGGCCCGGCCCCCGCTCAGTTTATGAATCTTACTAGTAGCATATAGACTGCATTCATTGAGAGTCTTTGTTGGAATATCCGGAGGCTGTGCGAGCGTGCACAATGCGCCGCTATCCCCGGAATCTAGGTACCATTCCTAATTCTTATTATTTTCTTTCATTTTTCGGGCTGTAGGCCCTATTTTATCTTTCTCTCTTTTCATTCTGTAGTCTACAGTATATAGTTGAGATCTTGTATTGTAGCTACTCATCCGTTTGTCCTGTGGGGACAACCGGAAATCTTATCTTTTATCTTATCTTGCTGATCTGATTTCAACAGTCTTTTCACATTCATGAAACTACCGAACCAAGGTCAGCGTCGTCGGTCCAATTCTAAAATCTGCGTCGTCGGTCCAATAATACCTCCAAAACAATTACTCTTCGTTTCCAGCCCCGCGATCACAACGTCACATGTCAAACATACGGCTTCCAATATTTTGGCCCGTTCAACATAGAAATACTGTGCTTTATTCCATAGATAAGCAGGGATATCAGTGACACAAAACCAGGTTTTCAAGCCTGTGAGGTTCAACCAATTTTCCCCATTACAGGCCGTCAATTTCAAGTTAATTCTGGTGTACCTACAATGAGATCTCGAAGCAATATTTACATTACTGTGTTGCCCAAGGTGTGTCAATTCCATTTCCAATCCGTCCTGTTACGACTCAGCCATCCAACTGTTACATATTTTAAGTAAGACAGTCAAAGAGACTATATTCCAAAGATGGGGCAGAGAAATTGAGTTTTACTCAGGCTACAGCTAAATTCTGTGTTTTCGGCGTCCGTTTCAGTAGGCTGTTTATAGACGTTGTGATTGGCTGGCGTATGTCTGAATTTCAAGTTTGGGGTATTACGCATGGTCCTTGCCTCTAAAAATTATGTAACATTACTCTACTCTATGTATCTGAGTCTTGGAGAAGAAACTGGGCAGTTGGGGCTGTAGATGCGCGCTAGATGAACATCAGACAGTAAAATTTCAGCAGGTTCCTATTTATAAGGTGATTGGCTCTCGTAAACGGGCCGGCATTGTGTCGCCTCTCTTACTACTATACCTCGTCATGGCTCAGATCTATGGACCGTGAGTCCGTGACTGCTGAGCGCTGATCGTGCCCCATGTTCCTGTTCTTTAAGTGGTGTGACCAAACTATTCCAAGAGTCATTGGGGGCACCATCGACATGGTCTTAATGAGGTGGTGGTGTGATCACCTCCAACAACAACATTAAGACCACTCGTGGCATAGTACAGAGCCCAGCGCAAACGAAGGTGTTTCTGACATTTCAGGCGGTATGTTTTTTTGACAATTTCAATTCATAGAGGGATAGTGCATTAGGCATAGGGAGAATCTCGGAAACTTCTGAGAATGGTACAATACCACCATTGGGAAATAGTGCACTACTAGGCCGAATCGTGAAAAATATGCAATCTATTCTTAAACACTTCTGAGAAATTGTGCAATAGCGCAATGATGGAATAGTGCACTATTCATTCCAAGCCAGGGACCAGTCCAGAGGCAGAGTGCTTGGGAGGATGGAAAGCACATACCTGAATTAATCAAGCCAGTAACCAGTAAGTACCATTGATATGCGAGTGAGTTTACAAAGACTCTCGACGCAGGCGCTGGAGCACGGTGTGAAATTACCCATTTGGGGAAAGAATGCTGCATGTTCCACCATCACATTATTAATAGGCCGGGTCGACAGGCATCGAGGTGACCAGCGAACGAGTGGGGAGTTGAACCAGTCCACGGGTCCTATTCTTAGCTTAAACCCGCGCTAAAAAAACATATCAGCATGCATCAATAGGCGCGTCTCATGATCAGGACCGGGATTAAGGAGGAGGAGCGCCGTGGCTCGGAGCACGGAGAGGGGACGGAGCATTAGTGCACTACAGGGGAGGGGAGGGAGCCTCTGGTGCACTACAGGGGAGGGGAGGGAGCCTCTGGTGCACTACACGAAGGGGAGAGGAACCTCCCTGTAGCCTGACCACATCCTGTAGAATAGTGCAACATCGATGTCTACAATTACAGTGTATCTTGCACTTTCCTTAATCTACAATTACACATTTTATTGCACTACTATGGTCAACTCAGGTGACAAGACTCGAATAAATGTGCACCCAGAAAGTTAGGAGCCTACAAGGTTATGTTCAGCATGGAGATCTGTCCCAAAGTTTTGAAGTTTGACAGATGAACTGCTCTGGTTCAGAGGAATTGGAATTGCGGTTGCGTCAGAGCCCGCACAAATGTCATCTTTTTATGGGCGTTGGTTGTGACCGGCCGTTCCTGGCCAATTTTCGGCCCTGATCGAATATGCCCGATGACGATCTCTTTTCTGCAGCACAACCGACTGCGGAGATTTGCACTAACTTCGTTTGGTTGAGAAGCCGACCTAGGCGCGGGACTATTCCCTCACGAACAAACGACATGAACGACATGACATTCAAGTCACTTCTTTACTTCATCAGGCAGATGATATAACCACCACAATAGAGTATAAGTCTATTGAAACACCTTGGAATTCTTCTGCATTGGATTGAGGCGCTCCGCCATGCATTGCCATGAACCACGATAAGGTATCGGCCAAGTCTTCCTCTTTAGCATCAGTTTCTGACAGGTGCCCATTAGTATGATTGGAATAGTGTCGCACAACAAAATGTGCTCCCTCCCTGAAATAAAAGCTTACGGAAAGTAATCCATTGAATCTGTTCCAATATCTTTTATTCCTCGGATTGAACCTTATGGAAAATCATCCATTAAGGACAACCTAGTACAAATCTGGCCTGTGGTTCTAACTTAAAACTTAAGAGGAATCGAAGGTCGGAGGTGATCGGAGGTGGTTGAATCCACTTGTAAGCGTGTTTCTAGAGAGTCAGCGGGGGGGGGAAAATCAATATTCTTCGCCACAGTTATGTCCAACGGTCAGATTCAAGCCCTGCGACATTTCGTGAGGTCTGAGCCCCTGGATGGTGAACGGTGAAGGGTCTAACATTTCACCAGGAAATATTGAAGAGCATCGCATCACCCATTTTTCTTTGCCTCGTTTTTGTTATGAGGTCCTAAACTCCCGAACTAAAAAAACAAAAACAAAAACAAAAACAAAAACAAAAAAGGTGCTCCGATCTACGGTGATCGTATTTAGGAAACCTCACTTCATGCTCTATCACGCTACCCTGGACCAGGATTTTTCTGTCATCCCAGGTCTCATCAACCTTGGAATCTCAAATTGGTTTCGACCGTGGCATGGAAAATAGTCATGTGTCTACACAAGAAAAAGGGATTAAGAGATTACGGAGCAATTCAGTACTGGGCTAATTCAGAACAGCGTTGGCAGACGCCTTAAATGGGTGGGATTTGAGAAGAGACTCCCTTTTAACGTGTCGGCGAAGTTATCCATTGGGACACGTCAAAGAAAATATCGTTAGCGACGCGATAACAAGTAAGACATCCGACTGTGATAGATTGTAGAAGCGCCACGCCTGCGCAATGCCATCATGTGTGTGACTGGAGTTCCCCCTCGCATCTATAACTACGGGAATGCGGGAAAACAAAAAGGTGGATCAAGGAGAGTAGCTATCATTTATTCATTTGCCTGGCCGCGCTGGGAAGACGAGAAAAGCCTTACAACCACGAGGGAAAGGCTTTTCTATGTTTCTCCTTCGATGATATCCCCCACACGTCAGAGTCTCCTCCCAGTGCTTATTGTGCCGTCCAACGCGCTTTGTGGGCCTTGCTTTCACTTGAAATAAGGGGCACAATGTAATGATAAACGCCCAAGTGCCCAGGGATCGGGGGGGACTCCGGCGCTTCTAAAGATAAGTGACTTCACGGTAATTCGTAATTTACCTCATTTCTGTCAGGCGCCTATTAATACGCGGAGAGCGAGGCAGTGTAACCACCAAGACTTTCCTCATATGTAGAAAGCTGCGTGATATGGGAGTCCCCTGCCATCCCCCATTTGGGTTGTTCCATTGGCAACGCCATTTTAAGGGCCTACTTCCCGCCATCGCTATTTGTGGCTGAACCGGTTTGTCTTTGATCGCGTTGGCGTTGGATCGCCGGGAATTGCATATTCACTTTCGACCGAACATGGATATGCGGTTTCATTGCTCTTTCACCGACCGAGCTACAAAGTTTGGGCTGATTAAAAGGATCAATGCGTGGTGTTAGAAAAAGCCACTGCCTGCTACGGCACTGTTCACATTTCTCAATTTCTTCCCGACATGCACGCCGTACCACCCATCAATTATCCATGTACCCTGTGCCGCCGACCCACGTCGATCCCCAGAACATATGCACAGCGTCAGTATAACTCTTTTCGCCAACATGTCTTCTCTGAACTGGAACATCTCTTAGGATTGGCCCCGACACCGGCTCGAGTGTATCCCCGCCCAAAGTTCTCCGAGTTCGTATAATGTCAACATGGGTGCAACCCCATCTCCTACAAAACCACATTTGGTTACCGTCTTTGCAACTGCATCCCCTCCCGAGGGTGCACCTTGTCTCTGTACTCCTGGACAATCGCTACCTACTTGCGGCGTGTCATCACAGCCGATCGCAGATAGTAGAATGCCTCCTCGTATCGAAGCCTCTTCTACTTATTCCAATATAGACCCTCAAGATCGTGTTACTGTACCAGATCAGTCCACTACCATTGGCATCAGCCAGGATTCACGACCTGTTCTTCCTCCCCTACGCCCATTGCCGCAATCCCTTCTGAAAGTTAGTTTTAATCCATTCAATTCTCTGTAAAGCAACTGAGCAACATTCACAGACACTGGATCCAATCCCAGGCCGCCATACAGAGCAGACTTGGAGTTCAGTCAACCAAAACGTCGCTCGACCCATTTTGAATGAGTCGTTGGAGGACAAGTCAGAGTTCAACATCCCCACCGATTCACACGCACCGAGAGTATCCATGGTCTCGACGATCTCAGTAGCAAGGGTAAGGATAAAGCCATGCCACAGGATACCGAGGATGTGGCCCGTAAGGATACCCCAACTTCGAGTCAGACTCAGTCGATCGAAGAACTCTTGGAATTACTGAGAGAACTCCGAGAGAAAAACGTACACGGCAACCTCCGTTCCTCGCCACAATATGGCGCCGGTTCTTTGGGACGGCCTCACGCCAGTCCAACTCCGGACGCGTCCCGTAGTTCGGATGGTACACTACATTCGCTCTCCGAATACAAAATACCCTCAGCATTTGTTACCAAGGTTTATCACCATTATCATTACCATTACAATGCCCCCAACATCTCTCCCTCGCCCATCATCAATAGAAATATCGTCAGAATCAACAATAAAAATAGTTCCAATGGTTCTGATAGCTCTGAGTCGGGAGACGGTGAAGGTGAGCACTAGTATTTAAATTGTTTGTCGTAGACATTGACTTATCACGCGATAGCAGAAAGCGCGGCCGACCAAGCGCCATGGGAGGAGTAGAAGTGCGAGTGTGCCAGTAAGTTACAAGTTACAATAAGGTTTTGGCAGTTCCTCAATTCATCAACGGATACTGTTATACACTGGACATCAATGAGAAGGAACTTTTTCTTGATTGAAAATGAATGCAATACCAATCCGTCGCCATGAGTAGTGGCTGTCACAGGCAACCCTGGGGTATTCCAGCACTACCTGTACCCTTTCCCGTATGAGTTTACCTCCAAACCTAACCAAGGAACCTCACAACAGTATCGCAGGTGTCAATTGACACTTGCTGTACAGCATTGTGAGGTTAGGATGGTTATTCCGTGCTGTTGATACTGACTCCCCCTCGTGTGATAACAAGTGAGCCAGGGTGGGTCCGCTGAGCAGGCCACTGTGATTCTGAAAGGTTAGTAGTGGTGGGACAAAAAAATCAATTTTGTGGCTCCAGCTCATCACGCACTGCATTGACACCAACGACGCCTTCCTCATCTACCTTCGCAGATAACTCAACTCCGTGCACGGAGCTGCACAACGCCACTCGTAAGGCGCCATTGGTGTCGTGTTTGATGTTGAGGCGGCTCGGCTGCACAGATCATCAAGCCACAGAGGGAGGTGATATGATGAAGGCGGTGGTACGACGGGAGGGGGAGGGTGGTACGACGGAGAAGGGTGGTACGACGGTGGGTGGTGGTACGACGGAGGGTGGTGGTACGACGGAGGGAGGTGGTACGACGGAGGGAGGTGGTACGACGGAGGGAGGTGGTACGACGGAGGGAGGTGGTACGACGGGAATGCGAATGAGGTACAGTGATGTGGAATGCCTCGTTGGGCTTGTTGCTCTTCCGGACGGTCGCTTGTCTCGCAGCTAATCGGACTCCTACCACTTGTTGGTCTTTCCATTCATCTGTCTTGTCACTCCTCGCGAGGGTTTGATTTCGGATGGGAGATGGTGAGGCCTTGTGTGCGCAAGGGATGTGGTGAGGGCATGACGACGATGGGGCTGGAGAAAAGGAGGGAAAAAGAGGGGATGTGTTATCGTAGACGGGAGCGGCACTATGCGCCAAGAGGCACAGGGAGAGGCCGAGTGCTACGCCATCTCCGTGGAAGAAGAGGAATGCGGCAAGAGAGAGGGGAGCAGGTGCTCAAGCGCTCAACCATAGAGGAAGGCGAGCAGAGAGAATCTGTCCATCCTATCCTCAGTGTCACGATTTGTGTATTCCCTCCGTTGCGTCCCTTTCCTTGCACACCATCTACAGAAAAAATAGATCAGTATGGGCATAAAACACAAGAACTGACATTTGATTGGCTCCAGAAAAGCGACTGGGGCCACTGAACAACGGCGGAGATGTGGGGTAACGGGGATAGGCCAAGCTGAAGACGCACTCTGGGAATAGTGATCGATCTCTGGCCATTCGTTCCACTTCGGCGGGTGCCGGCCCTGTTAGCACGCCATCGGAGATTCCAAACCTTCATCTACAGGTCACAGGCAGGTGGATACTTGGCCTTGGCCACCATTTGATGCGACGATCTGAGCTGATTGGATAGAAGGCCAACATCTCTAGTTCAATTCATGAATGAATGTCGTGACATGAGATCATCATCATTCCCGCACACTATACTTACATAACATTTTTTTGGTATTGAACTCGAACCTCGAGGCAGTGAGATCTTTTACTTACTCGTTGTGACAACGTGGCTTGGAAAGTTAGACAAGACGATAAACCGCAGCCCCTATATTGATCACGGTTATTGCCTTGAACAGGTATTTCCAAATAGGCGAGGTGCGTTCATCCAGCACCAAACCATGAGAAGTTATTTGCCGCTGGACGCGGAAAAAAAGATATTACGGAGCAATTCAGAACCGAGCTAACGTCAGGTTCTAAGATTTCTGCGTGCCTGCGTGGGATGGGTGTTGAATAGTTCTGTCATGGTAAGGGCGCAAGCGCTGCACTAGGTTTGCTGATTTGATTTCAACTCGCCCAACGCTAACAAGACGTTCGAATGGTTGTCATTTACAAATCACAACTTTTCTCCCACGGATGGGACAACTTCGAAATTTGACCGTATGTAACAACTATTGGCTTGCTCAAATATCAGGGCTTCGCTTTATTGGACATGAAACATAGGTTAGGGTACTTAATACTATCATAGAATCGTAAAACGACTATACAGCTCTTATGATGATGAGCGACGCCAATACGAAGTTGTGATGTGTAAGATGTGCAACAAAAGATCAAAAATTATCTAGCTATAAATAAATTCAGCAGCCACAGAAAAAGAAACACCGACATTTATATCCCCAAAGCCAGTGCAAGGCCTGATCCACTCGTGAGCCCAATGGCCGCACCCGAGGGAGTGGAAGTCGCAGTCGCATGGTGCTAGAAGGGGCAGTACCCGAGGCAGAAGTTGAACCAAAGCGCTTAGCCAGCTCGAGGAAAGCCGCAAAATTGATTGGACCAGATTCGACCTCGTTGTTTCGCAAATACCACGTCTTGGGTACCGTGTCCTGTTTGGCCAAAGTATCCCTAGATTGATGCAGTCTAAAAGGGAGAACATCGGTGATAAACTGGGGATGTGAGGAGAAGCAAAATAAATAACGTACACCGTTGATGAATAGGTAGGGAATTCAGTGGCACTGTCATCGGATTTGCTATCGGATAAATCACAGTGGAGTACATCAACCCGAACCAATGCTTGGCAGGACCCTGAGGAAGCCACTTACTGGCATAAAAATACCATTAGCGATGAGTAAGGCATTCGACAGCCTGAGAACTTGAAGGAGTTCAAGATGACTGAGCCCCCAGAAAGAGACGCAATGACGAAAACCTTCTCGAGTCGATCCTAGGTTTAAGGCTATGTACGACATATAAAAATAATTAATGTTCCTTGAGAAATGCTGAGGAAAGGATGGCCTACCCATTCCCAGAGTCAACCGTTAGAGATCATGGGGCTGAGTCATTTAGACCAAATCCACCATTTCATGATCATTTTCGACGCCGGTCCTCCGTCCACTCCCATAGATGAAACTACCTTTCCTAGGCAACTTCGATATCGCATCAGTTAATGGATTCAAAATTGACACCACGACGATAACAAGACATCCGACAGAAAGCGCGGCACCAAATGTGGCGGGTGAATGTCGTCACGCGTGTACAATGCAAGAAAGACGAGAACAAATAAGACATCCAACAGAAAGCGCCGGGTCGCCGGCGCCAAATGTGAATGCCATCACACGTGTGACTGATTATAATGACCCCGAGAAAGAGACGCCATGGATAAGGATTCTCGGGCGTTGGTGAGCAGGATTCCGCCGCGATTTCGGGCTTGGCAATTTTTGTTATTTTTAGAATCCAGTTGGACACGACGACAAACCGCAGCTGAGAAGTATATCAGGGTGATCACGGTTAGTGTCTTGGATAGCAGGCGTTTCTAATTAGGCGAGATGCCTCCATCCAGCACCAAACCTTGTGAAGTTATTTGCGGCTGGACACGGGAAAAAGAGATTACGGCGCAATTCAGAACCGGGCTAATTCAGAACCGGGAAAACGTCAAAGGCATAAAAATATCGTTAGCATTGGCAGACTTTTTCCTGATGTATCATCAAGCGCTGGATCGTAACGTCACTGAAAGCATAAGAATATCGTTAGCAGATCGTCTTATCTGTGTAACCACGTTACCGGACCTCATTACATACCTTAAATGTAGAATTGAAAGACCCTGCCATCGCCCCATTTGGGTTGCACTTGGTCCCCATTGGCAGCTTCGTTCAGCTTTCAGGTTTATAATTTGAGAGCTTACCCCACCGCCAAGGGCAATGTGTGCCTAAATGTGTTTTTGTCCTTGGTCGTGTTAGATTGCCGGGAATCGCAGATTCACTCAACCGAACACTGTGGATATGCGGTTTTCACTCCATTCACACATTCTTTCAACGGACCGAGCTACAGAGTCTGCGCCTATAAAGAGGATCAATACATGGTGTTCGAAAGGCCATTCCCTACTACGTTACTGTTGACATACACTCTCAATTTCTTCCCAACATGCACTCCGTACCACTCATCAACCATCCACTGCCATGTACCCTGTGCAGCCGACCTACGTCAATGTGGTGTAGCCGCTGCCAGAGCGCTTGGTATTGCTCCCCAGAACATATCCAAAGCGTCAGTATAGCTCTTTTTTTGCCAACATTTCTTCTCTGAACTGGAACAATCTCTTAGGATTGGCCCCGACACCGGCTCGAGTGTATCCCTGCCCAAAGTTCTCCAAGTTCGCATAATGTCAACATGATTGCAACACCACCTCCTCTTGCAGAACCACAATTGGTTACCGTCTCTGCAATTCTATTCCCTCCCGAGGGTGGTACTAAGTCGCGTTTAGACGCGCCTTGTCTCTGTACTCCTGGATGGTCACTGCCTACTTGCGGCGTGTTATCACAGCCGGTCGCAGATGGTGGAATGTCAGCTCCTATTGAAGCCTCTTCTACTTATTCCAATATAGACCCTCAAGATCGTGTCACTGTACCAGATCAGTCCACTACCATTGGCATCAGCCAGGATTCACGACCTGTTCTTCCTCCCCTACGCCCATTGCCGCAATCCCTTCTGAAAGTTAGTTTTAATCCATTCAATTCTCCGTAAAGCAACTGAGCAATATTCACAGACACTGGATCCAATCCCAGGCCGCCATACTGAGCAGACTTGGAGTTCAGTCAACCAAAACGTCGCTCGACCCATTTTGAATGAGTCGTTGGAGGACAAGTCAGAGTTCAACATCCCCACCGATTCACAGCACGCGAATCTCACCGACAGTATCCGTGGTCTCGACGATCTCAGTAGCAAGGGTAAGGAGAAAACCATGCCACAGGATCAAACCGAGGATGTGGCCCGTAAGGATACCCCAACTTCGAGTCAGACTCAGTCGATCGAAGAACTCTTGGAATTACTGAGAGAACTCCGAGAGAAAAACTTACACGACGACCTCCATCCCTCACCACAATTTGGCACCGCCGGTTCTTTTGCTCAGCCTCACACCAATCCAACTCCGGACACGTCCCGTTCTTCGGATGGTGCACTACATGTGCTTCCGGAGTACAAAATACCCTCAGCGTATGTTACCAAAGTCTATCACCATTATCATTACCATTACAATACCCCCAACATCTCCCCATCCATCATCAATAAAACTATCGTCAGGATCAACAATAAGAACACTTGCAATGGTTCTGATAGCTCTGAGTCGGGAAATGATGAAGGCGAGCACTAGTTTTTAAATGGTTGCTTTGTCGTAGACATTGACTTTTCATGCGGTAGCAGAAAGCACGGCGGACCAAGAGCCTTGAGAGGAGTAGTAGTGTGGGTGCGCCTACAGTAATGCAAGTTACAAGTTACAGCAACGTTTTAGAGGTTCCTCGATTCGTCAACGAATAATTCAAAATCTCCGCACTGGCTTGCAGGGGATCAAGATAGATATGATTATGCTCAAACCGAATCTTAGGGTATTTATTTCAAACAAGTTCGCGCATGATGTGAAGTCGAGCAATCACCCTCCTCCAGCGTCATATTCGCACTCGATTTCCCAAAAACAACATTCAAATCTCTCTGATCCTTCTGCAAAAAAAATCTTCGTCAGATGCTGCAGCCCCGCCTACTGCTCCGCCAAAATTTGGGCAATTTGCGCGAGACCCCCCTCGTCCACCGCCCACTCACCCCCAGCCCTAGCCGAAGCACCGGCCTTCTCCACCCCCGCGCCAAGAGCACCAATAAGCGCCCACAGCTCGTTCAACCGGCCTTTCACCCGCGCTCTCCTCATTTCCTCCTCGGTTTCCTCAAGCTTCTTCCGAAGAGCCTGTTCTTCCAGTCGAAGGGCGCTGGATCGTATAGAATGAATCAAGAGATGCAGGTGCTGTACGAGGCATGATGCGCTGTATCAACTTCGTCTGCATGCGCATCGTACGTAAAGTCGGGAGGCGTTGGATACAAAGTGCTGCGTGAGCGTAGATCGTTTGTGCACGATTGGCGTACAGTGGGCCTCTACTCTGCCCAAACTTCCCTTTTTTCCCCATCGACGTCAATCCAAGGCATCAGGGTGGCATGAAGCACTGGAAGGTTCCTGTTTAAACGATAAATGAGGGTCAAACACTACCGCAAGTTCGCACAACGGTGCCATTAAAAGACCAAAAAGAAAACTTACGCGTCGTAATACATGATCAGCTAAAGCGTTCAATACTTTCGGTGAAGTCTAGAGTTGTAAGCAGGACGACAATGAGCAGGAATTTTCTTGTCTGAAGATGAATGCAATCTACAAACCAATCCGTCAACGGTCTCATTGAACCATGAGTAGTGGCTGTCACAGGTAACCCTGAGGTATTCCAGGACTACCCGTACCCTTTCCCGCATGGGTTTACCTCCAAACCTAACCAGGAAACCTCGCAACAGCATTGCAGGTATCAATTGACACTTGCTGTACAGTATTGCGAGGTTAAGGTGGTCATAGCATGTGGGTATTTCGTGCTGTTGATACTGACTTGGCCCTATGAATATCATGTTCGGCCCCTCGTGTGATAACAAGTGAGCCAGGGTGGGTTCCGCTGAGCACACCACTGTGAAAGGTTTAGTAGTTGTGGGATAAAATAAAACGAAAGAAAACGATTTATGTCGTGGCCCTATCTCGTCACGCCCTGCATTGACACCAACGACGGCCCCTTCCTCATCTCCCTTCGCAAATCACTCAACTCCGTGCACGGAGCTGCACAACGCCACTCGTAAGGCGCCACTGGCGCCGTGTTTGAGGTTGAGGTGGCTCAGCTGCACAGATCATTAGTGAACGAATGAATAAGTACATACACACATGATACAGTTTGACGCCTTGGAGTCTTCCACCCTCGTACCTTCATGCCCTTGATAGTTCGTTGAGGAGTCGGCATTCTCATCGTTGACACTTGGTTGACACCAGAACGCATCGCCGATCTTCTCAGAGTATACAAGTCGCTTGAGCATCCTTTCGGTCACGAATGTAGGGATCTGCCGCATGCTCAGTCAGGTCTTGGAGAGGAACGGTGAATGATTTGATTTGATTTGAGCAAGGCGCGTCAGGCGTTAACGAGCTCATTCGTTGTTCGACCTTGATGGTCAGTGTATGTGTGAGCTGGCAGTGGTATAGGATGCACCTGGTTGCCCCAAACCATTCTAATCCCCGTTTCCAGCTGGAATGCGTAGAGTGGCGCCCATAGGGCTTGTCACTTCTTCGGACAGTCGCTTGTCTCGCCGCTAACCCGACTCTCATTCCTTGTTGGTCTTTCCACTCGTTTGCCTTTTCACTCGTCGCGAGGGTTTGACTTTGGGTGGGAGATGGTGGGGCCTTGTGTGCGCAAGAGATGTGGCGAGGGAACGACGACGATGGGTGTTTGAGGGAAAACGAGGGGATGTGTTATCGTGGATGGTGGGCAGCAACAGGGAGGATGTACAAGATACGACACAGGTGAGGATCCCGACACATAATGTGAGACTCCAGTTTTCCCGGGCCGGTTATTTACGAGCGTGTGACAAATCAACCATCAGTCACGACCATCCTCATTTCCCGACCCCCATCGTGCCCCGCGTTCTCTTTCTGCACTCCCACTTCAATTCCACAAGGTATGTCCTCAGCCTTATCTTACCACCTCATGGGCCACTACCCTGCAACTGAAACACGAGTGCGAACACGAATGGAACTATGGATGGATACAGTCATGCCGGACACCCCAAAATTGACCCCGGACATGACAACGAGGGCGAGCAAGGTGGCGAAGAGGAGGGCTAGGTGGCAAGCAGGAGGGCGGTGAGCCTGTGAGCTCGTTTGTACCTAGTACGAGGGGGTGAGGCCTCACCGCCCACACTTTTTTGCGATCGCGCCCAGGATGGGGACACCAGGATCCTACTGCCGTCCGTGTCGCCCCTATTCTATCCCACGTGCTAGACGAGGCGACGTGATCCCACCATCTGCTTCGTCGTGCCCCTACCCTCCTGCGAGCGCGAACCATGACCAAAAGCCACAGCTCAAAATTGGCGATCCATCGATAATTCTCGGTGGGGATGCGGTGCCATGAATGTTTGAGGGTCTCGAGGGGCTGTCGGACGTTGCTCCCGCTCTCTCATAATTTATGTAGTATCATTTAGTATAATAGCTCTTCGTTTTAAATTTTACACTTTGAAGATTACTTGCACACAAAATGAGTCCAAAACAAGGTCTTCCGAATACTGTACCTAGCGAATCCAGTCAGGAAGGTTATCATATGACGAGGAAAATTCGGCACACACTTGGCACCAGTGTGTCGTGTTTTAGGCCGGTGTCGTTCTTCTTTTGGTGTGTCGCACTTCTTTTCTGTGTGCATGTGTCGACTCTTATCAGTCCTGAGCAGCAGGCACCAGATGAGAGGCGATGACAGGCTGTGCCAGGCTGTGCCAGGGAGAGGCCGGATAAAGGGGCAGAGGTGTTACGCCATCTCCGTGGAAGAAGAAGGATGCAGCAAGAGAGAGGGGAACAGGTGCGCAGCGTAGAGGAACTTGAAGGCAAGGCAGGGTCTCTGTTTCCTATCCTCTTTGTCACGATTTGCGCATTCCCTTCCTGGGCCAGTCGATGTCATGTTGCAACTTGCATTCCTATGCACATGACATCTACAGAAAAAATAGATCAGCATGTGTATAAAACATAAGAACTGACCATTTGGTTGGCTCTAGAAAGCGACCGGGCGACTGGGCAACGGCGGTAGATGTGGGGTAAGTCGTTATGGGATGGGCCAAGCTGAACTTGAGTCGGACTGACGCACCCTGAGAACGGTAATCTCTGTTTGTTCCATTTCGGCAATGCCAGCCCTCTGTTTCATGTTTCCAGACCTCCATCTGCAGAGGCAGGTGGATGAACTTGGCCATGGCCACCATTTGATGCGACGATCTGAGCTGATTGGATAGAAAGCCGAGTATCCCTGGTTCAATTCCATGAATGAATCATGATCATTCCCATACACTATACTTATTGCGATTTTCAATAGTAATGGCACTTCCGAAGTCTGCGCCTTTTACTCGTTGTGACAACGTGGCTTCGAAAGTTGGCGACGATAAACCGCAGCTCCTATATCAGGTATAATCGCGGTTAGTGGACAGGTGTTTCCAATTAGGCGAGATATCATATCAATGCACTCTACCATCAGCACCAAACCTTGAAAAAGAGATTAGGGCTGATTAGGGAGCAAATCAGAATCGAGCTTCAAAACCGGGCTAACGTCAGGTTCTAAGATGTCTGCGTGGGATCGGTGTTGCCAAAGGGCTAAGGCTGCACCATCCATCGGTTGTCGGCTAAAATTAGAGGTAAAAAATATCGAATACGGTCAAGCTCCTACCCGTTAATTTAGTTTATGTAGGTTAGGACCGTTAGGGTGCTTAATACTATCGTTGAGAGAATCGTAAATACGATTATACAGCTTTTGTAATGATAAACGATGCCAATGCGAAGTTGGGTGGAGTGTAAGATGTATTACGAATTAGTATGCAACAAAAGATGAAAATTATCCAGCCATAAATAATCTCACCAGCCACAGAAAAAGAAGCATCGAACCCCATCTATATATCCCCAAAGCCATCAATGCCGACAGTGCAAGGCCGGATCCGCTCGTGAACCAATGGAGGGAGCGCTTAGCCAGCTCGAGGAAAGCCGCAAAATTGTTTGCACCAGATTCGATCGCGTTGTTCGTAAATACCATGCATTGGGCACCGTGTCCTGTTTGGCCAAAGTATTTATCCCTAGATTGCTACAGTCTAAAACAAGAGTGAACATCGGTGATAAACTGGGGGATGTGAGGGAAGGGCGGACTAAACTTTAACGTACGTCGTTGGTGGTGCTCGAATTATCGGACAATTGATTGGCATGGCCCGGGGTTGAGGAAGCTACTTAGACTGCGTGAATGGCATAAAAATATCGTTAGTGACAAGACATCCGACAGCCTGAGAACTTGATCATGAACGAGTAAGATAACGACAGTCGTAGACAGAACCACGATACAAGTGATGATGATCACCGGGGTATGTATGTTTGTCAAAGCCTTTTAAATGGCTATTGACGTCAATTCGTGTACAACCCAAATGGGGCAATAGTCTCCCATGTCGACCGCCGCTGGTCAGGGCTTCTTTTACTTCAGGACTTTGGAAGGATAATTTGTGCCTAAACCCATGTTTTGTCTTTGGCCGCGTTGGATCGATCGCCGGTAAATGCGTTCACCTTCGCACACTCTTGGGACCCGCACTACGTACAAAGTCTCCGCCTATTAAAAGACTCAATTTCGAAAAAGCCATTGCCTGCTAGGTCACTGTTCAGCGTTCACATATACTCTCAATTTCTTCCCGACATGCACCCCGTACCACTCATCAACCATCCATGTACCCTGTGCTGCCGACCCACGTCAATGTGGTGTAGCCGCTGCCAGAGCACTTGGTATTGCTCCCCAGAACATATCCACAACGTCAGTATAGCTCTTTTCGCCAACATTTCTTTGAACTGGAACAATCTCTTAGGATTGGCCCCGACACCGCCTCAAATGTATCCCTGCCCAAAGTTCTCCAAACTCGCATAATGTCAACATGATTGCAGCACCACCTCCTGCAGAACCACAATTCGTTACCGTCTCTGCGATTGTATTCCCCCCCGAGGATGGCAACTCGCGTTTAGACGTGCCTTGTCTCTCTACTCCTGGACAGTCACTACTTACTTGTGGCGTGCTACCATAGCCAGTCGCAGATGGTAGAATGTCTGCTCCAATTGAAGTCTTTTCTGCCAATTCCAGTATAAACCCTCAACCTCGTAGCGCCATACCGGAACAGTCCACTACCATTGGCATCGACAAGGATTCACGACCTGCTCTTCCTCCCCAACACCCATCGCTACAATCCCTTCTAAAAGTTAGTTTCGCTCTATTTAATGCTATATAAACCAACAGACAATGTTCACAGACACTGGATCGAATCCCAGGCCGCCACACAGACCGGGTTTGGAGTTCAGTCAACCACAACGTCGCTCGACCTATTGTAAATGAGTCGTTGGAGGGCAAGTCAGAGCGCAACATCCCCACGAATTCACAGCACGCGAATCGCACCCAGAGTATCCGTGATCTTGACGATCTCAGCAGCAAGGGCCATCAGGAAATTGGAAAGACTCCCATCATCCAATATGAACACCCGAAATGCATGATGAATCGTTGTCGGCGTTATGAACAGGTTAGCATATTTTAGGTCAACTCACAATGGTAGATATTGCTAGA
>Ga0307513_10005403_pt1 | contig 16901 bp, 13 predicted proteins | sample 15_EM_MG_FD_202174 | JGI IMG/M metagenome (GOLD analysis project Ga0307513, IMG submission 202174) | Populus trichocarpa ectomycorrhiza microbial communities from riparian zone in the Pacific Northwest, United States - 15_EM | ecosystem: Host-associated > Plants > Roots > Unclassified | place... | reverse complement strand
CACCGGCACCAGGCGGTCGGCGTCGCCGTGGATCACGCGGGTCGGCGCGACGATGCGGCCGAGCAGCGGCGAGCGGTCGCCATCGGCTGCCACCGCGATCAACTGGCGCGCGGTGCCGGCCGGGCGCCAGGCACGCAGGACGCTTTCCTCCAGCCGCTGGCGCAGCCGTTCCGCCTCCGGCGGGTAGGCCGGGCTGCCGATCAGCCGCAGCAGCTTCTGCAGATGCGCCACCACCGCCGCCGGCTCCGGCCCCGCCGGCTTGGCCATCAGCGCCCACTGCACTTCGGTGCCTGCCTGCGGCAGCCGGCGCGCGCCGGAGGTGGTCATCATCAAGGTCAGGCTCTTCACCCGCTGCGGGTATTTCGCGGCGATGTGCTGCGCGATCATGCCGCCCATCGACGCGCCGCAGACATGCGCGCGGGCGATCCCCAGCGCGTCGAGAACACCCACCGCATCGGCCGCCATGTCGGCGATGCCGTACGGCGCGCGAACCGCCAGCCGCAGCCTGAAGCGCAGCGCGTTCCAAGGCAGGTTCGGCACGCCGAGGTGGTCGAAGCCCTGGCTCAGCCCGGCATCGCGGTTGTCGAGCCGGATCACGCGAAAGCCGCGCGCGATGAGCAGCTCGACGAGCTCGTCGGGCCAACCGATGAGCTGCATGCCCAGGCCCATGATCAGCAGCAGCGGCTCGCCAGAAGCGGGGCCCCGGTCGTCGACCTCGATTTCGATGCCGTTGGCGGCGACGCGCATCAGGTCCTGTAGAACCAGCGCCGCGCGCCGCTCGGATCGAAGCGTTTCCAGCCGCGCGGGTCTTGCGCCAGCCGGTCGGCGATGGCGTACAGCGCGAGCGGGTTGACGCCCATGCCGACGTGGCTGGCGTGGACCTCGATGTTTTCGGTGTGCGGCTGGTCGTCGTTGATGCTGCACTGCCAGGCGACGATGCCGTCGCTCTTGCTGTAGATCGACGTCGTCGGGCAGGCCGGCGAGCGGCGCAACTGGCCGGCGAGTTCGTGGTCGTCGACCGCGCGCCCGGAAACCCATTCGTACAGGCGCCAGGCGTTGGTCGCCCGCGGGTGGCCGGCGAACGGCGTGCCGAGCGTGATGACGCAGCGCGCGTGCTCGGGCTCGGCCTTGGCCATCTCGCGCGCGTAGACGCCGCCCAGGCTCCAGCCGATCAGGCTGACCTTTTCGCGGTGTTTGTCGGCGAGCTGCACGACCTGCGCGCGGCAGGCTTCGACGACCCCTTCGCGCGGGCCGAAGTTGAAGCCTTGTTGCCATGAATACGGCGTGTAGCCGCGGTCGCGCAGGAAGTTGCGCAGCGGCAAGGTCGTGAAGTCCGCCGCGCCGAGGCCCGGGTAGACGATCACCGGGTGGCCGTCGCCGACCGGCAGCCGCGCCAGCCACGGCAGCGCCGCAAGCGAGGCCGCGTACTCCCACGGCGCACGCGCCTCGAGCATCATCAGCAGCGCGCCCGGGGCCCGGATCGTCTCGTCTTCGAACGGTGGTGAAGGCGGTTGCATGCGCCAATGTTATCGGGCGCGCCCGGCCTTCGTTGAGGCGCCGGCCCTACTTCGTTTTGTCACCTGCGCGACAGCCGCGCCGACCGCGGCGCCGGCGACCTGCTTGGCCATCTTCCCGACCGCGCCCGTCATCGCGCCAGTCATCGCGCCCGTCATCACATCCGTCACGGCACCGGTCATCGACCGCCGGGCCCGCGTGATGACGCCTTCGGCCGGCACGCCTTCATCGTCTTCGGGGTCGCCCGGCCGCGGCAGCGCCTTCAGGTCGTCGAAGGCGATCAGCATCGCATCGGCGAGTTCGCGAACGTCGGGCATCGCGGCGGCGTCGGCCATCAGCCCGAAGTCGAGCGACTGGTCGTAGCTCTGCACCGTGATGTTCAACGCCAGCCCGTGCACGATGATCGAGGCCGGGTGGTTGCTGAGCATCTTCGCGCCGGCCATGTACAGCGGCACCGGCGGGCCCGGCACGTTGGAGATCACGACATTGGCGACCTGCGGGATGCGGTCGGCGACCTTCGCCTTGCCGTACAGCGCGGCCGCGGCCTCGATCAGCCACGGCATGCCGAGCGATGGGAAGTCGGTCGGCAGGATGCTCTTCACGCTGCCCATCGTCGACTTCATCGCGGCGGTCGCGGCTTTCACGTGGGCCAGGCGCCGGCGCGGGTCGGCGATGTTGGTGCCCAGGCTGATCAGGCTCATCGAGGCCTGGTTGTCGGAGGTCGCGTCGCCCTTCTCGCGCAAAGAGATCGGCACCGCCGCAACCAGCGATTTGCGCGGCAGCAGGCGGCGCTTGGCGTAGTAGCGGCGCAGGGCGCTGCTGCAGACCATCAGCACCATGTCGTTGATCGTCGCCTCGAAGCTTCGGCCCAAGGCCTTCAGCTCGGCCAGCGGCAGGCTGACGCTGGCAAACGCGCGGCCGGCCGAGACCGACACGTTGAGCGGCGTCCGCGGCGCCAGGGTCAGGTTGCTGACGCCCTTCTTGCCGCCGAACAGCGCCGTGCGCGAAAGCGCCTGCCGGGCGGCGCCGGACAAGGTGCCGGCCGTCGACGGCAGCTCGCGGATGATGTTCGCTACCTGCTGGACCTGGTTGCCCAGGGCGCCGCGCAGCATCTCGGCCATCTCGAGCCGAAAGGTCCGCGGCCGCTTCGCCAGCGGCGTTTCGATGCGGCGCGGCTCGGGGCCGAGGTCGAGGATCGCATTGGCCAGCGCGACCGCCGCCTGGCCGTCGACCGCGGCATGGTGGAGCTGGGTGTAGAGCCCGACCCGTTTGCGCCCATTGGCGGCCGGTGCCAGGCCTTCGAAGACATGGAATTTCCACAGCGGCCGCTTGCGGTCGAGCAGCACCGGATGCAGCGCGCCGACCTGGGCTTCGAGTTCGGCCACGCCGGAGTTCTTCGCCAGCTTGATCTCGACGATGTGCACCTTCATGTCGGGCTCGGCATCGACCCAGGCCGGGTTGGCCAGGTTCAGCGGCATCCACCACAGCTTGCGCCGCAGCGCCGGCGCGGCCGGCAGCCGCTGCTGGATGTGCTTGCGCAACGCGTTGGCGAAGCTGCCCTTGTAGCCGGCGGGCAGCTCGAACAGGTGCAGCGCGCCGACGTGCATCGGCATCTGCGGCGTCTCCAGATAGAGAAAACTGGCGTCGAGACCGGACAACTGCTTCATGCGAGCTCCCATGCGATGGCGCGCATGCTAGGCCGCAGCCGGAGCAGTCTCGCTACGGGCTGACCCTAGCTCCGCGCAAGCCCGCGGCTTCGTTGGCGACCAGTGCGCCGAGCACCAGCAGCCCACCACCGATCACGGCCGCGTTCGGCGCTTCGCCGGCGCCGAGCCAGGCCCAGGCGACGCCGAAGACGACCTCCAGCAAGGCCAGCAGCGAGACCTCGGGCGCGCTCAATACGCGCGCCGCCATCACCGCCAGCAGGCACGGGATCGCCAATTGGAAAACACCGAGCATCGCCAGCACGCCGATGTCGTGAGCAGACGCGGCGAAGGGCAGCGACAGCGGCAAGGTCAGCCCGGCCGACAGCAGCGCGCCGATCAGCACCGCCGGCAGCATGTCGGCGCCGGCCGCGTCGCGGTGGTGCTGCAGCAGCACCCAGTTGACCGCCGCCGCCAGCGGCACGGCCAGCGCGACTGCGGTGCCGAGCAGGTGGCGCGCCTCGCCGCCGCTGACCTGCTGGCCGTACATCCAGCCGATGCCGAGGCCGGCGACGACGATCGCACCCCAGGTCCGGGCTGCGAGCCGGTGGCCGAGCGCCAGGCGCGAGATCAGTGCGGTGAACAGCGGCGCCAACGACATCGTGATCAGCACATTGGCGACCGTCGTCAAGGTCAGCGCGACCATGAAAGCCGTGTACATCACGCACCAGCACAGGCCCGACGCCCACAGCAGGCGCCCGCCATGGCGCAGCGTGTGCCACAGCGCCGCGGGCCCGCGCTGCCAGGCCAGCAGCGGCAGCAGCGCGAGCGCGTTGAAGGCGCTGCGCCAGAAGGTCAGCTCGAAGCTGCGCGCGGCTTCGAGATGGCGGCTGGCAACGCCGGCCATGCTCCACATCAAGGTCACGGCGATCATCGTCAATACAGCACGGCGATGGTTCATCAAGGCAGGTGGTTCGACAGCGGGGCAGCGACTGTAACGGCCCCGCCAGGGGCTACCATTGCGGCGCGAAGGAGACCCCGAGTGACGATGTGGCAACGGCGATGGAAAGAGCTTGGCGGCCGCTGGTTTGGCGGCCCTGTCTTCGCCCTGTTCTTCGCGCTGTCCTTTTCATTGTTTCTCGTCGTCCCCTGCGCCGCCCAACCGCTGCTGACCTTGCTCGAAGGCGACGCCGAAGTCATCGACGGCGCCCGCCGCCTGGCCGCCAAGCCCGGCCTGCGCTTGGCGCCGGCGAGCATCGTCGAGACCAGTGCGGCGACGAATTTGCTGCGCCTCGAATGGCCCGACCAGGGCGTCGTCGATCTCGGCCCGGCGACCCGGGTGATGATCGCCCCGCCCGGCTTCGCGGCGCGCGGCGCGAAGCCCCCGATGCTTTACCTGCTGCAGGGCTGGCTGAAGATCGGCGGCCCCGCCGGCGGCGTCGTCGCACCTGGCCTGGAGCTGCTGCCGGTCAGCGGCGCGGCGGTGGTCTTCGTCGGCAACCGCGAGCAATTCGTCTTCGCCGAGTCGGGCGCGGCCGAGGTCAACGAGCGCCGGCCGGGCGCCAAGCCGCTGGCTGTGGCCAGCGGCGGGCTCTATGCCGGCAACGGCACCGTGCTGCCCTTCGCCGCGCCGACCTGGCTGCAGCGCGTGCCGCGCAGCTTTCGCGATTCGATCCCGCGCCGCGCGGCAGTGTTCAAAGACCGGCCCGTCGATGCGTCCGTTCTGGGCCTGCCGACGTACGTGATGCTGGCGGACTGGCTGAGCGCCGAGCGCGCGGTTAGAGGTGACTTTCCGCGCCGCTTCGGCACCCTGGCGCAGGATGCGGCTTTTCGGCGTGAGTTGCAGGCGCACTTGCAGGCGCACCCGGAGTGGACGCCGGTGCTCCACCCCCCTTCGACGACGACGAACCCGAGGTGATCGATGAAGCTGCTGGTCAAGTTCAATCTGCTGTTCATGCTGGTGATGGTGCTGGGGCTGACGATCAGCGGCGTGATCACGCGCAACCTGCTGCAGGAAAACGCGCAGGAAGAGGTGCTCAACAACGCCCGGCTGCTGATGGAAAAGGCGATCGCGGTGCGCGGCTACACGTCCAGCCAGATCAGCAAGCTGCTGCAGACGCAGATGAAGTACGAATTCCTGCCGCAGTCGGTACCCAGCTATTCGGCGGTCGAGGTGCTGAAGTCGCTGCAATCGAAGTACCCCGACTTCGCCTACAAGGAAGCGACGCTGAACCCGACCAACCCGCGCGACCGCGCCGCCGGCTGGGAAGTCGACGTCGTCAGCCAGTTCCGCAACAACGCCGACCTGAAGGAATCGATGGGGCTGCGCGACACGCCGAACGGCCAGTCGCTGTGGATCGCCCGCCCGCTGCGCATCACCAACCCGGCGTGCCTGGAATGCCACAGCAGCGTGGAAGCGGCGCCGAAGACGATGGTCGCCCGCTACGGCCCGGCGAACGGCTTCGGCTGGAACCTGAACGAGGTGATCGGCGCCCAGGTGATCTCGGTGCCGATGTCGCTACCGCTGGCGCGCGCCGACCGCTCTTTCCGCGTCTTCATGAGCTCGCAGGTGGCGGTGTTCGTCGCGGTCGGCATCGCGCTGAACCTGATGATCTGGCTGGTCATCGTGCGCCCGGTCACGAAGCTCTCGGCACTGGCCGACCGCGTCAGCCAGGGCGACCTCGAAGCGCCCGAGTTCAAGTCGGCCAGCCGCGACGAGATTGGCACGCTCAGTGCTTCGTTCAACCGGATGCGGACGAGCGTGGTCCAGGCGATGCGGATGTTGGATAACTGACGCTGGATAACTGACGGGAAATCACGATGACTGTTCCAGCGAGCCTTGGCAAGTACCGCATCAGCGCGGTGCTGGGCGAAGGCGCGATGGGCGTGGTCTACAAGGGCTTCGACCCCGGCATCCAGCGCACGGTGGCGTTGAAGACGATCCGCCGGCATCTGGTGGACAGCGCCGACTCCGGCGCCACGATGGCGGCGCGCTTTCGCAACGAGGCGCAGGCGGCAGGCCGGCTGAGCCACCCGGGCATCGTCGCTGTCTATGACTTCGGCGACGAAGGCGACATCGCCTACATCGCGATGGAATACGTCGAAGGCAGTTCGCTGTCGCGCTACCTGGCCAAGGAAGCGCGCTTTGCCGAAGACGACGTCGTCAGCGTCACCGTGCAGTTGCTCGACGCGCTGGAGCACGCGCACTTTCACGGCGTCTGGCACCGCGACATCAAGCCGGCGAACCTGATCCTGACCCGCGACGGCCGGCTGAAGGTGGCCGACTTCGGCATCGCGCGAATCGAGTCGATGGCGCTGACCCAGGTGACCAGCATCGTCGGTACGCCGGGCTACATGGCGCCCGAACAGTTCCTCGGCAAAGGGGTCGACCGCCGGGTCGACCTGTACGCTGCCGGCGTGCTGCTGTACCAGATGCTGGTCGGCAAGCCGCCGTTCACGGGCAGCCCCGAGTCGCTGATGTACCGCGTGGTCCACGAGCCGCCGGTGCTGCCGTCGGCGGTGCCCGGCTGCACCAGCAACCCGGCCTACGACGCGGTGCTCGCCATCGCACTGGCCAAGGACCCGGCCAAACGCTTCGACAGCGCTGCGGCTTTCAAGCAGGCGCTGGTTGCCGCGGCCGGCCGGCCGGTGCACGGACGGGTGTCGGGCGATACCATCATCGCGGTGCTCGAAAACCCGGTTGGCCCCGGCTCGGCCGGGCGCCCCGCGCCGATCACCGCATCGCAATGGGACCCGTCGCTGCTGTCGCAGGTCGAAGCCCAGTTGGCCCGCCATGTCGGCCCGCTGGCGGCAGTGATGGTGCGGCGGACGGCGCGCGACTGTTCCGACCTGCCGTCGCTGTACACCAAGCTCGCCGAACAGGTCACGAACCCGACCGCGCGCAGCGCCTTCGTCTCGCAGGTGCTGCCGCAGCAGCGCAGCGGCTCATCGACGCCACCGCTGACGACCGGCGGCTCAGCCTCGAAAGGCCCCGTTGGCGAGGCCTTGATGGCGCAGGCCAGCAAGCTGCTGGCGGCGCGCATCGGCCCGATCGCCGGGCTGCTGGTCAAGCGCGCGGCGGCCAAGGCCAGCGCGCGCGAGGCGTTCTTCACGGTGCTCGAAGAAGCCGTGCCGGACGCCGCCGAGCGCAAGCGCCTGCGCGCGGAGCTCGACAAGCTGGCTTGAACGCGCCTCGCCCGCGGTCGGTCAGGCCGCCTCGCGGTTGGCGCGCTTGCGGTCGTGTTCCTTCAGCCAGCGCTTGCGGATGCGGATGCTCTTCGGCGTTATCTCGACCAGTTCGTCGTCGGCGATGAACTCGACCGCGTATTCCAAGGTCAGCTCGATCGCCGGCGTGATCTTGATCGCGTCTTCCTTGCCGCTGACGCGGAAGTTGGTGAGCTGCTTCTGGCGCACCGCGTTGACGACCAGGTCGTTGTCGCGGCTGTGGATGCCGACGATCATGCCTTCGTAGACCGGGTCGCCGGCGCGCACGAACATGCGGCCGCGGTCGTCGAGCTTGCCCAAAGCGTAGGTCACGATCTCGCCGTCGTCCATGCTGATCAGCACGCCGTTCTTGCGCCCTTCGATCTCGCCCTTGTAGGCCTCGTAGCCGTCGAAGATGTTGCTGATGAGGCCGGTGCCGCGGGTCAGGTTCATGAACTCGTTGGAGAAGCCGATCAACCCGCGCGCCGGGATGCGGTACTCGAGCCGCACGCGGCCGCGGCCATCGGTTTCCATGTTGACGAGCTCGGCCTTGCGCTCGCCCAGCGCCTGCATCACGGCGCCCTGGTGGGCGTCTTCAATGTCGGCGGTGACGAGTTCGATCGGCTCGTGGCGCTCGCCGTCGACCTCGCGGAAGACGACGCGCGGCTTGCCCACTGCCAGCTCGTAGCCTTCGCGGCGCATGTTCTCGAGCAGGATCGTCAGGTGCAGTTCGCCGCGGCCGGAGACTTCGAAGATGCCGTCTTCGCCCGATTCCTTGACCTTCAGCGCGACGTTCGACTGCAGTTCTTTCTGCAGCCGGTCCCAGATCTGGCGGCTGGTGACGTACTTGCCTTCGCGGCCGGCGAGTGGGCTGTTGTTGACGCAGAAGTTCATCGTCAGGGTCGGCTCGTCGACGTGCAGCATCGGCAACGGGGCCGGGTTCAGCGGGTCCGTGATCGTCACGCCGATGCCGATGTTTTCGATGCCGTTGATCAGCACGATGTCGCCCGGGCCGGCCTCGGTAGCCTGCAGACGCTCGAGGCCTTCGAAGGTCAGTACCTGGTTGACGCGGCCCTTGAAGGACTTGCCGCCTTCATCGGCCGTGCCTTCGCAGACCAGCACGTCCATCATCGGCTTGACGGTGCCCGCTGTGACGCGGCCGACACCGATGCGGCCGACGAAGGTGGAGTACTCCAGCGACGAAATCTGCAGCTGCAACGGCGCGGCCGGGTCGCCCTGGTGCGCCGGCACGTGCCTGAGCACGGTCTCGAACAGCGGGCTCAGGTCGGGGCCCCACTGTTCGCCGCCCGGGCCTTCGGTCAGCGACGCCCAGCCGTTCAGGCCCGACGCGTAGACGACCGGGAAGTCGAGCTGGTCCTCGGTGGCGCCGAGCTTGTCGAACAGCTCGAAGGCGGCGTTGATCACGTAGTCGGGCCGCGAGCCCGGCTTGTCGACCTTGTTGACGACGACGATCGGCTTCAGCCCGAGGGCGAGCGCCTTCTTCGTGACGAAGCGGGTCTGCGGCATCGGCCCTTCCTGGGCGTCGATCAACAGCACGACGCCGTCGACCATCGACAGCGCGCGCTCGACCTCGCCGCCGAAGTCGGCGTGGCCCGGCGTGTCGACGATGTTGATGTGCGTGTCCTGCCAGGTGACGGCGCAATTCTTGGCCAGGATCGTGATGCCGCGCTCGCGTTCGATGTCGTTGCTGTCCATCACGCGTTCGGCGACCTTCTCGTTTTCGCGGAAGGTGCCGCTCTGGCGCAGCAACTGGTCGACCAGCGTGGTCTTGCCATGGTCGACGTGGGCGATGATGGCGATGTTGCGGATCTGTTTCATGGCTGGGACTGGACTTCTAGAGGACTGAGTAGACGGTCGGCGATCAGTTCGCCGGCCGTGATGTGGGCGCTGCCGAGAAAGGCCCGCGGGTTCGAACCGTACACGCGAACGGCCGGGCTGTCGGCCAGCGCGACGCGCCGGCGCAGGCCGGTCAGGAAGCGGCCGGCCTCGTCGTCGGGCAAGCGAACTTCGGGCCAGGCGGCGAGCAGCACGTCGAGCGGCAAGAGCCGCGCAGCGCGCTCGGCTTCGTCCATCGCGGCGAGCGCTTCGATCGTGACGGTGTCTTCGAGCCGCAGCGCGCCGCTGCCGGTGCGGCGCAGCGCAGCAAGATGGGCGCCGCAGCCGAGCGCAGCGCCGATGTCTTCGGCGAGCGTGCGGATGTAGGTGCCCTTGCTGCAATCGACATCGATCACGAGGGTCGGAGATTGCCAGTCGACGATGTCGACGCGGTAAATCGTCACCCGCCGCGCGGTGCGTTCGACTTCGATCCCTTGGCGCGCGTATTCATACAGCGCGCGGCCCTGGTGCTTGAGCGCCGAGTGCATCGGCGGGAGCTGGTCGATCTCGCCTGTGAAGCCGGCCAGCGTGGCGCGGATCGCCGGCAAGTCGACACTGACCGGCCGCTCTTCGACGACCTCGCCTTCGCCGTCGGCGGTGCTGGTGCGCTGGCCGAGGCGCAGGGTCGCACGGTAGCTCTTGTCGGCGTCCAGGCTCGTCTGCGAAAACTTGGTCGCGGCGCCGAAGCACAGCGGCAGCAGCCCTGTCGCCAGCGGGTCCAAGGTGCCGGTGTGGCCGCCCTTTTCCGCGCGCAGCAGGCCCTTGCTCTTCTGCAGGGCGTCGTTGCTCGTCCAGCCGAGCGGCTTGTCGAGCAAGAGCACGCCGTGCAGGGCGCGCCGGGGCAGCTTCGCCGACATCAATCTTCCTTCGCCCGGGTGGCGTTGGCGCGCGTGATCAGCGCCGACAGGTCGGCGGCGCGCTCGGTCGTCTTGTCGAAATGGAAGTGCAAGGTCGGCACCGTGTGGATCGACAGCCGCTTGAACAGGCTGTTGCGCAGGAAACCGGCGGCTTCGTTCAACGCCAAGGCGCTTTCGTCGGGCGTGCCGATCAGCACCGAAAAATAGATCTGCGCATGCGCGTAGTCGGGCGTGACCTCGACGCTGTTGATCGTGACCATGCCCACCCGCGGGTCCTTCAACTCGCGGATGAGTTCGGCCACGTCGCGCTGGATCTGGTCGGCGACGCGGTAGCTGCGGTTGACGGTGGCTTTCTTGTGTCGCATTCGATGGCTCCTGAAGCGACAAGCCCCGCCGGGGCGGGGCTTTCGCGGGGTGGCATCAGCCCGCAGTTACAGCGTGCGTGCCACTTCCTTCACCTCGAAGACTTCGAGCTGATCGCCTTCCTTGATGTCGTTGTAGTTCTTCAGCTTGATGCCGCACTCGAAGCCTTCCTTGACTTCGCGCACGTCGTCCTTCATCCGCTTCAACGACTCGATCTCGCCGGTGTAGATGACCACGTTTTCGCGCAACAGGCGGAAGCGCGCGTTGCGCGTGACCTGCCCCGCGGTGACCATGCAGCCGGCGACGGTGCCGATCTTCGACGCGACGAACACGGTGCGGATCTCGGCCATGCCGATGATCTCTTCGCGCTGCTCCGGCGCCAGCATGCCGGTCATCGCCGCCTTCACCTCGTCGACCGCGTCGTAGATGATGTTGTAGTAGCGGATCTCGACGCCGTTGTTCTCGGCCAGCTTGCGCGCGCCGGCATCGGCCCGTGTGTTGAAGCCGATGATGACGGCCTTCGACGCGATCGCGAGGTTGATGTCGCTCTCGGTGATACCGCCGACCGCACCGTGCACGATCTGCACCTTGACCTCGGGCGTGCTGAGCTTGACCAGGCTCTGCGACAGCGCTTCCTGCGAGCCCTGCACGTCGGCCTTGACGATCAGCGACAGCGTCTGCGCGCTCTCGCCCAGCTGGTCGAACATGTTCTCCAGCTTGGCCGCCTGCTGGCGCGCGAGCTTGACGTCGCGGTACTTGCCCTGACGGAAGGTCGCGATCTCGCGTGCCCGGCGCTCGTCGGTCAGGACCATGAACTCGTCGCCGGCTTGCGGCACTTCGGTCAGGCCCTGGATCTCGACCGGCATTGAAGGCCCGGCCGCATCGGTCGACTTCCCGTCTTCGTCGATCATCGCGCGCACCCGGCCATAGCTGGAGCCGGCGAGCACGACGTCGCCCTTCTTCAGGGTGCCGCTTTGCACCAGCACGGTTGCCACCGGGCCGCGGCCCTTGTCGAGCTTGGCTTCGATGACCAGCCCGCGCGCGGCGGCGTCGGCCGGGGCGCGCAGTTCCAGCACTTCGGCCTGCAGCAGCACCTGTTCGAGCAGCGCATCGACGCCGGTGCCGGTCTTCGCCGAGACCTGGACGAACGGCGAATCGCCGCCGAAGTCTTCCGGCACCACGCCTTCGGCGACCAGTTCGCTCTTCACGCGCTCGATGTTCGCGTCAGGCTTGTCGATCTTGTTCATCGCGACGACGATCGGCACCCCAGCCGCCTTCGCGTGGGCGATGGCTTCCTTGGTCTGCGGCATCACGCCGTCGTCGGCCGCCACCACCAGGATCACGATGTCGGTGGCTTGCGCACCGCGCGCGCGCATCGCGGTGAACGCGGCGTGGCCCGGGGTATCGAGGAAGGTGATCATGCCGCGCGGCGTTTCGACGTGATAGGCGCCGATGTGCTGCGTGATGCCGCCCGCTTCACCGGCCGCCACGCGGGCGCGGCGGATGTAGTCGAGCAGCGAGGTCTTGCCGTGGTCGACGTGGCCCATCACGGTCACGACCGGCGGCCGCGGCAGCGCCACCGCGGCTTCGTGGGCGGCGGTTTCTTCCTCGGTGAAGGCTTCCGGGTCGTCGAGCTTGGCGGCAAACGCCTTGTGGCCCATTTCCTCGACCAGGATCATTGCGGTTTCCTGGTCGAGCTGCTGGTTGATGGTGACCATCTGGCCGAGCTTCATCAGGACCTTGATCAGCTCGCTGGCCTTGACCGACATCTTGTGCGCCAGGTCGGCGACGCTGATCGTCTCCGGCACGTGCACTTCCTGCACCTGCTGCTCGGGCGCTGCCGTGTACGACGTGCCCGAGTCGCCGCGTTCGCCGCGGCGCGAGCCGCCGCGCGGTGCGCGCCAGCCGGCACGGCCGCTGGAATCGCCGCGGGTCTTCTGCGCGGCGCGCTTCTTCGCCGCGTCGTCGGCCCAACTCGACGAGAGCTTCTCCGACTTGACCTGCTTCTTGTCGCCCGGCTTGGCGGCCACCGCCGCGGGTGCGCCCGGCTTGGCGGTCGGCTTGTGGATCGTGCCCTTGATCGCTTCCTTGGCCGGATCGGGCTTGGGCGGCTCTTCGGGCTTCTTCGCAACCAGCGTCTTCTTCGGCGCGGCCATCATCGCGCGAATCGCGGCCGCTTCCGCCTCGGCGGCCTTGCGCCGGCGGGCGAGATCTTCCGAGCGCGCGTTGTCCTCGGCTGCCTTGTCGGCGGCCTTGACGACCCGCAGTACCGGCTTCGGCGGCTCGGCCGCCTTCACTGGCTCGGCCGGAGCCGCAGGCGCCGGGGCTGCCGGCGTCGGAGCGGGGGCGCCAGTGACGGCACCGACCGCAGGGGCGGCCTTCGCGGCCGCTTCGGCGGCGGCTTTTGCCAACGCTTCGGCAGCCATCTTGGCCGCCGCTTCGGCAGCTGCAGCCGCAGCCGCGGCTTCAGCCGCTTCGCGCGCCTGGCGCTCCTGCTCTTCGCGCAGGCGGCGCGCTTCGGCGAGCTCGGCCTCCTGGACGCGGATCGCTTCGGCCTGCGCGCTGGCTTCTTCTTCGCGGCGCTGCAGTTCGAGATCTTCGGCCGAAGGCCCCGTGCCGCCGTCGGCACCCGCCGGTGCGTCGTCGCGCTTGACGAAGACGCGCTTCTTGCGCACCTCGACCTGGATCGTGCGCGCCTTGCCGCTGGCATCGGCTTGCTTGATCTCGGTGGTCGACTTGCGAGTCACGGTGATCTTCTTGCGCTCGGCGCCGCCGCCGGTTCCGTGCGACGAGCGCAGGAACTCGAGCAGGCGCTCCTTGTCCGCGTCGGTCAACGCGTCTTCGGGCGACTGCTTGGCAACGCCGGCCGATTGCAGCTGCTCCAGCAGCGCCATGGTCGGGCGGTTGAGCTGTTGGGCGAACTGGGCGACGGTGGTCACGGCCATTGGCTAAGTTTCCTCGGTGTTTCTAAGCGGGCTGTTCAAGCGGTGAACCAATGTTCACGCGCCTTCATGATCAATGCCCGCGCCTGCGCCTCTTCGACGCCGGTCATTTCGGTCAGCTCGTCGACCGCCAGGTCGGCCAGGTCGTCGAGCTTGTGCACACCGCCATCGGACAGCTTGGCGATCAGTTCGGGGCTCAGGCCCTGGCCTTCGAATTCGAGGTCGCGCAGGTCCTGCGAGACCCCTTCGACCTTCTCTTCGCGAGCGATCTCCATCGTCAGCAGCGCATCCTTGGCTCGCGTGCGCAGCTCCTGCACGGTGTCTTCGTCGAAGCCTTCGATCTCGAGCATTTCCTGCAGCGGCACGTAGGCCACTTCTTCGAGGCTGGCAAAGCCCTCGGCGATCAGGATGTCGGCGACTTCCGCGTCGACGTCGAGCTTGTCGACGAACAGCGCGCGAACCGATTCGGACTCGGTGGCCTGCTTGGCCTGCGACTCCTCGGCGGTCATGATGTTGATGCGCCAGCCGGTCAACTCGGACGCCAGGCGCACGTTCTGGCCGCCGCGGCCGATGGCGATGGCCAGGTTCTCTTCGTCGACGACCACATCCATTGCGTGCGGCTCTTCGTTGACGACGATCGACTGCACGTTGGCCGGCGCCAGCGCGCCGATCACAAATTGGGCCGGATCATCGGACCACAAGACGATGTCGACTCTTTCGCCGGCGAGTTCGGTGGTGACGCCGTTGACCCGCGAGCCGCGAACGCCGACGCAGGTGCCGATCGGGTCGACCCGGCGGTCGTGCGAGACGACCGCGATCTTGGCGCGCGAACCGGAGTCGCGGGCGCAACTCTTGATCTCGAGCAGGCCTTGTTCGATCTCCGGCACTTCCTGCGCGAAGAGTTCGATCATGAAGCCCGGCGCGCTGCGCGACAGCATGATCTGCGGGCCGCGCTGGGTGGGGTCGACGCCGAGGATGAAAGCCCGCACGCGGTCGCCCGAACGCAGGTTTTCCTTCGGGATCATCTCGCTGCGCTTCAGGCGCCCTTCGACGCGACCCGACTCGACGATGATGTCGCCCTTGTCCAGCCGCTTGACGGTGCCGACGAAGATCTTGTCGCCGCGCGACAGGAAGTCGTTCAGCAACTGCTCGCGTTCGGCGTCGCGGATCTTCTGCAGGATCACCTGCTTGGCGGCCTGCGCGCCGATGCGGCCGATCGGCACCGACTCCACCGCTTCTTCGATGTAGTCTTCGACCTCGATGTCGGCGATCTGCTCCTGCGCTTCGAACAGCAGCACTTCGGCGTCGGCGTTCTGCAGGCCGGCTTCGTTCGGCACCACGTGCCAGCGGCGGAAGGTCTCGTAGTCGCCGGTGTCGCGGTCGACCGCAACGCGGATGTCGACCTCACCGCCGTGCAGCTTCTTGGTGGCCGAAGCCAGCGCGGCTTCCACGGCGCCGAAGACGACGTCGCGTTCGACGGTCTTCTCGCGCGAGATGGCTTCCACCAGCATCAGCATTTCGCGATTCATCGCTCCACATCTCCATCGTTCGCCGCGCTCTGCGTCGGCTTGGCCTGCCGGTGCGGCTGGCCGGGTGTGACCCCGTCCGCTGCAGGCGGGGTCGCGTCCCGCCGCAGCCCCTTGAAATCGATCACTGGCACGAGCCGGGCTTCGCGCACTTCGTCGAGCGCAAAGTCCAGCACCTGCTCGGCACGGGTCTTGGCGTCGGTGAAAACGAGGCGCCAGCCGCTTTCCTGCTGACTACCGGCGCCTGCCGACAGCACGCCGCGCCAGACCTTGCGGCCCTGGAACGGCAGCTTCAAGGTCAGGCTGACTTCGTGGCCGGTGAAACGCTCGAAATCGGCGGCTCGCTTCAGCGGGCGGTCGAGGCCCGGCGACGACACTTCGAGCCGCTCGTAGGCCACGCTGTCGACCTCCAGCGCATATTGCAGCTGGCGTGTGACTTGTTCGCAGTCGTCGACGGTAACGAATTCGCCGTCGCCGCCCGGGTACTGGCGGCCGGGCAGGCGGTCGATGAAGACACGCAGCAGCCCACGCGTCGAGCGCTCGACATCGACCAGCTCGTAGCCCAAGCCGGTGACCGTCTGCTCCACCGCATCGCGCCAGCTCAAACGCCCAGCGCGAGCTGGTTCGCCCGCTGGTGTGCTGCCGATGTCAGTGACTGTGTCTGCTTCGCCCAAGATGCCGTTCCGCTCCGCCCAGGGCAGGCTGCGGCACCCAATCTCACCGACCGCGACATGCGGTCGAGCAAAAAAAATGGGCTGGAAGAATCCGCCCACGCAGCTTTAACCCGGGAAAGGCGAATTATATGCCGCTCGGGAAATCGCGGCAAGACGCGTGCCGCAGCGCACACCTGGGTGCGCAGGGCCCGGCAGCAGGCGCCGGTGCGAGAATCCGGCCGCTTCAATCAGACGAAAGACACCATGGGCTTTCTCGCCGGCAAGCGCCTGCTCATCACCGGTTTGCTGTCCAACCGCTCGATCGCCTACGGCATCGCCCGCGCCTGCCACCGCGAAGGCGCCGAGTTGGCCTTCAGCTACGTGGGAGAGCGCTTTCGCGAGCGCATCACCGATTTTGCGCGCGAATTCGGCTCCGGGCTGGTGTTCGATTGCGATGTCGGCGACGACGCGCAGATCGCCGCGCTGTTCGATCAGCTCGGCCAGGCCTGGCCCGAGTTCGACGGCTTCGTGCATTCGATCGGCTTCGCGCCGCGCGAGGCGATCGCCGGCGACTTTCTGGAAGGCCTGTCGCGCGAAGGGTTTCGCATTGCGCACGACATCTCGGCCTACAGCTTTCCGGCGCTGGCCAAGGCTGCCGCGCCGCGCCTGCGCCCGGGCGCAGCGCTGCTGACGCTGACCTACCTGGGCTCACAGCGCGCGGTGCCGAACTACAACACGATGGGCCTGGCCAAGGCCTCGCTGGAGGCCAGCGTGCGCTACCTCGCGCTGAGCCTGGGGGCGAAGGGCGTACGCGTGAACGGCATCTCGGCCGGGCCGATCAAGACGCTGGCGGCGGCCGGCATCAAGGGCTTCGGCAAGATTCTCGATGCGGTGGCCAGCGCCGCGCCGCTGCGCCGCAACGTGACGATCGACGATGTCGGCAACGTCGCCGCTTTCCTGCTGTCCGACCTGGCGGCCGGCGTCACCGCCGAGATCACCCACGTCGACGGCGGCTTCAGCCACGCGATGGCCGGGAACCTGGAAGCGTAGTTCAGCAGACTTCCGGAATCGTCGTCGCCGGCGGCGTGTTGCGGCTGCGACCGCAGCGCACGAGGCCGTCGATCATGACCATGCCGACGCCGGGGATGTCGCCGAGCTGAACGCTTTCCAGCAGCGTTCGCCCGGCGCTGTGCTGGGCGCGGTCTAGGAACACGAAGTCGGCCGCGCGGCCGGGCGCGACCAGGCCGCAGTTCAGCCCGCGGATGCGCGCCGTGTTGCCGGTCGCGAAGCAGAACACCAGCTC
>Ga0307513_10005402_pt1 | contig 16901 bp, 19 predicted proteins | sample 15_EM_MG_FD_202174 | JGI IMG/M metagenome (GOLD analysis project Ga0307513, IMG submission 202174) | Populus trichocarpa ectomycorrhiza microbial communities from riparian zone in the Pacific Northwest, United States - 15_EM | ecosystem: Host-associated > Plants > Roots > Unclassified | place... | reverse complement strand
CAATCAAGGATCATTACTCCCGCCGATTGTCTGACAAACCCAGCTCTCAAGACGGACAATGGATCAAGTTGGAAGACACAAATGTCGAACACCTGCTCAATGTCTTCACACTCACTGATACAGAGTCAGATGATATCTGGAATGCCTGCGCCTGTTTTGTGGAGCATCTCTGGTGGCATAAACCACGGTTTATTTCACTGGGGTCGAAGATTGAGGGGCTTTCTGACAGTCATCCTTCCAAGCCACAATGCTTGTACCAATTCTCACATTTATTTCAAACACTTGGATACCATGCGGAGTGCAAGCGGCTCCGTTCTCGCACCCTGGAGATCTGGAAGGAGCGGGGGGATGACCGTCAAGTTGCTCTATTATTGTTGAACCTATCCCAGACGAACAGGGCGCTTAACCTCTACACGGAAGGAGAAAAGCGGGCGAAAGAAGCGTTGGAAGTTTACGAACAGCTTGGTGATACATTGGGACAAGTGAATTGTTGGAGATCCCTCGTTTCGTTGCTGTGCGAGACCGGACAGGTTGGCGCCGCGGAAGAAGCTGTATCCCGTGTAACCAGTCTTCTCCCGGAGGAAGAGAATCAACTTATGGCCTCCGAATCTCACCGTTGTCTTGCTACATTATATCAGTCCAAGGGCGAGATCGAGAAAACCATTCTCCATCTCGAGGCGGCCCTCAGAATCGCATCCTCTTTGGGCTGGTACAATCTTCTCCCCTTGGATCATTACAACCTGGCATTGCTGCTTTCCAACCACGGCAGGTTCGACGAGGCAAATGCTCATATCGAACGTGCCAAGTCGCCCGCGGTAAACAGCCCCCATACCCAGGCTCTCTCGATGTCTCTGCAAGCTCTCATTTGGCTTCAACAAGCTAAATTTGATCAGGCGAAGTCCGAAGCTTTGCGCGCGGAGGAGGTTTTTGAGGAGCTCAAGGCTGTGGAGGGTCTGGAGAAATGTAGAGAGCTCCTCAGCGCGATCAATTTTTTGCAAGGACGAACAGCCCGATTACCTATGGTAGTGGTGAGCTCTTGGAAAAGTGCTACTTCCTCTGCATGCTGACTCCTTTCTTCTCTAGCCCCAGGGGACCGAATGATAGGATTGGTAGGTACCTCAAATCATCAACACTCCGTCCATTTACCTCGTCCACCATGATGCCCTTCAATACGACCACCATCTCCTCCCTTCACCGACCTCTGCTCGCCCGTCGTTCTGTACTTGTTGCCCCATCCCACATCCTTGATCTAGATTTCCGTGATATACGCCTCTATATCCTGTATTATATCTGTTTTACTTGTACGCGTTTTGTAGATTATCGACTCCGATTTGACGAGGAGGCCGAGAAAACGAATATTCCGCCTTTGAAATTTGATCGTCGGCTCTTCTACTTCTTCGACATCGACGTCGTAAAGAAGGATGCACTCTCACACGAGATTCTCATGTATGAACAAACACAATCTAATTATTCTGCATCTTCGTTAACCCTACTACGGTACGTTGCGTCGAATGGGCAAGAAAAACGCGTCAGGCTCCCACGGCGCCGATGGGTCGCGATCCAGCCTACGGTCACGTACACGATCGTAGCCCTTGGAACCACGTCATACATCGTAGAATTAAATGATTTGTCTATCTCTCTCGTCTCGCTGGATAGAGGGTTCCCTCGTGACCACGGGCAAGAGGACGTGTCCCTGGTCAGATCGGAGAGCGTTCGAAGAAATCACGAACCTCCCGATCGTATAACTACAGGAAAGAAATAACGCCGGTCTCCGAAAAATCCGCGAACAACACGAACCTGGTGGCAACCAGGAGCGAGACAATATACCCCAAGAAAGCCAATTCCTTGCGCGCTCCAGTGATATCCCCGCCCGCGTTCGGAATCCGATCGAACTTGACCGCCAGGAAACACGACGCGTCCGTGACCTCAGCCTCGGAATGAGTTGCCGAAATCTAGCGTATCCTAGATGAGATGTAATCCTCAGGATGAAGAAAGAACTTATATTATACCTAGCGTAGCCTAGATGAGATGTAACTACACATTGGTTAGCCTAGGTATCGAGGGAAAGGATAATAATATACGTACTCCTCAGGATGAAGAAAGAACTGAGACGGAAAACAGGGAGACGACTATATATGAGGTACTCGAAGGGGATACCGAATGGGGTACTACTACGGAAACAAGTGAGCATTCGAAGAAGGCGAAAACGCTACATTTCAACATGAGTGGTGCCTCAATATTCTTGATCGCGGTCTAATCCACACTTCGTAGGAGGAGGGATGTTTCTTGGTCCGTGCCACGGCCATGCTCCGGTCCAGGGAAGTGATCAGCCTAGATTTTCCCAGAAAGAACTCTGGTGAACGAGTACATCGCGCTCGGCGCGGACGTGAGCGGGCTAATAACGGGCGAAGGGTGAATAGAAAGTAAGGTCGCCATATTGCATAGCATCTGGTGAAGAGAGGGTATGATGGGCGAACCTGGTATTTCTTCGAAGACTTCATCGCATAAATCCTGCTCGCATCCACGTTTTGCGCAACACGAACCTCACCGAACGCGCCCTTACCAATAACCTTCACGTTCTCGAGGTCCGGTAACCCCATCTCGGTCCTCTTCAGGCGCAAGAAAGCACCCTCCCTGCCCAGTGCGACCAGCTATATCCGCTTCTGCTCATCGGACATCGTCGTGTCACCCGAGAGCTTCCGTCCAGCCTCCACACGCCTAGTAACATGGCGTAGTAGTCAGTGACCGTCACAACAGGTTTACGAGCGAGGACAGGTCGACACTGCCAAGTACGCGCCTCTGATTCCTCTCGATGGCGGCCTCGACCGTTGCCCTCCTGCAACGAAGGTAAGCCGAGATCGCGACTTTATTGCAATACGTACTAAAAGGATGTGAGATTTAGTGACGGCGCCAGGAGACCACCAGTCAAGCTTCAAGTCTCGCTGGGCTGATGGTTGGTTGGTCGTATGTACGTTTTTGTCACTCCAGTTCCCTTGGAACTGGAAGCATCCGGGTTGACTTTGACAGACATGGGAGGTTGAGGCACAGAGAGGGTAGAGCCTCACGGGCAGTAGTATCCTCGCTTGTTGCTCAAGGTATCATGTGGCGGGACCTGCAAAATCAAGGGGAACGGTACCCACGTTGGAGATCCAGTAACCCACGACCGAACGAAGAGACGACAGAGGGTGTTGACGAGATCGCTACCGGTCGTTGAAACCACGGCGAACGGACATGGAGAGTCGACGATTGCGGAGAAGGGGCGAGGATGGATGCTTCAGGGACCTATTTCCGACGGGCGAAGTTGAAGACATGGCATTGCACTTGTGGCCAGCGAACAAAGTCCCAAGGATTTCCCAAGGACGTTCCGAACGAGCGCAACGGAGATTCCGGGTGATCAATCGATCGCACCGCTATCTCTTCAAGTAGTTCGACCGCGAATACATGTGCTTGGGACTATTTGCACAGGGCGCCCCCATGAAAAAATGACCGCTCATGGTCGCTAGGGTCCGGGTTCTTCCTCACCACCTACACGCCACACTCCTTCCTCGCAACTACCTCGAGTTTCGACCATGGCTACAACGCCTCAACGAACGAACCATCGTGATGTCGCTCTCTCCTTGCTGAACGCAGCTGTCGAGGCCTTGAATCTTGCCAAGGAAGTCTCAAGTGTTACGCCAGCCAAGGCCGTCTTTGGTACCGTCAGCGTTATCCTCAAGGTGATCAGAGTGAGTTTTCTCCTAGCCTGTGCTAAATGATTGCAAGATGATGTATATACACCCAGGACACGATGATCAATGAGGTGGATTACGTCAACCTTGGGCTGGCCTGCGCCGATGTTTGTACCGCCCTCGGCCGGGGGCTGAAGGGGAAGAGTTTGGACGATCTCAACGGCTCTGTGGTCGAGGCGATCAACCAACTCACGACGTGAGTCGCGCCACCAATGCACGCTTTGATTACATCGCTGACTCATGGTGCTTTCGGTCTGACTCAGGATGATCGCGGAGATCCAAAGGAAGACCACTAAGCAGGGTGAACGGAACGCGGTCTCCCGATTTTTCCACGCAACGAGTGATAAGGAGACGATTGCCGGCTGGAGGTTGGACCTCGACAGGATCCTTAACGTGTTTAATGTGCGTTCCGTCGTTTTTGTATGGCCGTTATTGACGATTAATTTCCAGACTGAGCTCGTACTAAATACACACGTAGCTGTTACGAACACCCACATTCTCGTTTCTGACGTCCATCGCGACGTATTGGACACTCGCGCCATGGTTTCGGATATTCACCGGGGTGTAATCAAGATCCAGGAAGGATCTGATAGTCAACGTCAGGCGGTAGGTGACACCCGGTACCCTTCAGCATCACCGAATAAACGCTCACCACCTCCCAGACTCAAAACAGGTTAGCGATCTCGGCTATTGTTGGGTTCAATGTCTTATTCTCGCGTCTAGCACACCTGGGGAATCCCCTCCCCCGCCACCGAGGGTCTTGTTTGGACGTGACGAGTTGATCGAGAAGATCGTCGGCTTCGCAGAACACCTCACGCCGGTTGCTCTAATCGGTCCTGGAGGAATCGGCAAGACATCCGCCATTCTCACCGTCCTCCACGATGATCGCGTCAAACAATTGTTTGGTGACGACCGCAGGTTCATTCGCTGCGACCAATTCCCCGCCTCACGCAATAACTTCCTTCGCCGGCTCTCCGAGGTGATTGGTGTAGCCACCGAAAACCCAGGAGATTTGACTCCCCTACGGCCGCTCTTATCCTCAAGGAAGATGGTCATAGTCCTCGACAATGCGGAATCAATTCTGGGTCTGCAGGGAGCGGGTGGGCAGGAGATGTATGCTGTTGTGGAGGAGCTGAGTCGCTTCAACAATCTTTGCCTTTGCATCACCTCCCGGATCTCCACAGTCCCTCCTGACTGTGAGACTCTGGATATCCCAATGTTGTCGATGGAGGCCGCATATGGCACGTTCTACCGTATCTACAAGCACGGCGAACAATCCGATCCGGTCAAAAAGATCCTGGAACAACTCGATTTTCACCCCCTCTCGATCACCTTACTTGCCACCGTCGCCCAGCACAACAAGTGGGACACCGATCGACTGACCAGGGAGTGGGAAAGACAGCGCACCCATCACCCGATGAGCCTTGCTACCACGATCGAGCTCTCCCTCACCTCGCCAATATTCCAAGCACTCGGCCCGGACGCGCGAGCGCTTCTTGGAGTCGTTGCCTTCTTCCCTCAAGGCGTCGACGAGAACAATCTCAGCTGGTTATTTCCTATCATCCCCGACATCGCAAACATCTTCGACACATTCTGCGTCCTTTCCCTGACATACCGAAGCAATGGGTTTGTTACGATGCTCTCACCGCTTCGGGATTACTTTTATCCCCGCGATCCAACGGCATCCCCTCTCCTGTGCGCAGCCAAGGATTATTACTCCCGCCGATTGTTGGTCGACGTCTACCCTGACAAGCCCGGGTATCAAGAAGCACGGTGGATCACATCAGAAGACACGAACGCCGAACATCTGCTCAATGTCTTTACATCCGCTGATTCAGAATCGGGTGATATCTGGGATACCTGTGCCCATTTCCTGGAGCATCTCCATTGGCACAAGCACAGGCTCGTCTCGCTGGGGTCGAAGATTGAGGGGCTTTCGGATAGTCACCCTTCCAAACCACGATGCTTGTTCCAACTTTCACAGTTGTCCCGACGGGTCGGAAATTATGCGGAGGAAAAGCGGCTCCTTTCTGACACGTTGGAGATCTGGAGGGAGCGGGGGGATGACCGTCAAGTTGCTCAAACGTTGTTACGCCTATCCGAGGTAAACGGTGTGTTTCGCTGCTACGAGGAAGGGGAACAACAGGCGGAAGAAGCGTTGGGAATTTACGGACAGCTCGGTGATGCAGTGGGACAAGCAGATTGCTTGAGATCCCTCGCTTCGCTGATGTGCAACGACGGACAGCCTGACGCCGCGGAAATGGGTGTATCCCTTGCAATCGGTCTTCTCCCGGAGAAAGGCAGCGAATATCTGCTCTCCCATTGTCTGCGTTGTCTTGGCATGATATATCAATCCAAGGGCGAGATTGAGAAAGAGATTCACCATTTCGAGAAGGCCCTCGGAATCGCATCCTCTTTTGGCTGGCACGATGAGGTGTCCGGGGATCATTCCTACCTGGCACTGCTGTATTCCAACCAACGCAGGTTCGACGATGCAAATGCTCACTTCGAACAAGCCAAGTCGCACGCGGTCAACAGCCCATACGGCCTGGCGTCCTTGATGTATCTGCAAGCTACCCTTTGGTCTCAACAAGATAGGTTTGAGCAGGCGAAATCCGAAGTTTTCCGCGCGGTCGAGATCTTTGAGAAGCTCGGGGCCACGCAGGATCTGGAGGGTTGTAGAGATCTTCTCAAGACGTTCGATTTAGTGCAAGAAGAAAGAGCCCGATTGTCTCTGCTTCCTCCGCATGCTGATTCCTTTCTTCTCCGGTCCCAGGGGACCGAATGATAGGATTGGCGGGTGCCACAAATCACCGACACTCCATTCCTTTACCCCGCCCACCATGATGACCTTCAATACGACCACCATCTCCTCCCTTCACTGACCTCTGCTCACCCATCATTCTGTATATGTTTCCCCACCCCACATCCTTGACCTACCTTTCCGTGGTATATGCCTCTATGTCCTGTATTATATTTGTTTTACTTGTACGCACCCTGTAGATTATTGACTCCGATTCGACCAAGGGGCCGAGGAAACAAATATTCTGCCTTTGATTGTCGGCTCTCCTACTCCTTCGACATTGACGTTGTAAGGATGAGGTTGCACTCTCACGTGGGATTCTCGTGCGTGAACAAACACAGTCCCGGGATCACTCTCGCGATTTCGTTGGCCCCACTGTGGTTTGTTACATCAGATGGGGGGAAAGGAGAAACTAGGCAAGAAGAACAGTCCGGGCGTACGATGGCCTGCGACGTAGCCTGCGGTCACGTACACGAAAGTCACGCATCGGGGAACGAAATGACGAAAAGATGTAAGGAATCGTCTATCTCTCTAGTTTCACTGGATAGGAGGTTCCCTCGTAACTGCTGGCAAGGGAATATACCCCTGGCCAGATCAGAAAGCGTTCGAAGAAATCGTGAACCTCTTGAACGTATAGCTGCAGGAAAAAATATCATCGGTTTTTTAAGGTACACGTGAGCGACTGAACTAAACAACAATCATGATCGAGGCGGCGTAGCCCAAGAAAGCAAACTCCCCGTGCACTCCGGTGGTATCTTCACCCGCGGGCCCGCCCGGACCCTGATCCAACTCGTCTATCGGGAGATACGATGTGCCCGTGATCGACCAGTCTCGGAATGAGTGATGCCTCAATATCAATATTCATGATCGCGGTCCAGTCCACACCGTAGCAGAAACGGCGTTCCTCAATCTATCCCACGGCCCGACAACAGCCCGGGGAAGTGATCAGCCCAGATTTCCCCATTTCACTCGTGTTTGTCTTTCCGAGAAGAAAATGAGGGGGGGGGAGAGAATCGACGTCAGTCATCGGTTCGGATTGTGGATCACGGAATTTCAGTTTCGGAGGACGTGAATAGGGTTATTGATTTGCCCAGAAAGAAGGCAAGTGAACGAGACCACGTATGAATAATTGGATAAGAAGAGGCGAACTTGGCCAACCACGGGGCGCGTGAATGGCACTGACACCAAATCCCGGGAGAGTAACAAAGAAAGAAAGAAAAAAGGAATTCAACTGACCTCTGTATCAGGCCCTTGAGCTCTATACTCGGGTGGGCATCATCGTGGATGACAAGATAATGCGGCCAATTGATGATCTTCTGGCAAGTTTCATGGATGGTCTTCGAGTAGAACGGAGGGTATCCGACGAGACACCCGAGCCGATGGTTCCCAACGACCACCGATCGCACTCATCTCATTTCCGTGTCCCTTCTGCAAGAGTATCTTGGGTACAATGTAATCCGACGTTCCATTTGTCTGTTATGGGGAGGGCAAATGGATGGGATCCCATTCAGACGAACGGTTAAAGAGAGTTTGTCAAGGTTCAAATAGCACAGGTAAATGGGAAATGGGGAACGCTTACGAGTTTCCTACGGTTTGTTTTCCGAGTCGCGATCTGCTGGGCATCGTCAGATAGATCGCATTCACACTATTCCATGCTGATTGCGCTACAGTCTTCGGGAACGCTGCACCATTGACAGAATCCAAAAGACATTGATAATAGCTCGAGCCGCGTTGCTTATAGGACCTGGTGGAAAGTCCAAAATCGGATAGCTTGATGTGTCCGTCCCTGTCGATGTTGTCCGGCTTGATGTCTCTACATCAAAACAACCCGAGGGAAGAAACACAAATAGTCAGTCGGCACACCCCGGATCACCGACAGATTGTTGGGCTGCATTCACCAATGAATGAAACTGCGCGGCCCCCCGATTGCAAGAACGCACTCTACGACATAGAACCTCGTCACATCCTCTGAGGTGCCGTGCTTGATAAATATTATTATTGAATCGCCTCCAGCAAAGAACTCCATGATGAGGTACGGGTACGTAGGGCCCTGGAATGAGTAGTATGATTGCGCGGCCCAGGGAGGGTTGGATTTGGCAAGGATATCGCGCTGCGAACGTGACGGAGCTGATAACGGAGGAAGGTTGAATGGAAAACAAGGTCAGCATATCGCATAGCGTATAGTGTGAAGACAGGGCACAGTGAACGAACATGGTCTTTCTTCGACATCTCCTTCAACGTCTTCATCACACAAGTCCCACCCGTCCACCCTCCGCACGGCGCGAACCTCATCAAACGCATCCTTTCCGATGACATTCACGGTCCTGGGGTCAGTCAACCCTGTCCTGGTCCTCTTCAAGCGCAAGAAAACACCCTCCTTCTTCCCCAGTACCATCAACCGCCTCTGCTTCCGCTCATTGGACATTATCGTGTCGGCCGCGAGCTTTCGTTCGACCTCACACGCCTGACAACATAGCGAAGTAGTCAACGACAACCATAACAAATTCACGAGCGAGGACAGATCAACGCTGCCAAGCACGCACCCCCGACTCCTCTCGATGACAGCATCAACCGCAACCTCCTTGCAACGAAAGTAACACGAGGTCGTGGCGGTATGACAATGAACGCTGACCGGTGACCTCCCGGCACCATCACTAAACTTCACATCGTTTTGGACTTGAAGCTTCAGGTCTCGCTGGGCTGGCAGTTGGTCAGCCGGATGTATGCTTTTGTGACCCCTATTCCCTCGCAACTTGAATCGTTTTGGGTTGACTTTGACACACACGGGAGGTCGAGACATAGAGAGGATAGAGCTTCAAGGCGTCATGGTTTGTAGCATCCTTTTTTGCTGTTCATAGTGCATGGTCGAATCTGTAACGTCGTGGGGAACGGAATTTGTGTTGGAGGTCCAGTAACCCGTGACCGAATGAAAAGAAGACCAGGGTTGTTGACGGGATTGTTGCCGGTCGTTGAAACAACGGCAAATGGACACGGAGGGTGGACGGTTGGGAGGAGGCAGGGAGAATGAGTGCTTCTGGAATGTGGTTCTGACGGACGGAGTTGGAGACACGGCATTGCGCCAGTGGTCAGTGAATAAAGCTTAAAGTTTCGAGGATCTCTTCAGGACGTTTTGAACGGGAGCAAACAAAGGTTCCGGGTGCGAGTCGATCGGGCCGCCTCTGCTGTCGCATTGCTTCCTCAAGTGGTTCACCAAATAGGTCTGTCTACACGAGGCGTGCCATGACAAGATCGCCGCTAGGATTCGGCTTCCTCCCTACGGTCTCTGCGCCGCGCTATTTTCTCGTGGCTGCCTCCGGTTTCGACCATGACGACCAAATCCCAACAGCCGAAAGGACCAGATGCTGTTCTCTCTTCACTGAATGGGGCAATCGTGGCCATCGATCTCGCGAAGGAGAACTCGAGGATCAGACAAGCCAAGGCTGCCTTTGGCTCCGTCGTCATCCTTCTCGCTATTATCAGAGTGAACTTCCTTCTCATCCCCATCGACCAGCCGCTAATAATGTGGTATGCAGGAGACAATGATCAACGAAGTGGGCTGCGTCGGCCTCGGGCTAGCTTGCGCTGACGTCTGCCTGGCCCTCGATCAGGAGATACAGGGGAGAGAGCCGAATGAGTTCAGTCAGTCGGTTCTCGAGGCGATTGAGCAATTAACGGTGTAAGTGACATCGGCAGAAATGCACCTTGTGCGCGACTGGCTTATCATGCCTTGGATCGCAGGACTGTGGCGGAGATCCAGGGGAAGATCGTCAAGTGGGGGAAACGGAATGCGATCTCTCGACTCCTCCCGAAGAACGATGAAAAGGCGATCGCCACTTGGAGATTGGACCTCACCAGGATTCTTCAAATCTTCAATGTACGTCCTGTTCACTTTTGCATGACCATTGCTGATTTTTCGCTTTAGACAGAATTTGCAACAAATAGACGTACAACCGTTTCTAATGTTGCAAATACCGACAGCATCGTTTCCGATACTCATCGCGGCAGCTCAAACGCAAACTCCACCATCCCCAACGTCCATCATGACACCCACGCAATCGTTTCCGAGGTCCGGAATGACGTTGCGAACACCCGCACCACAATTTCCGACACCTATCGCAACGCGTTGAAAGCCCGTGAGGATAAGGATGGTGGGAGTCAGGCTGTAAGTATCACTCGCACTTTGCCAGTCACCGAGTAATCGCTCAGTTACTGCATAGACTCACGCCAGGTCAGCGATCTGAACTCCAAACGAATCCATCGCCTAATATTTGCCTTCAGTGCACCCGGTGAATCACTGCCCCCACTATTAAATCCGCACGGAACCTCTTCCGATGTCCGCCATGATGTTAAGACCCGCGCCATAGTTTTTGAGGTTCATCGTGGAGTTGAAGACACCCACGCCATCGTTTCGGATATTCGTCGCGAAATGCTGGAGAGTCGGGAAGAGGCCGGCAGTCAACGTCGATCGGTGAGTGTCACTCGTACTCCACCACAAAACGTACACTTAGTGTTGGATAGACTCAGAATAGGTCAGCGATCTCGCCCGCTGTTGAGTCCAGGGTCTTATGTTTCCATCTAGCGCACCTGGGGAATCCCCTCCGCCGCCGCCGAGGATCTGTTTTGGACGTGACGAGTTGATCGAGAAGATCGTTGATTTCGCAGAACGCCTTGTGCCAGTCGCTCTGATTGGTGCTGGCGGAATCGGCAAGACATCCATCGCTCTAAGCGTCCTCCACGACAACCGCATCATACAACGGTTTGGTGACAACCGCCGGTTCATCCGCTGCGACCAATTCCCCGCCTCGCCCGCTCATTTCCTTCGTCGACTTGCCGAGGTAATTGGTGCAGGCATTGAAAATCCAGGAGATCTGACCCCCCTACGACCACTATTATCCTCAAAGGAAATGCTTATAGTCCTCGACAATGCCGAATCCATTCTCGGTCTACAAGGGACAAGCGCGCAGGAGATCTATGATGTTGTGGAGGAGCTAAGTCACTTCAACAATATTTGTCTTTGCATCACCTCCCGGATCTCCGCAGTCCCTCATGTCTGCGAGACTCTGGACATCCCGACAATGTCGATCGAGGCCGCACGCGATACCTTCTATCGGATCTACAAACACGACAAACGCTCCGATCCGATCTACAACGTTCTGGCACAACTGGATTTTCACCCTCTTTCAATCACCCTACTCGCCACCGTCGCCCAGCACAACAGGTGGGACACCGACCGGCTGACCGGGGAATGGGAAAGGCAACGCACGCGCATGCTTCGCACACGTTACTCAAAGAGCCTTGCGGCCACGATCGAACTTTCGCTCACCTCACCAACGTTCCAAGAACTCGGACCTGACGCGCGAGCACTTCTTGGAGTCGTCGCATTCTTCCCTCAGGGTGTCGACGAGAAGAATCTCAGCTGGTTATTCCCCACCATCCCCGACATCGCAAACATCTTCGACACGTTCTGCGTCCTTTCCCTGACATCTCGGAGCGACGGGTTTGTCACGATGCTCGCACCACTTCGAGATTACTTTTGTCCCCAGGATCCGGTGTCGTCTCCTCTTCTCTGTGCAACCAAGGATCATTACTTCCACCGATTGTCGGACAAGCCCAGCCCTCAAGAAGCACAATGGATCACGTTGGAAGATATAAATGTTGAACACCTACTCAATGTCTTCACACGCACTGACACAGAGTCGGATTATATCTGGGATGCCTGTGCCTGTTTTGTGGAGCATCTTCATTTGCACAAACCACGGTTTATTTCACTGGGGTCTAAGTTTGAGGGGCTTTCAGACAGTCATCCTTCCAAGCCACAATGCTTGTACCAACTCTCACAGTTGTTGAGATTTGTTGGAAATCATGCGGAGTCCAAGCGCCTCCTTTCCTGCACGTTGGAGATCTGGAGGGAGCGGGGGGATGACCATCAAGTTGCTCGAGCATTGTGGCACCTATCCGAGATAAACCAGGCGCTTTGCTGCTACGGGGAAGGGGAAAAACGGGCGAAAGAAGCGTTGGAAGCTTACGAACACCTCGGTGACACAGTGGGACAAGCGGGGTGTTTGAATTCCCTCGCTTGGTTGCTGTGCCAGAACGGACAGTTTGACGCCGCGGAAGAAGCTGTATCCCGCGCAATCAGCCTTCTCCCAGAGGAAGGGAATCGATTTCTGGTCTGCCAATGTCACCGTTGTCTTGCTGCAATATATCGATCCAAGGGCGAGATCGAGAAAGCCACTCTCCATTACGAGACAGCCCTCGGAATCGCATCCTCTGTTTTCTGGCACAACCAGTTGCCCGGGAGTCATTACTACCTGGCACTGCTGTCTTACGCCCAAGGCAGGTTCAACGACGCAAGTTCTCATGTCAAACTGGCCAAGTCGTGCGCGGTCAATAGTCCATTCGACCTGGGTCTCTCGATGTATCTGCAAGCCATCATTTGGTTTCAACAATTCAAGTTTGAACAGGCAAAATCCGAAACTCTGCGCGTGGTCGAGGTCTTTGAGAAGCTCGGGGCGGCGCAGGACCTGGAGAGATGCAGAGAGCTTCTCAAGACGATCGATTTAGTGCAAGAAGAAATAGCCCAATTGTCTTTGGTAGTGGTGAGCTCTTGGAAAGGTACCACTTCCTCCGCATGCTAACTTCTTTCTTCTCTGCACTCAGGGGACCGAATGATAGGATTGACGGGTGCCACAAATCACCGACACTCCATTCTTTTACCCTGTCCATCATGATGTCCTTCAATACAACTACCATATGCACCCTTTAACGGCCCCCGCTCACTCCCTTCCGTATATGCTTCTATATCCCGCAATACATTTGTTTGGCGCGTGCGCACCTCGTAGGTTATCAACTTCAACTTAACCAGGAGGCCGAGGAAACGAATATGACATCTTGGATCGTCGGCTCTCCTACTCTTCGACATCGACCTTTTTTTGTGTGGTAGTTTATTGTGGCCGTCGACCTCACAAAGAGGGATGCATTCTCACACAAGATTCTCCTGTATGAGCAAACACAATCCAATTACTCCGCATCTTCGTTAACTCTACTACGGTTTGCTACATCGGATGGGGGAGAAAGGGGAGGCTGGGCAAGAAAATCACTCCAGACATGCGATGGGTCGTGACCCAGCCTGCAGTCACGTAAACGATCGTAGCCCTCGAAACCGCGCCACACATCGTGGGATGAAATGATAGGAAGGCCTAAATAATTGTGTATCTCTCGTATCGCTGGATAGAGAATTCGCTCGTGATCACGAACAAGAGAATACGTCCCTGGCCAGACCGGAAAGCGCCCAAAGAAATCGTAAACCTGTTGAACGTGTAACTACAGGAAAAAACGACGCCGGTTTTCGAGGTCTCCGTGAGCCACCGAACTAAAAAAAAATCAAGATTGAGGCAACATACCTAGGAAAGTCAACTCCAGGTGTGTTCTGGTGGTATCTCGGCTCGTAGGCTCGTCCGGAACCCGTTCCAACTCGTCCGTCGGGAAATACGACGTGTCCGTGATCGACCTCAACCTCGGAATGAACAGTGCCTCGGTATCCCTGATCGCGGTCCAATCCGCTCCGTAAAGGGGGTTTTCTTGATCTGTTCCACAGCCAGGCAACGGTCCGGGGAAGTGATTGACCTAGGCTTTCGCGTTTCATTTGTTTTTTTTCCAAAGAGAAGATGAAACTTAGAAGAAAGGGGGAAGAATTGATGTCAGTCATCGGCTCGAATTGCCGATTACGGAGTCTCGGTTTCGGAGGACGTTGAACGGGCGTAGCCATAGATTTCCCCGGAAAGAAGCCGGGTGAAACCATGTATGCGTAATTCGATGAGGGACGGCACACTTGGCCGACCCCGAGGCGCGCGGGTGGCGCAGACGTCGAGGTGCAAGATCGGGGGCGGAGACGGTGGGGGAGAAGGGGTTCCTGACATACTTCCATATCAGGTCCACAACCTTCCTATTCAAATGAACGTCGCCAGGGATGATGAGATAATGCGGCAAATTGGTGACCTTCTGGGACATCTCGTGGGTGGTTTCCGAACAGAACGGAGGGTATCCAATGAGACTCGGGAACGATGGCTCCCAACGACCTTCAGCCGCACTCATTTCTATATCCCTTCTGCAAGATCTCGGGCGTGATATAATCCGGCGTTCCCACGACAGAATATGCCTACCAGGAGAGAAAAAAAAAAGGAAGAGATCAAATAGGGTGGACGAGAAATGGGGAACGCTTACGGGTTTCATCCGGTTCTCTCTCCAAGCCGCGAGCTGGTCCTTGCTGGACATCATCAGATAGGTCGCATTCAACACCACTGTTCCTCGTCAATCGTGGCGCAGTCGCCGGCCTGAGACGCTATCCCGTCCGCAGAATCCAAGAGACACTGGTAGTAGCTCAAGTAACCCGGGGGAAGAAATAAACAAATAGTCAGTTGCCACGTTGTGGATGACTGACAGATCGTCGGGGTACACCTACCGATGAATGAAATCGAGGTTATCATGTGCGACCTCAATTACGATGATGCACTCCACAACACAGAACCTCGTCGCGTCTTCCGAGAAGGTATCGTACTTGACCAACATCGTCATCAGGTCGCCTCCAGCAGGGGACTCCATGGTGATGGATAAGTACGTAGAGTTCCAGTACGCGTAATACAATTGTTTGATCCACAGAGTTGGATTCTGGGAGGACATCGTGCTCGGTGCGGACGTGAGCGAGCTAATAATGGACCGAGGGTGAATGAAAGTTAACATCAGCGCATCGCATAACGCAAATAGTGGTCATGACGAACGAACCTGGTCGTTCTTCAACCTCTCTTCCTTCTTCAGCGTCTTCGCTGCATAATTCCTGCCCGTATCCACCTTCTGCACGAAGCGGACCTCACCAAACGCGCCCTTCCCAGTGACCTTCACGGTCACGAAGTCGGCTAACCCCAGCCCTGCTCGCTTCAACCGGAAGAAAACGCCCTCCTTCTTGCCCAGTACGATCAACTGTATCCGCTTCCGCTCGTCGGATGTCATCGTGCCAGCCGCGAGTGTTCGTTCGATCTCCACGCGCCTGGCGACATAGTGTAGTAGTCAGTGACCGCCATAATAAGTTCACGAGTGAGAACAGATCAACGCTGTCAAGTACGCACCTCTGATTCCTCTTAATGGTAGCCTCGGCCGTAACCTTCCTGCGATCAGAATCACCCGAGGTCGCGGCTTTATGACAATGCACACCAAAATGATGTAAGCTGTGGTGATGGCGCCGGGAGGTTACAGGTCAAGCTTCAAGCTTCAAGTCTCGCTGAGTTGGCGGTTTGCCAACCACATATATCCCTTTGTCACTCCTATTCCCCCGCAACTTGAGGCGTTTTGGGTTGGCTTTGACAGACACGGGGTGTCGACGCATGGAGACGATAGTGCCTCGTGCTCCGTGTCATCCTCTTGTGTCGTTCAAGATAGTGCGCGGCAGGATTTGTAATGGAGTGCCTGGTGGAGTAACCCCCGACTGAATGGAGAGACGGCAGGATGTTGACTGAATCGTTGTCGGTCGTTGAAGCCACGGTAACCGGACATGGAGGGTCGACGATGTGAAAGATGCGGCCAAGACGGGTGCTACTGACGGGCAAACTTGGCGGGACGATACTGCCCCAGTAGTCGGTGAACGAAACTTAGAGCATTTCTTCAGGACGTTTTGAACAAGAGCAAACAAATCGACCCTGTCGATCGCGTTGCCTCCTCAAGCGGCTTGACCGCGAATACAGACCTCTTTATGTAATCCGAAATGGGTCCGTTTATACGAGGCGTGCCATGACAAGATAGCCGCTCGTTTCTACTAGGGCTCGGGTTTATCCTTACAGTTTGCGTGCTGGATCATTTTCTTACGGCTACCTTGGGTTTCGACCATGGCGGCAAAATCCCGACAACCGAAAGGGCCGGATGGCGCCCCCTCTTCGCTGAACGGGGCAATTGAGGCCCTCGATCTCGCGAAGGAGAACTCGAGGATCACACAAGTCAAGGCTGCCTTCGGCTCTGTTGGCGCCCTCCTCGTCATGATCAGAGTGGGTTTTCTCCTCGTCCCATCGATCAACCGCTGGCCCCTAATATAGTATACAGGACACAATGATCAACGAAGTAGGCTGCGTCGGCGTCGGGCTGGCTTGCGCCGATGTCTGCATAACCCTCGACCGGGGGACGAAGGGGAGAGAGTCGAATGAGTTCAGTCAGCCCGTCCTCCAGGCGATTGAGCAATTGACGGTGTAAGTGAGACCAGCGGAGATGCGTCTTGTAGATGACTTACCATACCCCGGATCGCAGGACTGTGGCGGAGATGCAGAGGAAGATCGTCAAGTGGGGGAAACGGAGTACAATCTCTCGACTCCTCCCGAAGAACGATGAAA